>Ga0209060_10002813_pt1 | contig 15548 bp, 13 predicted proteins | sample Coa_R1_8_FD_187155 | JGI IMG/M metagenome (GOLD analysis project Ga0209060, IMG submission 187155) | Surface soil microbial communities from Centralia Pennsylvania, which are recovering from an underground coalmine fire - Coalmine... | ecosystem: Environmental > Terrestrial > Soil >...
TCGATTTCCTTCATGGCTTCCCGGCCGTTGGCCGGATCCATCTGGTAGCTGCGGCGGTCGCCGAACTGCGGAGTGGAATCGGCGGCGTCGCGGAAAGGACCGTAAAAGACGGAAGCGAACTTGGCCGCATAGGCCATAATGGCCGTTCGCTCGAATCCGTGCGCGTCGAGCGCTTGCCGGATCGCAGCGACCCGGCCGTCCATCATGTCCGACGGCGCGACGATGTCGGCCCCGGCCCGCGCGTGCGAAAGCGCGGTCTTGGCCAGCCATTGCAGAGTTGTATCGTTGTCCACGTCCCCGCCCTTGATGAACCCGCAGTGCCCGTGGCTGGTGTATTCGCAATTGCAGACATCGGTCATGATCAGCAGGCCGGGCGTCTCGCTGCGTACCGCCCGGATCGCCGATTGGACGATCCCCTCATCGGCGTAGGCGCCGCTCGCCATCTCGTCCTTGCTCTCCGGCAAGCCGAACAGGATGACACCCCCGATACCGAGGGAGTGCACTTCGGCGCACTCCCGGACCAGACTATCGATTGATAACTGGTAATTCCCGGGCATGGACGCAATCTCGCGTTTGACCCCTTCGCCTGGGCAAACGAACAGCGGAAGAATGAATTGCGCAGGACTTAGGCGGGTTTCGCGGACCAGCCGGCGCATGGCTTCGGTGGTGCGCAGGCGGCGGGGTCGGTGCGTCGGATAGGGCATCTCCCAGGATTGTAACTCCTGGGACTCCGAGGGGGCTTGACATGGGATCAGGCCCGGTTACAATAAACCTCATTAATAGCGCTGCTATGCAACCCGCCGCTTGTGACCACAATCGCACCCAGATAATCGCGCGCCGGGACGGGGTCGACTATGTCGAGTGCCTCGACTGCCGCCAGATTTTCGAAGCCGAAGACCTAGAGCCGGTAAAAGCCGAAGAAGACGACGAGTAAGGCTCCCTCCCTGCGCTAGCATGGAGGGGATGCACGATCTTGCTCACTTCCGGAGCCACTTCGATGAGATTGCCAAACGCCTGTCCACGCGCAGCAACCCGCCCAATTTAGATCAGTTTCGGGAGCTCGATAGCCGCCGACGCGCCGCCATTTCCCAGGTCGAAGAACTGAAGCGCCGGCGCAACGAGGAGAGCGCCAGGATCGCGCAGCTGAAGCGCGACGGTGTTGATACCGCCGAGCTGCAGAAGCAGGTCCGCGCCATCGGAGACCAGATCAGCTCTTGCGACGAGCAGGTCAAGACATGGGACGAACAGTTTCGGGACTTGCTGGCGGGCATACCGAACGTACCGCACGAATCCGTGCCGGTCGGCAGGGATTCCGACGACAACGTCGAAGTGCGGCGCGTAGGCGAGCCGCGCAAATTCGATTTTGCGCCAAAAGCCCACTGGGATCTCGGGCCGGAACTGGGAATTCTCGATTTCGATCGCGCCGCCAAAATTACCGGAGCGCGGTTCGCGCTCTATTGGGGGTTGGGCGCGAAGCTGGAGCGCGCGCTCATCAATTTCATGCTCGACGTGCACACGCGCGAGCACGGCTATACCGAGGTGCTGCCTCCGTTCATGGTGAATTCGGCGAGCCTGTTCGGCACCGGGCAGTTGCCCAAATTCGCCGAGGACCTGTTCAAGTGCGAGAAGCACGATTTCTGGCTGATCCCCACCGCCGAAGTGCCGGTGACGAATATCTACCGGGACGAGACGATCGAGGGGGACTCGTTGCCGGTGAAACTATGCGCGTATACGCCGTGTTTCCGCAGCGAAGCCGGCTCTTACGGACGCGACGTGCGCGGCATCATCCGGCAGCATCAGTTTCAGAAAGTGGAGCTGGTGAAGTTTGCGCGGCCGGAGCAAAGCTACGAAGAGCTGGAGAGACTCACGGCCGACGCCGAGGATATTTTAAAGAGGTTGGGTTTGCCGTTCCGCACCGTCGTGCTGTCCACCGGCGACATGGGTTTTTCCTCCGCAAAGACTTACGACATCGAGGTCTGGCTGCCTGGGCAGAACGCCTACAAGGAAATCTCGTCGTGCTCCAATTTCGAGGCGTTCCAGGCGCGGCGCGCCGCCATCCGCTTCAAGACCGGCAAGAAGTCCGAATACGCGCACACGCTCAACGGCAGCGGCCTCGCCGTCGGGCGCACCTGGGTGGCGATCGTCGAGAATTATCAGCAGGCCGATGGGAGCGTGGTGGTCCCGGAAGCCCTTCGGCCGTATCTCGGGGTCGAGGTAATTCGTAAATCGTGAAAACGGGAAATCATTTGCCGTCCCTGACCGGGCTCCGGTTCCTGCTCGCGCTGTGGGTCATGCTCCACCATCTGACGGGAACGGGCATGCGCTTGGACGCCGTCGCGCGGACGTGGCCGCATCCGATCTACGCGCTGATTCGCGGCGGTTACCTGGCGGTGGCGACATTCTTCGTCTTATCCGGATTTGTTTTGGCGCGGAATTATGGAGGGAAGCTCTGGCATGCAGGCCGGCTGCGCCGGTACGCGGTGGCCCGCTTTGCCCGCGTCTACCCGGTGTACGCGCTCAGTTTTGCTCTGGTGGCGCCGTTTGTGATTGCCGACCGGACGCCCGGCAAGCCGGGGTTCATCGCCAACTACGGGCTGCTGCTTCAAGGATGGACCGGCCGCCTGCCGGTTGGCTGGAACACGCCGGCGTGGTCGCTTTCCTGCGAGGTCTTCTTCTATGTCTCATTCCCGTTGACGGTAGTGCTTCTCCGGCGCATTCATCCCGCGGTTCTCGCGGTGGTTGCTTGCCTGTTCACGCGTGTGCTGTTCGTGCTGGGAGTACGCGACGAATGGAAACCGCTGGTGCACTTCGCCGATTTCGCGATGGGGATCGCGGCCGCGGCTGTGTATGACCGCTTAAGCGATTCGGAGCGGCGGCCGTCCGGTTACTGGCTGTACCTGCCGGCTTGCGCGGCCGGCGCCGCGCTGATTGCCTGGCCGGGGCTGCTTCCCGCCAGGATTGATCTCAACAGCGCGCTCCGTCCTCTCAACGGTATGCTGCTGGTCGGCTTTGCCCTGGGCAGCGGATTGCTGGCGCGCGTGCTTGCTTCGCGCCCGGCCGTGTTCCTCGGCAAATCCAGCTATGCGATGTACATTCTGCACGTGCCGGTGCTGTGGTGGGTGCGGCGCTGGTCGCCCGATATCGCTCCCGCCGTTTACGTGGCGCTGGTGATTCTGATCTCCGCCGCGGTCTATCGCTTCTTCGAAGAGCCGGCGAACCGGTATCTCCGGGCTACCCTATAGGTGGACCCGTAGGGAATCGTTTTTTGATAGGAGATCGCAATGAGCCGTCGTCTGCGATTCACGTTCCTCGCCGCACTCTCTGCCGTCCCGGTGTGCGCGCAGACCTGGAAGGCCCCGGCGGTCATGAAGACCTTGCCGAACGGCCTTAAGGTGGTGGTCTCGGAAGATCATTCGGCCCCGACATTCGGACTGTGCGTGTCGTATGGAATCGGCTTCCGCCTGGAGCCGGAGGGCCGCACCGGCTTCGCGCACCTGTTCGAGCACATGATGTTCGAAGGTACGCCCACTGCGCCCAAGGGAACCCTGGACCGTGTGATCGAGGGGGGCGGCGGCAATAACAACGGGGACACGCGCTACGACTTCACCGAGTACATCGAAACCGCTCCGGTCTCCGCTCTCGATCCGATCTTGTGGATCGAGGCCGACCGCATGAAGACGCTCGATTTCTCGCCCGCCAACCTGGAAAACCAGCGCAAGGTGGTCGAGGAAGAAGTCCGGGTGAACGTTCTGAACCGGCCGTATGGCATCTTCTACGCGATCGATCTGCCCGGCAAAGCCTTCGATACCTATCCGAACGCGCACAATTTTTACGGCGATTTCAAGGATCTCGACGCGGCGCGGATCGAAGACGTCGAGAAGTTCTACCGGCAATATTATTCGCCGAACAACGCGGTGCTGGCGATTGCCGGCGATGTGAATGCCGCCGAAGTCTTTGCCAAAGCCGAGAAGTATTTCGCGGCCATTCCCAAGCGGCCCGCGCCTCCGCGGCCTAAACTCGACGAAGCGCCGCAAACGGCGGAGCGGCGGCTTACGCAGACCGACAAGCTGGCCAATCTTCCCGCTCTTGCTGTGGGGTACCGCATGCCGGCGCGCGGGTCGCGCGATTCAGTCGTGGCGGCGGTGGTCGGGGAGTTGCTGCACAACGGGCAGGCCTCGCTGCTCTACCAAAACCTGGTCAAAGAGAAGCAGAAGGCCGTCTCGGTGGATGGCGGCGTCAACTGGCCGCTGGGCAATCCCTTCGAATACAACGGGCCGACGCTCGTGACTTCGTTCATTGTGGCGCCGCCCAATACAGAGGAAGAAGGGTTGCTGGCCGCCTTCGATGAGACCATCGCCGATCTGGCCCACCGGGGCGCCGATACCGCCGCGCTCGATCGCATCCGCGCTAAGATGCGCTCCGACTGGTACGCGGAACTGGAAATCCCGATCAGCCGCGCCTCCGCATTGGCTCACGCCGTGTTGTTCGATGGGAATCCCGATCGCGTCAGCACCATTCCCGACGAGATCGCCCGCGTCACCTCCGACGATATTCGCAAATTCTCGGCGCAGTACCTGGTGAAGAGCAATCGCACAATCATCTGGCGGGTCCCGGCGCCTAAGGAAGGAGGCCGGAAATGATTCGAAGGGCCAGATCCACGGCGATGGTGGTGGCGGTCGCCGCGGCGGCCTTCGCCGCCGACAAACCGCAGGCTTTGCCCAAAGACCTGCCCGCTTATGGCGTTATGAAGCCGTTTGTGGCGCCGCACATCGCCGAATCGAAGCTCGATAACGGAATGACGGTCTGGCTGGCGCCGGAGCCGGGCTTTCCCAAGGTGGCATTCACGCTGGTAGTGCGCGGCGGCCTGGCTGCCGATCCCAAGGACCGGCCCGGGTTCGCCGGTTTACTGGCCGCCGCGCTGACCGAAGGAACCCGCCAGCGCAGTGCGCGCCAGGTGGCCGAAGACATTGCCGCCGCGGGCGGAGACCTGTCCGCCGACGCCACGGCCGACGCCGTGCTCCTGCAGACCAGCATCCTGAGCGAGAAGATCGGCCCCGCGCTCTCCGTGCTGGCCGATGTGGCCCAGCATGCCTCCTTCCAGGACGCCGAGGTGGCGATCGCCAGGAACAAACTCGCCGCGTCGCTTCGCGCCTCTGAAGCCGATCCCGGTTTCCTGGCCCGGCGCGCTTTGTATCGCGCCCTCTTCGGGCAACATCCGTACGCTGCCATCGCTCCCACGCAGGACTCTTTGGCCAGGACGACGCCCGCGGAACTTCGGGAAGAGTTTGCCCGGCGCTTCCGCCCCGAGCGCACGCTTCTCATCGCAGTGGGCGATTTCTCCGAGCAGTCTTTGGCATCCGCGATTCGCACCAACTTCGGTTCCTGGACGGCCTCGGGCTCCGCCGCGCCGGTTGAGGTAGCCAAGCCGGCTGCGGCGGTTTCCAAGACGATCGACTTCGTGCCCCGGCCGAATTCCGTGCAGACCACGCTGTACCTGGGCACAATTGGGCCTACCCTGCGGGAATCAGACTACGCCGCTGCACGCGTGGGCGCCACACTTTATGGCGGCATGTTCGGATCGCGCCTGATCCAGAACATTCGCGAGGACAAGGGCTACACCTATTCACCCGGCGCGCGGTTCACCGGCAACCGCGAAGCGGGTGTGCTGGCCACTCGCGCCGATGTCCGCAACGTCGTGACCGGTGCGAGCTTCAACGAGATCACCTACGAGTTGAACCGGATGGCGACCACCGCGCCGCAAGCCGACGAAGTCGAGCGTGCGAAACGGTTTCTGCTCGGCTCGCTGGCGATTTCCCTGCAATCGGGCCGCGCTAAGGCCCGCCAGTTGGCGAATCTGTGGATCGATTCGCTGCCGCCGGGCGAACTCGCCGCAGAGGCTCAGAAGATCGAACGGGTGACTCCGCAGGACGTCGAGGCCGCCGGACAGAAATACTTCCCGGCATGGCGCATGACGGTAGTGGCAGTGGGAGAAGAGAGCGTGATCAAAAACGAGCTGGCGCCGTTTGGGCTCGAGTTCCGGCAGGTACAGTGATGGCTTACAGCGATCCCTTCAAGCCGAGCTCTTCCGCTTTCTCCTGCATGGCCTTGATGCAAAAATCGATGTGATCATCGAGAGGGACCCCAAGTTCCTGCGCACCCTCGACAATATCCTGGCGGTTCACCGAGCGCGCGAACGCTTTGTCCTTCATCTTCTTCTTGACCGACGCGACGTCCACCTCGAAAACACTGCGGTGCGGCTTGACGTAGGAAATCGCGGTGATGAAGCCGGCCAGTTCGTCGCACGCGTACAGAGCTTTCTCGAGCTGCGAGACGCGCGGCACTCCGCTGTAGTTCGCATGCGAAAGAATGGCCCGGCGGATCTCCTCGCTCACACCCTTCTGCGCCAGAATGGTCTCGCCTTTGATGGGGTGGTCGGGCGCTTGCGGATGGATCTCCCAGTCGAAATCGTGGAGCAGCGCCGTCGCGGACCATTTCGGCTCGTTCTCACCAAGCCGGCGCGCATAGGCGGTGACGCACGCCTCCACCGCCAGCGCATGCTTGCGGAGGCTCTCCGATTGTGTGAACTCGCAGAGGATATCCCAGGCCTGCGAGCGGTCGGGCACCTGTGAATCAGGCATGGTTTCCATCATAGCGGGGGAATGGGTCGCCCCAAGCGGCATGGCGGGCAGCCCGGAAGCGATCGCGGTCGCGTTTGGTGATGCGCATCGTCCCGAGGCCTTCCGGTGTGCAGGTTTCGAGCACGATCAGGCCGGGCTGATGGCGCGGCCGGCGAATGATTCGTGCCGGCGCGAGGGAAAGCGGTTCCTTGCAGACCGCCACGTAACTGAATTTCTCGTCCTCATAGCTGAGGGCGCCTTCCTTGAGCCGGCGATGCAGCGCCGAGCGCTCGACTCGCGCCGCGAAGTGGCACCAGTCGGGATCCGCAATCGGACATGCGCCGGCTGCCGGGCAGGGAGCCGCCATGTGAGCGCCGGCGGCGAGCAGCCGGGTCCGCGCGTCCCGGATGAGAGCGAAGCCGCGCGGCGTGCCTGGCTCGATGACCACCAGCGCCACTCGCGCCGCCTCCCACAGTTGTGAAAGGATGTCGGCGCGCGGCGTTTCCCCCAGCGAGTACGCCGCGACCACCAAGTCATGCGGCGGAAATGTTTCGATGCGTAGAAAATTCTCCCGGCGAATGCGGGCATGCGGAAGAAACTCCTGCGCCGCCTCGGCCAAAGCGCCGTCGCGTTCGATGAGCGTGACCGGTTCCAATCGTGGAAACCAGAGTGATGCCGCCAGCGCGGCTGCTCCCGCCCCGGCCCCGATGTCCAGCACGCTGGAGACCGGACAATGCTGCAACGGCCGCAGCGCCTCCACGGCGGCCGCATAGGTTCCCGGCATGCGCGTGGCGAGATAGGCAGCCACGCGTTGTTCCGGCGCCAGACCCGCCATCGCGGTCGCGCACCCCTCGCGGTAACCGCAGGAAAGAGCCTGGGCCGCGCGTTTCAACGCCGCAAAACCTACCGCCTCCGCCCGCTCCGCCACGCTGGCGCGGACCTGTTCGGGCAAATGCATTCTTCCATCATGACGGACCTGCGGCTGTTTGCGCTGAGTCTACCGGGTTGCCTGTATCTGCGCGGTCTTCCGCCTCGATTGATCGAATCCCGTTTTCGCCATTTTGTGTGATGAAGAACGTTTCCCCGGAGCCGCCGAATCTGTAAGACTGGTATCACACCTTTATGCTGGTCCGGATCCGCCTGGGGAAACGAGCGCCTGTCAGCAGCAAGCGGGCCAAGAACCGGCGCGTGGCGCAGGCGATCGCTGTGCTGCTCAAGCCCGCCGCGTTGATGGCATGTCTTTTGGGCTGCTGGCGGATCGCATCGGATTACAACTGGACCGGCGGCTTTGCCATCGCCTCGGGCCTGTTCTCCCACTGGCAGATCTGGCTCGGCGGCGCCGCGGTTCTGCAATTGTGTTCGTACGCCTTGAACCGGTACGGTAAAGGCGGAAGGACCGCGTCTTGAGGAGCGCCCGCTTGCTTCTGATATCCTTTATTTAGGAACCCGCCAATGGCCTACACGCGGTTGCGCTACACCCGTTCCTCCTTTTTTGGATACTTGACCCCCGGCGTGAAGTGGCTGCTGATTAGCAACACTGTTGTGTTCCTCCTCTATTACCTGGGAGGCGCGACGGTGCAGCGCAATGCCATCGTGTTGCTGGCGCTGAGCGCCGCCGCCGCCTTGCGCAATGGAATGATCTGGCAGTTGTTCACCTACATGTTCCTGCACGGCGGCATCACGCACCTTTTGTTCAACATGCTGGCGCTGTGGATGTTCGGGTCGACACTGGAGCAGGACTGGGGAACGCGGCGTTTCCTGAAATACTACTTCTTGTGCGGTATCGCGGCCGGCGTCTGTGTCTTGGCCGTCAATGCCGCGATTGGCGATTGGGGCACTCCTACGGTGGGGGCCTCCGGCGCGATTTTCGGATTGCTGCTGGCATTTGGCGTCATGTACCCGAATCAAACCGTTCTGATGAACTTCCTGTTCCCCATCAAAGCCAAGTACATGGTGATGATCTACGCCGCGATCGAGCTGCTGCTGACATTTGGTCCCAATAGCGGCGTTAGCACGATCGCGCATCTCGGCGGAATGGTGTTCGGGTACATCTATTTGAAATCACGGATGCCGCGCTTCGGCTTCGCGGAAGTGCGCTCGGCTTACAGCCAATGGAGGCTGCAGCGCGCCAAACGCAAGTTTCAGGTTTACATGCGGAAGCATGGCAAGGGCGGCGGACCATGGGTGAATTGACGCGGCAACCCGGGTTTGCGCGGCGGCGTCTTTATTGAGAGGGGATACCTCTATGCGTTCGTGGAAAGCATATTTACTCGGCGGCTTCATGCTGGCGGTCTGGGTGGGGTTGATCTTCGCCCAGGAGCAGGGGCCCAACCGCGACCCGGGCGCGACTGTCGCACGCCCGCGCAAAAAGGATGCCGGCGGCGCTCCCGACGATTCCGATCAGCCGAAGATCCCGTCGCGTCTCAGCAAAAAGAATCAGCCGGACACCACCGGTCTGGCCAATTTCAAAAGTGACGTCGACATCGTAACGGTGGACGTCGCGGTTCTCGACAACAAAGGCCACTTCATCCCCGGAATTCCGCCCGGCAATTTCCGAGTCCTGGAAGACAATGTGCCGCAGCCGGTTAAAGCGGTAAACCCGGGCGAGGCTCCCATGACGGTCGCCATGGTGATCGAGTTCAGCAATCTGTTTCAGCAGTATTGGAGTCAAACCTGGTATCAGACCCTCACGGCATCGTGGGGTTTTCTTGAGACTCTCAAGCCCGATGATTATGTCGCCGTCGTGGCCTACGATATCCGGCCCGAGATCCTGACCGACTTCACTACGGACAAGGCCAAAGTACGGGACGCTATGCAGCGGCTGAACATTCCGGCCTTCTCGGAATCGAATCTGTATGATGCCCTCACCGATACGGCCGACCGCATGTCCGGCATCGAAGGGCGCAAGGCGATTGTGCTGATCTCTTCGGGCATCGACACGTTCAGCAAGATTAACTACGGGGAGGCGCGCAAGAAACTGCAACAGGCGGGCGTGCCTGTTTATCCGATCGGCTTGATGCAGGCGCTGCGCATCATGTACGAGTCGTACGGCATGATGGGGGCGATTCAGAATCTGGACTTCCTGCAGGCCGATAACGCGATGCGCACCTTTGCCAAGGAAACCGGTGGCATCGCCTTTTTCCCGCGGTTCTACGGCGAGTTTCCCACCATCTTCCAGAACATCCAGCAGGCGCTTCGCAACCAGTACGTGCTCACTTACCAGCCGACCAACAAGGCCCACGACGGCACGTACCGGAAAATCAAGGTCGACCTCGTGAACCCGGCGACCAACGAGCCGCTCAAGGTCACCGATGAAAAAGGCAAGCCGATCAAATACCAGATCATCGCCAAGACCGGATACAAAGCGCCGCACGAAGTCGAGTGAGGCGCGCGGCGCCGCGTCTTGTCAAGAAATACATCCGGCGATTTTCCAGTACGATGCAGATCCGGTGCAAATCCGTTGACAGCGTCCTCGTCGCTCTGCTACTCTCGCTGCGTTTCCCCGATGAACGCACCGCTGCCTTCGAACATAAGCATCCTGCTGGTCGATGACAACAAGGATGGCTTAGTAGTCCGCAGGTCTCTGCTGGAAGAATTGGGTTATCGCGTGGAGATTTGCCCGAACGCCGAAGAGGCGCTGAAGCTGCTCGCCGCTTCCCGCTTCGATTTAATCGTCACCGACTACAGGATGCCGCATATGAGCGGCATTGAGCTGATTGAGAGCATCCGCAAGCTCGACCCCAAGGCACGCGTAATTCTGCTCTCCGGATTCGTGGAGCCGCTCGGGCTTAATGAACAGAACACGGGCGCCGATACGGTAATTGTGAAGAGTGTCCACGAACCGGTAAACCTGGTGCGCGCCGTGAAGCGGCTGCTGAACCGTCCGGCGCCAAAGAAGCCGCCGGGAACCCAGCGCGGCGGCGGGCGTGTGCGGACGGGCACTCGCGGAAATCTGGCACACTAAGTACGTGCGAGTCAACACGCTCCCCGGGGTCTTAATTTGGCTGCTGGCCGTTGGAGTTGCCGCTGCCGCCGGCACCGGTTCAGTCCGCCGCAAAGCCAGACCGGCGAAGGCCGAACCGCCGGCGAAGACCTCATCGGCGGTCCGCCGGTGGATGAAGACGATGACGCTGCGCGACGAGGTCGCCCAGCTGATCTTCATCCCGTTCTCGGGAACCTCTCCCAATACCCGCTCCCGCGAATACCGCAAATTCCTCCGGCTCATCCGTGATACCAAGGTCGGCGGCCTGGTGCTGGTCAATTGGTCCAATGGGCGAACGACTCCCAAAGCCGAGCCGTATGCGTTGGCCGCGTTCCTGAACCGCATGCAGCGCCTGGCGAAGACGCCCCTGCTGGTGAGCGCCGATTTCGAGCGCGGCGCCAGCATGCGGGTCAACGGCACCACGCCATTTCCTCACGCCATGGCATTCGGCGCCGCCGGCGACGCCGAGTGGGCCCGGTTGGAAGGCGAGGTCACCGCCCGCGAGGCCCGCGCCTTGGGCGTGCAGTGGGTCTTGTTCCCCGTCGCGGACGTAAACAACAATCCGGATAATCCGGTGATCAATATTCGTTCCTACGGCGAAAACCCTCAGGCTGTCGCCGCAATGGTAAAGGCCTTTATCGAAGGAGCGCATGCAGACAAGAAGAACTACGTGCTCACTTCCGTGAAGCACTTTCCCGGACATGGCGACACCGCCGATGACACGCATCTGAATCTGGCAACGATTCCCGCCGACCGCGACCGGCTCGATCGCCTGGAACTGGTGCCCTTCCGCGCGGCCATCAGCGCCGGCGTCGACTCCGTCATGACCGCTCACGTCGCCGTGCCGGCGCTGGCCCCGGCCGATCTGCCGGCCACCCTGGCGCCCCAGATTTTGACCGGGTTGCTGCGCAACGAGCTCGGTTTCCAGGGTCTGATAATCACCGATGCCTTGGAAATGGGCGGCATCGCCAAAGGGTATAGCACCGGGGAAGCCGCCGTCCGCGCGCTGGAAGCCGGCGCCGACGCGCTGCTCATGCCTCCGGATCCCGATCTTGCCTTGAAAGCGGTGGTGGGCGCCGTTGAAGACGGGCGCCTCACTCGCAAGCGCATCGAGGCCAGCGTTGCGAAGATCCTGGCCGCGAAAGAACGGCTCGGGCTCGACCGCAAGCGCGTCGTCGACCTGGAATCGATCGCCGACCTGATTGATTCGCCCGAAGACCGCGACCGCGCCCAGGAAATCGCCGATCGCGCGCTGACGCTGGTTCGAAACGCGGGCGACCTGCTGCCGCTGCGAACACCCGATGCGGCCTGCTACCTTGTCCTGGCTGAGAGCCGCTACTCTGCCGAGGGCCAGGCCTTCGGACGCGAGTTGCGCAAGCGATCGCCTAATTCCGCGCAAGCAACACTCGATCCCTCGATGACGCGCGCCGCCATGGACGACTCCATCGGAAAACTCCCCGGCTGCCAGCAATACATCGTCGCCGCGTTTTCTACGGCCGCGGCCTACCGTGGCGCGGTGGGACTCGCGGGCGATCTGCCGCAGTTCTTGCAAGCCTTGATCGATTCTCACAAGCCGCTGATTCTGATCGCGCTGGGCAATCCTTACCTGTTGCGAAGCTTTCCCGAAGTCGCGGCCTATCTGGCCACGTTCAGCACGGTGCCGGTCTCGGAGATCGCTGCGGTAAAAGCCATCTTCGGCGAAATCAACATCCGCGGCCGCTTGCCCGTCAGCATTCCTGGATTGGCTGAGTATGGGCAAGGCCTACAGCTTCCGGCCACGCGGGCAATCCAACCCATATCCCAACAGCAGTAGTGAATCCGGGCCCATCCAGGGCTATACTGAACCGCAGATGTTCACGCCGCTGCCGCTGCCAATTGATATCGCATTGATCCTGTTAGTGTTGGTCGCCAGCATCTACGACATCCGCTTCCGCCGCATTCCCAATTGGCTGTCGGTATCGGGTGCCCTCGTCGGCCTTTTGCTGAACAGCTTCCTGCAGCAGCAGGGATCGAAAATCTTCGGCGTGGAAGGACTGATTTTTTCTTTGGAGGGACTCGCCCTGGGTTTCGGGGCGTATTTCCTGCTCTATATGCTGCGGGCTATGGGAGCGGGCGATGTGAAGCTGATGGGTGCGGTGGGTGCGTTGGCAGGTCCCCGCGATTGGTTCGGCATTTTCCTGTTCACCGCGATTCTGGGTGGCGTCCTGGCGCTGCTTGTCGTCGTGCTTCGCGGGCGCGTGAAGAAGACCTTCTGGAACGTGGGTTATATTCTCGGCGAGATGCGCCACGGGCGGCCTGCCTACATCAATCGCGAAGAACTCGACGTGAAAAATCCCAAATCGGTGGGGCTGCCCCATGGCGCCGTGATCGCTGTCGGCACCCTGTTCTTTCTGGCGCTCGGCGCGCGCTTCGCGGGGTGACCGCAGCTGCCTCCGCGGTATCGTAACATACTCATTTTTAACAGACATAAACGTTTGGCAACATGCAAAATGCTTGACACTTGCTGAGCCAGTTTGATATACCCAAGCGTAACGGAGGCAATTCAGGGGAATGACGCAATTTAAATCGCTAGCGATCGGTCTGTTCTTAGGCTGCGCGGCCTTGTGGGGCCAGACGGCTCAAATCAACGGCACCGTCCGCGACTCAACGGGTCTCGCCGTTCCAGGCGCCAATATCAAGGCCACCCAAACGGCAACCGGGGTGGTGCGCACGACCACCAGTGGCAATGACGGCGGTTACGTTCTGCCGAACCTTCCAGTGGGTCCGTACCTGTTGGAAGTGACCAAGGAAGGCTTCAGCACGGTCGCGCAAACCGGCATTCAGTTGGAGGTCAACACCAATCCCACCATCGATATCGCGATGCGCGTAGGCGCCGTCAGTGAGCAGATCACCGTCGAAGCCGGCGCCGCTCAGGTCGAGACGACCACCACCACCGTCGGCCAGGTGGTCGACAACCAGCGCATCATGGAAATGCCGTTGAACGGCCGTGACGTCCACCAGCTCATCTTTCTGGCAGGCATGGCGACCTTTCCCGGCACGGCGTCACTAAACTCGGTCCGGAATTATCCGACCGTCGTCGTCTCGGTCGCCGGCGGCGCTCCCGATTCCGTTGCTTACAACCTCGATGGCATCATCCACCAGGATCCCTACAACAACCTCAGCCTGCCGCTGCCGTTTCCCGATGCCGTTCAGGAGTTCAAAGTCGAATGGAATGGCGTTCCGCCGCAGTACGGCTATCACTCCACCGCGACGGTCAATGCCATCACCAAGTCGGGCACCAACACCTTTCATGGCGATCTGTTTGAATTTCTGCGCAATGGAGATCTCAACGCGCGCGACGCTTTCGCGACGGCGCGCGACACTCTGAAACGGAATCAGTTCGGCGGAACGATCGGCGGACCGATCAAACACGACAAGCTGTTCTTCTTCGGCGGCTACCAGCGAACCACTCTGCGGTCCGACTCCTCGCAGAACACCACGTTCATTCCCACCCCTGCGATGGTCAACGGAGACTTCTCCGCCATTGCTCAGTGCTTCGGCAAAGCAGGCCTTCCCGGCGGACTTGGATTCGATACCAATAATCACATCAATCCGAACTTGCTGGATCCGGTTGCCTTGAAGATCGTCGCCACCTTGCCGACTACCAATGACCCGTGCGGTAGGACCTTGTACGGGCTGGTGAACAACTTCGGCGAACACCTTGTGACCGCCAGAGGCGACTACCAGATCAACGCGCAGCAATCTTTCTACGTACGCTACACCTCCGCGAGCCTGGATCAGGCCTCGACCTTCGACGGCAAGAATCCGCTTTCGCTAAACCAGTTCGGCCTCAACGATCTGGATTATGGCTTGGCTCTGGGCCACACCTGGGTCGCCACGCCCAACGTGGTCAATTCTTTCAAGATCGGCGCCAATCGCACCAACATCGTGAAAGTTCCCGATAACTATAAGTCGTGGAGCGATCTGGGCGCGAACATTACGCCGCTGGGCGGCAACGTGATCGCGGTCACCGTCAACGGTGGTGCCATGACGATCGGCGGCGTCTCCGCCGCTCCGGGCCATTCCCACAATGGGCCGCTTTGGTCGATCCTTGACGACGTGAGCTGGGTCAAGGGTTCGCACCAGATCCAGTTCGGCGGCAGCGTCTACCGCCAAATGCTGAATTACGTCTCCGGTCCCAACGCGATCGGCACGCCTGTGTTCGACGGAAGCATCAGCGGCGTCCCGCTGGTGGATTTCATGCTGGGGCGCCCTGCCTCCTTCAGCCAGGGAACGCTCTACGGCTTTTATAGCCGCCAGTATTACCAGGCGCTGTACATCCAGGATTCGTGGAAGATCAGCCCGCGCCTGACGCTGAACTATGGCGTCCGCTGGGAGCCCTATACCGCCGCGTTTCAGAAGTACAGCGGCCAGGATGAGCATTTCGATCTGAACGCGTTCAATAACAACGTGCACAGCCAGGTTTACTCGAACGCTCCGGCCGGCGTGTTCTTCTCCGGCGATCCGCAATACAGCTGCGGCAACAGCTTCAACTGCCCCAAGTGGGACAAGTTCTTCCCGCGCGTCGGCGTGGCATTCGACCCCAAAGGCAATGGCCGCATGGTCGTCCGCGCATCGTACGGTATGTTCGGCGACCGCATGAGCATGCTCTCCCTCAGCCAGGAACAGTTTGGGCCGCCCTACGGTAACCTCGTCAGCGCCACGGGCGGCACTCTGAGCAATCCGTGGGCGAACTACAGCGGTTTGCCGGGCTTCACCCAACCGGGCCAGAACCCCATGCAGACCCTGGCTCAACTGCAGGGCATCGGCCACTCTGCCTCGAACATCCCGTTCCCGACGCTGGGTACGTTCGTCAGTTCTCCCCTCACCGACTTCCACCCGACCTATGTAAACCAGTGGAACCTGAGCATTCAAAAGCAGGTCGGTCAGAATTGGGTCCTGGGCGCGAC
>Ga0209060_10002816_pt1 | contig 15538 bp, 17 predicted proteins | sample Coa_R1_8_FD_187155 | JGI IMG/M metagenome (GOLD analysis project Ga0209060, IMG submission 187155) | Surface soil microbial communities from Centralia Pennsylvania, which are recovering from an underground coalmine fire - Coalmine... | ecosystem: Environmental > Terrestrial > Soil >...
AGCCAATGCCGTCGCCATAGCGCAAGTCCCCATCAGAGGGGACCAGTCCGCTGAAAGAGGCTTCCAACGTCTTCGACGCCAGGACTGTTTCCGGGCCGCCACCGAGTTGGAAATGCATTAATTTCGCGAGATCGCCAAGCGTTGACAACAGTCCGCCAGCGGGCAATAGGAAATCCTGCTCCGAGTTTTGCACCGCTGAAGGAGCCGCGTTAGGATCGCCCAGAAAGTAACCTTGTACAAGACGGTTCTGCATCTGGCCGGTGACGGAGAAAGAGCTGTTCTGCATTCCCAAAGGTAAGAGAATTTCGTTTTGAACATATTCGGTGAACGGGCGTCCGGCAGCACGACTCAGGGCCAGACCGAGAATAGAAAAACCGAGATTTGAATACTCACGTTTTGTTCCCGGTTCGTAATCGTATTTCAGGTAAGGCATAGAGTCGAGGACCTGTTTCTCCCAAGGGTCGGTTTCGACCACAGATGCATTGTGAAAATCGGGCTGGTTCGCCTCCAACCCAGAAGTCATCGTCGCGAGCTGGATGAGAGTTACTGGTGGTGCCCAAGGAAATGGATTTGGAATCTTCCTGAATTCAGGAACGTAGCGCTCCACGGGATCAGCCAAATGCACCTTGTCGCGTTCTACGAGTTGCAGGAGCATGATGCCCGTGACCATCTTGGTCAGAGAGGCAACCGGATATATCGTCTCTGCCGATGTGTGGACTCTCGCTTTCTCGTTGGCAAATCCATAGACACCCGTCCATGACAAACGGCCTTTCTCAAAAATACGTACCGTTAAACCGCCACGACTGTCTTTAGCAAACTCGGATCGAATCAGGCTTTCAATGCGAGCGTATCTGGCTGCGCGGTCGTTAGGCCGTTGCGCGGGCGGGACGGCATTTGTAACCAATGGGACGGACAAGATCAACAGAAGTGACACAATCGAGCGCCTAACCGAAAGCGACCGGATGCTGTTCTTTTTGATTCGCATTGAGCTGTGAAATTGTGGCCTAGAATATCGCCTACCGCAATGTCTTGAGGATTACGTGGGCCCGCGTTGCGACACGATCCGCGAAAGATGTCGAAATCAGGCCTCAACACTCAGAACGCAGCGGCGGGATAAGAACTTCTCAACATTAGCTTCGCCGGGCGGCACGCTTGTTCTTTCTTTTCGGCTTCGCATTCTTCTCTACTCTGAGCTTCCATGCGGTAAGTAGTGCACCCGCCAGGACGTCCTTGCTCGCTTTTGCCAGACGGATGTGGGTCGCTCCCATCCTTCCCCATCCACCTCGAATGGGCAGGAAAACATCTGGCAGTTCGCCAACGAAGTCCGCTTGTTGCTCGGGTGTGAGCATCAGGTTCCCGTATCCCTCTTTTTGCGAGGCTAGAGTGGCAAAGATCCTGCCGCCTACACGGAAGTCGACGGCGCCCATGTGTGAACCTTCCTCCGCGCCTGCGAAGCTCAATGCAATCCGGCGGAAGTCTGCGGCATTCATTGGGGACTCCTGATGATGTTGGGACAGCGGTGAAAATTCTAATGCATGGTTGGTGAGTGACGCTCAGTCCGTCACCGACCAAGCGAGATAAGGTCGCGAAACCTTAACGATCTTGTCGGACGGAAGCTCTTCCTCACGACTTAAAGCGGCGAACGTCACATCAACTTTGATGTACGGGCATTGGCGGTAGACGTCGGTGCGCTGGGAGGTTGTTGAGAGTCCGCCTTCAGTCGTGAACACGGTTGTCAGCTCTGCTCGGGTCATACCGACCTTGATCGTTTGCATTTTGTTCAAGGCAGCCGAAAGCCACGCGGTGTGCTCTTGATCTGTCTGAGGCGGGCCTTGTTCGGTGTGTGTTTGCGCGACTGCACTGACTGAAAGAATGCAAAGAAACACAAAACGTACAAGCTGGCTCATGCACCACCTCCACAAGCAAAGATATTATCCTTCTAGGAACCGACGGGACCATGCGATGGCGCCGAGTGATGGGTTTTGAGCGTAAATGGAGATGTTACGTCAACATGGTGACGAGTGTTCTACTCGGAGCAGAATCTGGAGTCGATGTCTTCAAATACAGCAGAGCGAAGCCGACGAACAATGTAGGTTCGACCACCGTGACGCCGACAATCGACGCTCCTGTCAGAATCCACGAAGACCATGAAGGCAATGGGACGGCCACGTGAACAAGAGATGCTAGCCAGAACGGGCACATCCCGGCGACGTATCCCCCGACTAAAGACTTCGCCAACAGCGCCGCAAGCGTCAGCCACTTTCCCCGAGTTAGTTCATCGCTTCGGAACATCGCTCGGCCGACGCTGAAATCATCCAGAATAACCGCTGGTACTGCCAGAAAGAATCGTGACGCGACAAGAAGCCCCAGACCTACGATTGCATATGAAACCGGCATAATTAGAAGGCCAGTGGGCACCTGCAGTCGGCGAAACATCCAAAACACACCTGTCCCTAATACCATCGAAACGCCTTCGGCTACCAGCACGAGAACAAAGAGAAGCAAAGACAAGCGCAGGAAAGGACTCAACCGTTCCCGAATGTCTAGGAATGAACTCCATGCTGATGGAGCAAATCCGGCCACGCTTTCTTCCAACGCGATGCAAATAGCGCCGAAGACACAAGAGAAAGCAATCCAACTAATAAACCACGCCGAGTAATTGATGATCCACATCTCGATAATCTCGGCGTGGTGCGCAAGTAATTGAACACCTCGCGGAAGATGGCGCGAAATCTCCCGCACCTCATTGCGGGCAGTCAGAATGACGATGGTGCTGATAATCACGGCTGGCGCTGTGATTTGGAAGAACAACCAGAAGTGGTTGTGATATGTCCGAAGAACCTCCGCCACAAAATCGCCCACACCTTGCAACTCAACCACCTGGGATCCTCCCATAGCGGTCTTGCCAGAATCGTACTCACCACCATTGTTTTGGGATGCACAAGAGTCCTTGGCAACATTGATTCGGCGTCTGGACAATTCGCCTTGGAGTGCGACCAGTGCGTCAGAAGTGAGCTGTTCCGAGACAGCGGCCAACAGGATTAATTCTTCGTCGGTCTTTTTTTGGTAAATCTTTACTATGGCCTCTGTTTGCATCGACGGGATGGTAATTCATTTTCAAACAAGAGGCGAGTTCGATGGTGGCGAAAACCAGGCGATTTCACTCAAAATACTCCCGCTGCTGGATTTTGAGAAAATCGCGCCTTATCACCTACTTCGATAGACGGTAGGAGCAGGCCTCCGCCTTTGCACTCAAGACTCAGGCGCAAGTTCTTGTGGGTTCACATATATCCGGCTTTGGGGTCTCCGATAACCGCTTCGGCGGTCGCTCGAAGCTCGTTACTCACCCGTCGATCCGAGTACGTTGAAGCCCAATGGTTAATCTTCTCGGCCATGTATTGAAGAAAGATCCAGCCAAGAGCGTGATATTCCGCGTATTCCTCAGAGCTGAGCCGTACCATGATCGGAAAGCTTACCGCAGACTGATCACAAATCACGTAGAGATAGTGGATATCGCCGTCAACCAATAGATGCCAAAATCGATACTCCAGAAGCCGTGGCGGTGGAGTTCTAACAACAAGTTTCGAAGTTCACCCCTTGTGGAGTCTACTTGCTTGAGCGGCGGGTATTTCAATGGACGCTACGAAATCGCTATTGTTGTCAGGCGATTGCATTCCCCACAACCTGCCCCTGCTTCATGTGGCCGCTCCTGAAAACTTCCTGGGCTCTGTCTTTGGGCTTCGGGCATTGAACTACTGAAGATGGTTTATGCGTCTCGGGCCTGCATCGGCGGTGTTGCTATCCGTGCGTGGCGAGATGGAGACGACGATGTAGGGGCGCTCTTTGTTGTCGACACCATCCATGTGGAGAAGGATTACGCCATTATCGATGCGGAACTGTGCGCGCTCGCCTTCCGGAAGAGCGACGGCGTGCTTTGCGCTCTTCGGGCGAATGTGGAATACGACGCTGTCCGATTCAAGGACGTACAGCGAGCACGCGAGTTCGGGCGATCTGCTCTGAGCGGCGCAACTGGCCGAGTCTGTTTGAAGCTTGCCGGTCTGGTACGGCTTGAGATCGTCCGCGAAGGAAGCTGACGCGAGTATGAGAACTGCACCGATGAGTGCGGTCGAACGCATTTTCTAGTCTCTCTTTCTTTGGAGGAAGCAGTGTGTATTGTCTTCGGGAGGGAGGGACTAGAGCAGGTCACTTCCGTAATCCGCGGGAATTACTTCGGGAAACCAATTAACCACCAAGGACACTAAGGAACACTAAGGGAGACAGTGCGCACCCGCTCCCCACAGAAGGCACAGGAGGCACAGGGGAACACGGGGATCCTTGCTGCGTTAGCGTTCGGTGAGGGCTTCCAGTGTTTCGAAGAATGCCGGGTACGAGATGGCGGCCGATTCGGCTCCGGAGATTTGGGTTTCGCCTTGTGCGCGCAGAGCGGCTACGGCGAAGGCCATCGCGATTCGGTGATCGCCGAATGATTCTAGTTCGGCACCGTGAAGATCCTGGTCGCCGGGAACTTTCAGGCCATCTTCACGCTCTTCGACCTGGGCGCCCATGTGACGAAGATTCGTTGCGACCGAGGCGATGCGGTCGGATTCTTTTACGCGGAGTTCCTTGGCGTCGCGAACTTCAATTCCCTTCTCGGTGAACGGAGCGATCGCGGCCAGTACAGGGATTTCGTCGATCAACGCGGCGGAATCTGCTCCGGCGATGGTTGCGCCGGTGAGCTTTCCTCCATTCACCTGCAGTGATCCGACCAGTTCGCCGTTAATTTCGTCGAGTTGCGTGACCGAGATGTGGAGACCCATCTGCATGAGGATGTCGAGCAGGCGGGCGCGGGTGGGATTCATTAGAAGATTCGAGACTGTCAGCTCGGAATCGGGGAACAGCGCCGCGGCGCAAAGGAAGAACGCGGCACTGGAGAGATCTCCGGGAATGCGGGCCTCGATGCCGTGTAGACGCTGGCCTCCGCGGATGCGGACTTCGCTACCCGAGCCGACGCTCTTGCGATCCAGCTGTGCTCCGAATGCGCGTAGAGCGACTTCTCCGTGGTCGCGGGTGCGGATGGATTCTTCGACGCGAGTCTCGCCATCGGCGAAGAGTCCCGCAAACAGCAGGCACGATTTCACCTGTGCGCTGGCGACGGGCATTTTGTAGTCGATGGACTTGAGGCCTCCGCCGGTGATGCGAAGCGGCGGCTTGCCCTGCTGCGATTCAATGCGGGCTCCCATGGCGGAGAGCGGCTTGATCACGCGCTCCATGGGACGGCGAGAAAGTGATTCGTCGCCGATCATCTCGCTGGTAAAGGACTGCCCGGAGACGATGCCGCTTAGCATGCGCATCGTTGATCCGGAATTGCCGCAGTCGAGTGGTGTAGTGGGTTCGGACAGAGCCAAGCCCTTGCCCTGGACTTCAATGACATTCTGTTCCGGCTTGCGCTGCCAGGAGACGCCGAGTGTGCGCATGCAGCCGAGGGTGCTGGCACAATCAGCTCCCGTGGAATAGTTCTCGAGTCGCGATGGTCCGTCGGCAATGCCGGCAAGCATGGCATAGCGGTGGGAGATGGACTTGTCTCCGGGGAGCTGGACGCTGCCGCGGATGCGGCGGGCTGGGCGGATTACGGTCTCGGTGGCTAGTTTCATCGACAGATCAATATTACAGGCTTCGGGCAGGCTTCAGACTTCAGACCTCTGACCTCAGACCTCGGCCCTTCGACCTCGGCCCTGTGAAATTTCGATCTTGGCTTCGGATTTGGGCTTCGGAGTCCGGAGTCCGAAGGTCTAACGCCTGAAAGCCCGAAGTCAGGATCAAAAGCAGAGGTCTGAGGTCCGAGGTCCGGTTCTTAGGCTAGCGCTTTGGCTTCGGCGCGGGCTTCCTGCAGGATTTGGGCTGGGATTTCTTTCATCGTCACGCTGAATTCGAACATGGGCGTTTCGGTGCCGCGTCCCCAGCGGGCGACTTCCCAGTGGGCGCGAACGAATTTGATGTTCGGGTGCGCAGTGAGATCGAGGAGGAGCGGTGCCTCTTCCGCGTAGAACTTTTGGGGAAAGGCGGCGATGGATTTGGGTTCCCAGGTCGCTCCGTCGGCAGAACCGAAAATCGACACGTCGAGCGATTCCTGCTCGATGATCTTGGTGATCGAGAGCATGACTAAGAAGACGCGGTTGGATGTGGCGCTTACGTCGACAGTGGGGCCGTCGCCTTTGGCTGTGACCACAGTGTTCGGAGGAACCAGAATCATTTCGGGCGTTGCCATGGCGACACGATTGTAGCAAAAGGATAGCTGTTGCTCGGCGATTGTGTTGGCAGTGCCCTCTCAAGAGATGAAAACGTGCTGGACAGTTTCATGACAACCGCTGCCAACGAGTCTATAGTTAGCGCCAGTTTCGACAATTCAATGGCTACTACTCAGACTCCCCCTCAAGCGAAAACGAGCGTCCCGATAGAAAAGCCGACCATCCGACGTTTGACTTCGGTGGACATCTATCGCGGCCTGATGGTTGCGGCCATGATCCTGGTGGACAACCCGGGCAGCGATGATCTCGCGTACGGGCCGATCAAGCATGCGGAGTGGAATGGCTGGACCACGGCTGATTTCATTTTTCCGTCGTTCGTATTTCTGGTCGGCGTATCGATGGCGTTCTCGTTTCCAGCACGACTGGAGCGGGGGGAATCGCGCTCGCGGATTTTTCTCCACGTTATCTGGCGCAGCCTGATCCTGATTGCGATCGGCTTGCTGGTAAATGCCTCGCCTCTCTACGGCATTGATTGGCACACGTTTCGAATTTACGGAGTGACGCAGCGGATTGCGCTGTGCTACTTGGCTGCGTCCATTCTTGTGCTCTGGTCGAATTGGCGGGGCCAACTGATTGCGCTCATCGCATGCCTGGTGGGTTACTGGGCGATGCTGCGGTTTGTGACGGTGCCGGGACTTGGCATCCCGGGACACGACTTTCCGTTCATGGATCCGGAAAAGAACATTGTGGCGTGGCTTGATCGAAGGCTGTTGATGGGCCGGCTCTATAACGGAGTGCGTGATCCGGAGGGATTGATCAGCACGATCCCGGCGATCGGAACTGCTTTGACGGGCGTCCTCGCTGGACAATGGCTGCGGTCAGGAACAAATACACGTACGAAGGGATCCCGCATGGCGGTCGTGGGAATCATCGGTCTCGCCGCAGGGTTGATTTGGAACCGATGGTTCCCCATCAACAAGAATCTCTGGACGAGTTCTTTCGTGCTGCTGACTAGTGGATTCGCCGTTGCATTCCTCGGTCTGTTGTATTGGGCCTTGGATGTAAAAGACTGGAAAGGCAGGTGGACGACGCCGATCCTGGTGTTTGGAACGAATGCGATCGTCGGCTTTGTTGCGGACTCGGTGGTCTACGGTCCGGGATACACGTTCACGGCGAGAGGACCGAACGGGTCATCGATGACCTGGCACGACGCCGCACAGGCACGGCTCGTTTCGTTTGGGTTGGGTGCGTCGAATGCGTCGCTCGTTTATTCGATTGCAGCAGTACTGTTTTGCTGGCTGTTGTTATGGCTGCTGTGGCGCAAACGGATCTTCATCAAAATCTGACCTGCGTTCCTTTTTGCGTCTCGCCTTTACTCCGTCGGGTGTGGGGCGGTGAAGTCGCTGCAGCACGGCTTTTGCACCGGCTTGAATTCCATCAACTCGACGCGCGATAGGTCGGGGTCGAACACATCGAGTTGCCATTTGCCGTCTTTGCCAACTTCCGCCTCCTCGTCTCCGTGTGGTTTCCATCCGTGAGATTCCATCAGGGCTTGCGTCTTCTTCATGTCAGCGACGCCGTAGGAGATGTGGTTCATCACGCCGGTTAGCTGGAGATCCGGATGCGCGGGCTGATTGCACATATACTCGAGCCAGTCGGAGCCATCGGGGACTTGAAGAGAAACCCAGTCGGTTTGGTTGTCGTGCATGCCTCCGTGCCAGTAGGGACGGAATCCAAGAATCTCGCGGTAGAAATGATCTTCAGCATCCTGGTTGTAGACGAGGAATCCGGTGTGGATCATGTGGCGTGAGACGGCATTTGGCTCGGCCGACGCGGCGTCGCCCTTGGCGCGCTCGACGAATTCGACGTGGTGGCCTTCGGGATCGCTAACAGTAAATGTGAGGCTGTGGTCGGAGCGGCCTTCGATTTTGCCGGGCTTGAATCCTTTGTCCGTGAGATAGCGGCGGAGGGCGCCGATGTTGTCGGTGGTGAAGGCGACGTGGTCCATACGGTCGGTGGCTTTGGGATCGGGAGCAGGGCTGTATCCGACCCATTGTTTGCCGGACATGTAGCGGACCGTCTCGCCGGGCTCGATCGGGTCGGCCGAGGTAAGGCCTAGGACGTCGGCGTAGAGGTGCTTCACGCCGTCGGGTGAGGTGGTGTAGAAGGCGACGTGATCGATGCCCGTGATGCGTGGGCGGGCAGCAGGCGTTTGGGCAGTTGCCGACGCGATACAGAAAAGAAGGACGAAGAGGTTCTTCATGGCGAAATGATTGTAGTCTCGGGGGCGCTGGGGCTGAAGCCCCTAATTTCATTTCTGGCCCTTGACGCGGCCCTTAAAGGGCCGCTCTTCCACGTTGCTTCCAGCTTCCGAGGTGATGGCCGGCGCATCGGTGGCTCGATCTGTCGTCTCCGGATTCAGAGGCTGTCCAGGAATTGGCGGAAGCTGCGGGTTGCTTCCCCCGGTTGCTCCCACGCGGAGTAGTGGCCGGCTTTGCGGATGACGCGGAGTTGGCTTCCGGAGATGTGCTGGCGCATCAGTTCGGCTTCGTTGACGCCTGTGGCTAAGTCTTCGTCGCCGGTGATCAGCAGCGTTGGCACATTGATGGTCCTCAATGTATCGATCGAGTCGGGGCGTTCGGCCATACCGCGCTGGACTTGGGCGATATCTTCCGGAGACATCTGGCGCATCATGCGTAGCGCTCCTTCGACAAGATCGGGGCGGGTCTCGCGGGTGGTCTTGCTTAAGACGCGCGGGATCATGGATTCGAGGAAAGGCTCGGTTCCGCGTTCGAGGACATCTTTGGCTGCTTGCAGGCGTCCGGCGCGGGCTTCGGCGCCATCGGCTCGGGCTTTGGTGTTGCAGAGTCCGAGGGCAGCGACACGGTTGCGCGAACGGCGCCAGAATTCGAAGAGGAGATATCCTCCGATGGAGACCCCGATGATGGGGGCGCGGCCGATGTCGGCGTCGTCCATGATTCGGGCGAGATCGGCGGCGTGTTTCTGCATCGTCGCCGGGCCTTCTCCCGCGGTGGATTCGCCGTGAGCGCGGAGATCCGGGAGGATGATTCGGTAACGCGTAGAGAGTGCTTCTGCGACCGGGAGCCAGAATTCGTGGTTCACGGGAAAAGGATGGAGGAGGAGGACGGGGGGGCCGTCGCCGAGAGTCCAGTAGACGATTTCGGCGTCGTCGGACTTGACGCGGTGATGCGGAAGCGGGGGCATGGAGGGATTAAAACACATCGGCGCGGAGTCTCATCGCCTCGACTCTCTCGATTTCTAGAACGTAATGGAACGCGCCCCTCAAGCGACAGATGACGCAAACGTCAAAAGCCTTCACCGCCGAGGACTCAGAGAATTCCGCAGAGTACGCTAAGAAAAGCCACGTCCCCTTATTTTACGGATTCTGGGCCGGGTGTGCGGCGACTGGGGGTGCTGGTAACAGGAGCGGCTCTTCCGGCATGATGATCCACGCGATCGGGTAGGAGAAGAAACCGATTCCGGTCATGCAGGCTACGATCAGCCAGACGACTCGCACGAGCGTGACGTCGATGTCGAAATATTCGGAGAAACCGAGGCAGACGCCAGCGATCTTGCGTCCGATGCGGGGACGGATCAGCTTCCGTCGAGCCAGAGTGGCGCCCACGCGCACCCCACAGTATGCGCAGACTACTGCATCGTCCTGGATTACTTTGCCGCAGTAGTTGCAGTACATAACTTCGCCCTCTGGTCTATTTTACGCTGATCAGATCTCGGAAGTTCCCTTATGGCATTCACCGTGTCTATGAACCGCTTTGAAAGGGCATGGCTTCAGTGACTCCGCGTACGAGGCTGTGAAAAAGACTGTCATCCTGATGGCGCCGTTCTTTGGCGCCGGAGGACCCATGCAACTCTGCCTGTAGCGCTTGTGCCGACCGTTGCATAGGTCCTACGGCCTGCAAAAAGCGCAGGCCATCAGGATGACAAGGCGCGGCTTAGCCGCGCCCTTTCAAAAGCAAGTCCAAGGTACCAAGAAAAGCGAGAACTTACCGCTGAGGGCGCTGAGAACTGCCGCAGAGGGCGCCGAGAATATCATTCTCTGTAGGCTTCTTTGATATAGCGGCGGGCTTGGTCTGCTTGACCTGTATTGGCGTTGCCGGCCAGAACCGTCTCGTATCTCTTCATCGCCAGGTCTCGTTGCTGCAACAAGTCGTACATTTCGCCGGCAGCCAGATTCGCCTTTTGCTGGATGTCGGGATCTGGGCTTGGGGCTTCATTCACCAGTTCGTAGGCTGTCGCAGCTCCTTGCAGATTCTTCTGGCTGCGAAGCAGTTCTCCCAGTCCCCAGGCGGCCAGCTCGTAGTGGGGGCTGCCGTACTTCCCTTCTTTACCGTTCTGCCAGACTTTGCGATATCCAGCTTCGGCCTCGGAATAGCGACCCGCGGAACGCAGCAAGTTGGCTACTTCAGTAGGAAAGAGGTAGTTGCGGGGATAGCGGTCGGCCAAGCTCTGCATGTAGCCGATCGCTTCGTCGTACTGATGCTCGCGGCGGAGAAACAACGACAAGATGACCTTGGCATCTACTGCGGTGTCCCCTTCTCCTTTGGCAACGCTGCGGAGATAGGCGAGGCCCTTCTCTTTCGACCCGCTCAGCCCCGCGATGGCCGCCGCGGTCTTAACGCTCCAGGGAAGATTGGCGATGACATAGTTGTGCGTTCCGACCACGAGCTTGGCATCGAGGTAATCGGGATCCATTTCGAGGACGTGCTCATGGTCGTGGCGCGCGCCGACGGCATTGCGGAGAGCGGAAAACCATGCGCGCTCGACCAGCCCGGTATACACGGCGAACTCTGCGCGCGTGACGCCTCGGCAGTAGAGAGCATTCACGTCTTTGGAATTGGCTTTCAGTTGCTTGTCTTCTACGGCCTCCGCGAGACGAACTAGAGTCTTGATCCGATCTTTGACTTTGGGATCGGTGGGGCGGGGCGCGCGTCCGATGAAGCTGTCGTTGGTGTAATCGCCGGTATTCATGCCTCCGGTCTCATACAGATTGCTCATCAGGATGGCGGTGAGCAGATGATTGAGCGCGAAGGCGTCATTAGGACGCTTCTGAACCAGCTTCTCGAAATCCTCGATCGAGCGGCGATACTCCATGTTGTAGAAGTGATCAAAAGCCGCGTCGGTTTGGGCGTCGTGCGGCGCGCCTTGCGGCCTTGCAGAATCCGTCTGCGATTGAGCAGCAACTGCGGTGACACCGAGGACGAGAATAGATGGCAGTATGAGGGATCGTGCGAATTTCATTCGGGAACTCTACTTCGGTACCTGGGGAGCCGACTTGTCCCTAGTCTAACCGAACTTACGGGAGGCCGTGGCGAAGATACGCCTGCGAAAATCGCGGACTGCGGGAACCAAGAGCGTCATGCGGTACCGGGGTCGCTACTCCATCGGTCGAGATGGTTTCGATAAGCTAATTTGTGTCCCAGTACAGCCGCAAAGTGCGGATTCCCAATAGGATTACGGCTTTGGTACCGATGCATCTTTACTCGGCAATGCGGGTAAGAATTGCGCGACATCAACGTGTGAAAGAAGACGACCTTTTCCGTAAGTAATTGAAAGCAAGGATTGTACGGTCTTGGCGTACTTTGGCGTTTCAGATGCCAAGATGCAGTTGAAGAATCTTAACGCGAGCGCAACATATGGCAGGAGCAGTACAAGGAACGCAGCAGGAGTTTTGGAGACCGCCCACCCCAAGCTTGGGGCAGGAGGTCGCGGTGAGCGAATCCGTTCAACTGGCGGAGGCTTGTCCCCGTTGCGGTACGGAGTTCCTGCTAGGATCGAAATTCTGCCACACCTGCGGTGGACGGCGTCCAGAGGCGATCAGCTCCGCGACCCGAGAAGATGCTGCCGCCATTGCTAATGTCTGGGAACGGGGTATTCGCCGGATCCAGGCAAGCATAACTGGGATCAAACTGCCCTCCCTCACTAGAATCAAGCTTCCCCCGCTTTCGAACCTCAGAACCCCAGGCTGGCTTCATTATCTGCAGTTCCACGAAATCAAAGGCAGGGTGGGTCTCTCCACTGCATCCTTTATCGCTTTTGTAATTGGGTTGGGATGCGTTGCAGGGGCGCTACTCGTCGGTTTGCTTACCGTGAAGACCCTCGTGGAGTGGCAGGCGATCCAGATGTATCGGATCGAGTGGCTACTGGCGGCGACGGCTTCGTTCGTGGTGGGTATTCTGCTGAAGAAACAGGATCGCGACGACCGCGATTAGCTCGACTCTCCCCCACCTGTTCCTGCGGCTCTTCTCTGCTGACTTATCCGATAAAGGTGATGGACTGGTCCAACTCCCTTTCCTAACGGGTGGCCATACGATATCGCGGCAGTGACGTAGGTTTTCGCTAGAAGCGTCGCTTCGGCCAGCCCACGATCCAAGGCCAGGTGGCATGCTATGGCAGTCGCGAAGGCACAGCCGGTTCCGTGGGTCGAGTTGGATCGCTGGCGCTCGGCTTTGAAGATCTCCTGTTCCACTCCATGTTTGGTCGTGAAGCTCAATAAATCAATCGCCTTGTCCAGATGACCGCCAGTGACGACGACGGCAACCGCACCCATTTCGTGGAGTTTGGTCGCAGCCGCCTTCATCTCATCCAGTTCTTGAACTCTCAGTCCAGTTATCGCTGAAGCCTCATCGACATTCGGGGTGACCACATCGGCGAGCGGGATCAGACGCTCGATCAGGATCCGGGTCCCGGCGGAATCCAGCAGGTTGGCTCCTGATGAGGACTTGAGGATCGGGTCTAAAACGAGGTTCGGAAGACGGGATTTTCCTGACCGATTTCGGGAACCACCTTTCTTCGGTCCCTCCAGGAAGTCGGCGACCGCTTTGGCGACCTTTCCGGATCCGAGCATGCCGATGCGGACGCCGGCGATCTCAACGTCCCCTGTTAGTTCTTCCAGAGTTTCCGTGATCAGGACGGGGTCGGAGGGGTTAACCTTCTTCACACCAGCTGTTGACTGGACCGTCATCGCGGTGATGCACGCGATTCCGTAGCATCCGTGGGCAGCGATGGTCTTTATGTCGGCAGTGACGCCGGCCCCACAAGAGGGGTCAAAGCCGGCGATGCTGAGCACTACAGGTGGTTTTTCGGCCATGAACTACCGTTCTCGAAAACCTTGATAGTACCGCGAGTTCGGCCCACGATGTCACATCGGCTTACCTTGGGAAGTTACTTTAGGAGCGGGGTACTAGAAAAAAATTCTAGTGGGTCCGGTCGAGAAGGTCTCCGTAAATACATGATTTAAGGCAGGTTGCAATCTTTCATCCTGTAACGCATTGATTCCACTAGGCTTGTAAATTCTACGCTGCCGCGTCTTTGGTGCTATTTACCTTTAAGTAAATACGTAAACTTACAGAAACAAACGAGGTTTTATTGATATAGCAAAATTATCAATGGGTTACGTAAAAAGTATATTACTAGGCGGTCATCGTCCGACCGGCCATTACGCCTTGACACCCTTTTGGCACGCCGATAGCATTTACCAACTGCAGGAAATACCAGCCTTAGGCCAAAGGTACTTTTGAGTATGCGAGGAGAACTGAATGCAAAGACGTACAGCTCATGGACTGGCGATTGTTTGTACTGTCGCCTGCCTGGGAGCGGCTCAGGGACCGAACATCTCGGAGGCGAAATCGGCTCCAGTTAGTTCCGTTCACGCACCACCAGTCCGCACACAGGTCAGGAAGACCAAACCTTACCAGGTAGGAACAGCCTCCTGGTACGGTAGAAATTTTGAGGGTAAAGAAACAGCCAGCGGCGAGAAGTACCACATGTACGACATGACCGCGGCTTCGTTAAGCTTGCCTTTGGGAAGCCACGTAAAGGTAACAAATCTGAGGAATGGGAAGTCCGTCGTAGTCCGGATTAACGACCGTGGACCGATCGTTCCGGGGCGGATCATCGATCTGTCCTTCGGGGCGGCTCTAGCGCTGCAATTCCGGCAACGCGGGCTGCAACGTGTCCGTCTGGATCTGGTCGAAACGACCGTTGTCGCCAAGGGTAACCAACCCAAGCCGGCGTACCAGACTGTCGCCTACAACCATCCCCCTGTAGCGCAACTCCCGTAAAACTCGTACACTAGCCGGGATGACGGCTGCTCTGCCCAACCGCATCCCGAACGATAGCGCACGCTATCCGAGTGGTGACCCGCGTCAGCGGCTCATCGTCGCGCTCGATGTTTCGACCGCCGCCGCCGCACAGAAGATTGTGGCGGCGGTGGGCGACTCCGCCTTAACCTACAAGGTGGGGATGCAGCTCTATACCGCTGTAGGACCGCAGGTTGTGCGCGACCTGGTGGCCTCCGGACGGCGGGTGTTCCTCGACCTGAAGTACCACGACATTCCAAATACTGTCGGTGCAGCCGTCTCTGAAGCAGAGAAACTGGGCGTGAGCATGCTGACGGTGCATGCAGCCGGCAGCGGCAAGATGCTGCGAGCGGCCGTCGAAGCGGCCAAAGTCCGCGCTGATTTGACGGTGCTAGCGGTTACCGTCCTGACCAGCATGGACGGGCAGGATCTGGAGAAGATCGGGGTACGAGGATCGGTAGAAGATAGCGTGGTTCGACTGGCTACCATCGCGCTTGCCAACGGATGCCAGGGAGTGGTCGCGTCAGCACGCGAGGCCTCGACTCTGCGCGCGGAGCTTGGGCACAACTTCGCCATCGTGACCCCGGGCGTACGTCCAGCGGGTAGCAGCGTAGGGGATCAGGTCCGGGTGGTCACTCCGGCGGCGGCGATTGCGGCCGGGGCTAGCCATATCGTAGTCGGACGTCCGATCACCGAGGCGGCAGATGCCGCGGCTGAGGCAAGGGCGATTCTGGGACAGATCAGCGGGTAGCGTTACGCTCGAAATTGCCATCATTCCGATTTGACCATTTGTTTCGACCATGGTCTAATGACTATATGAAGGAAGTGGCAATTTCGGAATTCAAGGCCAAGTGCCTTTCCTTAATCGACCAAGTCCAAAAGACGAAGACAGCAATTCGAATTACGCGATTCGGAGAACCGGTTGCCGAGGTAATTCCACCGTCTCCTGAGACTCCTGCCAGCGATTGGATTGGTTCTATGAAGGACTCCATGAAGATCCTGGGGGACATCGTCTCACCCGCAGACGATGAGAAGGATTGGGAGGTTCTGCGGGATTGAAGCTGCTGCTGGATACTCACATTTGGCTTTGGAGTTTGAACGATCCGGCACGTGTCGGCAAGCGCGTTCTGCACGAACTTAGAAATCCAGCGAATGAATTGTGGCTGTCACCGA
>Ga0209060_10002817_pt1 | contig 15534 bp, 11 predicted proteins | sample Coa_R1_8_FD_187155 | JGI IMG/M metagenome (GOLD analysis project Ga0209060, IMG submission 187155) | Surface soil microbial communities from Centralia Pennsylvania, which are recovering from an underground coalmine fire - Coalmine... | ecosystem: Environmental > Terrestrial > Soil >...
TATCTGATGATGCATCTCGAGACGATCGGCTTCGCCCGCGATCCAAGAACCAAGCAGCCGAACAACACCGTCCAAGTGCGCATTTTCGATGAGACGGGCAAACCGACGACCGAGCAACCGCAGTTATATGTTGTCAAGGAAGGGCAAAAGGAGGACAATCCGTGGATCGATTGGAAACTTCCCTTGCCGCTCACGCGCGTCGGCACCTTCACCGTTGAATTGACGGCGACCGACCAGGTCAGCGGGCAAAGCGTAAAGGCATCGTTCCCGATTACCGTCACGACGGCCAAGTGACGGCAGGGCAGACGAAAGGCGAAGGAAACCGCAAACGCGCAGGCACCTGCTTTCCTCATGAGGAACTCATGCGTCACCAACATCCTTATCCTTGGCTTACGCACCAGCGCCGTGTCCTCGTCCGGCTGTTGAGCGTCGGGCTGGCCGCTCTCCCCTGGGCGAGCGCGGAGCCAAAGTCTGCCTCCGGGCAAAGTGCCACCGTGGCCACGGCGTCATCCGAGAAGGGAACCATCCTTCGTCGCCGAGGTACGGACCCGCACAACTGGCAGGTCGTCTCTGCGAAGGAATCGTTGCACGCGGGGGACTTACTGGTAGGCCTCCCGGGCGCCCAGCTGGAGTCAAAGGACGGCTCGGTGCGTCTCGATTTCTTGGCGGACCTCGACCGCTTATCTCCGTATCCGATCCGCGAGTGTGCGGTTCAGCTCGGCGAAAGTGCCAATGTCGACCTCGACGTCATCCTGGACCGGGGCCGCATGGATCTTGTCAATCGGAAGCAAAAAGGTCCGGCGCACGTGCAGGTCCATGTCCGCAAGGACCGTTTTGATTTGACCCTGGCGGAACCGGGAGCGCGCGTCGCGCTGGAGCTGTTCGGGCGTTGGCCGCGGGGGGTGCCGTTTAGCCAGGAGCCAGGACCCAAGCAAATGCCGGTTGCCAGTCTCCTGATCCTCGCTCTGGCAGGGGAGGCGACGCTCAAACACGAACACCATGAACACGCCCTGAAAGCCCCGCCCGGACCGGCCCTGGTGGAGTGGGACAGCGTCACCGGCATGGACGAGACGCCGCGCCGGCTGGAGAAGCTTCCGCCCTGGGCCGGGGCACGCGGTGAAGATACGCCGGAAGGAAAACAGCGCAAAGCTGCCCTGGAACGGCTACGCCAGGCTTTGGCCAGCAAACCGGTCGCCACGGTGGTGGACGAATTCCTCAACTCCGACAATCCCGTGGATCGCGGCCTGGCGATTAACCTCGTGGCAGCCGTCGACGACCTCAGCCGCCTGGGCCAGGCGCTGCGGGAGACAAAGTATCCAGATGTCTGGGAGAACGGCGTGGTGGCTTTGCGCAATTGGATCGGGCGTGGCCCCGGCCAGGACCAGCTCCTGTACAAACGGCTGATTGAGGTCGCCAAATACAAACCGATCCATGCCGAGACGGTCCTGCAGCTGTTGCATAGCTTCGGGGACATCGAACTGGCCCAGCCGGAGACCTTTCAGACCTTGATCGATTACCTGGATCACGATGCGCTGGCCATTCGAGGACTGGCGTATTGGCACCTGTCCCGTCTGGTTCCCGAGGGAAAGAAATTCGGGTATAATCCCGTCGATCCGAAGGAGAAACGCGAAGCAGCGATCCAAAAATGGCGCGAGCTGATCCCGAAAGGGCAAATCCCTCCGCGCCCCAAAGACGACAGCGGCAATGGATGAAACGGAATACACGCCGTAGACTTGGCAACGGTGGAGTGAGCACTATGATCGGGTTGTCGAAGCGTCCGGTCTGGGTAGCGTTGATCACGGCCATTCTCTCGGCGGGCGGAGGCTCGTTCCTCCACGCCCAGGCCGGCAACCAAGGCGGCGACGCCGCTCCCGCGGCCCGCGCCAGCTTTCGTAGCATGCCGTCTGGAGACTCGTACTATCCCGCTGCTCCCTACCCGTACTATCCCGGATACTATTACGATCCGTATGGCGGTTACCTGAGCGGTGCCGCGGACGTCATCAATGCCCAAGGCCGGTTCTTGGTCAATACCCAACAGGCGTACCTGAGCCGCGAGCAAGTCCGGCAGGCACGCATCGAGAGCCGCCGCCGCAGCTTCGATGAGTATCTGTACGAACGGGAGCGCAGGCCCACGTTGGAGGACGAACGCGAGCGCGCCCGGCTGGAGAACGTCCGCCGCAGCCGCAATGATCCACCGATCACGGAGATCTGGTCGGGCAAAGCCCTCAATGATCTGCTGTTGGCAATCCAGCAACAGCAGGCCAAAGGATCACGCGGCCCCACGGTTCCCTTGGAGGAAGACGTGCTCAAAAACATCAACGTCACCACCGGCGCCAACAGTGGAAGCCTCGGCTTGCTGCGAGACAACGGCCGGCTGCATTGGCCCTTGGAGCTGACACGCTCTGACTACGATGGCGAACGCCGGCGTCTCGATGAGCTGGCTGCCCAGGCCTATAAGCAAGCCCTCGATGGCGCTGTCGATGCCCGTATCCTGCGCGAAATGAGCAGCCTCGTGGATAACCTGCAAATGCGTCTACGACGGAGCGTCGCCGACAGCAGTCCCAGTGATTACATCAAGGCGAAGCGTTACCTCAATGATCTGGATGGCGTCATCAAAGTGCTGGAAGATCCCAACGTTTCCAAGTTCGCGAACCGTAAGCTTGCCGCCAAGGGGGGCACCGTTTCCGATCTGGTTACGGAAATGAGCGGTCAGGGACTTAAGTTTGCTCCGGCCGTGCCGGGAGACGAAGGTGCTTACGTCGCCCTGCATCGCGCCCTGGCCAATTACATGGCGCCGCCGGATTCGTACAAATCGTGGGATCCGCTCACCAAGTGATCGGACCGACGTTAGCTGGCACGGCGCAGTTCGGTGGCATCGATCGTCGGACCATCGGGCACAATTCGCAAAATCGACGATGAAGTGATCGTCGAATTCGGAATGGTCACCAAGGAGCCATCCGGCGTGCGCATCCGGGTGGAGCGAAAACCGACCTGCTCGACCACGCCATCGTGGCCGTCCACTTTGATCCGGTCGCCGAGCTTGAACGAGCGCTCCCCGATCAGCAGCATCGTGCCGAAGACGCTCTTGAGAATGTCCTGAGCGGCAAGCGAGGCGGCCAGGCCGGCCATTCCGAGGCCGGTGAGGAACCGGATCAACGACTCGCCATGCCCGACGTGGTAGATCACGTAGCCCAAAACGAGCAGGAACACGATGCCCTTGAACAGCCGCATGCTGACCGGCACGATCATGTCGCCCAGGCTCCGATGCGGCCGCAGCAGCTCGCTGTTCATGTAGATCGCCATCATCAGATCGATCAACTGAAAGCCCAACCAGCCGATCAAGCCGGCCATGAGAAACGTCCGCGCCGGCAAAATCGTATGGAGCCATGCGACGGGTAGATCGAGCCACGCGGGAAACTTGAAGAAGAGCCAGCAGGTGGCGACCCACGTCAGCGGCCGAAGCTTGCCGGCCACATACGGAGCCGTCAGGGCCGAACCGCTCCGCCGAAGTACCCAGACGCCAACATTTTCCAGGCTGTTGAGCGAGAGTTTGGCAACCGCCCAGCTGAGCAGCAAGGTCAACACCAGCCCGATCCACTGATACAACTCAAGACTCCCGGCCGAGATCCGCGCCCATTCCGGCATCCGCAGCCGAAGCCAGACACCGGGCACATCCCAGACCTCGACCTGCCGCACCATGGCTGTGGCGCTCCGCAAGGACTCGTCCACCGGCTTGTCCATGATGGCCAGGAACATGGGTTCGATTCGCTCGACGGTTTCGGCGGTGAAGAACCACTTGCCGGCATTCGGCCCATCGTTCTTCCGAGCGATCACGATGCGGCCAAGGGCACTACTGGAGAAGAGGTAGCGCGGCCCTTCGGGCTCATCGGGGACCTCTTGGGGATAGACCGCGCGCGTGCGATCGATCACATACCGGAGCTTGAATGCCAAAACCGAGCCCGCCTCGGCACGGGCGCTGGGATTCACCCCGCTGAGGTCCAAGCAGCGGGCCGCCCGCTCATCATCGTGGTGATTCCCGGCCGTCAGGAACGAGACCATCGTGTCGCGTGCGCTCTCCAGATGCCCGGTGCGTTTCCGGTCGGCCTGTTCCTGAACCGCGAGCTGATCGAACAGCTGGGGAATCTGGTCGACGGTTGCCCGGCTGAAGCGCCAGGTGCCGTCGCGCAGACGGACCAGCTCCACCCGCATGCCCCGTCCTTTTCCCAGCACCTGGGGTGGAGCGTTCCAAGAATCGGGGATGGCATCCAAATCGACTTCCAGCTTGCGCAGCACCGTGTCCAGCTTGGCAGCCAATTTAGCGCCGGCCATCGGACGGTCGGCAGCGGGCATGGCCTCGAGGTCGAGGCAAGCAATCGCATCCACGAGCCGGCTATCGTCCCGCTCGGCATCGTCCATAGCCGCGAAGAATCCCTTCAGCACGGCACGGGGAGTTCCGAGCTGCGGCGGAATGGACGGCGGGCACTGGGTTCCCGAAGGAAGCGGGTCGGAGGCGACCGGCGGGACCACGCGCCGTAGCTGAACATAGTGCGCATCGGGTTCTTTGTTCCGTGCAGCCTCGTACATCTGGCCCAGGTTCCGGACGGTATTTCGGCTGAACAGCCAGGCATCTTTGCCGTCGGGAAGTCGAACCCGTTCCAGGACAATGCGGCCATCGCGATCGGCGTGCCAGGTAAAGGGCGGGCCGTCGGGCTGGTTGGGAACCTCCTGAAAGAAGACCCAACCACGCCGCTGAATTACGAACAGAAGCTGCTGGGCAAAGGTAGGAGCCCGCTCGCGCTGCTCGGAGGGAAGTTTGCTCAGGTCAAGCGCCTGGGTAGCGGCGTAGTAATCGCCGGCCATGCCATCAACCAAAAAGCGGCGCAGAGTGGCACTCGGATCCGTAAATCCTTCACGCAGACTCGCCCGCTCCGCCTGAAGATTGCGGTGGCGGAGCAACGCCAGGCGATACATGGTCGGGATCCGATCGACCGTGTCCCGATCGAAGAGCCAGCAATTGTCCGCTTGGCGCCGGAGCGCAATCGTGAAGCCGTCTGCATCATAGAGGACCACGCGATCCCCAGAAGGATTTTCAAGCACCGCGTCCAGGGGAAGGCAGAGTTCCTGGAGGATGGCGTCCAGCTCGATTGCCAGCCGAGACAACTCACCGGCCGTGCGCGCTTGCTCCGGATTCTTCTCCAGGCAGGCAATCGCGTCGTCAATCAGGGCGGGATGGAAATCGTAGGCGATGATGGAAAAATAGAGCGTCTTGACGGTTTCGCGCGGGGTGCGCAATTTTGCCAGCGGCGACTGGGCCCATCCACCGCACGGCAGGAAGCCGAACCCGATGAAACAGCCTGCCCATACGATCCATCCTTGAACGCTTCGATCAACAGCCATACCAAACCCCAGACGATGGAACGGAACCGGCAAAACACGAACCGGTTTCAACCGGAACCGTCATACGTCCTGCCAGCCGGAAGCGGCAAGGCCAACTGCGCCGACGTCGGTTCTCATCGGAGGTGCGATTGACAGCAAAACCGACAACCCGCTATAACTCCGACTCCGATGATTCCGATCTGGCTTAGCCTGTCGAAGTGGAACCGCTGGCAGCGATGCGGACTGGCGTTGGGCATCGCCACCGTGGTGGTCTTCGGCATCTTGGTTGAGGTGCGTTCCGCCTACCTCAAACGGCGCATGGGCGATCTGGGCGTCTTCGTGCGCACCGCTTGGGCCGTGCGCAGCGGGGAAGATATCTACACCGTCACCGACCCGAACGGCTTCCATTATCACTATCCGCCTCTGTTCGCGATCTTTCTCGTGCCGCTCGCCGAACCCCCTCCGGGTGTCGATTCCTCCTGGACGATTCCCTATCCGATAACCGTGGCCATCTGGTACGTGCTCAACGTGCTTTGCTTGGCAATATCCGTCCATTGGTTGGCATCGGCACTGGAGGAAAGCCCAGGAGGCCGGGTTTCGCCCTGGGCTCTCCGTTTGCTCCCGGTCCTGGCATGCTTGCCGCCCATCGGCCACACGCTCATGAGAGGACAGGTGAGCTTGCTGCTGTTGCTCCTCTTGAGTGGCATGGCCGTGGCCCTGCTCCGGGGGCGGCGCGGACGGGCCGGGCTATGGTTGGCTGGCGCCATTTGCTTGAAAGTAATCCCGGCCTTCTTGCTCCTTGATCCGCTCCGCCGCCGCGATGGCCGTTGCCTGACAGGTTGTGCCCTCGGGCTCGTGTTAGGGTTGGCGGCGATTCCGGCAGCCGTGTTCGGGCCGGCTCGGACATGGGCCTATTTTCAGGAGTGGACCCACGTACTCTTGTGGCCGGCGCTGGGACCGGGCACCGATCAATCCCGAGCGAAGGAGCTGATCGATGTAACCGCCACCGACAGCCAATCCTTCCAGGCGGTTCTCCATAACACCATCCACTCCGACCCGACCACGCGGCCGCGGCAGCCTTCGACGGCGGTCCGCTGCGCCCATTGGCTTGTGGGCGGCTTTCTAACGCTGGCGACGCTCTGGATCGGCCGGCGACAACAGGATGGTCCGGCCGTGATCATCCGCTTCGGCGCGCTTGTGGTCCTCATGCTGCTGCTGAGTCCGGTGTGCCATCTGCACTATTTCTGTCTCTCTCTCCCGCTGGCAATGGGAGCCCTGGCCGCGGTTTGGAACGGGCCACCGCGATTCTCTGGGCGTGTGGGAATGCTGATCGTCTTGGTCCTTCATGGAATTGCCCAGGTTCTGCCCCATCTCCCACGACTCCAGGTACTCCGCGACGGCGGCTTGGCCACGTATGCGACGCTGCTGCTCTGGCTGTCGGGAATGATCCTTCTCTGGAAGCGCGGTCGCTGCTATCCATTGGCATTGCCACGTGAGCAGCCAGTCATTTCAGAAGCCGCTGCCTGACCCTCACCACGCCACGATTCCTGGCCGCACCGCTTTCCCTTCCGACTCGGGTCGGAATAAGATAGGGGATGAACAGTTGAATAGGAAGGCGGAGGAACAGGTGTGGATGAGATCGCCATCTTGGGTCGAGATGATGACCGGCACTCCTTGCAGCGGTTCCTGGCCCATTATGATACCCCTGCCTATGTGCGCCGGGCCCGGCAAGTGGAAGAGGCGTTTGAGCAATTGCTTCATTTCTGCCGGCAGCAGCGCGAGGAAGCGCTCACCAGTGTGCGCCGCCAGCTCGGCGTGCTTCAGGCCCTGGCAGGCGACTGGGAGGTGCTGCGGCCCTGGTTGAAGGATGACCAGCAATTTTGCACGCTGCGCGAACTGCACGCCCTTTTGCAGCCCGAGCTGCGCTGGCCACCACATCCGAGTTCCTCCTCCCGAGTGCTCCGGCAGACGCTGCGGGAATTGTGTGACAGCATCGAGCGTTTCAACCGCTGGTGGCAGTCGTTCCTGCCGACCGTCCATTTGACCACGGTGAACGAGCTGCGCGCCGACTACAACCGCTACTACCTCTTGGAGAAAGAATGCGCCCTGCGTTCGGTCCGCCTGGCCCGGCAAGGTTTTCGCCGGCTGGAGCCCGTAACCGTTGAAGAATTGGCGCTGCTGTTGCCGCCGCTGCTGGTCCCCAAGCTGAAGGAATGATGGGACAAAGCGTCAACCCGTCCCCGCGCTCCGGGCCGGTATCGGCCATCCGCAGAAGGCCCTATTGATTTCGCAGCGACGCCAGGGCTGCTTCATGGAGGATACCGTTGCTCGCCAAGAGCCCGTGGTGCTGGACCGCGCCGGACAATCCGTACTGCGGCTTCTGGCCCAAGAGATTGGTTACCCGTCCGCCGGCTTCCTCGACCAAGATCTGTCCCGCACAAATGTCCCAATCGTGACAGCTATCGTAGGTGTTCAAATAGAGATCCGCTTCGCCCCGAGCGACCAAAGCCAGCTTGATCCCGGCAGAATACGTCTCAAGGATGCGCATCGGATGAAGCGCCTGGAGCTGCCGAGAAGGTGCGTTCGGTTTGCGGGAATGGCTTTGGGTCAGTGTCGCCGCGGCCAAATCGGCAACGTGGGTTACGCGGCATGGTTGGGCCATGGTTTCGCTGGCGTCCTGCCGCCAGCAGCCGTTTCCCCGCACGGCATAGGTTAGCCGACCGTGCGCCGGTTCGGAAACCACGCCCACAGCGATTCCATCTGGGTCCCAAAGCGCTACCATCACGGAAAATTCACCCAGCTTGCGAGCAAACCCGCGCGTGCCGTCGATCGGATCGACGATCCACAGCCGCGGACCGGTCCGCACGGCCTGGGCAAGCGTCTCCGTCGTCTCTTCCGCACACAGGCCATCGGCCGGGAACGCCTTCTGCAAGCATTGCAGAATGATTTCCTGCGACCGCCGGTCGGTCGCGGTGGTGATGCTGGCCGGGGCATCGGGAACTACTTCGAAGTGAGCGTAGTCCGCCATGATCGCTTCCCCCGCCCGGTGGACAGCTTCCAGAGCAACTTGAAGTTCATTCTCGTAGGGCATCATCAAGCTTGGGATTGCGGTGTGGTTACGAAGCGGTAAACGCGACGGGGCACATTCGTCACACTTGCTCTGCGAACTCGTGGAACTCTAGGTAGTGCAAATGCCGGTACAGCTCGTTCTGGGACAAGAGTTCCCGATGCAGGCCGGCTGCCTCCACACGGCCTTTGTGCAGGAGAAAAATTTGATCACAGGAACGGATCGTCGAGACCCGGTGGGGAAGAAAGATCGTGGTGCGGCCGGGCAAGACCCGGGCGAACGTGTCATCGAGGAGCGCTTTGATGTCATCGCTGAGCGGTGTGGCCGGCTCTTCCACGATCAAGAGAGCCGGGTCCCGCAGGATCGCCCGCGCCAGAGCGATCAAGAACTGCTGGCCGATGCCCAGATGATGCCCCATTTCGCCGATGAGCGTTTCGTATCCCTGCGGTAGCTTTTGAATGAATTGGTGAGCATGGGCGACCTTGGCCGCTTCGATGATTTGCGGCAGACTGTAGCTGGGGTCGCCACAGCCGATATTGTTCACTACGGTGTCGTTGAACACCAGATTGTGCTGCAAAACGACCGCGATCTGGGCCCGGAGCGAATCGAGTGTGACCCAGCGGATGTTGTCGTTATCAATGCGAATCTCGCCGGTCGTCGGATCGAGGAACCGGGGGATCAGATAGACCAGGGCACGCTTCTCCAGATCATCCGCGCCCACCAAAGCAACACGCTGGCCAGCCTGGATCGTGAGGCTGACCCCTTCGAGCAGGTTACGGTCCCCTCCCGGTTCGCGGAGGCTGACTTCGTCGAATTCGATCTGTTGGCTCAACGGCGGCAGGAACTTGGCACCGACCACCTGGCCCACCTCGCCGCGCCGGTCCAGGAACTCGAAGAGAGCAACCGCTGCCGTCCGCCCACGGCGCAGATAGCGACGGTGTTCGATGAGATTCACGAGCGGCCAATAGAGACTGACGAGCGCGGTAGCCAGCGTGATGGCGTTGGCGACGCCGAGGCGCTGATTGAGCACATTGATGCCCGCCGCGGCCAAGAGGATGATGGCTGCCAGGCTTCCCAGGAACACCAAGAGCGGCCGATAGATCGCTTCCCCCATGAGCCGCCGCTGCTGCGCCCGCGCAAAGCGGGCTAGCTGCCGCTCGACACGGGACTGGTTGAATAGCTCCATCAGGTAAACCTTCACCAGCCGCATGAGCATGAGGCTCTCCTGGATGAGGGCCAGATGCTCGGCCGCCCGCTGCATGGCCAGGCGTCCTTGACGGCGATAGTGAGCGACCATCTGTTCGCCGATGAGCCAAACCAAGACCCCGAACAGGAGAAACGCCAGGGCCAGCCAGACATCGACCACGAGAGCAAAGGCCAAGACCAGGACAAACTTGACCGGTTCGCGAAAGACGACGGTCAACCAGGTGTAGAGGCCGGTATAGACCGCTTCGAGCTCGCGGGTAAAAATGCCGACCGCCTCGCTGGGTCCCAGGGCTCGCACCGCCAGCGTACCGAGCCGGAAGGTGTGATGATAGACGGCCCGGCGCAAGCGGGTGGCGGCTTCGGTGGTCGCCTGAGCAGCCGCGAGGATCATCACCGCACGGAGCAAGGCCCGCACCAGGGCGAGAGCCACGGCCACAACGAATAAGCCACGAAGGTAAGAAAGATTTGCCTGTTCCCCGTCGCGCCACGTCCAGGGATTCCAGCGTGCCAGCCAGGTGATGAATCCGCGATAGAATCGGTCTTGACTGCGAACGACGAGGCTGAGAATGCCCCCTTCGGGCAACGGCTGATCCAGCGGCGTATTAGCCACCACCTCCGCCGCGGCGGGCCCCACCTGGTCGCCCAGGATGTGGCCAAGCTGTCCGCGCCAGCGGAGTTCCTGGTCTTGGGAGGAAAGCTCTTGCGGATGGGCTCGGGACAGTTCGTCCGCCTTTTTCGGATCGATGCCGCTGTCCTGTAGACTCTTCTTCCGCTCGGGTTGGGCAAGGGCTTCCCAGCGCTGCCAGAAGTATTCTTTCAAGACCGGCGAAAGATCGCGGAACGAAGGGATTTCTCCGCGCGAGACCACAAGGTCTACGAACAAGCCCAGGACGACCAGGAGGGCGACATAGAGCACCCCAGTCCCGACGGCGGTGACCAAGGCGGACCACTTGGCCAAAGGACTGTAGTCCAGGAACCGCCGGGCACGGACGAACGCTTCATTTCCCACAGGGGCCCCTCAATCGGGCGACCTCATGCCAAGTCGCGATCCTCGAACAAGATCAAACCGAAGAGCAAGGCGATGACGCTGTAGAGCACGGCGTAGGCCACGATCGATCCTAAGTAAAGGGAAAACCGTCCCGGATCAAGGGCAACATCCCGAATGACGACCGGGCCATAATCGAAGTATTCCAGTCCAGGCAGGACGTTATCGAAGAAGCGGGCAATGAAGTTCACCAGCGTATTCCGGCCGGAGGAGACGACGACCAGGACATGGGTCAGATGGCCCAAGAAAAACACCAGCAAGCACGTCACCAGGTTGACGACCATGGGCAGGCGCGTGGCCAGGGCCACGGCAATCGCCAAGAGCACGGTGACCTGGCACAGACCAAAAACGGAGCCCTGCACGATGGCGAGCCCCTGTTCCAGCCAGGCGGCGGCCCCGACGATAAAGTCCGCGGCAATGCCGGTGAGCGGGGTCAGACTGGTTCGGGCGTGCTCCAACCAGGCCGGATCCGGAGCGGGCTCGGCATCGAACCAGAGCTTCACCCACATCATCGCTTGGAAAAAGCAGGCCAGCAGACCGGTCATCAGCATCGACGCCATCAAGATGCCGGCAAACTTGCCCAGCAAGAAGTGCCGCCGAGAAACCGGCTTACTCATCACCGTAATGGCGGTCCGGCCTTCGATTTCTTCGCTGATCGACATGCTGGCTGCCACCACCGCAAAGACCACGGCCGCCAGCATGATCGTGTCGAAACCGAGTTCCCGCACCATCTTGAAGTCTTCGCCGAAAGTGAAGTACGGAATGAAGGGCGAACAGGTCATGAGGATGACCGCACCGATGACGATCACCCAGAAGAGGGGTTGGCGAACGCCTTCACGAAATGCAGCCAGGGCCACCGCACCTCCCTGCGGCCAGATGAGCAACAACAGCGGGAACACCACGGCAAAAAAATCGAGCGTCAGCTGCACCGCCAAGACCGCACCAAACACACGGCCCCAGATCAGCAACCGTCCGGGATCCTGCACGACGTCGATAAATACACCCAAGGCCGCGCCGAGGCCCACGACCGCAATCAGGGCAGCAAGCCAACTGGCGGCCCGCTGGGCCACCTGTCGGAAGAGCCTCGAATCGAGGGCCGCCAGCCAAGGCAAAGCCGCCAGAAACTGAACCAGGCACAAGAGAATGCCAACGACGATGGACTGCACCATAGGATTCATCATGAGAAAGGAGAGTTGGAGCCTCGGGAATTAGTTACGTATGTGAAAACCTTTATAGCCGCCCGGCGTAGCATCCTGCACAATACTTTGCTCGATTTGGCCAGCCATGTGATGGCCAATCCCGGCCAGGAACGCATCCACCTCTTCCGCGGGGCCTTCCGCCACCAGTTCCACATCCCCGCTCGGCAAGTTGCGGACGTACCCCGCAACCCGGTAGGCGGTCGCTAAATGCTGGGCAGTATAGCGGAAGCCGACACCCTGAACCCGGCCGGTATACCGAGCCTGTTTACAAACCATCATTGTTTCATTGTCGGTAGTCGTAGCTCGTTTGTCCATTGGTGAGGCGTGCAGGAATCAGGAGCCAGCAGCTGGTTGCGGATGGTAAATCCACTACCGAGCATCCACCTTCCGTTTACGCTACTCTCGGGCCTGTGGTTCATTGCGATAATTGGGATGGGTGCCCCAGCGCAGCTTATCGCGTAGGGTCTGGTAATAGCTCCGACCAGGGACCTTCACCAGGCCAAAGGCCACCGGAGCGCGGCGAATGGTGATCTGATGCTCAGCCGTAATCGAAATTCGCTCCTGCCCATCGGCAATCAGGAAGGCATCGGCGCAGTGCGAGGTCAGGGCGATTTTGTACACCTTGTCCGCACTGTCCACGACCGGCCGATTCGTCAGCGCATGCGGGCAAATCGGTGTAATCACGAAAGCGGTCAACTCCTGCCCGAGGATCGGGCCTCCGGCCGAAAGGCTGTGTGCGGTTGAACCGATCGGCGTGCTCAAAATCAGGCCGTCCCCGCTGAAACGGGTTACCACTTCGCCATCCACCGAAAGATCGAGGTCGATCATGTGAAAAGCCGGGCCGGTGTGGACGAGCACTTCATTCAGCCCCAACAGCGTGCGCCGTTCGTGAGGTGTTTCGATGATGGCCTCGAACATGAGGTGATGGGTGACGCGGAAGTCGCCGGCCACCACATGCGGAAAACACTGCCGCAGTTCCTCCGGGCTGAGATCGGCCAGAAATCCTAATTTGCCGAGATTGACGCCGAGCACCGGGGTCTGATGATACCCCATTTGCCGGGCAGCCCGCAGGATCGCGCCGTCGCCGCCGAGCACCAGGGCCAAGTCTGCGGTGAGGCTACTCAGGTCTTGCTCTTGATGAAGATCGAACGCGGCGATTTCGCAATGCTGGTTCAAGAAGGGCAATAGCTGCTCCGCCTGCTGTTTGACTCCCAGCCGGTGGGCATTGCCCAGCACGAAAACACGCATAAAGGCTCAAACCAGTCCAACATCCGGAGTCCGTGCGAAAAAAGGAAGCTGTCTCGATCGGTCGATATCCCGGCCTGGTTCTCGGCGGAGCAGAGACCTTCTCCTTTTTCGCACTCAATATTCCACGTTCGTTAACTTGGTACCTTGCGCGTTTCGGCCCTGGGTGCGGTTCTTTAGCCCCGACCGAACCGCCTGGCAAATGCCGCCGAGATCCAGGCCGAGGTCGGCGAGTAATTCCGCCCGTTCGCCGTGTTCGATAAAGCGATCCGGAATCCCCAGGCGAACCAGGGAGCGCGTGTCCAGTCCGGCGGCGTTGGCCGCCTCCAAGACGGCGCTGCCGAAGCCTCCCTCCAGCGTCCCCTCCTCGACCGTGACGACGAGCGGCACATCCTCGATGGCCCGCAACAACGTTTGCCGATCGATCGGCTTGGCAAAGCGGGCATTAATGACCCCAATGCTGAGCCCTTCTTCCCGCAGGCGCTCCGCAGCCTTGACACACGTGGGAAATAGGCTGCCGTACGCAATGAGCATCGCGTCATCGCCCCATTCATAAATTTCGGCCTGCCCCAGCTCCACGGGAGCCGGGCCGCGTTCCACCTTCTCCAAATTCGCCTTGGGATAGCGGAGGGCGGCCGGTCCGGAATGGCCAAGAGCGAAGCGGAGCATCGGGGCCACGTCGAGCTCATCACCCGGAGCCATCACCACGAAATTCGGGAACGCCCGCAGATAGACCGTATCGAACACACCATGATGGGTCGGCCCGTCCGGCCCCGTCAGGCCGGCTCGGTCGAGGCAAAACGTGACCGGCAGGTTCTGGAGTGCGACCTCCTGGAACAGCTGATCGTATGCACGCTGGAGGAACGTTGAATAGATGGCCGCGATCGGACGCATCCCCACCTTGGCGAGCCCGGCGGCAAAGGCCACCGCATGCGACTCGCAAATCCCGGTATCGAAGAAACGGTCCGGGAAATCGGCGCGCACCCGCTCCAGCTTGTTGCCCTGGCACATGGCCGCGGTGATGGCCGCCACGCGCGGATCCTTCTCCATCGCCTGATAAATCGCGTTACTGACGGCATCGGTATACGCTTTGCTACCGCCCCGCCGCAGCGACAGAATCGTCCGTTCCGGACCCACCTTTTCGAAGACCGGAGGGGTGTGGTAGGTGACCGGGTCTTCACTGGCTTGCGGCACGCCATGCCCTTTCTCGGTCAATACGTGCAGCAGAACGGGCCCCTCTTGATCTTTGACGATACGCAACCATCGGCGCAGCGACGGCAGATCGTGCCCGTCGATCGGTCCGATGTAGCAAAAGCCGAGATCTTCGAAGAGCATACCCCCCGTCAGGGAAGCCTTCAACCCATCGCGGATTTGTTCAAGGGCCTGGTTGGCCATGCCACCGACGAGCGGAACCTTGGCCAAAAGATCCTGAAGGTTGCGCATCGAGCCCTGGTAGAAGTTGGTCAAGCGGGTCCGGTCCAGACAGCTGGCCAGACCGCCGACGCGGGCACAAATCGACATCTTGTTGTCGTTCAGGATGAGGAGCAGCTTCTTTCCCAAGCCGCCGGCGTTGTTGAGCGCCTCAAAAACAATCCCGGAGGGAAGAGCCCCGTCGCCGATCACCGCCACGGTGTAGCGGTCCTTTCGGCCGAGCAGCTCATCTCCTACCTTCAGGCCCAGGGCACACGAAAGGCTGCACCCGGCATGGCCGGTCATGAACAGATCATAAGGGCTTTCCTGCGGATTGGGATATCCCATCAGCCCGCCGCGCGTGCGGATGGTTTCGAACTGATGATAACGCCCGGTAATCAGCTTATGCGGATAAATCTGGTGGCCGGTATCCCAGATCAAGCGATCACGGCTGAAATCGAAGGTCAGGTGCAAGGCCAGGCAGAGCTCCACGACGCCCAGGTTGCTGGCGAAGTGAGCCGGACGGATGCTGAGGACCCGCACCAGCTCGTCCCGCATTTCCTGGGTGAGCTGAGTGAGCTGCTCATCGCTGAACTCTTGCAGGTCCGCAGGCGACGCAATTCTTGACAGTAGCGTGCTCATGTTCAGAATCCTCGGTCCATCGTCTCAGGTCCTTCATCCTCCATAATCGATGGGTGAAGCGGGTGCCCCTAACGCTTGCGATCGACCAGGGAAAACGTCAACTGCGCCAACCGCGCGCCCGCCTCGCCGAAGGGCAACAGCTGACGCCGGGCTTCCTGGCACAGCTGCTCCGCCCGAACCCGGCTCTCAGCCACGCCAAGGAAGCCGGGATACGTGAATTTACCACGCCCGGCGTCCTTTTGCACCCGCTTTCCGGTCTCGGCACTGTTTCCTTCGACATCGAGCAAATCATCGGTGATTTGAAACGCCTGGCCAAAGCAGCGGCCATAATGATCCAAGCTTTG
>Ga0209060_10002822_pt1 | contig 15510 bp, 16 predicted proteins | sample Coa_R1_8_FD_187155 | JGI IMG/M metagenome (GOLD analysis project Ga0209060, IMG submission 187155) | Surface soil microbial communities from Centralia Pennsylvania, which are recovering from an underground coalmine fire - Coalmine... | ecosystem: Environmental > Terrestrial > Soil >...
CTGTGAGGGCCGACAGTTTTGAGCAGTTCAGCCGTAGCATGATGGTGCAGACCGGCGGTCACGACTCGAAGCTAGCGAACGGCAAGGGCTTCACCCTATCCAAACCAGCTTGGAATCTGAAGCCAAGCGATGTTACAGAGTCAACCAGCGAATCGGCAGATTGGAAACTTTCCGGGCTTTGGAATGCACGGGCCGCTTCCATTTCGGACGATAAGGGACATGTGACCGACACGGCCGGGGTTGCGGTTCCAGCGAACATAGCACCTGTTCCGGAGCCTGGAACATTGGGGCTTTTTGCTGTAGCCCTGGCAGCCATCGCCCTGATGCGCAAGCGGCTGGCCTGAACCCCATTCCTTGGGAGTTGCGAACTGCGAGGCCCTCCTGAAGCTGACACACCGCTGCACACGCGATGCTGAAACTTCTGGTGCGGTCTACGGTCAGTGTCCCCGTCATGTGACGAAAGATTTGCTCACCTGTGAGCAATATTGAACAGCCTTGGTCTGTGTCTTTCATGACACTGAAGGAGACAAGTAACTTTCGCTGTTTGGCGGAACTCTATGGCCGTCCCCCCCAACGCGCCTCGCAAGACCATTCTCGTTGTAGAAGATAGCGCGCCCATTCTCAGCCTAGTCCGGGAGATACTTGAGACGGCAAATTTCATTGTGCTGGCGGCCACCAACGCCGGCGAAGCCATTCAGCTTGCGGAACATGCGAAGGCGATCGACCTGCTGCTTTCTGACGTAATGATGCCGGATATGTCCGGGCCTGCCCTGGCCGCGAAGCTAAGACACTCGTGGCAGGAGATACCAGTGATCCTAATGTCTGGCTATGCCGGAGGCGAAATGCTCGTTTTGAACCATGGCTGGCATTTCATCCAGAAACCATTCTTTCCTGTCCAACTCGTCGCAAAGATCAACGAGGTTTTGTGCAGCAAGATGCGCGATCAAGGGACAGATCATTTCGACACGCCCATATAATCATCCCGGGTACCCAAGTGATCCGACTGCCGGAAGTTCTGCCCACACTGTCGTCTCACACGTCGGCCAGAGACGTGCAGCCTATCTTTTGAGATACGCAATGGGAACGCGAATCATTCTATTCGCGGCTGCTGCCGCGCTCTTTGGTCAAAGCGGCGGGAGTTTTGGCGGCAAGCCTCGGGATCATTCAATTCTACCGGACGCACGGCAGATTATTGAGCCCTCCGTTGTAGTGACCGAGCGGAACTGGCAAGCGAGAGATCGTTACGCATATATGGAGTGCGAGGAGAGTCGGCATCTGGACTCGCAAGGGCGGGTGAAATCGCAAGACGTTGACGTATCGAGAATCATTTTAGTCAACGGTGCCCCTTTCGAACTGTTTGTGGAACACAACGGGCAGCCGCCATCGGCCGAGGAACAAAAGAAACAAAAAGAGAAGATCGAGAAGCAGAAGCGCGAAACGGCGGCGGAACGATCGCTGCGGCTGGAGAAGGAACAGGAGAACCGGTCATTTATCCGGGAAGTGCCCGCGGCCTTTGATTTTCAGCTCTTCGGCGAAGATGTGATCAACGGCAGACCGGCCTACGTACTTCAGGCGACGCCACGTCCCGGCTACCAGGCTCGGGGCAAGTACGGCAAGATCTTCTCGCGAGTGGAAGGCAAGCTCTGGATCGACAAGCAGGACCTCGGGTGGATCAAAGTCGATGGACAAGTAATCCAGCCGATCTCGATGGGGCTATTTCTGGCCCGCGTGCAGCGCGGCTCACATATCATGATGGAGCAGACGCGCGTCGCTGACGGAACCTGGGTGCCGGAACGCATCGAAGTACGAGCGAGCGCTAAAATCTTCTTTGTAAAAACGCTGGTCATTGACAAGATCCTGACTTACTCGGATTACCGGGTGGCACAGGACGAAGTATTGGCGGCAGCAGAGCCGTAAGCAGCAACCGCGCAGGCTTGCAGCGTGACGCGACAGGAACTAGATTGAGCCCAGGAGGCGAGAGTCGCCATGCCTGCGAAGAAGATCCTGCTCCGAGGTGCACTCAGTGTCTCAGCGCTTTTCTTGAGCTCTCCCACGGTCTACTGGGCCCAAGTCATTCCCTCTCAGGTCACGGCGGTGCCGCGTGGCGCCACGGAGCCCGGTGTCCAGGAAACCGATCGTTTCAACTTCTCTCCGAGGGCCCGGCAGGCCGCGGAGATCATCGGTGTCGACCCTCTGCTGAGGAGGCTGAGTTCCCTTGCCGCTGCTCCCAGCATGTCGCTGGAGGAACTGTCGCTCCGCCAGCAAATCACCGAAGCGGTCGTCGTCTCCTCACTTGACCTGGATTCGGTTGTGGATAATATCGACAACGAGCGTGCGCAAATCGTGGAGCTGCAAAACATCATCCTCGCCCGGCGGCAACGGGCCATCGGTACCACTAATCTAGCCACGCTGGCCTTGAGCACTGGACTCGGTGCCCTGAGCGGCGTCCTACAGTTCAGCGATACGACCAAGGGTGCTGGCAACGCAATCGGATTTGCCGCAGGGGGTCTTTCCACGTTACTTTCTTTCCGTAGCTTGCGGCAGCAGCATGGCGGCAAGCGGCCCGACTGGGTGCTTCCGAATATGCTGGCGCCCTTCTTCCACCAGCCACATGGAGAATTTCCTGCTGACACCTGGGCCTATTTAAACAGCATTCCCGCGGGGGCCGCTTCTCAGGCAAACAGAAGGGACCAATTGTTGGCCCAATGGCGCAGAGCCGGGCGTATCCCTCCTCTGGATTCTCCTCAAGCCGCACCCAAAATCGCGCTGCTCACCGATACTGACGCGGCGAACAAGAAGCTCGACATGGAGTTGCTCGCCGAACGTGCCGCGATGCTGGCCGACGTCCGCGATGAGGTCTCCGTGATGAAACGCGATTTGGGCGATCTCCTTCGAGGCATTAGAGTATCGCCTTGACTCGAAGCCGCCGAGCCCTTTAGTGATGCGCGGCCGCTTCTGCGGCACCCGCTTCGGCCCTGGTCCGTTGTAGAGTGCCATCCGGATGGTTTGGCGGAGAGTAGATTGTATATAGCTTCAACGGCGCCGTCTTCGAAGTATTCACCACGTTGTGGTAGGTCCCGGCCGGAACAACCACCGCATCTCCATCGTGAACTCTCTGTTCCATCTTCTCGTTGAAGACGAACTTCGCCTCACCCTGCTCGATCCGGAAGAACTGGTCGGTGTTTGGGTGCACCTCATCACCGATCGCTTCGCCGGGTTGCAAACACATGACCACAAGCTGGGCGTGCCGGCCGGTGAATAATACCCGCCGGAAATCGGTGTTCTCGATAGTCTGTTTTTCAATCGGTCCAACGTATTCAGGCATGATGTACTGGCTCCGCTTTGTCTATTGGTTTCCTCGCGGTCGGCTGGTCGGTGGCGGCATAGTCGGCGGGTGATTCCGGAGCGGAGGAGATCTGTTGAGCTCCGGTGTCTCTCAAAACCTTCTTCGCCTTGTCGCACCACTCCGAACTGTCACAGTGAACAGAAAGAAGGATGCCGGCACGCCTGATTCGCCCTGCGTATCGCTTCGCTACGTATTCGGGCATCGCACGTCCGACGAACGACCCGATTAGCCAGCCTAGTGCTCCGGCAACTCCAGCCCCCGCCAGGGCGGCCATGAGCGGCCTTACAGTGGCGAATAGTTCCAGGCCCGGAAAGGCGATCGATTCGACGGCAACTAACCAAGCCAGCGCTGCGCCAACTACCGCACCCGCCGCTGCTCCCGCCGCAGCTCCTTCAGGAGCCTTGCTGCTCTTCTCGAACGCGAAATCCTTCGAGCCGTCGTTTTCGGGCAAAAGGACGGCGATGTCCGCGGCCCGATATCCTGCCTGATGCAGGACCTCGATCGCACCCGAAACGGTTGTGCGATCTGGATAGATTCCCAATACCGATGTGTTCTTTGCCATTGGTCTTCCTTAGTGCAACTCCGTTTCCGGTGCACGGGCGATGCCAACGGTTTACTACTTGCGATGAATCATCTTCTAATCCTCAAATCGGAAGAGTGCCAGATGTACTTCGCTCGTCCAACACTTGACCACATTTGGTCACATGACCACCTGTGGTTAAACCGCCCGGAGTTCATGCCAGCCAGCAGGGTTCGTTAGAGCGCAATCACCTAATCGCGAATGCAGACTCATTGATAGAGGTTGCCAGTACGAGGCAAGCTGCCATCGGCTAAGGTTGGCGCAGTTCGTGCTGTAACCATACCGGTCGCGAGTTTCTTGCGACTGAAAGGGCGAAGAAAAATGAGATTGATTTTAGTGACTACTCTGGCTATCGCACCGCTACTGGCCATGGACAAAGAGTCGGCAAAGCGGCTGGACGAGTCGGCGGCCGTGTTCTCGGAAGTCATGGCGACCCCCGACAAGGGCATCCCGCAAGAGATGCTCGAGAATGCGCACTGCATCGTCATTGTTCCTGGACTCAAGACCGGGGCCTTCATATTTGGCGGGAAATACGGAAAAGGATATCTGTCCTGCCGAAACAAGACAGGCTCGGGTTGGTCGGCTCCTGGCACCGTTCGGATTGAGGGCGGCAGCGTCGGTTTCCAGATCGGCGGCTCTCAAACGGATCTGATCATGTTGGTGATGAACGAGCGCGGAGCAGACAAACTGCTGTCCAGTAAATTCACACTCGGCGCTGAGGGTTCGGTAGCGGCGGGTCCTGTGGGCCGCACGGCCACGGCTCAAACGGACGCACAGATGCACGCCGAGATTCTTTCGTGGTCGCGATCCCAAGGGCTATTTGCAGGTCTCGCGCTGGAAGGCGCCACTCTGCGCCAGGACCTGGATGATAACGCCACCCTCTACGGCAAGAAGCTGGAGAACCGGCAGATCGTGACTTCCGGCGTGCGGGCTCCAAAGGCGGCCGCGAAGCTGCTCAACTTGTTGAACAAGTATTCGGCCCGCGAGCGTAAGGACGTCTCGCAGCTCCACAAATAGACGGGGAAAAGAAGAATTGAGAGCACAACATGAAGATGATCAGTGTGTTCCTAATGGCGTTCGGAGCTCTCTCGGCACAAGAAGCGCAAGCTCCGAACCCAGCCCGACAATCGGGCACGACCGAAAATGCGGCGCGGATGGCCGCGGGGTCGATGCCGATCTACCGTGTCACGGTAGTCGAGCGGACCACTAAGGCGGTCAATTACCACAATCGCGGCGGTGCGACCAAAGTCGATTTTCGCGGCACGCCGCTTCTGGCGAAGGCTCACGGCGAGGCCAAAGTAGAGAGCAAACAGGGCTACATCGAGATCGAAGTCGAATTCCGCGAACTTCAGCCGGCCACCGCCTACGGGCCCGAATACCTCACCTATGTGATGTGGGCCATCACGCCAGAAGGCCGCGCCACCAACCTCGGCGAAGTCCTTCTGAACGGAAGCAACAGTAAGTTGGACGTCACCACCGAACTTCAGACCTTCGGATTGATTGTGACGGCGGAGCCCTATTTCGCGGTGACTCAACCGAGCGACGTGGTCGTGATGGAGAACGTGATCCGGCCGGACACCCGGGGAACCGTCCAAGAGGTGGATGCGAAGTACGAGCTCTTAAAGAGAGGTCAGTATATCTTCAACGTAAGCCCTGCCGACATTAAGCCGGTACGGCTGGATCGCACTGTGCCACTGGAACTCTACGAAGCGCGAAACGCGGTTCAAATTGCACGATGGACCGGCGCTTCGCACTACGCCTCAGAGACTTTCAAGAAAGCTGTCGACGGTCTCGCTAATGCAGAGGCTAACCTGAACCGGAAAGCGGGCCGAAAGCCGATTGCGACGGCCGCTCGTGAAGCGGTTCAAATGGCGGAAGATGCCCGCATCATCACGGTAAAGAAGATAGAGGAGGAGCAACTGGCGAACGAGCGCCAGGCTGGAGTGGATCGGGAAGCGCTTGCGGAGAGCCAACGGGCAGCCGCGCAGTCGGAAACGGAGCGCGTCGCAAGAGAAGCGGAAGTGGCGCGCGTCGCGGCACAGACGGAAGCGGACCGCGTCAAAAGGGAGCACGACGCGCAAGACGCGGCCTCTCAGGCCGAAGCGGACCGGCTGAAGCTGGAGAATGAAACGAAAACGGCGGCGGCTCAGAACGAAGCCGATCGCCTGAAACGAGAGAACGAGGCGCAACAAGCCAGCGCCCAGGCTGATCTCGATCGAGCGGCCCGTGAGAAAGCGCAGGCGGAGGTGGAAAAAGGCCAGTTGCGAGCGCGGCTATTACTCCAGTTCAACGCCATTCTCCAGACCCGTGACACCGCTCGCGGCTTGATCGCGAACATGTCGGACGTCCTCTTCGATACCGGCAAGTATTCATTGCGGCCGGCTGCACGTGAGAAGCTGGCGAGGGTGGCCGGGATTCTCTCGTTGTACCCGAGTCTGCAATTGCAGGTGGAGGGCTATACCGACAGTGTGGGCAGCGACGACTACAATCAATTGCTCTCCGAACATCGTGCTACGTCAGTGCGCGACTACCTGACGGAAGCGGGAATCGCGTCGGAAGCGGTCACGGCGAAAGGATTCGGGAAAACCCAGCCAGTGGCCTCCAACAATACCAGCGTGGGGCGGCAGCAGAATCGGAGGGTGGAACTCGTCATCTCCGGCGAGATTATCGGCGCAGAGATCCGGCCATCACCCTTCCTCGCGGTTCAATAAACTGGCGGGTTTCGTTCCAGGGCCGGCCTCATGACCGACCCTGGGCGGCAACCATTACGGAGGGAATGCCATGATCCACAGGTGGATCGTGGCCAACGGAACGTTCGGCCTATTAACCCCCCGCCTCTGCGGCGGCAAGGAGCGGAAAAAAGGGGGTCCGGGTGGGTGTGAAAACAGAGTCCAGCTTCCGAACTACTGCGTTCCTCGGGGACTACTTGCCACGCAAATGCGGCATTGCCACGTTTACTTCCGATCTGCTTGGATCTGTAGCAGCGCGCAATCCTCGAAACCGGTGCTTCGCAGTGCCGGTCAATGACATTGAGGGCCGCTATCACTATCCGGACGTCGTTCGCTTTGAGATTGAGGAGCAGAACCTGGCTTCTTACCACCGTGCTGCCGACTTTCTCAACTCCTCCAACGTGAGCGTTGTCTCCGTCCAGCACGAGTTCGGAATTTACGGCGGTCCGGCGGGCAGCCATCTATTAGCCCTGCTGCGCGAATTGAGCGCACCGGTCGTCACCACACTCCACACCGTTCTTCTCAAACCGAACGCTGACCAGCATCGCGTGATGGAGGAATTGATCACGCATTCGACCCGACTGGTGGTGATGACGGAGCGGGGACGAGCGATTTTACGGGAGGTGTACCAGGCGCCTCCGGCCAAAATCGATCTCATCCCGCATGGTATTCCCGACGTAACCTTTTTCGCCCCGGACAATTACAAGGAGCAGTTCGGTGTGTGCGGGAAGAAGGTGCTGCTGACGTTTGGGCTGCTCTCGCCGAACAAGGGGATTGAACACGTGCTCGACGCTCTCCCGGATGTGCTGGCAGAGTTTCCCGACGTCGTCTATATCGTGCTGGGCGCCTCGCATCCCAACGAGGTGCGCACGAGAGGCGAAGCCTATCGCCTCGGCCTCGAGGCTATCGCCAGGAAAAACAATCTCCAGAACAACGTCATCTTCCACAACCGCTTTGTGGAGTTGAAGGAACTGACCGAGTTCATCGGAGCGGCCGATCTTTATATTACTCCTTACCTGGACGAAGCCCAGATTACGTCAGGGACATTGGCGTACGCGTTTGGCGCGGGCAAAGCCGTGATCTCGACACCGTATTGGCATGCCGCCGAATTATTGAGGGACCAGCGTGGGGTACTGGTGCCATTTGCAGACCCGAAGGCGATTGCGCGTGAGGTGAGCGGGTTGCTGCGCGATGAAGCCCGCCGAAAAGCCATGAGCGACAACGCCTACAGGTTGGGCCGCGCAATGGTGTGGAGCAACACGGCGGGACTCTACGTGAACTCCTTCGAAATGGCAGGCCAGCAGGGAACAGCCGCGCCCCCGCATCGGACTTTGCGGCGAGAGAAGTCATGGGCCGGTTTGGAGGCGGGCATGTGACCAACAGGCGGCGGCCGATCGCCGGATGAGGCGTTGCTGTCGCCGCCCGTGATTCCGCAGGTTCAGCCTGCCGATGGCGACGCTGATTGTTGTGGCCGGGCACCCCGGAGGAGCAAAGAGAGAGGAGATCATTCGTGTCATTTGGAATTTATGTACTTGGGTATTTGATTATGATCGGTGGGCTGGCCTACGGCGCCACGCTGATGCATGTGCCCGCTCACTGGATTACAGTCGGGGCCATCGTGCTGGCGGGTCTCGGAATCGTGACCGGTGTCAAGGCCACACAGCAAAAGGACTCGACGCATTAGCCATGAAGGTTTGGGATTGGGCTAGTCCCCGCGACGACTGGAATGGCGTCAATATTCGGCGGGTGTCCATCGTCGTGAAACAGGGCTTGACGAGAGGTCCCACCTCTTGTAGCGCCGCGATGATCCCAGGTGGCGCCGGCTGATCAGTCTTTGGAAAAGAGAGAAATTAGTCCTTAGTCGTGCAGGACAACATTGAGCAGGGAGCTGTGAACTTTTAGTTCGCCATTGTATTCGATGAAGCCGAGCTTGCGGAATCTATTCATGAAAAAGCTGACTCGAGAACGCGTGGTGCCCACAATCTCCGCCAGAGTTTCCTGGCTGATCTTGGGAATCACGGTCTCCGGTGTGCTCTCTTTGCCGAAGTTCGCCAGCAGCAATAACACACGGGCCAGGCGTTTTTCACTGGAGTTGAAGAGTTGGTCCACTAAATCTTCTTCAATGCGAATGTTTCGGGAGAGCAGGTGCTTTAGGAACAGTTCCGAAAAGATTGGTTCGTTGTGAAGAAGCCGGATCACGACCGATCGATCCAATCGCACAACCGAACACTCACACATTGCAGTCGCGGTGGACATGCGCACCTGCTGGCCGGCCAGGCACCCTTCGCCAAAGAAGTCGCCGGTCCCGAGAATGGCGACCACCGCTTCCTTGCCAGTGTTTGAAACTACAGTGAGTTTAACCTTCCCTTTCTGAACGTAGTAGATAGCGTCCGCGTCGTCGGCTTGTGCAAAGACCGCCTGGCCCTTCTGGTAGTTGGCAATCGTTCTTCCCTCTCCTGCTTTCGCTAGAAAGGCGGTCGGGTCAAAACGCGACGTTCGCATACTGGCAACTGCGGGCGAATCCTCGCTGAACCCCTGCGCCGGCGCATTCGAGTAGGTGAGCCGCGCGATCTGTTCAGAGCCCAACGCTGCGGATTCCATAGACGGTTCACCCTCGCGCGGTCGCCTTGACGGATCGATTGTCCTGACGGCTGCGCGCGCGGCGGTTCGGGATGCGGTTCTAGAACTCTGCTTCTGTGCCATCTGAGCCTCCCGTCTTTCTGTTGCGCAACTGGCCCGCGTCACCGGCCACCAGCTGCGCTCACACGCATTTCGGCAGTCATAGCTGGCTTGCGGACCGGTGTCATCTCGTGTTCGGTCTCAGAGTGGCGGCAGGCCGTCGTCACCGCGTACAGGACTTCTCTTGGGTCGAAGGGCTTCGCTAGAAGATCATATGCGCCGAGATTCAGCGCCTCGGCCCAGAGGCGTTCGTCGGCCAATCGATCGGCCACGATCAGCGGCGGCGGATCCTGGAGCTTCTGTATCTCGTGAAGAAGTTCCTTCCAGCAGTGTCCGTCAGACAGGCAAGCCTCGCTAATGACAACTCCCACCGACGATCTACTTAACAAGGTCTGTGTTTGAGGAAGCGCGCGCGTGAACCGCAACTTCCAATTCGACTGAGCGAAGATACTGGCGAGCGACGTTCGGTCTTCCCGGGCGGAAAAGACCGCTAAGATGGTTGGGTTAGAGATTGGTCTCTCTGCCACGTTCCCTCCAATTAGTCCGACAAAAACCCGGGTGAGCGAAGGCAACCGGAAGAAATGTAGCTATGCGTCGACGACATGGGTCTACTCCCGGACACCCTGCCTGATGCCTTCAGTACCAGCGACCCAAGGCTCTCGACGAAGCGCCGCTTTGCCGAGTTGATTCCATCGATGGGTGGAGCGACACCTAGACCACTCCTCTCGATTGGCTGGGCTTATTCTCTATTTCAGGATAGGACTCGGGCGGGGCCAAGTGGCACTAGGAGAATGCCTAGGTCAGCCCAACTGCCACCGAAAGAAGCGATACCCCGTCTTGGCTGGGGTTAGCCCTCTTGGCAAGCTTTTCCTTGGCAGGTGAACACGCCGGGCAACAGGACTCGCAATACCAGCCGCGCTTTCTCGTCGGCATGTGCAGGACGGCGGGCTTCCGTCCGCATTTCTCGCAGGCGCCGTGAACCGAGGAGGACTGGGTACAGCCGCTCATGAGCCAACTCCGGTCGATCCGGTAAACCCCTGGGCGCTTGACCCATCAGCCTGCTTTTGCAGCTCGGCTTCGGCCCGGAGCCAATCCTCCTCGGGCGAACCCAACGGACAACCTCGGGCCTCCCAAAAAGAGTAGGCGCGCCGGGCGATTTCTTCGCGCTCCGCCACAGAGCCCGACGCCGCGGATCGCTTAACCGGCTCGACTGCCGGGGTTGCTTTCACCGGGATGACTGCTCTTGCAGTCGCCGCGCCGACACCGGCGGCGGTGCCAGATGTCGTTGTTTTCTGTTGTTGCTTTGCCATATAGGTGCCCTTGTCTCGTATAATTCATCCTCGCGGCCGACACCTTCCCAACCTGTCGTTCTCTCACCGCTGGAATCCGATTCCTGTGGTGCTACCTTTTCGACGCAACCAAGACCTAGCTTATTTCTCCTTTGATGATAAAGTCCGGGTGCGGGCGAGCAGAACTAGGAGAATGCCTAGCCCTCTACCGCGTCTGGGGGTTATAAGAGAGTATGGTCGCGCTGTCCCGAGCGGCGGCTTTGCAGGACAACGCGGGTAGTTCACCCAAGGGGTGATAATGGAGCGTAAAGCCTTGGAGCGGCCCAAAAAGAGAACTCGATCGCAGGCGAAAAATTCTCCCGCCCTGGCACGCCGACGCAAGCCCGGACGGAAGGTCGAACCGGAGTCCACTCCCCAGCCGGCGGAGCCATCCGTCCGCGAAAGATCTCACCCAATCGTAGGGGTTGGGGCATCGGCGGGAGGCTTCGAGGCGTTCAGGGAACTCCTCAAGGCTCTACCGTCGGATACGGGGCAGGCTTTTGTACTGGTGCAGCATCTCGATCCCGGACATGAGAGCCTGCTGGCCAAACTGCTCTCCAAGGTTACGGCGATGCCCGTCGTGGAAGTGGAAGATGGCATGGCTGTGGAACCGAATCATGTCTACGTCATCCCTCCCAACAGGATCATGGGAATAAGCGACGGGACGCTTCATCTGATTCCCCGCGAGGAGCCGACAGGGAAGCACCTACCCATCGATCATTTTCTGCGCTCCCTGGCCGAAGACCAGGGCAACCGGGCGATCGGCGTGATCCTTTCCGGAACCGGCTCCGACGGAACTCTGGGGCTGAAGGCCATCAAGACCGAAGGAGGCATCACCTTCGCCCAGGACATCAATAGCGCGAAGTACGACGGCATGCCGCGCAGCGCTATCGCCGGCGGGTGCGTGGATTTCGTCCTGCCGTCCGAGGCCATCGCGAGAGAGCTGGCCCGCATCGGCCGGCATCCCTATCTGGGAACAACACCGCCGGCGGAGACCGAGGAGGGCGATGACGAACTGCACAAGATCTTCATCGCCGTCCAGAAGGCGACCGGCGTGAATTTCACCTATTACAAGTACAGCACCATCAAGCGGCGGATAGCCCGCAGGATGCTCCTGCACAAACTGGAAAGCCTGAAGCAGTACCTGCGGTTCCTTCATGAGAACCGGACCGAGCCGGCGGCCTTATGCGAAGATATCCTGATTCACGTAACGGGCTTCTTTCGAGAGCCGGAAGCATTCCAGGCGCTGGCAAACCAGATCTTCCCCAAAATCCTCGGCAACAAACCGCCTGGCGAGCCGATTCGCGTCTGGGTCCCTGGCTGTTCCACTGGAGAAGAGCTCTACTCGATCGCCATGGTGCTGCTCGAATGTCTGGGCGACCGTGTCAGCAACATGCCCATTCAGATCTTCGGCACCGATATCAGCGAGGTGTCGATTGAAAAGGCGCGGGCGGGCCTGTATAGCGAGAACAGCCTCGGCGGGGTCTCTCCGGAGCGCCTGAGGCGCTTCTTCGTCAAAGAGGACGGCGGGTTCCGGATCGCGAAATCGTTACGAGAGATGTGCGTATTCGCGCGGCAGGACCTCGGCCAGGACCCTCCGTTCTCTCGGCTGGACCTCATCAGCTGCCGCAACGTGCTCATCTACATGGGGCCGGTGCTGCAGAAGAAGGTCATGGCCACCTTCCACTACGCTCTCAGATCCACGGGCTTCCTGATGCAGGGTAAGTCGGAATCGATTAGCGGCTTCGCAGACCTGTTCACGATGATCGACCGCGAGCACAAGATTTGTTCGAAAAAGCCTGCCGACCCCAGTCGGGTTTTTGATCTGTCCGCTGCCGCAGGTTACGAGAGAGCCATGGGAGTGGTCGCCGCGAAGCCGGAAACGCAGGTGCGGTTCGACGTGAAAAAGGAAGCGGACCGGATCGTCCTCGGCCAATACGCCCCGGCAGGCGTTGTTGTTAATGAGAACTTGCAGATTCTCCACTTCCGCGGGCAATGCAGCCCCTGCTTTTCCCCTCCGCCGGGCGAGGCGAGCCTGAGCCTGCTTCGCATGGCGCGCCCGGAATTCGCGGTGGAACTGCGCTCGGCCATTCACCGTGCGAAGAAACAGGACGTCGCCGTTCGCAAGGAAGGCATCCGGATCAAACGTGAAGGCCTCTTCTGGGATGTCAGCCTGGAGGTGGTTCCGATCAGGGGCGATCTGGGCGAGCGTTTTTTTCTGGTTTTGTTCCAGGAAGCACCGGTGCGCCGGCCTGCCGGCCCGGCTGCGAGAGGTCCAGCGACGGCCGGCGGCAAGCGGCAGCTACTGGAGGACGCCCGGTTGCGCCAGGAATTGCAGGCGACGAAGGAGAACTTGCAGTCGATCATCCAGGAGCAAGAAGCCATCAACGAGGAGCTGAAATCCGCCAACGAAGAGGCCCTCTCCAGCAATGAGGAGCTGCAATCGACCAACGAGGAACTGGAAACCGCCAAAGAGGAGTTGCAGTCGACCAACGAAGAACTGGTCACCGTCAACGAACAGCTCGGGAACCGCAACCTTGAACTGGCGCAGCTCAGTGACGATCTTACCAACCTGATCAGCAGTGTCAGCATCCCCATCCTGATTCTGGGTGGTGACTTGCGCATTCGCCGTTTCACGCCGCAAGCGGAAAGACTGCTCAACCTGCTGCCCGGCGACGTGGGGCGCCCGATCGGTAACATCCGGCCTAACATCGATGTGCCGGACCTGGCCAGACTGGTCACTGAGGTCGTCGATACCATGGGTATCCGCGAGCGCGAGGTTCAGGACTTGGAAGGCCGCTGGTATTCCATGCGGGTCCGGCCGTACCGGACCTTGGATAACAAGATCGACGGCGCGGTGATGATCTTCATTGACATCGATGAAGCCAAGCGAATCCATCTCGAATTGCAGCGCGAGCAGGGCTTCACGGCGGCGGTGCTGGAATCGGCGGCCGCTCTGGTAATGGTCACCGACCTAGAGGGCCGCATCGTCCGCTTTAACCTCGCCTGCCGCCGGCTCAGCGGGTACTCCTTCGAGGAGGTTGAGGGGAAGCCCTTCTGGGACGTGCTCGTGCCCCCGGAGGAAATCGATGCCGTCCAACAAGTGTACAAGCAGGTAGCGGAGAATGGCTCCGCGCGAGAACACGAGAATCATTGGGCGGACCGGAGTGGCCGGCGATATTTGATTGCGGGGTCCACCACGGGGGTTGCGCAGGCCCAGGGCGGCGGCCGGTACCTCGTCCGAGTCGGCGTGGACATCACCGAGGCGAGGTTGGCCGAACAAGCGTTGCAACAAAGTGAGGCGCTCCGCCAGAGCCAGGAGCAACTGCGGACGCTGACAGCTGGCTTGGTAGAGGCCCAGGAGGAGGAACGTCGGCGGGTCTCGCAGGAGCTTCACGATGACATCAGCCAGAGGCTGGCAGCACTGTCCGTTCAGGTAGAGGTGTTACACCGGGCGAGCGGAATCTCCGAGGAGGAACTGCATGGCAAGCTGGGGGAGTTGCAGAAGCAGATCGCAGCGCTGTCGGAGGATCTCCGCCGCACCGCCCGCAACCTTCACCCCTTCGCGTTGACGCATCTCGGCCTCGAACCAGCCCTGCGATCGTACTGCGAAGAGTTCTCCACGCTGAGGCAGTTCAAGGTGCGGTTCACGGCGCGTGCCCTGCCGACGACAATCCCGCCCGGAGCGGCTCTATGCGTCTATCGTGTAGTCCAGGAGGCGCTGGGGAACGTCGCCAAGCATGCCGTGGCGAGGCATGCAGTGGTATCGATCTCGGGCAGCGATGATGCCCTGCACCTCGCCATCCGAGATGACGGCCACGGATTCGACCTGGAAAAAGCGAAAGGGAAAGGGCTGGGACTGATCAGCATCGAGGAGCGGGTGCGCCACCTGGGTGGGACCTTTTCGATCTCGGCCAAACCCGGCGATGGCACCCAAATCAAGATCCGGATTCCCCTCGAAACTGCCTCCCAGGTGCTCGCGGCGGAAGCGAGCAAGCCATGAAGAAACTGCGGTTGTTACTTGCCGACGACCACACCATACTTGTCGAAGGATTAAAGGCCCTGCTGGCGCCGGAATTCGAGGTAGTGGCGACTGCCGCTGATGGCAGGGAGGTTCTCAAAGCGGCGGAAACACACCAGCCAGACCTCATTCTGCTGGATATTTCCATGCCTGGGCTGAACGGCATCGAAGCCGCACGACGACTGACACAATCGAATCCGGGTGCGAAACTGATCATCCTCAGTATGCACGCGGACCTCAGTTTCGTGAGCGCGGCATTCGAAGCAGGGGTTGCCGGATACGTGTTGAAGCAGTCGGCCGCGACTGAATTGGTCACGGCGCTCCATGATGTGGACAGCGGCCGGCGCTACATCAGTTCGTCGATCCAGAAACGCCTGGGCACTGAGATGACCGATTTCCTGCAGCGGCTGAAAAAGCTTTCTGGCGACCTAACCCCCAGGGAAAACGAAGTGCTCCAGTTGCTCGCGGAAGGAAAAGCTCGCAAGGAAATCGCCCAGATTCTCGCCATCTCGGTAAAGACGGTGGAATTTCACAAGCAGAAAATCGGCGAGAAGCTGGGTATCCACACTAACGCCGAACTGACCGCGTACGCCATCCGGCACGGGATCACTCCGGCCGAGTAAGTCCTTTGTCATAGAGTGCCCGGCTTCATCGGCTTCTCAAAGTGGAAGTCCTGAGTTTACGATGGTCGCCAGCGCGAAGTTCTCTTCTGCCATAGCCCGGACGTTACCCCCAGCACTAGGCATCTGCCGAGTAGCCCACCCTAAGCATCTTGCTTAGAATTATCTGCCATCAAGATGGAAACAGACGCAACTCGTATCCGGCGG
>Ga0209060_10002823_pt1 | contig 15506 bp, 14 predicted proteins | sample Coa_R1_8_FD_187155 | JGI IMG/M metagenome (GOLD analysis project Ga0209060, IMG submission 187155) | Surface soil microbial communities from Centralia Pennsylvania, which are recovering from an underground coalmine fire - Coalmine... | ecosystem: Environmental > Terrestrial > Soil >...
TGTTTTGGGATGTTCGCAGCTCGGCAACCATCGACACCAATACGACGTTCGAGGGGAATATTCTCGCGCTGGCTAGCATCAGCTTCAACACCGGAGCGACTGACGACTGCGGAAGAGCGCTTGCGTCGACCGGCGCCGTTACGCTGCAAATGAATGACCTGGCAATCGGCTGTTCGGGTATTCTGTCTGGTAGCTCTGGCCTGAGTGGCGGTCTGACAGTGTCACCGGGTTTCGTTGGTCCTGTGGTCAGCACTCTCCCGTTTTCCCCAATTCCAGGCGTTCCCGAACCCAAGACATGGTGGTTGTTAGCGCTCGGTTTTGTCGGCTTGCTGATACAGAGAGAGCGGCGACGGCGTGGTATGGCGGGACGGATTCGCCGTGTCGCATCGGGGAACGACTTCGTCGAATAAGTCATTTTCTCAAGAAATGTAGCGGGGGAACGGAAGGGGAATGCGTGCCAAAGTGCTCTATCGGCATCGCAAACAAAGCCGTTGAACATACTCAATCTTGTAGTAGCGAAGGCATTGTGGGAACGTAGACAGGATACGCGCGGGGACGACGATCAGGCTCGTCTCGTGCAGGCGGATTGTCCGTTTCCTCAACCGCAATTCCCCTTTCTGGGAACCCGAAGGCCCGACGAAGGGGGAACTGAGGGGCGGACCGAATTTAATCGGGTGGGGCCTCCGGAGGGGCCTCGCCTGCCAAAAAATAGCGGTACCGCCCCATTTATCCTTGACACGACGCCACGGTGTCCGGCCATCCTCCGAAAATCCCCGTAGCGAATAGAGTTGCCACCGTAAAATTGCTGCGAAGTGTCTAAAAGTGAACGTCGCCAGCATCCCTAGGGTGGCAAACTGTAAACACCAAAGAGTCGAATCGTCAATGCAGAAGCAATCCACGAACGGAACAGGACAGTGAGCTGCTCAGCGGCCGGTTCGATGCTGTCGCGGCTGCTAACTACTCTAGGTGTCCATCGTGCAGTTCGATGGCGAGGCGCGGAGGGCTTTCGATTCCATGCTCGCTAAAGGCGACATGCGTCGGCACGAGCGAATACCTCAATCGGCTGCGGTTCAAGTTGGTTGGAATGACCGCTGGGGAAATGAGAAATTCGCGAGTGGCGAGATTCTAGATGTCTCGGCATCAGGTATGCGGGTCAAGGTACCTGAGGAACTAGCCGCGCACACTCTCGTTACATTGCGCTCCGACAGGCTTGCGTTACACGGTCGTGCATCCGCGCGTAGCTGTGTCCGGCAGGGTGCCAAATATTTAGTCGGCCTGGAATTCATCGGAGGCCTCAGCTGGAAGCGCGGATCGAGGGAACAGAAAAACTACCGGTAGCTTGCCGGTCTCCGAGGGATCTCCCACCGCCCGTAAGAAGAGCTTCTATCTCGCCCCTGGGATGAGAGCCAGACCGTCGAATTCGGCGGAGTTGTAGCGCACTACGAAACACGGGAACGCAACAAGGCTCGGTTCGTATGTACTGTCCGCTAGGTCCATCAGGACTCTTCGGGATGTTCAGATCAAGGATGATTAAATTCGGTGCGAAATCCGGGTCCGATAGGTTCTCTCGGCCTGCTGGCCGTCCATGGCTAGCTGAACTTTAACGTTCATGCCCGAATCCGCGAGGATCTGCCGTATCAGCGAAGCGTCTCCTGGATTGTCTTCGATCAGGAATATGTGAAGAGGTTGCAACGGTTCCTTCGGATGACACCGCACCTAGGACGCACGAACTGGTAATAAGGTGTCGGTTACTCTCAAACCAGTCGATCCATACACCCGTGCTCGGATAGGTGGTGGTTCAGCGCGATCCGGGCCTGTTCAGAGATCATCCGCGACTGCTCCACGTAACCGCGCATCCGGTGGTATTCCTCCTTGGACACGGTTTCGCCAGCGGCTTCCATGGCCTCCACTGCCGTGCTGTAGTGGGATACGGCCCGACGGTACGCCGACAACAGTTTGGATTGTTCTTCGCGCGTGGAGAACATGGTTATCGAGTCACGGCCAACCATCAACAGTATCACCTCTTTTACACCGCAATGCGCTTCGCCGAGCAGTACAGGGAGTTAAACGGTGCCGCGCATGCTCAGTGGCGGTCGAAGTGGGTGGCGAGCTACGACGTGGTGTACCGGGTTGATGAGCGCCTCAAACCAGTTCGAATCCATGTGGAGCCCAAAACTATTAAGGAATCTTGAGGGAAAAAGTTTGAAAGCCGTGTTTTTGGAGAGCCAATCGCTCACAACATCAGCAGCGATAGATTACTGAGTGTTCGTTTCTGACCATCATTTTAAGGCTTAAAAGTATATCATTCTCGCATGGACGAAATGCTGAGTGGGTATGCTAACTCCGCCACGGCATACGCCACTGCAGTTAACGAATTGAGCTTGCTTTCCCGGACCCGGCACACTCGCAGCGCGTACTTGGCCGCGCTCGAGGTGGTCGAAAAAACACGGCAAGTATGTGAACTCGCCCGCATGGATTTTCGAACTCCTCAACGGCCCGCGCGCCGAGAGCGCTTCTCTACTTAACTAAGTGATTAGTCCGCAGAGTCGTGCAGGACGACGTTCAGCAATGAGCTGTAAACTTCCAGGGCGGCCTTTAGACAGAACCGTCAGCTTCACCTGGCCGGTCTGGATGAAGAAGATGGCATCGGCAATATTGCCTGGCGAGAAGATCCTCTGGTTAGTTTTGAAATCGGCTAGCGACGGTCCTCTTCCGACCCTGGCCAGAAAGGCTTTAGGATTGGCAGCCAGCTTAACTTTTCGCTTCATTCGTTCGCAACCTTAACGAGGAGTATAAAGACACTTGGCGCATGCCAGATGAAGCAGCTTGAGACCGCCCGGCTCAGGACTGTTGACCGCATTTGGTCACATGACGTGCTTGGTCGAACGATTCGGGGGCTTCGTTCTCTGCATCGCGCCCAGCAACGGGCAATGCGCGATTGGGCAATGAATTGCTACTCCTTGGCAGGGAAAAGAAAATGCCTTTGATAAATTTTGTGATCGCATTGGTGATCGTCGGTGTGGCGTTGTGCCTGATCAACCGGTTCATACCGATGGCTTCCAGCATCAAATCCATTCTTAACGTCGTAGGTGTGGTCGCCGTTGGGATTTGGGTTTTGCAAGCTGTCTGGCTCCGGGGCAGCATCAGTCACTTCCGAATCGGAAGGTAAGCATATGCTTCCGATCGATACGTCCTCCCCTGACGAACGAACAGCTCGAGTACGCGCGAAGGTGGAGGGACGGCAATTGTTCTGGCGGTTTTTTTGGGCGGCAGGTTTGATCGCCGGCACGGTTGGAGTAGCCGCGTTGGCTGCTCATTGGTTGCGAGCGTAAAGCGATTCACGTCGCTACAAAAAAGAGACCGCATGGATATAGTCCCATTGGTGATTTTTTCCCAGACAAGTTCTATCGCCAGATGTTTCGCGTCTGGGAATGGGAATATTCGTTGGCTTTTGCGCTCAAGGCGCAGGCGTCCCGCAACTACAAAACCAAGGGCTAACCATAGCCGGTCCGCCCGAAGCCGATATAATGGCGCATTGTGCCTTTCGCCATCGCCGCTGCTTTCTTTGTGGTTGCCGCAGGGGCGATCTGGTTCAGCTTGCACCGTGCGCCACAGATCGATGTCGCGAGCTTGCACGATCGCGAGACCTCCAAAGAGGTGGAAATGACCGGACACATTCTTGAAGCAGGTCACCTTCCATTGCCTGACTTCTTGAAAGATCTGACTCCCCCGCGGCAGGTCCTCATGGGTAAGCCCGCCGCCGCCCCCGGCCTGGAGATCCGCTCGCCCGTCGCAACCGGTGTGATGAGTCGGCCCACCCTTCCAATGGAAGCGGCTAGAAGGAGATTGGACATATCAGGTGCGCGTGTTTCGTCCGGGATCCGATCTGGTAGCGGAGACCGGCAGGATAATCGCCTCAGAATGGACTTCTGACACTCGGATTGCTTTTTCGAAAGAGTCAGATTTGACATAGATCATGCTTGCGAACGTTGGAGCACCGCATCATTGTCGCAAAGTCCACGACACCGTCAACGCGAAAGACTGCAGGTCGCCTTGACCCCAGGATGATGCTTTGTCAGTCCGTCGTATAGGCGGGTGACCGGCGCGCGGAGGCGCTGCGCCAGGCCGAATGTTGAACGCGCATGCAAGAGCGGTTGTTTTCTTATCGTTTAGGTGATCTGATCCATGGCGGCCATGAGCTTGGATTATTTGCCTGCGGCGCGCATTTTCGACATTCTCACTCCATAAGCGATGCATGATATCGACACGGCCCGCGAGCGATACTCCAGCTTCGCTAGGACCTTGGAGGCGGGTTTGCTTTACGCGACAGGAGCCGTCTCCCTTTGATCGCTCATTCTGAAATGGATTCGAACTGGCACGCGCTCATCAACGTAGCACCATGTCGTTAGCCTGGCTTCGACTTAAACTGCGGTACTTTAGGCGCACTATGCGTGGTCGGCCCACAAATATTAAGAAACGTTGAGAGAGAGAGAGAGAGAGAGTTTGAAAACCGTGTTTTTGGGGAGCCAAATTTGGGGCGAACCAACCGTTTCTTTAAGTCTCGGCCGGCTACTCATGAGAGCAGACGAGTGGTGTAGGGAGCCAAATCTCGCTGTGTCTCCGTTTCCGTTTTTGACCCCCCGTTATGTAACTGCCGAACGAAGCTGGCTCATTGATTTGGGCGCCTGTCAATAAGGCCAAAGTCTCGACGAGGCGCTTTCGAGTGCGATGAACAAACGGCTCGATCTGGGATTGGGCAGTGGGCTGCGGTCGTGAAAATCCATCATTCTGGCCCGGTCAAACATCAAAGGCAATTCTCAAAAGAATAGGATGTGCAACCTCCCGTCAACATCGGGCAGGAGCAATTGGCCGGCTTGGTTCTTTTTTATGAGCGCGACAAAACGTTGTTGCGCGGAAACGATCCATTCCTTGTCCTTACAACGCGCTGCAGCGCGGGCAAAATCGCTATCCCGGGACGCTCACTAGTGACGCGACCGTTCCGTGACGTCACACCCTCCCGCGCTATGACCTACTCCGATCGCTGAGATTATCCGAATCAGAATCGATTATCGCCGAATCAAAATGCTTTTTATAGATGCCCGCCACAGCGATCCTTGCTTCAGCCGCCTTGTTCCCAGGCCCCGACTGCCTACAAACAGGGCGAGTATTGAGGCCATAAACCAAAGCGTGGAAGGTTCCGGCGCGGCGGTGATCACGGGCGCAGGAAGTTGCAGCGGATTTCCCGTTGCTAACGTTCCGCGCGTTGTGTCCGAGCCATACGTGTAGGGGGTGGGCTGGCTGGAGTCGATGTCGGCGATGAGCAGGGTATCGAAGGGGCCCAGAGTGGGAATGGCGGCACCGCTGCTGTCCAGAATCGCAAACGTGAATTCGTCGGGAACTCCCCCTGCGTCGACGTTCGTGGTTAAACTGATCTGGAAAGTGAGCGCATTACCGGGCGTGAAGCTTTGCGTGAGTTCGTTCAGGAACGAACTATCGGTCAGCGAAAACCCAGTGGCTATGTTTCCCGACACCGTCCCCACGGTGGTGGGAGAGCCGGTAAGGGAGCCCATGCCAAACATAAAGTTATAGAGCGCCGCCGTGTTGTTGCCGTCGTCGGCGCCGCTTCCATCAGTAAATTGGAAGTCCAGCGAGAACGGTCCCGCGGCGTTGCCCATGAGGGACGAAGTGTCGATGGATACAGTAAAGGTCTCGTCCGCCTGAGCGAAACTCGCCAGCAATGTGAGCAGCAAAAGGCAGGATTTCATGATCCGTCTCCTAACGGCTCGCGCCGTTCAGTATTAATGGCGTGTATGTAATGCCAGTCTTTTTAGGGTCGACAAAGTCCAGCGTGAGAGTGAGCGACTGGCCGGAGTTCCAGGCCGCCCCCGGGTTTACCACGATATAGGGAGTTAAAGGAGCGATACAGGATGTCACCCCGGAGGCACCGTACAGAGTAGCATCGCTGTCGAGCGATTTCACAGCGAATGCGAACGGTCCGGTCATCGGCCCGGGCGCGGTGCTTGTGATGGTGACCACCTGCTGGAACCGCTGTGTGGCGGTGTTTAGTCGATAGCCGCTGCGAACGATGTTGAACTGGGCGCTTACATCCGTTGCGCAGGATGGTGCGCCGACCGTGGTGAGGGTGTCCGCGGCAATCTTGACACCTTCGACATTGCCGGCCAGATCCTGCGCGATGCTGTAGAACGCGTAAGTATGGCCTAGCGTGCCCGGATAGCTGGATCCGGTAAGCGTAGTGGAGGTCAGCCAGGGCGCATATGGCGCACCGTTGTCGGACACATAAATCGTGTAGCTGTCTATTCCCGCACCCGCGTCCGTGCCAGTCCATTGAACCGGGAAACTCGCGGTTGATTCGTAGGCCGGGAGCTGGGTTACCTTGCTGGACGGAGCGATGTCATCAATGGTGTTGCACCAGTTCGCCGTATTGATGGGAGCATTGGTGTCAAAGATCACGGTAGCCTGATTGCAGACCACACTGCCGCTGGCGACCCCGGTTCTTGGGTGGATCGTGTAAAAAACGTAGCCAGTCCCTTGCGGCGGGTTGACGTCAGGTGGTAAGAACCCGGCGGCCGCATTCGTGGTGGGCTGCTCCGTATCCGGGTCCAGTGAAGTAAAGCGCCATGTGACCACACCCGTGGAACGATTCAGGCCCGCGTCCACCTTGACGATCAGATTCAGCTCCGGCCGCAAGTCGATTCCGCCGCTGAACTGCTGTGAGGCTGCCGCTGGCCTCAGAGTATAGTTTCCGAACAAGATTGGCCCCAAGCTGAAAGTGCTCAGATCCAAGGTGGAAGTATCCAAGCTGTCGGTAACGACAACCTGCTGTGCGGGCAGCGACGCGGTGGGCTGGTTTTCAAACTCGACAGTGTAGTTATACGCAGTAGTACTGGAGTGGAACTGCTGCAATCCCAGTCCAGACGGCCCATATTTCGCGTTGGGATCGACGCTGCTCCTGATCACGATGATGGTGCAATCCGTGTTTGCCGCGAACGGGTTTGCCGAAATTCCATTTGGACACGTTGGACTCTTGTCGGGTAAACACGAGTCGCCAGACTGGCTGAGGTGATGGAATGGCGTGGCCTTGCAATCTCCGGGCGTGAATGGCTTCGGGTTCGGATCAGGTGGTAAGCATTCATCATCCGGGCTGTTGTGCTGTCCGTGTGAGCAAGGATGCGGCGGAACATAGAGCTCCGGGTCATGGCAGGACGATCCAGGAGTCTGTACGTCTCCCGCGCGAATCGTTACAAACTGCCCGCTCGGAGTCACGCAAACTTGCTGATTGCTAGAACCGCCGGCGTCACGCGGCTTGAGGCTCTTCGCGAATGCGCTCGCCGATGTGTTTGCTCCAGTGACCTTGGATGCGGCGAACAGAGCGGCATCGATATTCAATTGGCTGAGGCTGTAAACCAGCGGCGAAGCTCCGGAAGTAGCTAGAAATTGGGTTCGCGCGGCGGACACCATACTTTGCAACTGGTTGGATATGTACTGGTTCACCAGTTGGATCTGGGAACTTGGGATGGTAACGCCTAGGTTTTGCTGCGCGTAGCTCGCCGCAGCCGCGGCCATCTGGCTCACCACCACACTGGGATCCACGCCCACCTGCAGCAGAGGCTCGGCAGGGGCAACGTACACCTGCATGGTTTCTCCATGGACATAATCACTTGGGATAGTAACGGTAAAACGCAGGGAACCGCTGTAGCCGGCGGGGATGATCGGCAGAATCAGGGGCACGTTCACGATACCGGTGCTGGTACCCGGAGTGACATACCGGGGGACCAGGGTCCAGTCAGTCGATACCTGCCCGGCCTGCGCGGGAGGAGTTTGCACGTAAAACCGAAGCGCCAGCGAGAGCGCGGCCGGCACTGCGATTGTGATCGGCACGTCCAGAGCGTCCACGTTTCCCCTGTTCCCGAACAGGACATAGAAGGTAGGTGTAGAACCGGGCCTGACGAGTGGAGGTCCGCCGGATTCGGCCCACACGTCGGCCAAACCACTTGCATCTACGGTGAAGGCCGCGGGCAAAGTGGCGTTGCTGCCATCCGGATTCGTCACCAGGATGTCCCAGACGCCAGCCGCTTTTCCGGTGAGGTCGAACTTGACGGCCAGCGTGGCATTGCCCTCCTGGACGACAGCTTGCGTGCCCAGGATATCAGCCTGCCCGGACTTTCGCAGGCTCACGCTGGCGCCTGTCTGCATTCCATTCCCAAAGATGACGCCTTCCATCGCACTGATGTTTGCCGCGTGTAACGGCGTAATGGCACTCACGGAGAGAACCGGGTTGCGCTCAAACGCTCCGATATCGCACCTCCCACCCTGCGACCGCAGCAACCCGCGCTGGTCGGCGGCGGCACAGGAGGTGCCGCCTGTACCCGGCGCAGAGGGATCGCCTGCGTCGATCGCTTTACTCGAGCTGGTGAGTGCGAGAGTTTGCGATCTTCCTCCGTTATCTGCGAGCGCCGCCAGGCCGGCAGCCACTCCATATAGGTCGGTGGACGTCGCTCCGGATACCTGGCACGTGCCGGTCACACTGGAGATCAGGTTATGACCTTGCGAAGTAATGGGCCCTTCACAGTCGGTTGGGGCGTTGCTGGGATCATTGACATTACCGCTGATGATGCTGTTCGAGACGATGAACGTCGCATCAGTGCTCACGCCGCCGGTATGGTTGGATGCATGATTCAGGGCGATCGTGGAATTGTTGACGGTCATCGAGCCAGAGCTCCGGATAGCCCCTCCCACAACCCCTTGGTTGGAGGCCAAGGTCACATTCGTGAGCACCATGGTGCCGGGGTTGTAGATGGCTCCTCCACTCGAAAGAGTTGAGTTGTTGGCGAAAGTCGATGATAGAATCTTCAGGACTCCCGGATTGGCAACGGCGCCGCCGTTGTCGTTGGACTGGTTCAGCTGAAACGTGCTGTTGGAAACCTCCGCCGTGCCGTAGACATTGTTATAGAGAGCGGCGCCCCCATAAGCGGTTGCGAAGCCCTGCGAGAAAGTGACGCCGTCCGCTATCAATGAGCCGTCATTCCAGATTCCTCCACCGCCCGGAAGCCCGGAATTGGAGGTGAACACACAGTCGGAAATGCTTAATTTTCCCTGGTTGTTAATCCCGCCTCCACCGAACAGCGTAAAGCCGCCGTTGCTCAGTCCGTGTTGAATCGTGACGGCGGTCAAAGTGACATTCGCACCAACCGGAATCACCATGCCTCGGGCAGATGGGTAGCTTCCACAGCAGGTGGCGCCCCCTGCGCCTCCGGCGTCAATGATGGTCGAATCGGAACCGGCTCCCGTTATGGTGACGGTTCCTTTCACGCATAACGCCGACATGTTCTCCTGCAATAAGTTCGGGTTGGTGACCATCTTGTAAGAGCAAACCGGCGTCAAGGTCAGCCGATACGTCCCGGGAGGCACCATGATTACGTTCGCAACGGACGAGGCGCCCGCCTCCTGAATGGCCGCACGGAGCGTGCAAATTCCATTGCCTGGAACAGTTTCACAAACTCCATCGCCTGGATTGGCGTCCACCGCGTCGGCGGTGCTGTTCACGGTGAACGTGACAGCGACCGCTGGGAGCGCGATTGCAAAGCAAGCCAACAGTAGGGCCAGAGCTCGGATGGGTATGTGAGGCGGCGCTGTTTTGGGGCCAGGTGTTTCGTTCCAAATTCGTCCTCCCTTGATCAGTCTTAATCCCTTTTGGATTCTGGCTCCGTCGATGTTGGCGTGCTTCACGGTTAGGTATGCGGAAACGGCGAGAAAAATTCGCGAACTATTTTGTGGCGGTCGCGGAAACCGACATTCTCTTCGCGCTTCCGTACCAACCGGGACGCTCGGATGCGAGGGTTCGTCGCTGGTACTTGGCGTTCTAGGCGAGCAGGCGGCGGAGACGAGCTTGTGCGTAGCGGAGGTCGTGGCGGATGGCGTGGACCGATTCCGAGCGAGCTTCGGCGGTTTCCTCGGCGGTCATGCCGGCGAAGTAACGCATTTCGATCAGTCTGACCAAGCGCTGGTCTTCGCGGGCCAGCTTGTCCAGAGCTTCATCCAACTCCAAAAGGTCGCCATGAGGGGGAGTGATGCCTGCCTCACTCTCGAGGGGAACCTGCAAGTAAGACCCGCGCTTCTGTGTGCGACGCGCGCGAGCGTAGTCGACCAGGATCTGGCGCATCAGGCGGGAGGCGACGCCCAGGAAGTGGGCCCGGTCGGCGAAGACTGGCGTTTGGCCTTGCAACAATCGGACATAGGCTTCATGGACCAACGCCGTCGGCTGTAGAGTGTGATCGGGGCGTTCGCCGCGCAAGGCATTTTGCGCGATGCGGTGAAGCTCCGCATAAACAAGCGGCAGAAGCTCATCCACAGCCTCCGGTCGACCAAGACGAACGCGCGCAAGAATCGTTGTGATTTGCGGCGAGTTCGGAGCATCCGACACTCCCTCTAGTTTATCGCTATAAGTGGGTCGGAAATGCCAAGCAATTTGGCCTCTGAATGCAATATATCGATCGTATCGACCGGATGTTGAGCGTTGCGATTCAATCGAATGAGGTCTTGGGCGGACCCGAAGGCTTCCTGGCAGCGAGTGCGCGCCAGACCAAGGTGTCCGAGGTTGCGCTCCACACTGGTAATCAGTATCGCGATGGTGGTCTTCGCCTTTAACGTAGGCACGTCTGTCGGAGCTTGAGCCAAGGAGGATTGCGCGTACTTTTCGGCTTGTGACAGGGTTTCGCGAGCCTCGCCCCAGCGGGCCAGGTGCATCAGAGAGTCTGCGACCGCCGCCTGATTGTTCGCGAAAATGTATTGATTCCGGCGATTGCCGGGGTCCGCATTGAGTAGTTGGCGCAAGAGTCCGGAGGCCTGGCGTTGGATGGACAAGGCTTCGCTGGTCTGGTGGTTGCCTACAAGGCGATTCGCCAGGCGGCCAGCCATGACCGAAGCCAGATCCAACTGTTGCAGGTCTCCCGGGCTTCTCTGCGAAAGATCGTAGGCTAGTTCATATGCGTGCCTGGCGATTTTGACGCTTTGTTCCTGCTGGTCTTTGGATTTTGACAGCAGTGCCACGAGGCGTGCCTGTAGCGAAGTAAGCCTGATCCGGGCACGCTGGCGATTCCGATCGCCGGGCGTCTTCGCGAGAAGCTGATCCTCTATGGCCTCGCCTTCCACCACCGTGTTCAAGGCCTCCCGATTCCGCCCTAGCGCTTCCAACTCCTGCGCAAGATATTCCCGCTCATTGACAGCATCCTGTCTGGCAACTTCGTCATCCGGATGTCGTACGATGAACAGATCTGTCCTGCGAACAGCTTCTGAAAGGGAATCCAGCGCACTCTGGTGCTGGCCCATAATGCCTTGAAGATAGCCTTGACTCTTCAGCGCTTTACTCAGGCTCTTTTCGGCGAGAGGCTCTGTGGGAGCGGAGTCCACCCAGCGACGGGCCGCTGGGACGGCTTGGAGCGCCATCTTCCGGCCCTCCTCCAGGTCTCCACTGGCTGCGTTGGTTTCCACAAATCTGCTCAGGCCCTGCAGGTACACACTCTTTAACCGAGGGTTGGAACAGCAATCGCGCTCCACGGATGTGAGAATCGTCAAAGACTGATGCAGATCGTTTATTTCTTCCTTGAAGTTTCCCAAGCCCCGCTCAATGACGGCCAAGCGGGAGTAGGCTTCGGCCAGGTCGCCCGCCAAGCCTCGGTCGCTCTTTGAATCTGCCCGCAGGCTTCCCAGATACTCGCGGGCGGTGGAGGCCACCAGCTTTTGGGCGTTCAGGTTGCCGGGCGTGCGGGAAATGGCGTCTTCAAAATCGAAGATGAAATGGTTCGCGAGAGTCCGGACCTGTGTGAAACGCTGTTGAGCCTTGCGGGCCTGATAAAGAGATGTGGTGGTGCCCGCAACGATGGCGATGAATGCCAGAGCGGCGGCCGCGCAGACGGCCCTGTTGCGCTGCGCAAACCGCCGCGCCCGATAGCCGAGGCTGTCGGGCGTGGCTTGAACGGGGCGATGGTCCAGGTAACGCTCCAGGTCATCGGCAAGATCGCGCGCAGAACGATAACGGCGGGCGGGGTCAGCATGAAGAGCGGTGAGCAGGATGTTCTTGAGGTCACCGGCAAGCATGGGTTGTGGCTCGGGTGCTTGCCCGGGGGCCTTGTGTGTGAGCAACAAGTAGAGCACCGCGCCCAAACCATAGACATCGAACCCGGTGGTGATCTCTTCGCCGCGGATCTGCTCGGGGCTCGCGAAATACGGAGTGAAAGCGAGAGTGCGAGTTCCTTTCTCGCCGCCGGAATCGAGCGTCGTTGAGATGCCGAAGTCGAGCAGCTTGGGCTCACCCCGAGGTGTCACCAGGATGTTCGAGGGCTTCAGGTCGCGATGGACGACCAGCTTGCGATGCGCCGTATCGATGGCGTCGCAAATGGGCAGGAGGAGGCGAATCCGATCAGGAATGCTCAGATGATGCTGGTGGCAATACCGGTCAATAGGGATCCCGTCGACCAGTTCCATAACCAGATAGGCGACACCGTCGGGGCGCGTTCCCCCGTCGAGCAATCGCGCGATGTTTGGATGAACGAGAGCCGCCAGTGTCTGGCGTTCGTTCCGGAAACGTTCCAGTGAGCGCGGGTCGAGCCACGCATTGCGCACCACTTTGATGGCAACGGATTGCAAAAGCTCGCCGTCCACGCGATCCGCTTCGAAGACCACTCCCATCCCACCATGACCCAGCACCGCGCGCGTTTCATAGGCGCCGAAGCGCTGGCCGATGCCGGCGAATGCAGGCTGTTCGCTGGCGACGGTGGCTTTCAGGAACGTGTCAGCGCCGGCATCGGCGGCGAGCATGGCATCAAGCTCGGCGCGAAGGTCAGGTGCCAGTGCGGGGTCCGTAAGGAGTTGAGCTCGACGAGAGGGGTCGAGGTCCAGCGCTTTCTGAAAAAGATCGCGGAGGTTAGGGCCGTCGCCAGCCAGCGGATCCATGATCGGGATTATATCGCGGCGTCCAGCGTCGACCGTCTGGCTGACAGGAGATTTAAAATGGATGCGCGCACTCTGGGTGCGGATTCCGGCGAAGGCGAACGCTGATTCCGAAGGAAATGCGAACGGCATGGCGCGTTCAGCCCGGAATCGTTTTGACTTGCTTTGGAATCCGCAACCCGACGTAGCGGAGTCACTTTGCCAATTGAACAATAACGAACGCATAATCCATTTTGGGGGACCACAAAAATCAAGAAACATGGAGAGAGAAAGTTTGGAAACTGTAGCTTTGGGGAGCCAAATTTTATGGGGGTCCGGCCCGGACACATGGGTAACAGAACGTACCTAAGACATAGGTAACACTTTTGGCCCGAAAGGATTGGGCAAGGGCTGCAAAGATTTTTTCTCCAGACCGATAAAACCAAAATCATAATCCATGAAGGCTGACGAGCCAGATGCCCTCACCGACCTCCTGGATGCCGACTGCTAAAGAAGCTGAAGCACCTTCAGGCCTTGCCCGTTGCCGTCGAGCCTCCGTATCACGATGTTCCAGGGACCGGTCCTGATTCGCCCAGCTTCGAGAATGCGGCCTCCCCCCACTTGGACGGCAATTCGTCTACCGCGCATTGCATTCGCTCAGCCACCAAGTGGAAATCTGGTTCCGATCCGCTCGCTCATAGCAATGCTCCACAAGGTTATAGCTTCCGCGCCGGTCGAGAACGAGGTCGATCGGAAATCGACATTCGAGGCGCCCAGCCGCGTGGCGTCGAACGCCAGGACACCCAGCTTGAATGCTTAAGAGAATCGGATCGTGGTGCGTCAACGAGCGTTCGAGAATCGGCTTTCCGAAGCCCTAGTTGCCGATGACCTGATAGTGAGTGTCGAGGCCGACTTCCACCCAATTCCCCTCCCAGGTAGACCAGAAACAACCGATGTGTACTATCGCCCATCATCTGCCCACCGATCAAGGAATAGATGTTGAAGTTGAAATCGTTTTCCTTAAGGACTTCGCATCATCGTCTGCGATTCGCCGCACCTGCGCCGCATAGAGGTTCACTAGCTTGAACAGACGCTCCCGGGCCGAAGTCTGCCGGCTGAAAGCTTCTTCGAAGCGGACCTTGTCTCGCAAAGATCGCAGGCCGGAGTTCATTATAAAGAAGGAATGGCCGGGACCCTGGTAGGTGGCCACCTTCCGCTCTGTCAGCATTCGGAACCCGACACCACGCGAGTGTCGGCAATACCGACCAGACCTTCTTCCACAGTAACCCCGAGACAAAATGTCATCGATTTCCTTGATTTTTTCAGCCTATCGCCGCGCCAAAGCTTTGGAAGATCTTCAATTGACCTGGATCAATGCGCGCCTGGTCCTCTGGATGCCATTGCACGGCGAGGACGAATCGCCGGCCAGGATGCTCAAGCGCTTCTATGGTCCGATCTTTGGGATCGAACGCGGATACTCGCAGATTAACGGCGACCGTCCGCACCGCCTGATGATGGCGGGAGTTCACTTGCCAGGTATCTGTACGAGCGATTTTGGAGAGCAGCGTATCCGGCTGGATAGTCACCGGGTGCACCGGCAGCTCATGGCTGACATCGTCTCGCTGATGGCGGTGCGGCGAATCCAAATGCTGGATCAGCGTTCCACCCTGACTCACGTTGAGAATCTGAAGGCCGCGACAGATTGCGAGTATCGGCGTATCCTGCGCGAGCGCTTCTTCCACTAATGACGCTTCGACGGAGTCGCGTTCTTGATCGGGCAGTTCCGTTTCATCGTACCTGACCTCGCCGTAGAGCGCGGGATCGACATCCGATCCACCGGTGAGGACCAGTCCAGCGGAATCATCGAGAGATATCGGGCCGTTCGCCTCACGCATCACAGGATTGAGTCCGGCCGCAAGCAACGCATCGCGATACGGCGCTACTCTGTCAGCTTCCCTGTATATTACAAGCACCCGATTGTTCACTTAAGGGTCATTGTCTCATTTTCACTAACCGGGGATTCGGTTGTGGGCAGGTTGCCAACCTGCCCCGTACGTTCAGTTAAACTGATACTGGATGGGCGCTTAAAGATCTCCGTCGCTCATTGCCTAACGGGCAAGGCACCATCGATCGTTCTGGTTGGCGGGCTCATGCTGATCCGATTAGGCTACGACATTCAATTCGATATTCCCGCGCCCGTTCCGGTAGTAGCCATGCTGCATGTGCACCCATCGAGAAGCGCGGACCTGCGTGCACCGGATGAAATCCGGCTGACCCCGAGCGCGCCAATCGACCAATATCACGATTCGTTTGGAAACATCTGTTCCCGCTTTGTGGCGCCGGCAGGCCAACTTCGGCTCTACAACTCGACGTTGATCGAAGACTCAGGCGAACCTGATCTGGTGAATCCCGAAGCCCGCCAGACGCCGGTCGAAGATCTCCCCCCGGAGATTCTCCGCTACCTCCTGGCTTCACGTTATTGTGAGGTTGACCGGCTCGTGAACACCGCCGGGAGTCTTTTCGGCGGCACCGAGCCAGGATGGTTCCGCGTACAAGCGATT
>Ga0209060_10002824_pt1 | contig 15494 bp, 12 predicted proteins | sample Coa_R1_8_FD_187155 | JGI IMG/M metagenome (GOLD analysis project Ga0209060, IMG submission 187155) | Surface soil microbial communities from Centralia Pennsylvania, which are recovering from an underground coalmine fire - Coalmine... | ecosystem: Environmental > Terrestrial > Soil >...
ATCGCAGGGCTGGTGACGCCACTGATCGCGGCGGCCGCGATGTCTGGTTCGTCCCTTATTGTGACGCTCAACGCATTGCGTGCGCGGCTGAATGCGAAGGAGGGCCTGTAATGGAAGTTCTGGTATATCTCGTTCCGCTGGCCCTCACGCTCGGAGCACTCGGCCTGATAGGCTTTTTGTGGTCCTTGAAGAACGGTCAATATGACGATCTCGACGGAGCCGCCTGGCGGGCCATCATGGATGATGAGCCCGAGAGTTCATCGAACAGCGAGCCGAATCCCGAGCGCAATCAGGATGCTGGCCCGGAAGAGCGCGGACACCTCCGGGTTTCTACTTAGGGGAACGACCCGAATTTCGAACTTTTGGGAAATAGGCAGACTTCCGGTCACGCACATACCGGAGTTGTCCCATGCTCGCCGCTGTCATCACCAAGCCTTCGACGCACTCTCGTCCATCCTTCTCCGCTCGCTCGGGTCCGCTCCCCGAGGGGCCGTTTGGCCTGATGGGCGCGCCGATGCGGTTTGCCCGGAACGCCGAGATCTACGGCGAGGACGAGCCGGCCGAATTTCTATACCAGGTCGTTTCTGGCGCGGTGCGGACCTATCGAATGCTGGATGACGGGCGACGCCAAGTCGTCGCTTTCTATCTGGCCGGCGACGTGTTTGGCGTCGAAGCGGGCGACGTTCATCTCTCCTCCGCCGAGGCCATTGGCGACTCGCAGGTGCTGGTCGTCAAGCGCAGCAGCGTCATGGCGCGTGCGGACCACGAGCGTGATCTGGCAAAGCAACTTTGGACGCTGACCGTTCGCGAGCTGCAGCGCGTCCAGCAGCACTCCATGGTCCTGATCAAGAGTGCGGAGGAGCGCGTCGCCGGCTTTCTGCTGGAGATGGTAAGCCGCTGCTCAGGCAGCCTCACAGTGGAATTGCCGATGTCGCGCCAGGACATCGCCGATTATCTGGGATTGTCCATCGAGACCGTCTCGCGCACATTCACCCAATTCGTGCAGTCCGGCACGATCGCGCTGGAAACGTCGCGGCGAATCCAGTGCCGAAATCGCGCGGCGCTGAGCCGGCTTAACGCGTGAAGAGTCCGTCACTAGGTAGACGCGGACGTGCGGCCGGTCGTGCAAGCGCTCGCGGAACCCCGTAAGCGCGCAATGAACGACCGCGCGCTGGTTTGGATCGGCACCTCTTAGGTCGAGCTTTCGTGAGAAGCTTGGCCGCTGGAAGCTTCACCCATAGCCGCGCTTAGCTGATGCGCCGGATTCGGTCTGCCAGGCCAGATCGGAAAGCAGCCGCGAGAATTAAATCTTGGACATGTGGGGTACGCCTGTGTGGCGTTGCGCGGCGACGTCGTGCTAGCGGACGCTTCGTCCGTGGAACCTATCGTGTTCGCTGGCATTTTCGTTGCGGAGACGCCGACTGAGCGCCCCGCTTTGATTTTCGCCTTGAGGAGAGTTCGAATGATGACCAGATCTCGCCTGCTTATCGTGAGCCTCCTTGCGGCGTCCGGCATTGCTGTCATTCCACTTGTGACTGCCATCGCAATGCAGGTAACCGGGCCTGCACCGTCGGATATGGCGTTGCTCGCCGGCGTTATCGAACTCGTCCACCGCGCATATGTGCATCCGATCGGCTCGGACGAACTCACCAAGGATGCGCTCAAGGGAATGCTTACGCGTCTTGATCCTCATTCCGACTACATGGACGCGCAGGAGTTCAAGCAGTCCCAGGCGGACATTTCGGGCAGCTTTGGCGGGCTCGGCATGGAGATTTCCGAACAAGACGAAATCCCCAAAGTCATCTCGCCGATCGATGGAACGCCGGCGGCTCGCGCTGGACTCGAGCCGGGTGACCAGATTGTCCTGATCAATCACTCAAGCACGCAGAGGGTAAGTCTATCCAAGGTCGTGAGCCTGTTGCGGGGTGACCCCGGGACGACCGTGACAATCACCATCCTGCGCGGTAAACAGCAGCCGTTTGATGTCACGCTCACGCGAGAGATCATCAAGGTCCAATCGGTGAAATCGAAACTCGAACCTGACGGGATCGGCTATATCCGCATCAGCCAGTTCGGCGGCGATACGGCGGACGGATTCAAGAAGGCCATCGCCGATCTCAACCACGATGCGAACGGACGCATCAAGGGGCTCGTGCTCGATCTGCGCGACGATCCCGGAGGGCTGCTCACCGCGGCCGTTGACGTTGCCGGCGATCTGCTCGACGGCGGATCCGTGGTCAGCATCCATGGTAGACAAGCCAGCGACGAAAAAACCTTCAAAGCTCCCGCACATGGCGACATGTTGTCAGGCATCCCGGTCGCCGTCCTGATCAACGGTGCCTCCGCGTCGGCCTCGGAGATCGTCGCCGGCGCCCTGCAGGATCGTCACCGCGCGACTGTCATGGGGACTCAAAGCTTCGGCAAGGGATCGGTGCAGACGATCATCCCGCTGGAGGGGCACGGCGCGGTGCGACTCACGACGGCGCTCTATTACACCCCTTCGGGGAATTCGATCCAGGATAAGGGCATTGCTCCTGATGTCGTGGTCGACGCACCCAAGGATCAGCAGATCGCGGGCGGCGCCCTGCTCCGGGAAAGCACGCTGCACGACGCGTTTGCAAATCCGGGTCCGCTCAACCAGACGCCGGGCACAGGCGCGACGAATTCCTCGGCCCCGGAGTCCACTTATTCGGCACCCATCAAGTCGGAGCTTATCGGCAAAGCGGACGATGCACAGCTCAAGGCTGCAGTCGATTATCTCGATCACAGCGCTGACAAAGGGACCGGATCACATTGACGATCGCGGTCGCTGATCTGCCTTAAGGAGTGGTGCGGTTGAACCTCATTTCATCACGCTTTAGATCGGTTCGACCACGACGACCACCGCATTGCGATCGACCGTTTCTCCGCCCTTGCAGCGGACCGCCGCCACGATTCCGTCGATCTCGCTGACGATGCGCAACTCCATCTTCATCGATTCCATGACGACAGCTACGTCGCCGGCCCGGATCTGCTGGCCAGCGGTTACGTTAACCTTCAGAACAACGCCGGTCATCGGCGCGCGCAGTTCCGCGCTGGTTTGGACAGAGGCGCTGGCATAGGTCAGGTACGAAATCGCTGTCAGCATGTAGCGGTTTTGTTCGTCTTGAACGAAAATGGTTCGTCCCTGCTGATGGATACGCACCCTCCGGCTTTGCCTTCCGACGACCGCCTGGAAGCTCAGGTCCTGCGCTGGAGTGAGTTTGACGCGAATCTGCTGATCATTCACGCCGATGAGCATCGAGCCGTCGCCTTTCAGCGGGCCGAAGCGGATTTCGGCACTGGTGCCTCGGCTTTCAAGGTGCAGGATCGGGATCGCGGACAATTCGGTATCGCTCGAGCCCAATTGCCAACCGGTCATTTCCCGAGCTTGCCAGGGATTTTGCCTCATCGGAGGACGGCTTTGCGTCAGCCAGAAACAGGCTCCGATCGCCAGCACGTCCGCGTCGAAGTCGCTGCCGGCATCGACCAGTTCTCCGATCTGATCGTCGATAAGCCGGGTATAGAAGGTTGCGCTTCGCGTCGCAGGCAGCGCGATCAGACGTTTGAGGAAGTCTACGTTGGTCGTGAGGCCGAAGATCGTGCTCTCACCGAGCGCCTTGTCGAGCCTGTCGAGAGCCTCGTCCCGTGAGCTTCCATGCGCAATCAGCTTTGCCAGCATAGAATCGTAGTAGGGTGTGACCATCGAGCCGCTTGCAACTCCCGTCTCGATGCGGACGCCGGAGTCCGGAAAGCGCACATAGGCGAGTTCGCCGGTGGACGGCATGAAATTGTTGTTTGGATCCTCGGCGCAGATGCGGGCTTCGACCGCATGCCCCCGGCAGCGAACATCGTCCTGCGCGAAGGGCAGGCCTTCGCCGGCCGCGATGCGCAGCATGGTTTCGACGATGTCGATGCCGGTGACCATTTCGGTGACCGGATGCTCCACCTGGAGGCGGGGATTGACCTCGAGGAAGTAATATTCGTCAGCGCTGACGATGAACTCGACCGTGCCTACGCCGCGATAGTTAAGCCGTTGGCCAAGCCGAACGGCATCTGCGAGGATCCTTGCGCGCAGCTTGTCCGGCAGGTTGGCGCTGGGTGCCTCCTCGATCAATTTCTGATGACGACGTTGCAGCGAACATTCACGCTCGAACAGATGAACGACGTTACCCTTGCCGTCGCCTGCGATTTGCACCTCGATATGGCGGCCCCGCTCGATCAGTTTCTCGACGATCAAGCCTGCGTTACCAAAGGCGTTCCTCGCTTCGCGCATGGCGGATTCGATTTCGATGCCGAGTTCGCCGTATGTCGAGATGGCGCGCATGCCCTTGCCGCCGCCGCCGGCCGCTGCCTTTAGCATCACGGGCAGATCGAGCTTGCGCGCGATCCGCTCGATCTCGGCGGCGTCCTCGCTTGGCACCTTGCTGCCCGGCACGGTCGGCACGCCGGCAGCATTTGCTTCCTTCTTTGCCGACGCCTTGTCGCCAAGCCGCTCGATCGTTTGCGGCGTGGGACCGATGAAGATCAGTCCCGCGGCTTCGACTGCTCGCGCAAAGGCGGCATTTTCGGCGAGGAAGCCGAACCCGGGATGAATGGCTTCGGCACCGGTTGCCTTGGCGGCGGCAATGACGGCATCGATGCGCAGATAGCTCTCGGACGCCGGGGCGGCGCCGATTTCGATGGACTCTCCGATCATTTTGACGTGCAGCGCATCCGCGTCCGCAGCCGAGTGGACACCCGCGACCGCGATGCCAAGTCGTTCGCAGGTGCGCGCTATGCGACAGGCGATCTCGCCGCGATTGGCGATCAGAATCTTTTTGAACACCGGCGCAGTCCCTTCACATCCTCAGCACGCCGAAATCGGTCGGCAATGGCGGCAGACGTCCGGCGAGGTCGAGCAGCAGCCCCATCACGCCGCGCGTCTCCAGCGGGTCGATCACCATGTCGCACCAGGTATTGCGCGCGAAATTGTAGGCGTTGGCGAAGTCTTCGAACGTCTTGCGGGTGGGCGCCATATACGCTTCGCGCTCGGCGTCGGTCCAGCTCGTGCCCTCGCGTTTGTGGACTTCGTCTCTGACCATGGCGAGCGTGGTTGCGGCTTGATCGGGTCCCATGATGGCGGAGCGGCCGTGCGGCCACATCATCATTGCGTTCGGCTTGAAGGCGCGGCCGCACATCGCGAGATAGCCTGCGCCATAAGCGTTACCGATGATCAGCGTATATTTAGGAACGTTCGCACTCGCCATTGCGGTGATCATCTTGGCGCCGTCCTTCGTGATGCCTCCTTCTTCCGCCTCGCGGCCGACCATGAAACCGGTCACGTCGGCCATGAACAAAAGCGGAATCCCGCGCTTGCAGCAGAGATCGATGAAGTGCGTCGCCTTCAGCGCGCTCTGGGAAAACAGAACGCCATTGTTGCAGAGAATGCCGATCTCAAACCCCATGATGCGGGCAAACCCCGTGATTAGCGTGTCGCCATAGAGCGGCTTGAACTCGTGAAATTCGCTGCCGTCGACGAGACGGGAAAGAATATCGCGATTACTCGAGGGGATTCGCGGATCCGAGCTGATCAGCCCATAGATGTCGTTCGGGTCAAACAATGGGTCCCGGATCGGAGCGACCGTCCATCTCTGCGGAGCAATCTCGCCGAGGTTGGCGACGATGTCGCGGGTGATCGCGATGGCGTGGCCGTCGTTTTCCGCAAGGTGGTCGGTGACGCCGCTGACACGGCTGTGCATTTCGCCGCCGCCGAGTGCTTCGATGCCAACTTCCTCGCGTGTGGCTGCGTAAACCAATTGCGGACCGCCGAGAAACATCGCGCCTTGGTTGCGAACGATGACGGTCTCATCGCACAACGCCGGCATGTAAGCGCCGCCGGCCGTCGAAGGACCATGAACGATGGCGATCTGCGGAATGCCCTCCGCGGACATTCGAATCTGGTTGTAGAAGATCGAGCCGAACTGGCCTTCATCGGGAAAGATGTTGGGCTGGTCGGGCAGGTTGGCCCCGCCCGACTGCACCAGTGTGACGCAGGGGAGGCGATGCTGCCAGGCAAAGCGCTGTGCCCGAACGTGCTTCTTGCATGTGATGCCATAATAGGTGCCGCCCTTCACGGTGGGCTCGTTGGCGATGATCATGCAGGGACGGCCAGCGATCATGCCGACGCCCGTGACGATGCTGCCGCCGGGTGGCACGCCGTCATACAAGCCTTCACCTGCGAGTTGACAGAACTCCAGGAAGGGAGAGCCGGGATCGATGAGCGCGGCAATCCGTTCGCGCGGCAGGAGTTGGTTGCGCTCCTTATGGAGGCGCCGTGCCCGCTCCGGGCCGCCGAGCGAGGCGGCAGCACGGCGCTGATGCAGGTCGGCTATCCGCGCTTCATAGGCCTGACGGTTGCGGCGATATTCTTCGCTTGCAGTGGCAATGTCGGATTTCATCAGCGCCATGACACGTGCCTCAGTAGCTTCGCGGCAAGCCCATCACGTGCTCGCCGATGTAGTTGAGGATCATTTCCCGGTTGAGCGGCGCGGTCTTGAGCAACCGCACCAGGGGATAAAGATCGAAAATGCCGTATTCCTTCGTGAAGCCATTGCCGCCGTGGCACTGGATGGCCGTGTCCACGGCCTTGATGCCGGCGTCTGCTGCCGCGAGCTTGGCCATGTTGGCGAACTCGCCGGCTTCGCGGCCTTGGTCGAAGACCCAGGCCGCCTTGAGCGTCATCAGCGAGGCCATCTCGATATCGGTTTTGGCGCTCGCCAGCGGATGTTGCAGGCCCTGATAAGCGCCGATCGGCACATCGTTGAAGACCTTGCGTTCCCTCGTGTAGGCGACGGCGCGGTTCAACGCATAGCGGCCGAGGCCGCAACAGATCGATCCCACCAGAATGCGCTCGGGATTGAGGCTCTTGAACAGGATGCCAAATCCCTTGTCGATCTCGCCGACGACGTCTTCCGGCCCGAGATCGACCTCGTCGAAGAATAGTTGCCACTGGCTTTCGGGCACGGGAATGCTGACGGGGATGTGTTGCTTTTCGACCCCCTTCGCCTTCAGGTCGACGACGAACAGCGTAAATCCGTCCGTCTTTCGCTGGACGTCCGTGTGAGGCGTCGTGCGCGCCACCACCAGCGCGAAGTCGGCGCCATCGGCGTCGGTGATGAAGGTCTTCTGTCCGCTCAGCGCAAAGCGGTTGCCTCGCTTTTTCGCCATCGTGGTGGTGCGGATGGTGTTGCTGCCGGCATCGGGCTCGGTGATGGCGAAGCAGAAGCGGGTCTTGCCCCGGCACGCATCGGGCAGATAGCGGGCCTTCTGCGCCTGCAGGCCGTATTTGGCGATGAAGCCGAGGCTCATGGTTGCCCCGACGACGAGATTGAGAAGGGGAATGCCGTTGTTGGAAAGGCCCTCGAGGAACAGGTGCATCTCGACCATGCCCTGGCCGGCACCGCCAAATTCCTCCGGGACCATTGTCCCGACGAAACCATCGTCCGCGATCTGCCGGTAAAGCGCCTCCGGAAATACGTGCTTCTCCGCACACTCCATCCAGTATTTGCGATCGAATTTTTGCGCGATGGCGTCGCCATATTGCAGGATCTGCCGCTGCTCGTGCGTGAGATCGAAATCCATGCGTTCACTCCTTACGCGGCGATCCCCTTGTGGCCGAGGGTCAACCGCGGGCATTTTTAGGCAGAAGCGGCCTCGGTTTCAATCTGGCAGGCGTTGAATTCTAACGATTGTTAGAAAATATTGCCCGCCTTCGCGGGCGCCAAACGAACTTTTCCTTCTCAGGCCTTTTTGAAGCGCGGCAGGGTGATCTCCTCGCTCACCTTCTCGAAGGTCAGCACAACCGGCATATCGAAGGTGACCTGGTCTGGAGCGCCGCCGGTAAAGGTGCTGATCATGCGTGGCCCTTCCTCAAGTTCCACTAAAACAACGGCGTAGGGGACGTCGGCCTTGAAGGCCGGTCCGGGCGCACGGTGGACGACGCTGAAGGAATGGACCTTGCCGCGCCCGCAGGCCGGGCGGTGAGCGAGATTCTCGCCACCGCAGGCGCGGCAGGAGGCTTGCTGATAGTATTGGACGTGAGCGCAGTCTGCACAGTGCTGCAACAAGAGCTTGTTTTCTCGCAGGCCGCGCCAGAAGGCCGCGGTGTCGGCGTCAGGTGTCGGAAGCGGCTTGTGGGCGGCGTCTGCGGCGGAAATCACAGCGTATTCCCCGTTCCCAGGATGGTGGTGGCGTTGGTCGCAAATCCTGCGCCGAGACTATGCACGAGCCCGAGCTCCGCGCCCCTAACCTGGCGCTCGCCACATTCGCCGCGCAACTGCGCGACCACTTCATGAAAGTGAAACAGCGATCCCGGAATGCCGGAATGCGCAAAGGACAGCAGGCCGCCATGGGTGTTGGAGGGGATTTTGCCGCCGTAGGTCATCTGGCTATCGGCGACGAAGCGCCCGCCTTCGCCTTTCGGGCAGAAGCCGAGGTCTTCCAGCATCATGATGACCGTGCCGGTAAAGCAGTCATAAACACCGGCCACGTCCATGTCGGAGGGGCCGTAACCGGCCATGTTATAGGCGAGGCGGCTCGATTCGATCGCACCCGTCGCCGTTAGCGACGGCATCAGAAAGATGTGCTCATGGGTGTAGCATTCGCCGCCGCCAAGAATATAGATCGGCTTTTCGATGCCGAGTGCGCTTGCGTGCTCGGCCGAGGCCAGGATGAACGCCGCGCCGCCGTCCGAGATCAGCGAGCAATCGAGCTTGTGATAGGGCGTCGTAACCAGGCCGGAATTGAGGACGTCGTCGACGGTGATCGGTGCAGTCTGCTGCGCGCCCGGCGTGCGGGACGCGTGCTTTCTTTGGATCACAGCGACTTGGGCGAGTTGCTCGGCCGTTGTGCCGAATTCCTTCATGTGCCGGTGCGCAGTCATCGCAAAGGTGTTCGCGACGGGAATGCCGAACGGCATTTCGTACTGCTGATCGCGGCTTTCGGTCAGCGAACGCAGCGCGAGATCGGGAGTAAGTCCCGTCATCAGGCTGTCGGCGGCGACCACGAGCACGATCTTGGCGAGTCCGCCATGGATGGCAGCCGCACCGATATTGAACATGGTCGCGGCGCTGGCGCCTGAGACCTGCAAGTTGTTGGAAAAGGTCGGCTGGATGCCGAAATATTCGCTGAAGGCGACGCTGAAGCGATGAAACGGCGAAGCGAAGGCGTGGCTCGACAGCACGCCGTCGATCTGGCCTTTGCGAATGCCTGCGTCGGCCACGGCTTTCCTGGCTGCGTCCGCGGCAAGCCACAATGGGCTGCGGCCGGGCACCTTGCCGACCGGCGACATGCCGATGCCGATGATGGCAACCTTTCCGCGCAGACTATTTCGGCTCATGACGACGCCTTGGTGAGGCGGGTCTCGAGCTCGTGCCGTTGGACCTTGCCGCTGGTGGAACGCGGGAAATCGCCGAAATCGATGAAGCGGAAATGCCGCGGACGCTTGTAGCCGGCAAGATCGCGACGGCACAGCTCGATCAGCTCGGCTTCGGTCACGCTGTGGTCGCGGCAGGAAATGAAGGCGACCGGCACCTCGCCCCATTTCGCGTCGGGTGCGCGAACCACCGCGGCTTCGGTGACGCGCTTGTCAGTCAGCAGGACGCGCTCGATTTCCGCCGGATAGACATTCTCTCCGCCGCTCTTGATCATGTATTTTGCGCGATCGACGAAATCGAGCGATCCGTCGTCGTTGCGGCGAAACACATCGCCCATGTGGAACCAGCCGCCGCGAAAGTCCCGCGCGTTGGTCTCGTCCGCCTGCCAATAACCGGAGAATAGCGTGCCAGCTCGAAGGGCAAGTTCGCCGGGAACGCCCGGCGGCACTTCGTTGTCGGAGGGGTCGACGAGTTTCACCTCGCAGAAGGCATTCTGTCGCTTCGACAAACGCGTGGGCACTTCGCCGATTGGAATGAGCGCGCGGGTCGCCGGCGGCAGGCCGGTCTCGGTCGAGCCGAAGCTGTTGAGATAGGGCGCCTGCAAGAGCTCGGTTGCCGCCGCGATGGCATGCGGCGGCACCAGATCGGCCATCGCGCCGCAGACGCGGACGCCCCTGACGTTTGTGCGTTGCGTCCGCATCGCTTCGACGAGAGCCTCCACCATGCCGGGGATCAACACCAGCCAGCCGATCCGATGCGAGGTGATCGCCTCAAGCAGGGGCTCGACCTGGAAGCCGTCGATGATGACGACCGTACCGCCGCGCAGCAGCGTGGCGAGGCCATGATCTGTCGACGCCATGTGGAACATCGGCGCCCAGGCAATGAAGCTTTCGGATGTCGCGATGCCGAGTTCGGAGGTGAACACCAGCGCGCGCATGATCATCGCGCGGTGGGACACAACGGCACCCTTGGGCAGGCCGGTCGTTCCGCTGGTGTAAAGGATGACAAGCCCGTCTTCCGGATGCGCGGTGACTGGCGGGCTGCGCCCATCTTGTTGGGCCATCAGCCGCTCATACTGCGCGCCAAGCTCGATCGTCGGGCGGGCCCTTTCCAACGCAAGATTGCCTGCGAGATCGGGCTCGGTGATCACAAGCTTCGGCGAGACCAGCTCGACGCAATAGGCAAGCTCGCGCGGCGACAGCCGCCAATTCAGGCAGGCCGTGATGACGCCAAGATTGGCGGCGGCGAGTTCGATCTCGAAATATTCCGGGCGGTTGCGCGAGAGCAAGGCGAGGCGGTCGCCGCGCCGCAACCCCTCGGCCATCAGCATGGCCGTTGCGCGCCGCACCCGGTCGAGAAGCTCGGCGTAGCTGATGCGCCGATCGCGGTATTGGAGGGCAATTGAGCCCGCGTGCAAGCGTGCGGATGCACTGAACAGCTCGCCGACGGTTCCGATCGCGCCCGCGCTCGCTTGAATGCTACTCATGGCGTTTCCCGAAAAAATGCTGTCATATGCGACAATCGCGTCCTCGAACTCCGAGCTTGCGAGCCTCGGCGATCGGACCTAATTTCTAACATCCGTTAGAAAGAATTGATAGCGGCATCGCGCGCGCCGCAGCAGCAACAACCGGGAACAAAGGAGTCCTCATGTCGAGCCGTTATGCCGCCTACACCCGATTGAAGATCGATTATCCGGCCGACCGCATCCTGCGTCTGACGTTCGATCGCCCGGAAACCTACAATTCGGTCGATGCAGAGACCCATACCCAGCTGACCAACATCTGGCGCGACATCAATGATGACCCGCATATCAACGCCGTCATCGTGACCGGCGCGGGAAAGGCATTCTCCGCGGGCGGAGATTTCGAGCTGATCAAGCGCGTGCTGAATGACCCGGTCGTGCGGATGGCGACCTGGCGCGAGGCCAAGGACCTTGTCTACAACGTCATCAACTGCAACAAGCCGATTATCTCTGCGATCAATGGCGTCGCCGTCGGTGCGGGATTGGTTGTCGGCATTCTCGCCGACGTCTCGATCTGCGGGAAATCGGCGAAAATCGTCGATGGCCATACTCGCCTCGGGGTCGCCGCCGGCGATGTCGCCTGCATCATCTGGCCTTTGTTGTGCGGGCTTGCGAAAGCCAAATACTATTTGCTGACCTGCAAGCCATTGTCGGGCGAGGAGGCCGAGCGGATCGGCTTGGTGTCGCTTTGCGTTGAAGATGCCGATTTGCAGAAGGTTGCGCTAGAGACCGCGCAGGACCTGGCAAGCGGGGCGCAAAGCGCGATCCGCTGGACCAAATACGCGCTCAACAACTGGCTGCGCGTCAACGGTCCGCTGTTCGATACCTCCACGGCGCTGGAGATACTGGGTTTCACCGGCGCCGAGGCGCGCGAAGGGCTCGCCTCACACCTTGAAAAACGTAAGCCCTCCTTCCCGCCGGATTGTCCGATCTAGGGTGAGATGAGCTTGGGTTGGCTCGATCGACCCGCAGGTTCACTTTACCCTCTCCCCTTGCGGGAGAGGGTGGTTTCGAGCAAAGCGAGTTGAGGGGTCCAGATCTATCGAGAGCAAGATCACCCCTCACCCGGCTCGGATTTCGCTATCGCTCATCCTCGCCACCCTCTCCCACAAGGGGAGAGGGTTCGCACCTCCGACTCAGCTATTCTCACGTTGGCGTCAGCCTGCGGCAAGCTTTTGTCGGAAGTGGTCGATCGCCTCGGGATTGGCAAGTGCCGAGAGATCGCCGGGATCCCTGTTCTCGAAGACCGCGCGAAGGACCCGCCGCATGATCTTCATGTTGCGCGTTCGCGGCAGGTCGTCGAGCAACAGCACTTTTTCCGGGCGATAGGACGCGCCCATGCCGCGCACGAGCGCGGACGAGAGTTCTTCGGCAAGTCCCTTTGCGTCGGCGACGGCCGGCATCGGTACGCAGGCGCAGACGATAGTCGATCCCTTCACCGGATGGGGAATCCCGAAAACGGCGGCTTCCGCGAGCTTGCCCGTGCCGATCAGGATGCCCTCGAGCTCGGACGGACCGGTGCGCTTGCCTGAAATCTTGATGGTGTCGTCGGAGCGACCGAGGATGTAATAGAGGCCGTCATGGCCGCGCATGGCGAAATCGCCGTGGACCCAAAGGCCGGGAATCGCGCTCCAGTAGTTTTCGAGATAGCGACTATCCGCCTTCCAGAGGCTTTTTGTGAGGCCGATCGAGCTGTGGCGTAAGACGAGCTCGCCGACCTCGCCATCGGCGATGCGTTTGCCCGACATGTCCACGATATCGGCCCCGACGCCAAGCGCCGGACGCGAGAACGAACATGGGTTCATGGGATGGTTGGGCGTGCCGGTGAAAATGCAGCCCCCGACCTCCGTGCCGCCTGAAATGTTGATGATCGGAATCCGCCTCTTGCAGACGTGGTCGAAGAACCACCGCCATGGCGTTTCGGTCCAGGCTTCGCCGCCCGAGGCTGTGATCCGCAAGCTGGAAAGGTCGTAATTCTCGACCTCGTCGCCGTAGCGCATCAAGCCGCGGACGATCGTTGGCGACACACCGAGATAATTGACGTTGTGGTCCTGGATCAGGCGCCAGAAGCGGCCGGTGTCGGGATAGTCGGGCGTTCCCTCCGCGATCAGCAGGCTACCGCCGGCAAAGCTCGGAATGCAGGCGCACATCGCGCCCACCATCCAGCCCATGTCGCTGAGGAAGAAAAAACGGTCCGAGGCCTTATAGTCGCCGCAGATGATGATGTCGCGCGTGACCATCGAGCCGATGAAGCTGACGTGTGTCCAGATGCAGCCCTTGGGCTCGCCGGTCGTGCCGGAGGTGTAGAGCAGGATGGCGGGCTCTTCGGCCTGCATCTCGACGGTTGCGATCTCCTCCTCGTCGCTTGGCACGATATCGTCCCACCAATGGTCGCGGCCCGCGCGCATCGGTGTGTCGATGCCGAGGCCTTCGCGGTCCACCACGACAACATGCTGCACGCTCGGCGCTGCCTCAAGCGCCATATCGAGCACAGCCTTCAACGGCGCCGCCGACCCGCGTCGCCATGTGCCGCTGGCCGTGACGACGGCTTTGGCTTCGCCGTGGTTGAGGCGCGACTGAATCGGATTGGGGCCGAAGCCCGAGAACAACGGCATGACGATGGCGCCGATCTTCAGGATGGCGAAGAACGCAACGAAAGTCTCGGGCAGGTTGGGCATGTAGATGGCGACCACGTCGCCCTTGCCGATTCCCAGGCGTCGCAATGCCCTCGCTAATCGATCCACGCCGCCTGCGAACTCCCGGTAGCTCAGCCTGCGCTGCTCGCGGTTGTCTTCTCCCTCCCAGACGATAAAGGTCTGATCCCAAACCGGGGTGCCGCGATGCTTGTCGATGCAGTTGAGGACGATATTGGTTGTGCCTCCGCTGCACCAGCGCGCCCAGGGCTCGCCGCGGCCAAGGTCCAGCATCCGGTCATAGCGACGATAGAAGCGGACGTCGCAGAAGCGGAAGACCTCTTCCATCAGCCACGCCGGGTCGGCTTCCGCCTTGGCCGCCAGAGTATCGTAGTCCGGCTGACCGGTGGCACGCAGAAACGCGGTCAGGTTGCTCTGCTCGATCAGCTCCGGAGGCGGCGTCCACACATATGCCATCGTCAATCCTGTCACCTCTCTAGTGGCCCGATGCTAACATTCGCATCCCCTCGCGCCGGCCACTTTTGCGAATGTTAGCATCAAAGGACCACTAGCAAATTATTGATGCCAGTGGAGCTTTGGATTTGACGTTCGCATGATGGTCCCGCCGCACGTGGGTCGCGAACGATCAAATCCGCTCCACTGGATGGTTATTTTGTTTTCCCGTCGCCGCGTTCGCGCTTGGCATATTTGTCGGGGTCGATCATCTGGCGGGCGTCATGCGCGAGATGCAGGGTCTCTCCACCGTCGATGTACCATTCTTCGCCGGTCACGAACTTTCCGAGCGGCGAGCTGAGAAAGACGATCGCGCCCGCAACATCCTCGACGTCGCCCATGTGGCCGAGAACATTTCGATTCAGCTCGAGCCATTGCTCCGGAGCGATCGGGTAGTGTCCCATGGCCTCGGTCTTGATCGTGCCGGGTGCAACGCAATTGAGGCGGATGCCGTACTCGGCCCATTCGAATGCCAGGGTCTTCATCATCGCCAGGACGCCGCCGCGCGCGGCCGCGGTATGCACGAAACCGCTCAACCCCGACCGTACGCAGGCGGTCACGAAAACGACGGACCCGCCATTCGCGAGCATGAAGTGATCGGCCACGGCCTTTGTCATCTGCCAGGTGCCGATCAGATTGTTGCGAATGACGGTTTCGAAGCCCTTGTTGGTCAAATCCCGCGCTGGAGCCACAAACTGGCCGCCGGCATTGTTGACGAGGATATCCAGCTTGGAGAATTCGCTCTTGATGCGCTGCATCGCATTTTCGATTTGCTCCGGCTCGCGGATATCCGTCGTGATGGCAACGGCCGTACCACCAAATGCGCCGATCTCTTCGGCGCAGCTCTGCAGCGGCTCGAGCCGACGGCCGAGCAGAGTGAGCTTTGCGCCGCACCGCGCCAGCTCGATCGCCGTCGCGCGGCCCATGCCGGTGCCGCCGCCGGTGACCAGCGCGACTTTTCCCTGCAACAGGTCATGCGCGAAGCGCATTTTCGGAAGTCCGTTCATGGGCCTACTACAACATGACGATTGCGCTTGAACGATGCGGAACTATTCTAACAGATGTTAGAATTTTCACGAGAAAACGCAAGCCAAACCGGACTAGTGCCCGCTTTCCGAAGTTCGTGATACATCGCGGCAATCTCTTGCATTCGGAAAGCAAAGGGCACTAACAAATCTTTGATTCTAGTGCCGCTTTCGATCTGAAGTGCCTGTGCGATCTTGCCGCGCGTGAGTCAGGGACTTCAGATCGGCGGCACTGGGCTCGCTAAGTCTGAGCCTTCTTGATGCCGTCGAAAATCAATAGCTCCGTTCGTCGAGCGAGCTTGACGACGGCATCCTTGCTGTCGAGCCTGAACCACTCGATCGTCCAGTTGAGCGCGCCCAGCACGAA
>Ga0209060_10002825_pt1 | contig 15491 bp, 19 predicted proteins | sample Coa_R1_8_FD_187155 | JGI IMG/M metagenome (GOLD analysis project Ga0209060, IMG submission 187155) | Surface soil microbial communities from Centralia Pennsylvania, which are recovering from an underground coalmine fire - Coalmine... | ecosystem: Environmental > Terrestrial > Soil >...
AGCATCCGGGCTGAAGCTGACCGGCCGAAAACTATTTGTGCCGGACGCCGCGATCGCCGATTTCATTTTGGTTGCCGCGCGCCTGGAAGGCGATCTCGCCATCTTCCTGGTTTCCGCGAAGGCGCCCGGCCTGCAGATCACGAATCTGCCCGCGATGGACGCCACGCGCAAGCTCTGCGAACTGACCTTCAATAACGTCGAAACGGAATTGATAGCGCAAGGTAGCCACGCACGGAAGGCTTTGGATCGTGCCCTCGACATCGCGACAGTCGGCCTAGTGGCCGAGATGACGGGCGGCATGCAGCGACTACTCGAAATTACGGTTGAGTATGCGAAAACCCGCAAACAGTTCGGCCGCTCCATCGGCGAATTCCAAGCCGTGCAACATCAGTGCGCCGATATGCTGGTGTACACGGAAAGCTCGCGTTCGGCCGCTTACTACGCGGCATACGCAATTCAGGAAGGCATCCCGGAAGCGCGCCTCGCGGTTTCTGTGGCCAAGTCTTATGCGAGCGACGCCTATCGCGAAGTAGGCAACCGCGCCATCCAAGTCCACGGCGGCATGGGTTTCACCTGGGAAAACGATGTCCATCTTTTTTATCGCCGCGCCAAGGCGTCGGAGCTGGCCTACGGCGATGCTAACTTCCACAGAGAACGTGTCGCGAAGCTCGTCGTGGACACGCAGGGCGCGCGCGAAGCGGAAAGAGTTTTGGCCGCAGATGAACGCGGATAAACGCAAATAAAACCAAGAATTCTTATCCGCGTTTATCAGCGTTTATCCGCGGCTTAACTGCTTTAGCCTTAATCACCACGTGAATCTCATCATTCCTCGGATTGGTGAAACGGCACACCACCAACCCCTCGGCATCCAACGAAACAATCGCCGGCACACTGACTGACGTCAGCATCCAACCTGGCGGTAAAGCGACATCATCATAAGGCCTTCCAAGGGTACGGTCCCAGGTCAGCTCGCCGTCTTTGATGCTGTAGCCCACCGGATCCGTATACGTTTCAATCACACGCACCCGCACTGACTCACCCGCCGCTAGCGCATGATCTAAGTTCCCTTGCACCACCACCGATTCCGGATCAGTGGGATTCGGGTAATATCCCAGCGCGTTCACCGATTTTCCTGTGACGGTCGAAGTCTCGAGTTCCTTGCCTGAGTTCAAATCGATCACCACCGACTTCGTGACCACGCTGCCCTTGCGCACAAAGCTGTGCACGTATTTTTGACCGACTTTTGAAACCGTAAAGTCGTGCGAGATGCGGAACTGGTGCGAATCCGGATCGAGCAGCCAATAATGAATTTCAAGATCCTGCTCGGCGCGATGAAACTGTGCCGTCAATAATAACGGTACGAACAGCAGCCACGCGCGTCTCATGGCAGTTTCCGCCCGGCGATCTTCACCGGAAGCTGATCGTCCCGGTCGTTCATCATGCTGATGCGGACGCGCCCGTCCGGTTGCGTGGAAACAATCGAAGGGACGCTCGATCCGATCAGCTCGTATCCCGCAGGCAGCACTACCACGTTGCGACGGATGCCGAGCGGCCGGTCGAAAACAATGCGATCGCCCTGCGCGTAGTAAGAAGCTGCATCTTCGTAAGTCTTGAAGATTCGAATCCGCGCCACGCCGCCTTTCGGCACTGGAGCCGCAAGATGCACCTTCAACGTCTGGTCATCCGAATCGAACTTCAACTCTTTGCCCGTCGCGAGATCGATCACCCGTTCGTCAGAAACCTTTGAGCCTTTGCGGATCGGATTGACGTAGTACTGCTCGCCTGCTTTCGCTGTAGAGACGTCATAGGTGATGGCGAACTTGTGCGTCTCGGGCGCAAGTAATTCGTAGATGGTGAATTCGTGCTGGGCGAACGCAGATCCGGCCAGCAGGAAAAACAGCAGGCTCTTCGTCACAGCCTACTAGCCTACCAGTAAATCCTTCAGCTCCCCGGCTGGTTTGGGTTCGCCGGATCCAAGTTGGAACTCGCCCAGATCCACCCACTGATCGCGGCGCGTGTTCTGCACAAAGACCACCCGGTCGGCTCGAAAAGTTTTCGGGAACGGGCATTCAGCCCAACGGTCGCGCGCGACGTGGACCAGTTCGTCCAATTCATCCGGCTTCAATTTTTGCGCCAGCGTAACATGCGGGTGATAAGGGAATTCTTCGCGATAGCGCAACCCGTCGACATTCATCGCGTCGTGCATTTGCTTCAACTGTTCGCTGCCTCCGCGCACCTGGATATAGATAACATCCGTGGCGGGAAACACCTCAACACCGCCCAGTTGAATGTCGAAGGGCTCGAACTGCTTGGTAAGCTCGCTGAGCCGTTCCCAGGCCGCTTCCGGAGTAGAAGTGATCGGCCGTGGCGGTAATGTTGTTACGTGCGCCCTGAGAAAACAGTTCGGCACCAGTTCCTGCCTCAGACGATCCAGAAAGCCTGTTAACGGCCCGGGGATATAAGTGACGAGAGCGTAGGAATTGATCCGATCCCATACAGGGGGATCTGTGTACATAAATTCTAAGATCTATGTTACCTCGACCGGAGCCGCGGATTGCGCAACATTCGGCGTGGGCGGTTCCGGTACGTACCACCGCGCTTCTTCGAACCCGATGTACTTCAAAATGCGGAGCTCGCCAGCTTCGTTCTCCAGCAGGTCGCCAACTTGTAGCGCCTGCTCGGTTTCTCGAAGGGACAACCAAAGTGCATACGGGCTAGCTCCTTCGGAGATAAGTCCGAGTTCGTAGTCCTTCTGTTTTGTAACCGTTACTCCGGGGGTGTGAGGCGCCCAGCGGAACTGCTGGCGATGGGAATCCTTTAAGCGATGAATCTGGTAAACCGGCATGCATCCCTATTCTCGCTCAAAACAATTCTGAATGGAATGTTTTATTGCGATCGCATCCGTTTCGCCGGCCCGGATCCATTGCTCCACGTTCTCTCGCTTCCAATAGATCGAGTCGAGCGGCGCGCCCAAGAGCTTCGGAGGAGTCAGGCGCATCACCTTTAAGTTTGGCGGCACAACCGGCTGAAAGGGCGCGAGTAATTTCATCGCCCTAACGAAATTCCGCGCCACCATGCCGGGCGGTTCGGGAAGTACATCGATCACCAGCGCTTCGGTCGCACCTAATTCGGCCGCGGCCCATAACGTAGCCACGGAAAGGTAGCCGCCGTCGGAGTACAGTGTCCCATCGATTCGCACTTGGTCGAAAATGCCGACAAGGGCGGTTGCCGCAATCAAATGCTCAGAAGTGACCTCGGCTCCCCGAAAGATCCTCGGCCGCAGCTTCAGCAACTCCGTCAACAGCAGAGCAAAGTCGACGCGTGGCGGATAGCATCCATGGATATCGCAAATCAATCGCCGTAGATTTTCGCTGCCGAGTACGCCGCCGAAAAGCCCAGCCGGAAACTTCCAGCGATAACTGCGGAGGCATTCCATCTCGCGCCATCGCTCAATGAGTTCATCGGGCGAGCATCCACCGGCGATAGCCCATCCGTTGACCGCGCCGATGGAAGCTCCCACGATCAAGTCGGGCTGGAAAAGGTCCGCGAGAATCTTCCAAGCCCCAGCTTGGTAAGCCCCGAACATTCCGCCGGGAGAAAGGACGAGCGCTTTCATAAAAATGTTATTCGGTTCATCGGTTCTTCGGTTCTGTGCTCCGGGCATTCCGCTGGCCCTGAATGCTACTACAGCACGAACCGAAGAACGGAAGAACCAATGAACCGAAGAACTATCGCGCTTGCGCGATCTTCGGAACGGTCCGTACGATATCCACCGGGATGACGCCATATCCCGACAGCCGCCTTCCCACAAACCTGACATCCGCGATCCACCCACGCTGCGTTTCTTTGCGTTGAAACTGGTCGAACGCCAAATTCCCCAGCGAATAGAAGATGATGCCGTTGCCGTACACCTCAACGGACTGCGTCACGTGCGGATGATGCCCAATCACAAGGGTCGCGCCTGCGTCGATTGCGGCGTGAGCGAATTTGCGCTGCTGCTCGTTTGGCTTCGGCTGATATTCGGTTCCGGCGTGCATGGATACGATCACCACATCGCACCGTTTGCGAAGCCTCTCCACGTCTTCCGCCATCTGGTCCAGTTCCATCATGGCTACCCGGTCGTCGTGATCCGAATGATTTCCGTTGGATTGATCATACGTGTAGGCGAGAAAACCGAAGCCAACCTGATTCCGATCTAGAATGGTTCCCTGATGCGCCTCGGCGGCCGTCTGACCGGTGCCAACGGTTTCAATGCCATTCTTTCGCAGCCAGTCGAGCGTAAACTCCACACCATACCGGCCGCAGTCCCGCGCATGGTTGTTCGCTGTTGACACAATGTCGATGCCCGCCGAACGCAAAGCCTCCACCATTTCAGGTTCGGCTTTGAACACCATTCCGGCTTCCACTTTTTTCCCGCGATCTGAAAACGGAGCTTCGAGATTGACGAATGCGATATCGGCGGACGAGAAAAGACCCGCCAGGTCATGCAGCGGCCAGGCCGGGTCAGACCGTTGGCGGGCCAAAGCTCCCACGTAACGGGACAACATCACGTCTCCTCCAAACAGGATGCGCGTGACCGGCGGCGCTTCGGGAATAGAAATCTTGCTTTGTGTACGACTCGGCAAAAGTCCCAACGCCGGAACTAACAGAAAGCTTCGCCGGGTTGGCGTCAATCGAGCAACCTCGCTGCTGCTTTGTCCAGGTACCAAAAAACCTTGAATCCTTCACGCGTTGCGATTTGCACGGGATACTTCATCGGGTCGTAAGGCTCGTCCAAAATGGTGCGCAAAGGCTCGGCTTTGTCTCCACCAGCCACCAACATAATCGTATTGCGCGCCGCCTCTAACACCCCAGGTAATAGTGTGATGCGCCACTGATGGAATTTTTCAACGTATGTCGCTGCAGCCAGGTGCTGATGGTCCTGGATGAGCGGTTCCCCCGGGAACAGACTTGCTGTGTGCATGTCCGGCCCCATTCCGCGATGAATGATATCGAACTGGGGGAAGCCGCCACGTTCCACGTGGAAGAATCTCTGAATGTCTTCCACGTACAGTCGCGCCGCGGTTTGTGGCTCAAGCTCCGCCTGAATCCGGTGCACATTCTGCGCTGGGAATTTCCCGGGATCGATGAAATGTTCTTTCGCCAATTTGTAGTTGCTCTGCGGATCCGTGGGAGGGACGCCGCGCTCATCTACCCAAAACAGGTGCACCCGGCTCCAATCGAATCCTGTTTTCGCTAGTTCGCCAAACAACAGTTTCGGTGTCGATCCGCCGGAGATCGCGATGGACGCCAATGGCGTTCGTTTCAGGCTGTCTTCTATCAATTGCAGAATCTTCAGTGCGCAGGCCGCCGAAGTTTCCTGAGGATCTGGATAAACGAACGACTGAATACTCATCGCGAGATACCTTCGGAAACCTGCATTCCGTCATGCTAGAATAGATCTGACCTCCCACACAACTGTCTCCGCAAACTTTTACATTCTGGAGCAGGAACGAAGTTCAGTTAATTTATGCACAACGGGAAGAAGAAGATCCTGGCTGTAGTAGACGACCTTTTGTTCACGGTGAAGATCAGCGATGCCGCGAAACGCGCGGGATTCGACGCTGAATTCGTCAAGTCCGAGAAGGACGTGATGGATAAGGCTGCGCACGACAAACCGCTTCTCATCATCCTGGATCTCAATAACAATTCGGTGAAGCCGCTCGATCTGATCGCAAAGCTGAAAGGCAATGGTGACCTGCGTCACATCAGCCTGATTGGCTATTTGTCGCACGTGCAGGGTGAACTGAAACAGAAAGCCCAGGAAGCCGGCGCCAACATCGTGATGGCGCGCTCGGCCTTTTCGCAGAACCTGCCGCAGATTTTAAAGCGGCATTCCGGCGTCCGGTAGCATCTCTCATCGAAAAATTTCCAAAAGTCGTCGAATTTGAGTCACCTCCGTCTGTTTCTTCACTTAGGGGTTGCGATTCAATCGAGTGCCTCGAAGCTTGACTCGCGGCCGTGAACTCGGAAAAACACCAGCCTCCAATTGAGGCAATCTTTTTGGTACCCATTCGGCGAAACAAGTGCTATGATATCGCCATAGCAAAAGTCATAGGTGAGATGCGAACGCTGGTGTAAGTAGGCGTGGCGTTCGGCAATCTGAAGTAGAGCGTTTCGGAGGAAGAGTGATGGTGAACAAATTCCACGCCTTCCCCGCAACCGTTCTTGTTTTCACGTGTGCCAGCGAAAGCAGATTCTCGGTTTGAAAACAGGAAAGGGATCGGAAGAAAGTTGGGTGAGGTGGGTTATTTTTCGCGCGTGATGAGCGATGCCACCTCAATGCAGTAACAAAATTTCAAAAAGAGATTTGCGGAACCGTTGCGACCGTTGGTGCCGATAGTCCCCCATATTCGGCGCATCTCTCCAGCATAGCGATGCGAGTAGCCCATCGCGGAGCTGCCCTGGTAGTTTCAGCCAGGTTTCATCTCGTTGGAAAGGAGTTGCTGCGGTTATGTTGGCAACCCGGGTAATTGTTTCAGGAAACGTCGGCCCAGACGTACCCGACCCACAGCCTGCCGATTCTGCCTCACCAGCGCTAGCAGGCATCGAAATGGACGAGCCTCGATCCCCGGAGGCATTCTCCGACCCCGTAAACTGGCAGGGCTTGGTGGAACGAATCCACGGCGGCGATGAAACGGGAATGGAAGAACTTTACCGCTTGTTTGGCCGCGGCATCCGTTACTATCTTTGCCGGCAACTGGGCCATCAGGAACTGGATGATAAAGTTCACGACACGTTCGTCATCGTCGTGTCGGCGATCCGCCGCGGCGAGCTGCGCGAACCCGAACGCCTCATGGGTTTTGTCCGCACTGTCGTTCGCCGCCAAGTTGCCGCCTACATTGATGACGCAGTTCACAGCCGCCGGGATGAGCTAAACCTGGACTTAGGGATCCGAGTGGCGGACCGGCGGAGCAATCCGGAGCAGAGCGCTGCATTCCGCCAAAAAGTGCAACTGATGCTGGATGTGCTCAGCGCCCTGACGGACCGCGATCGGGAAATCCTCACGCGGTTTTACCTGGACGAACAGAGTCAGGAAACCATCTGCCGGGAAATGGTTTTGACAGAAACGCAATTTCGCTTACTGAAGTCGCGCGCTAAAGCTCGATTTGGAGAAATCGGCAAAAGAAAATTGCAGAACAAGCCGCTTGTGCCAATTTCCGTGAGAACTTCCGTTCGCTAGTCGCACATAGATCGAGAATAGCTGTGATTCAATAGGTCGGTTGTTCGATTGGCAAGGGGTAGCCTGGAATTCTGCCACCGGGAGGTTCTTGCTTGAACGTATGCTTCGATTCACACTCTTCCGACAACCTCTTTGAGAAGTATGCCCTAGGAACCGCTTCCAGCCTGGATGTTGCTTCTTTAGAAGGACATTTGCTTCTTTGTCATCGCTGCCAAACGCGCTTGGCTGAGATAGAGGACTATGTCGCGGTGATGCGCGCCGCTCTCTTGGAGTTGGAAACCGATATGCACGCACCGATCGGCGTCCGTTCCGCAATGGCGCTTTAGGTTCCGCGCTCTAGCTTAAGGGATGGGCCTTGACGCCCGACCCCCAAGTTTGTGTCGTGCGGTGCAGATACCCTCGATAGTAGCGATACATCACGTAGAGCAACGGCAGCATGAGAATACCCGTCTGCCAATCCCAAACCCGGGTCACTACGATAATGATGGTTGCGATCACTCCGCCTACCAAGTAATAACCAGTCAAATACTGCGTCAAGTTCCGCCAGACCGCCCGGAAAGGCTCATCCTCCGATAACGCGATCATCCCGGATACCAGGCCTGTATTGGTCACAAAATACATGAGCGCCGCGAGCGGAAGCATCTCCGGGATCTTCTGCAACCCCTGTGTCAGCTCATAGTGAAACGGATTGTAAGCTACCGTAACCCCGATCACGGCCGTCCCCAGGTTGAAGAAGAGTTGTCGAGCCTTGCGCTTGCCACGTGGTCTCCACAAACATTGGACAAAAGTCGCCGCCGCGGCGATGACCACCGCTTCACCCAAGGAGAAGTTCGCAATGCCGATCAGGATGAAAGCAAAACTAATCGACACATTCGCCTTCACGCGTGGCAATCGCAACTTCAAAGTCGCGCCCAGAATTGCCAGTGCCAGATAGGAGAAAAACTCTTGGGGATTCGCGGACCTGAATTGAATCAGCCCGTCAAAGAAGAGATAGATTCCTATTCCGACGATGCAATGCAGGTATACGGTAACTCTTGGAACCATCCCCCGCACTTGGGCAATTCCTCGGCCAGTCAAGCCGATAGAGAATCAATAGCTTGTAGAATATTTCCACAGCTTGTCCAGCCAACCTGTCGCTAAGGTTGCGCCAATCTGTCTCAGGTGTTCCGCGTTTGCGGAATACGGAATCAGAACACCCGCCGGCTAAGCCGATCGAGGGTAAACTTCGCCGTATCTGCGACAGCCATCACCGCCATCACGCCAGCCTGCACGGGATCGGTGACCACCAAATCTGCCGCTTCCGGCACGCTCCCCGCCATGTTAAGACTAATCACGAGCAATCCCTGCGCGCGAACCTCGCGGACCGCTTTCTCGATTTCGCCACCCATCAAAGATCCGGCGAGAACCAGCGCTCTCGCCCGGGGCAATCGGGCAACGGCGCGCACCGCATCCGCTAGAGGTTGCTCGCCCACCAGCGGAATCGTGTCGATTGAGATATGTTCACCCCGAATGTTGTGCCGGTCTGCTTCCGAGATCGCCCCGATCGCCACTTGTCCCACTTGAGCGCCGCCGCCCACGATAATAATCCGCTTGCCGTAAATTTTTTGCAGCGTTTTGACCACCGTCACCGCTCGCACGATCTCCAAGCGCTCCAGTTCGGCCTGCAAAAGCTCCGGGGCCTCGGGCAAATCGATTTCGAAATAGATCCGCGCGTCCGGCGGCTTTTGCTCGATAATCTCCACCGACAAGATATCGCCTCGGTGCTTAGCGATCACTCCGGTCAGTTCGTGCAGCACGCCCAGCCCGGAACGGGCCATCACGACCAGTCCTATCCGTGCCTCACTCATGGATGGATCTCATACTTCCGCAGCAAGCCCTCCCAGTGACCCTGCGCTTTCAGTAGCAGCTCCACTACTTCGCGCACCGCTCCCTGACCGCCCGGACTTTGCGTGACATATTTTGCTGAACGCTTCACTTCCGGACGCGCATTCGCCGTCGCAATCCCCAGCGCGACCCGATTCATCACCACCACATCCGTGAAATCGTCGCCGATGTAGGCCACTTGCGCTGAAGTTAAGCCGGCGTCCCGCAGGATTTCCTCCAGTATCGGAATCTTCTCGATGTGACCTTGATAAACGTACTTCATCTTCACCTGTTTGGCGCGAGTCTCGGTGGCGGGCGAAATCCGGCCGCTAATCACCCCCGTCGCGATCCCATTCCAGGACAACCATTGCAGAGCGATTCCGTCTTGCGAATCAAAACCTTTGGTCTCCACCATATTGCCGGAGGCGTCTGGCACGTTATAGAGCCGGCCGTCGGTCAAAACGCCGTCCACATCCATCAAAAGCAAACGGATCTGGGCAGCTAATTCTAAGGACATGCTTTCCATGGTACCCGGAAACCCGCGCTCCAACCCTCGCGTCCTTATTTGATAAGGCGGTATTGTGGGAGTACAATCACTCCAGGAGAGCCGACCCATGCGTTACCTCGTTTTATCCGCGCTTTCTTTAACAGTTGTTTTCGCGCAAGGGAACGTCGTGTTCCCAGGGACTGGACACGCGCCCGCTGGCGGATTCACCGGTCCGAATTACGTGCGCGTGGGCGGACATTACAATGGTGGCGCCCCGGGAGGGGGCGGCGGCGCGGTCGCTCATCCGCAGCATCGGCGGTCTTCGGTCGTGCTGTATCCCGTTTTTTACGGCAACGGCGTTTACGACCCGTCCTATTATGCAGACCAGGGCCAACCGCAGGGCGATCCCAATGGGCCGCCTTCCGTACTGATCAATCAGGGATTCGCGCCGCCCCAGGGTAATCCCGTGGTGCGCGAATACGGCCCGGATATCCCGCAGGATCCAGGATCCGGCATGCGTCTGTATCAGAATCCGAGCCATCCTTATGAGGACGCCCAGAGCGCGTCGCCTTCCCGCCGCGGGAACGACGAGGAACCCACGCTCTATCTCATCGCCTTTACCGACCACACCATCGTCCAGGCGTTAGGCTACTGGATGGAAGGCGGATCGCTGCACTACGTCAGCGCGGAACATTCGCTGAACCAGGTCAGCATGAATCTGGTGGATCGCGATCTCTCGCAGCGTCTCAACGACGAGCGCGGCGTTTCATTCAAGTTGCCGGCTCGCTAAAATAGCGCCGGACGAAATCCACGTCGCCATCCAGGAAATCGAGATCGGGCAGCCGTTCGCGCTTCACCCATTGCAACTGCGCGAAATCCAGATTTTGTGGCTCGCCTTCGAACTCCGCGACGCGATAGAAGATCAACAAAATTCGTGAGCGCCCCGGATATTGATATTCGTAACGTGTGATCTCGCTCTCAATCCGCGCGTGGATACCCAATTCTTCGCGCAGCTCGCGAATCAGAGCGTCTTCCGGTGACTCGCCCGCTTCCACCTTTCCGCCGGGAAACTCCCACTTCAGCGGATGATTTCCGCCTGGCTTTCGCTGCCCGGCCAGCACCTCGCCCCCACGCTCGATCACCGCCGCGACAACAGTGGTCACGCTGCGCTCGATTCCCGGCGAAGCTCCTCCACGATCGAGATAGCCTTCGGCTGCCAGCCGAGCGTTCGCTTCGCCTTTTCTGACGAGACCATTTGATCCAGAACCAGGGCATCAGCATAAGCGCCGAGCGTTTTGCGCGCATCTTCTAACGGCCACGACGCCGCTTTACCTCCCGCAGCCTCCGCGATCTCGCGCACACGGAAAGCCGAGCCATCCGCGGCATGGAACAGTTCGCCCGCGCGCGCCTCCGCGAACGCACGAAGGTACAAATCCGCCAAATCGTCGGCGTGAACCACGGGCCAGCGATTCTCGCCATTCCCGACGTATCGCACTACACCAGACTCTTTGCCGGATCGAACAAACTCGGCAGGAATTCCGCCGCCACGTCCATAGACAATACCCGGCCGGATCACCACCGTCCGCACGCCCGTGCCAGTCGCCGCAATTACCGACTGCTCCATCGCCGGACGCCACGCCACCAGCGCCGCCGGATTCAGCGGCCAGCTTTCATCGGCGACTTTACCGCCCGTGTCCCCCAGCACCCAAATCCCACTGGTGTAGACGAAAGGTTTGTTGCTACCGCGCAGCGTATGCAACATGGCTTCGACCGCGGCTTGATCGATGCGGCCGTCGTTCGTCGTCCCCGCGTGAATCACGCCATCCGATTCGCTCGCCGCTTTCGCCAAATTCGCCGGAGTGTTGAGATCCCCGGCGACAGGCGTGATTCCTTTGGCCGTGAGCGACCGCGCGGCCTGATCCGATCGCGCCAAGCCAATCACCGCGTATCCGCCGGCGCGAAGTGCATCCGCGATTGCACCGCCGATGTATCCGGTAGCGCCAGTCAAAAACACATTCTTTTGCATAATGAGGAAGAGACCGCGCCGTGTACAGCGAAGCCTTCCTCGATCATTTCAAAAATCCGCGCAACGTGGGGGAACTCGACGCGCCCGCGCTGACCGTCGAAGTTTCGAATCCCGCCTGCGGCGACATTCTGCGCCTATCCGTGGGCTTTGAAAATGGACGGATCACCGAAGTTCGCTACAAAGTGCGCGGCTGCACCGCATCCATTGCCACCGGTTCGGCGCTCACGGAATGGATGCAGGGAAGATCGCGAGCGGAACTCGAATCGCTGCAACCCGAGACGCTGGAAGCTGCGGTCGGCGGGTTGATCCCTGAATCAAAACACGCGGCAATCTTGTGCGTCGACGGCGTAAAAAGGTTGTTGCAGGATGGCAAAGGAGCGTCATGACTCTCACGGAAACGGTTCTCGCTTGCTAGACTCGCTGGGAAACCGGAATGAAGGGCCTCGCGAAAAAATGCTGTCGGGACGGCGTGGATACTTCACCATGTGCCCGGATTACTGGGTCTCGCACGAAGAGCTTTTTCGAAAAGGGCGATCGCATGGCGGCCGTTGGTTTCGCCGGAGAATCCGGCCACCAGCAAGTTCCTCTGTGTCACAATTATCGAAGAGGTCAGTTTGGCAGACGCGCGCAGTACCCCACGAGCCTCGAGTGCCGGCTCCGTTGGATCCATCCGTTTGATGGGTGTTCCGATCCGTTTACACTTCACCTTTGTATTGCTTTTGATCTTTTTAGTCGTGATTGGACTCGATAGCAACCAATCACCCGCCAGCTACGGCCTTTTCATCCTCGCTTTGATCGCCTCGGTTTTGCTGCACGAACTGGGACACGCCTGGGTCAGTTCTCTGTACGGAATTCGAACGCTCGAAATCGTCATGTACCCCATCGGCGGCGCCGCGCGCTTACAGCGCCCCCCCAAGCCGGGTGAAGAATTCTGGATTTCCATCACCGGCCCGTTGGTAAATCTATTCATCGCCGCTTCGATCATCGGGGTGCTCTACACGCAACATCGTGCCATCAATCTATTCGCGTTCGAGCAGCCCTCGGAAGCGAATCTCGCCGACCGCATCGCGCTCAGCAACCTGATCCTCGCCGGATTCAACCTGTTACCCGCTTTTCCGATGGATGGCGGACGAATGCTCCGTGCGCTGCTCTCCCGCTTTCGCTCCGAGTACGAGGCCACGCGCATCGCAACCTGGTCCGGCCGGATGCTCGCGATCAGCTTGGGATTGTACGGGCTCGTCTACCTGCCGATGCTCGCGTTCGTGGCATTCTTCATCTATCTCGGAGCAGCCACCGAGGGCGCGGCTTCGCGCGGCCGGTCTTTGACGCAGGGCATTCCAGTTCGCGCCGCCATGGTGACCGATTTCCGTACGCTGCTCCACGGCAGCACCATTCGCGATGCCGCGAATCTGTTGCTCGCCAGCTCCCAGCAGGATTTTCCCGTGGTGCACGGCGATCAAGTCGTCGGCCTGCTCGGAAGAAACGCGCTGTTGCGCGGCATGGCGCTGGATGGTCCCGATTCCTACATCGCCTCGCACATGGAGCGCGAATTCGCCAGCATCGCTCCTGAAAAAGATTTATCCGAGATTCTGCCGCTGATGGCCAACGCCGGAGCATGCGCCTTGGTGATGCAGGATGAAAAACTGCTCGGATTGCTGACCTCGGAGAATCTTTCGCAGTTTTTGCTTCTGCGAAGCGTTGGGCTGCAGCCGTGAGAATCGCGGTCCTTCTTCTGGCGACACTCGGCGTAGCTTACGCCGCCAACATCAAACTCTTCTTGAAGGACGGCAGCTATCAACTCGCGCGTGAATACAAGATCGACGGCGATAAACTTTCTTTTTACAGCGTGGATCGCGACGAGTGGGAAGACATTCCCGTTGCGCTCGTCGATCTGGAAAAAACCAAGGGTTTGATCAAACAGCGCGAAGAGGCGGCCAAGGAAGAAGCCGCATCCGTCAAAGAAGAGGAAAAAGCGCTCAAGGAAGCGGCGCACGAAGTCCGGCGCGTTCCGCTGGAAAAAGGCGTCTACCTGGTGGATGGGGACAAGGTGGTGCCGGTGAAAGTGGGCGAATCGAAAATAGTCACCAATAAGCGCCGCAGCGTTTTGAAAGCGATCAGCCCGATTCCCCTGGTCACGGGAAAAGCCACCGTCGAATTGGACGGGCCCCACTCGACCACTGGAATCTCCAATCACGAGCCCGAATTCTACATTCGGCTGTCGGAAGAAGAGCGCTTCGGAATCGTGCGCTTGGGGGAGCACAAGGGAAATCGCGTGGTCGAAAAGCTCACCATTCTTCCTGTCAGTCAGGAAACCGTGGAAGAGCCGGACATGGTGGAAACATTTCGCAAACAGGTGGGCGATCAGGTCTACAAAATCTGGCCGGCCAAGCCGCTTGATCCGGGTGAGTACGCAGTGATGGAATACACCGAGGGAAAAGTCAACATGCAGGTGTGGGACTTCTCGGTTAAATAAACTGAACCGCGGCCGCCTTGGAGCGCAACCACGAGGGTACGGCGTTCGTGGTAGCGCTCCCTTGCGGTCGCGGTTCGGTAAAACCGGCTTACTCGAGCGCGCGGAAAAATTCCAAACTTTTGCGCGCGCAAACTTCCCACCGATAGTCGCGCGCCTTCGCAATTGCCGCCGCTCGCAATTGCTGCTGCAGGGCGGGCGACGTCAGTAGCTTTTCGATCGCTCCTTGTATCTCCGCGGCACTTCGCGGATCCACCAGCAGCGCCGCGTCCCCCGCCACCTCCGGCAAGCACGACGTGTTCGATGTGATCACCGGCACCGCCGCGGCCATCGCTTGCGCCACCGGAAAACCGAAGCCCTCATAGAGCGAGGGATAAATGAACGCCGTCGCTCCCGCCGTGATACCCGGGAGTTCATCCTCGGGAACATATCCCAGGTACCTCACCCCGGGCGGCCGCGATCGCAGACGCGCCAGCGTCTTTTCCGACCCCCAACCGGACGCGCCTGCAATCACGAGATCGAAATCGTCGCGCAACCGCGTGTTCTGCCACGCATCCAGCAAGGTGTCCAGATTCTTGCGCGGTTCAATGGTCCCAAGAAAGAAAACGTACGGCCGATCGCTCGGCCGCGGCTGCGCGCCGAAATAAACCTCGGGCACACCCGAATGAATCGCATGAACCTTCGCCGGATCCAATCCCAACAACCGGATTGCGTCCTGCCGCGTGTTCTCGGACACCGCAATCACTCCGTGGGCCCGCTTCAGCACCTTATCCGCGAAACCTTGATCGGCCTGTATATTGGCGGGCGTATGCAGCTCCGGCATCAGCTTCGTCGTCAAATCGTGGATGGTGGCCGTCACCTTCGCCTTGCGCGGCGGATTCCGAACCATGTTCGACGCGTGGAATACGTCAATCTTCGGAGTCGTCCAGTTCAAAAGCGGCAGATTCGACTGTAGATTCGACAGGTAAACTAATCCCAGTTGTGAAAACGTCCGCGCCGGGCCTGCCATAGACCCTTCATGATTGAGCGCGGCCAGCTTATTCAGCGGCGGAAAGGTGAGCACCTGCTCGTTCCCCGCATAGTGCCAAAGATGCTGGATCCAGTGATAGATGTAGGTCTTCACTCCCGCACTTCGCAGCAGCACCGGCGTGGCGTCAATCAGGATTCGCATGATGGGTCGGCAGCGATGCGCGTGGCATCTTCTAGTCCATACGCGCGCGACGGCCGAAGTGTTCGATAAATGATTGCATCCCCCAGTTCGACGTCTGAAAAGGCCGCCGGTTAGGAGCAAAATCCCGAGGTTACCACGTAGGCGTACACTAGACCACAGATGAAAATCGCGAAGGCCACACAAAATTACGAGGCTTGGCTGGGTAAGCGGATCACCCTGTTACCCGCCGACCTCAAACGGAAGCATGAAGCG
>Ga0209060_10002826_pt1 | contig 15479 bp, 18 predicted proteins | sample Coa_R1_8_FD_187155 | JGI IMG/M metagenome (GOLD analysis project Ga0209060, IMG submission 187155) | Surface soil microbial communities from Centralia Pennsylvania, which are recovering from an underground coalmine fire - Coalmine... | ecosystem: Environmental > Terrestrial > Soil >...
ATTACATATTTCACACGCTGCTGCCAACGGTCCGGCTGTGCAGAAAGAAATAAAAAAGAGATTACAAATAAGCAGAGGAATAAAAATTTTTTCATCAATTATTTTTTAGATTAAGCAACTACAAATAAAAACAAAGGTGCAAATTTCGATAAATGCACCTGATAAGAAAAAGAAATTTTAAGGGATGAAAAGGCTATTTCAAAGTGATATTATCTTTCAACAATTTGCCATCATTATTAAAAAGAAGGTTTTTCTTTTGGATATCATTCTTGGCAACCAAAATGCGGTATTGAACAGCATCTTCAGGCAATTGTATTAAATATACATTTCTCAATTCCCAATCGGAATATTTACTTTTTTCAAAGCCATCTTTGATTTCCGCAGGAATGTCGTTCTCACTGATTTCTTTTTCAGTGCTTTTCCACTCGCCTTTGTCGTTGAACCGCGCTTCGTATTTTTCATTGTTCATTTCAAAGCTTGCAGAAAATACAGTAAGCTTATCTTTCCAGGAAACATTATCAGCATCAGGATATTTTTCTTTCAGCGCCTGTGTTACTTCAGAGGGAATTTTTCTAATCTGAGAAAAAGAAGAGAATGAAATGAAAACAAGTACAATTGCTAAAACAGAAACGATAATTTGTTTTTTCATAAAACCATTTTGGATGCAAACACAAAAATCGCTTCTTTATTTTGAGGAGATAGTTTAGAAAAAGCTAAAATTTATTTTTTGCCACGGATTGCACGGATAAACACAGATAGAAAATAGAATTGGTTTTATTAATCTTTCCCTTGTATCACAATCACAATCTCTCCTTTCACTCCTTTTTCTTTGTAGTAAGTAAGAACCTCAGCAATTGTTCCCCGTTTATTTTCTTCAAAAATTTTTGTCAGCTCACGGCTCACACAACATTGTCTTTCTTCGCCAAAAGAAACAAGCAATTCTTCTAAAGTTTTGATTAATCTCATTGGCGATTCATACAAAACAATTGTCCGTTCTTCTTCAACTAATTTTTTCAATAAAGTCTGTCTTCCTTTTTTCAACGGCAAAAATCCTTCGAACACAAAACGGTTTGTAGGAAGCCCGCTATTGACAAGCGCAGGAACAAAAGCAGTTGCGCCGGGCAAACATTCTACCGTCACTCCAACTTTAATGCATTCCCTCACCAATAAAAACGCAGGGTCTGAAATGCCCGGCGTGCCTGCATCTGTAAGCAGTGCCATTCTTTTTCCATCTAATAATTGATTGGTGAGATGATGCAATACTTTATGTTCATTATGCTGATGATAAGGCGAAAGCGGTTTGATAATCTGATAATGATTCAGCAGCCTGATAGAATTGCGTGTGTCTTCTGCAAGAATAACGTCAACGCTGTTCAATACTTCAATTGCCCGGAAAGTAATGTCTTTTAAATTGCCGATGGGAGATGGAACGATGTAGAGCATAATTTGCGGATTAGAAAATGTGCGGATTTTCTGATTCAGGAATTCGCAAATCCGCACATTCGCAAATTAGTTAATTGATATCTCAAAATATTCCATCACAGGATTAGCCAATAATTTCTTGCTGGCATCTTCCGCAATTTGTTTTGCCTGTTCTGCAGATGCTGCTTCAATCTGAAGACTGATATTTTTTCCGACGCGGACATCAGTCACATCTTTAATCCCAAGATTTTCCAATCCTCCCATCACTGCTTTTCCTTGTGGGTCTAATAATTCTTTTAAAGGCATCACTTTTATATGAACAGAAAAAATCATGACGTTTTATTTTTAAAAATCAAAGATATAATAATGTAAAAAATGAACACAATCGGAACAGCAAGCCATTTGAAAAATACGCCAGCAAGAATTGCTACAGCAAGCAAAATAATTTTCGGCAAATTATTTTTCATGGACATGTCCGAAAACTTGAGCGCAATTAATTTAAGATTGCTCACCATTAAATAACTCACAATTAAAATAATCGTATACAAAAACCATTTGTTCAATAATAATTGTGAAACACTATCACTGCTATACCAATATATTAAAGGCATAGACGCAATGAGCAACCCTGCCGCTGGCGACGGCACTCCTTTAAAAACATATTGTTGCGAACTGTCGACATTAAATTTTGCGAGCCGGTATGCAGCAGCGCATGGAAAAATAAAAGCCGGCAACAACCAAAGGATAGAAATTTCAAGACCATCGGGTTGTTGCATAAAACTCATTCTCAGGAACTGATACAATATCATTCCCGGAGCAACACCAAAGCTTACAACATCTGCTAATGAATCCAACTGCTTGCCTTTATCAGAAGTTGCTCCAAATAATCTTGCAACAAATCCATCTAAAAAATCAACAAGCGCAGCAAGTGCGATGAAAAGAGAAGCCATCCATATTTTTTCAGGCATGCCGACTAACTGCGTTCCTTCCGCGCCGGGCAAAATCGATATGCCGTTTTGCAAAATGAAAATAATTGCGATACAGCCAAAAAAAAGATTCAGAAGTGTGAATAGGTTAGGTATTTGCTTCATTAGTTTTTAATTCGATAATGTGCAAATGTGCGAATTTGAAAATGAAAATACACTATTTCATTTGCACATTTTCAAATCTGCACATTGGTAAATTACTTTTTCATTAGCGCTTCAATTTCCTCAACAGTCAACGGAATTTTTTCCATCAAATCTTTATTGCCGTTTTTTGTTATCCAGACATTGTTTTCAATACGAACTCCGAGTTGTTCTTCTTCAATGTAAATGCCCGGCTCAATAGTAAACACCATGCCCGGTTTAATCGGCTCGGTGCGTGTCCCCAAATCATGAACATCAATGCCGAGATGATGTGAAATGCCATGATACATATACTTCCAGTAAGCCGGATTTTCCGGCGTCGAATTTTTAATATCTGATTTTTTCAGCAATCCGATTTTCAAAAAAACCTGATCGGCTTCTTCACCTACTTTTTTTGTGTAATCAGCAATGCTAATCCCTGGCTTCAATAAACTTTTTGCATAATTATGAAGATGAAGGCATGCATTGTAAACTGTTTTTTGTCTGCGAGTGAATTTCCCGTTAACAGGAACTGTTCTTGTCAGGTCGGCGCAATAACCGCCGTACTCTGCACCAAAATCCATTAATATCAAATCACCATCCTTGCATTCCTGATTATTAGAAATATAATGAAGCGTTCTTGCATTATTACCACTCGCAATAATGCTATTATAAGCCGCGCCGGTTGCACGTTGCGACAAAAACGAATGAAATATTTCAGCTTCAATCTCATATTCCATCACACCGGGTTTAATAAATTTCAGCAATCGCAAAAATGTATTTCTGGTGATATCGATAGCTTGCTGTAAAACTTCCACTTCAAATGAAGTTTTAATTGCACGAAGTTCTTTCATGATTTTTGCGGCGCGAAAATAATTGTGAAGCGGATAGCGCTTTTTCACATCTTCAATAAACCTGTATTCACGCGTTTGCACAACGGTTGCTTTTCTGTCGTTCTCGTTTGAATCGAGGTAAATATTTTCTGCAAGATGAATCCATTGCTGCAACAAACTATCGATGCTATCAAGCCAAACAATAGTTGGGATGCCGGACATTTTTTTTGCTTCGTCAGCCCTTAATCTTTTTCCGTCCCATTTTTCTTTCAACTCGTTTGGGCGAACAAGCACTAGTACTTCGCGATACTTTTCATCAGGATGGTCTGGAAAAATAATCACCATCGAGTCTTCCTGTGTAACACCACTGAGCCAGAACAAATCACTGTTCTGTTTGAAGGTGTATAATGCATCGCCATTGCTGGGCACTTCATCATTGCTCACAAAAATGGCAATTGAATTTGGTTTTAAGGCTTTGCTGAAACGTTCGCGATTCTTGACAAAAATCTCAGGATTGAGCGGAAGATATTTCATGTTGATGCTGAATTGATTTTCAAGGCTGTAAAAGTAAAGAATGATTTCGACTGAAGATGATGTAGCCACAGATTGCACAGATTTTCACAGATAATTTTTTTGGAAGCTCATAAATACTATCTGTTTTTTCTGTGTAATCTGTGGCTTAGCTCTTCCTGTTAATGGCTTGAAAAAAAGATTGATTTTATAATTATTCGTAATGATTTACCTAATATTGGATGCATAACAAAAATTATAAAAACTAACAGTTGTTAGTTTAGTTATTATCTATAAAATATTGTTTTTTATTAGATATTTTCAAATATAACTGTCATTATGATACTTTTTTTAGACAGTTTTAAAATTTAGCTTTGCAGTTCATTTATACGATTATTGCCATGCATGTACCAACCCTCTCTATCCCTACAAAGAAATTATTGGCTTTGGGTCTTCAGGTTTCAGATTCCATACATTATCAATTATCGCCGGAAGAACTTGTGCAACAAACCTTGCAGCGCGGCGAAGGCGTTTTGAACGACACAGGCGCTTTGGTGATTAACACAGGTGAGTTCACAGGTCGTAGTCCGAAAGATAAATTCATTGTGAAGGACGAAATGACTACAAATACTGTTGACTGGAACGATTTTAATCTGCCGATTGAAGAAAAATATTTTACGATTATTTTGAACAGGATGACAGCCTACATGAATGGCTTACCGGAAATCTGGGTTCGTGATTGCTATGCTTGTGCAGATAGGCGTTACCGTTTGAACCTTCGCGTGATTAATGAAACACCTGCGATGAATTTGTTTGCCTATAACATGTTCCTTCGCCCTGAAGAAGACAAGCTCGAAAATTTTAATCCTGAATGGCAGATACTTTGTGCGCCTGGATTAAAACTGAACGCAGCGGAATGCGGAACCCGACAGCATAACGCGGTTGTTGTTTCTTTCAAGCACAAAATGATTTTGATTGCAGGAACAGGTTACACTGGAGAAATCAAGAAAAGCATTTTTGGGATATTGAATTTTATTCTGCCTCAACAAAAAAATGTGCTGAGCATGCATTGCTCTGCTAACGTTGGGAAGAAAGGTGATACAGCTATTTTCTTTGGACTTAGCGGAACAGGCAAAACCACTCTCAGTGCGGACCCTGAGAGAAAATTGATTGGTGATGATGAGCATGGATGGACTGCTGACCGTGTTTTTAATTTTGAAGGCGGCTGTTATGCAAAATGCATTAACCTGAGCGAAGAAAAAGAGCCTGAGATTTTTCATGCCATCAAAAAAGGAGCATTGGTTGAAAATGTGAAATTTTTTCCCGGTACTAATAAAATTAATTTTGATAATGGCTCAATTACAGAGAACACACGTGTTTCTTATCCGCTGAATTATATCAGCAATTCATTAGAGCCTTCAATTTCTGATTCGCCAAAAAATATTTTCTTCCTGACTTGTGATGCTTATGGCGTTCTTCCGCCAATTTCTAAATTGACTCCTGAACAAGCGATGTATCAGTTCATTTCCGGCTACACTGCAAAAATTGCAGGAACAGAAACCGGTATTAAAGACCCGAAGCTTACGTTCAGCACTTGTTTCGGTGCGCCGTTTATTCCGTTGCACCCAGGCAAATATGCTGAAATGCTTGGAAAGAAAATAAGAGAGAATAAAGTGAATGTCTGGATGATTAATACCGGCTGGACAGGTGGTCCTTATCTTGTGGGAAGCAGAATAAAATTGTCTTACACCCGCGCCATGGTAACCGCTGCCCTTGAAGGAAAACTTGATAATGCTGAATATAAAATACACCCGAATTTTAAGGTAGCTATGCCCGTTAGTGTTCCGAGAGTTCCAGCAGAAATGCTTGACCCGGTTAATACATGGGCTGATAAAACAGCTTATCAGCAGCAGGCAAGCTGCCTCGCAGGAAAATTTATTGAGAACTTTAAGCGCTATGAATCAGGTGTTAGCGCCGAAATTCTGGCTTCCGCGCCGCTATTATAAAATATTTTGTTAAAAAATGTTCTGAAATACAAATAAAATGCAGATATTGGCACCCACATTTTTTTGATTTCACGGCCTCTAACATTGTTTGCCAAAAAACTCCACCGATTTTATCAGGTGGAGTTTTTGTTTTTAGAGAGTTGGACACAGAGAACCGCGGAGAATAATGGAGAGCCTCAGAGTTGTTTGTAATATTTAAACAATTTGTTATTTTCTTCCTTCATCAAAATTTATAAACATTACAGTCGTTGAATAAAAGCTTATTTAGTTTTTATTTGCGAGATGCATCATCAAACTGAAGCTTAATAGTAGCACAACTGAAGAAAGGATTGCGAAGCAACGATGTCCAATCAAGGGTTAATGCCAGTATCCACCACGGTGGACAGGTCAAAAAAATTTCAAGAAAAAATATCATGAAATTATTATCTCAGTTTTTATTGATTATGTTTTTAAGTTCTTTCACTGTTCCCAATAGTTCACTCATTGACTGGAGCGCTGACCGAAGGCTGACATGGAGCGATTTTAAATCGAGCCCCGATAGCAATTCACCAAACGCAGCACTCACTGCTACAAACATCAAATTTGATTTTAGTTATAGCAGTGATAAAGGTTTTCAGTATCATATCTCCTGTCAGTTTGATAAGAACAAATCCTGGGGAAGAGTGAAGACCGATTATATTTTATCGCATGAGCAAGGGCATTTTGATATTGCGGAAATTTATGCCCGGAAATTATACAAAGCATTTAAAGAATACAATCCGGATATTGAAAAAGCGAACAAGGAAGTGAACAAGATTTATGAAAAAGTGATGCATGAATTGACGGAGACGCAAAAACAATATGACCATGAAACAAATTTTTCTATCAATAAAGAGAAACAAATGGAGTGGCTGAAAAAAATTAATGAAGATTTAAAAAGCTTACAGGCTTATTCAGATTATCATTAGAACAACCCATAAATCTGCGAATCAATCCTGGTGATGATTTCGCCAAGATGCTCTTCATTATCAGGGAATTTATTTTTGTCGATATCAACTACTAACAGCGGACCTTCTTTATAACCATCAATCCATTTTGTGTAGAGGTCATTAAGGCGCTTTAGATAATCGAGGCGGATATTTTCTTCGTATTCTCTTCCACGTTTTTGAATTTGACCAACAAGTGTTGGAACCGAAGCCTGCAGATAGATTAATAAATCCGGCGGCTGCACCATTCTTTTCAAGGTCTGAAAAAACTGGAAATAGTTATTATAATCGCGCTTGCTCATCAATCCCATTTCGTGAAGGTTGGGAGCGAATATGTGAGCGTCTTCATAAATTGTTCTGTCCTGGATAACTGTCTCCGTTCCACTTTGAATTTCGAGCAGTTGGTTCAAGCGGCTATTCAAAAAATAAATTTGCAGGTTGAAGCTCCAGCGAGGCATCTCTTCATAAAAATCATTCAGGTATGGGTTATGGTCAACATCTTCGAACTGAGGGATCCAGCGGTAATGTTTGCTGAGCAACTCAGTAAGAGTGGTTTTGCCTGCGCCGATATTTCCCGCAACGGCAATATGTTTTGGTTTCTTGCTTTTTGCCATCCTTAAATGTAAAGTCTAAAATCTAAACAAAAAAAAGTTTTCAGTCGGGAGTTCATAATTGTAATAAAGATATTTTTTATAAAGAACTGCAAACTGAAGACTGTAAACTGCAAACTTTCCTAATAATATTTCATCCCAATCGCGTCTCTCACCAATTGCAGAGTAGCTTTTGCGCTTGCTCTTGCTTTTGTTGCTCCATGTTCCATCACGCCCTTCATAAACTTCTCATCGTTGCGCATCGCTTCCGATTTTGCACGGATTGGGGAAATAAATTTCACCATATCTTCCGCCAATTGCTTTTTCATATCACCATAACGAATCACACAGTTGTTGAAATCATTTTCAAATTTATTCACCACCTCATCTGTGCTCACAACTTTCAAAAGATTGAACAATCCTTCAATATAAATCGGCTTCACTGAATTCTGTTCTGTTGGCCCGCTATCAGTTTTCGCCTTCATTATTTTCTTGCGAATCATTTCATCGTCATCAGCAAGATATAATGTGTTCATCTGATTTTCGCTCTTGCTCATTTTTCCACTTCCGTCGAGGCTCATGATTTTTATGAGCTCATCACCATAATTGAATGCATAAGGCATTGGGAAAACTTCTCCATAACGATAATTGAATCGTTCAGCAAAATTTCTCGTCATTTCAATATGCTGTTCCTGGTCTTTACCCACGGGCACTTTCAATGCACGATGAATTAAAATATCTGCAGCCTGAAGAACAGGATAAGTGAGCAAACCAGAGTTTACATTATTAGGTTGCTGGCGCACTTTATCTTTAAATGTCGCTGTTTTTTCGAGTTCACCTTTGTAAGCAAGCATATTCAAATACAAATACAATTCTGCAATTTCAGGAACATCGCTTTGAATATAAAGCACACATTTATCGGGATCGAGACCACTGCCGATTAATTCAGACATTAATCTCCACACATTTTCTTTCAGCCCTTTTGTGTCAGGATGAGTTGTGAGGCTATGCCAATCAACCACACAGAAATAGCAGTCAAACTCGTTTTGCATGTTCGCCCAATTCCTAATCGCACCAAAATAATTGCCCAGATGAACAAAACCAGTCGGGCGAATGCCACTTAATACTATTTCCTTTTTTTCTGCCATAAGGACGGCGAAGATAGGGAAAGTTTGCAGTTGGTTCGTGGTTTGGAGTTTGAGGTTTGTGGTTCGCAGAAGCAGGTTCAAACGAGTATCAAAGTCAACAATTTTTAATCTTTTCGTCTTAAGTTTCCGCAATTAATAATCACTTTTACATACTCAGAACGACAAACAACAAACTCCAAACTACAAACCGTTTCCGCTTATCTAAAACCTATAAAAAGTCGCGCTGAAACCGTTATTTTTGTTTATTAACGTTTTGTATGGAAGTGAATGATGCATTAATTGAGAACTTAGCTAACCTTGCCCGACTGAAATTTGATGATTCTGAAAAAGAAGAAATCAAAAAAGATTTGCAGCGAATGATAAGCTTTGTTGAGAAACTGAATGAACTGAATACTGACGGAGTAGAGCCGCAACTGCATATGACCAATGAAACAAATGTGCTTCGCGAAGATGAGCTGCAGGGCTCTGTGAGCCGCGAGGAAGCTTTGAAAAATGCGCCTTCTACAGACGGAATCTATTTCAAAGTACCCAAAGTAATTAAGAATCCTAATTGATTAGCAGCTTGTGATTCTCATTCACTCGCCGCTAAAAATAACATGATAAAACTTATGAGCACATCTATTATACACCTTGATTCTATTACAAAAAATTATTATCTCGGCAAGCAGGAATTGCCTGTGCTGAAAGGCATTTCACTCGATATTATGAAAAATGAATATGTTGCTTTAATGGGACCATCAGGTTCTGGCAAAAGCACATTGATGAATATTCTCGGCTGCCTTGACTCTCCGACCGGCGGCACTTATGTTTTGAACGGACAAGATGTGAGCAAGATGCCTGATAATGATTTGGCAGAAGTTCGCAACAAAGAAATCGGATTCGTATTCCAGCAATTCAATTTGATGCCGAGGTTAACGGCTGTTGAAAATGTAGCACTGCCATTAGTATATGCAGGCATTTCCAAAAAACAGCGCATTGAAATTGCGATGAACATGCTTGAAAAAGTTAGCCTCACAGACAGAAGCCATCACAAGCCAAACGAACTATCAGGCGGGCAATGCCAGCGCGTTGCGATAGCAAGAGCTTTGGTTAATAGCCCTTCTTTGATTTTAGCAGATGAGCCTACCGGAAATCTTGATACAAAAACATCTATTGAAATCATGGATATCTTTGGAGCGATACAAGCTTCCGGCAATACGGTAGTGCTTGTTACTCATGAAGAAGATATTGCCAATTATGCACATCGTGTTGTTCGCTTGCGTGATGGTGTTATCGAAACTGATAAAAGAAAAGCCGGTGTTTTACAACATGCATAATAATGGCTCTTAAAATTTATACTAAAACAGGAGATAAAGGAAAGACATCTCTCATTGGCGGGACAAAAGTACCGAAAAGCCACATCAGGATTGAGTCTTACGGAACTGTGGATGAATTGAATTCCTTTCTTGGATTATTAAGCGACTACTTATCCGATGAACATTCAAAAAAAACATTAAAAAAAATTCAGGACAGACTATTCACAATCGGATCATCGCTCGCATGCGACCCTGAAAAAGAGCCCTCATTAAAAATCCCCGATTTAAAAGAAGATGATATTGTCTTTCTTGAAAAAGAAATTGATGCAATGAATGAAGTGCTACCTGTGATGAAGCATTTTATTTTGCCAGGCGGACATGTTGCCGTTTCAACTGCTCACATAGCCCGTTGTGTCTGTCGCCGCGCAGAAAGAATTTGTGTGAACATGCAGGAGAATAATTTATTTGTTGAGCCGCTTGTTATAAAATATATCAACCGCTTAAGTGATTATCTTTTTGTCTTGTCAAGATTTATTGCGCATCTATTGAAAGTGGAAGAAGTTCAGTGGAAACCGAGAGGTTAATGTGCAGATTTGCCAATTTGAAAATATGCGAATGAAGTTCCTGAAAATTGAAACGAAATAATAAATTCAGGGATTCGCTAATCCGCACATTATCTCACTCACACTTCAGATTTATTTTTGGCTACATAATTTTCTTAACCCGTTTCCTGATAAAATAATTGCTGAGCTATCTGTTATATCTAATTTCAAAGATTGTATTCTGCCTCGACCAACATCTAACAAAGTATTGCCTTGCAAATTAGCGCTCAATGATTGCATGTTAAATGTTTCCCGATTAGTTTGCTTTTGCTCAGGCGGACCCGACACCATAATTCTAGGTCTATCCTGAATTGATGTTGCAGGTTTATATTCAGGGGACATTTCAAAAACCACGTCTGAAGAATCTTTTTCAGAGACGGTGACGGAATCAAAATCAGGTAAAAAGCTTTCTATTTCAAATTTTGATTTCCCTGACATGTTCACAGCAATGTTTTTTTGCTTCATCTTGTTCATGAAAAAATTTGTATTGAAACCTTCCACATAAGAAAGCTCTGGCGCGAACACACGAACCAGAGTCAGCCAGTGCATCCAATTTTTTTCTCCTTCATCAGCAGGTGAATACACGAATTTGATATAAAGTGTGTCATTTTTTACAGTTGTTTCAATCGGGTTTGGGCGAACGCGCTGCCAATCGTGCAAAACGCGCACTGAGCAATTCGGGCTTTGCTCAAAAGCAATGTTGGTAACATTTCCTCCTTCTATTTTTACGTACTTAAAATGCTGTTCCGATACTTTCCCGTATGTCCAATATGTGTCATTTTTATCAAGCTTATCATATTCTTTTTCCAAAACAATATTTGAAGCAAATAATGCTGCGATTGTGACAATCAACAATGCTATCAAAATTCTGGTGCTCCATTTCATAATTAAATATTTTTAAAATTGTCCTTCACAAACTGATCCAAGCGCGTTTTAATTTCTTTGATGTCTATTTTCAGTAAATACATTGTCCTTAAAAAAACCGGTAATTCATTTTCCAAAAATTGTTCCCGTCTGAACGCAAGTATTTTCTCTGCTGCTTCGTCATCAAAAAAATATCCTATCCCTCTCTTATAAAAAATAATATTGCGCTGCTGCAGAAAATCATAAGCCCGCTGAACCGTGATTGGGTTCACCTGCATTTTAACGCCGAGTTCTTTGATGCTTATTATTTTTTCGCCAGAAGGCCATTTTTTCAAAAGTATCTGTTCGCAGATGTATTCTGCTATCTGAATATAAATCGCCGGATTTTCTCTAAACTCCATGCTGTTAAATTAAAACTCTTTTTCACGTAAACGCATAAACGCTAAAGCCCATAATAACACGGGAATAGCATAATCAATAACATAACCGACAATCGTAAAAGCCTTTTTTGGGAGCTCTACAGAACCCACTTCTTTACCGACTAAAACACCAACATCACGAAAAGGAAAAGCTCCATCAATATTTCCAAACAATAATTCTGCGAACAACCAGTTCAATCCAAAAATGCCAAAACAAATTGCACAAAAAACCAGAGCGGTTTTTATAAATGCTGCCCTATTAAAATACAGCGAACCGAGCAATGCAACTCCCATGAGCAAAAATGATGTGCTGTAAACTTTTACCGCAATTCTTCCGGTGAATGAAAATATGTAAACTGATTTGTATTGTTCTTTATAAAGCGGATTTTCGGGGTCTAGGCTATTATGGAAAAGCGCAACAAAACCTGCGTCCACCAATCGATAAAACACTAAAAAAATAATTGGATATAAAACTCCTGCTATCAGAACTCCGCAAAGCCATTTTTCAAAATGAGAAGCTGGGAGCGTGAGATAAGAAGAGCCATTTGCATTGGAAGAAAAATAACTAAACACAAAAGATGCTAAGAAACATCCGCCTCCTGCAAGTCCCCAGATAAATGAAATATTCTGCGCAGCACCAAAACTTACCTGAGTCTTCATAATAAAATACAAAATCAGGATAATCGCCAATATCAATCCTATAAAACCAAACATTTGTGTCGGGCGTTCTAATAATGTTTTTTTGAAAAGCAAAACAAAACGCTTTGCATTGAACGTGTTATTCATTGTTTTACTTTTTATGATTGAAAATTTCTTTAGCCATCATTGGGTTTTCTGTCACTGCATTGAATAAATGTTCAAGGTTCACTTTTGAATTTTCATTGTCCGTGTTCTGCATCACAACCGATATTCCTTTCAATGAGTCTTCTGAATAAAGAATTTTATTTTCATCTTCCGGCATTTCTTTTAATGTCTTAAAAGAGAGCTTTTCAGCTACTTCGCTTATCGATGCGCTTAACAGCAATTCACCTTTATCAACAATCACAATCTTGTCAATAAGATTATCCAAATCACGAATCTGGTGCGTTGAAATGAAAATCATTCTTTCTTCAGTGAACACTGATGAAATCAATTTCCTGAACTGAGCTTTGGAAGGAATGTCCAAACCATTTGTTGGTTCATCAAGCAAAAGCACTTCTGTGTTACAAGCTAAACCGAAAGCGATGATAAATTTTTTCTGTTGCCCGAATGAAAGCGTTGTTAATTTATCTTCTGTTGATACATCAAGCACCTTTAAATATTCATTGCATAATTTTTCATCAAACCTTGGATAGAAGGGTGCATACAAATTAATGTAGCGTTTAATAGTCAGCGAAGGCACAAATACTTCTTCGGGAATAAAATAAATTGTCTCTAAAAAAGTAGGTTGTCTTTTCTTAGGCACAAACCCATTCACAGAAATGTTTCCGTTGGTCGGGAACAAAAGCCCAATCAAATTTTTCAGCAATGTGGATTTTCCAGCCCCGTTTTTTCCTAATAATCCATAAATGCTTCCTGTATCAAGTGAAAGGCTCAGATTTTTATAGAGCAGCTTGTTTTTCTTATAACCAAAAGAAAGGTTTTGGATACTAACCATAGTGTAATAGTTATATAGTACACTACAAATATAAGCAAGATTTTCTATTGACCAAATTTGTTTCGTTGATTTTTAAAATAAAATGGAGAAAGGCAGGTTTGCGTGAGAAAAATATGCGAATGAAGTTCCGGAAATTCAATCGAAATAATAAATTCAGGGATTCGCTAATCCGCACATTATCTTATTCGCACATTAAAGAATCATCCCGTCTTTCATGTGCAGAATCCGGTCACTCATTTGGGCGAGCTCTTCGTTGTGGGTAACTATTAAGAAAGTCTGATTGAATTTTTTTCTCAAGTCAAAAAAAAGGTGATGAAGCTCGGTGGCATTGGCTGAATCAAGATTGCCGCTTGGCTCATCTGCAAAAATGATATCGGGGTTATTAATCAATGCACGGGCAACGGCAACACGCTGCTGTTCTCCTCCGGATAATTCCGCTGGCTTATTATCAAGCCGCTCCCCTACTCCTAATGTCACTAATAATTTTTTTGCCTCTTCTTCTACCTCACGTTTCTTTCTTCCGGCTATCCATCCCGGGATACATGCATTTTCCAACGCGCTGAACTCAGGCAAGAGGTGATGAAATTGAAATACAAACCCGATATGTGTGTTGCGAAATGATGCAAGTTGTTTCCCTTTTAGCTCATTCACTTTTTTTTCATTCAAAAAAATTTCGCCTGAATCGGGTTCTGCAAGCGTTCCCAAAATATGCAGCAGCGTGCTTTTGCCGGAGCCCGAAGGGCCGGCGATGCTCACAATCTCTCCTTTCTTAATATCAACTCCCACATCTTTCAGCACCTGCAGCTTGCCATAATGTTTGTTAATATTCCTCGCTGTCAGCATATTAATCAATGAATTTGAAACCTGCTTGTTACTTACAACTAATCACTTAACACTTTCTCAACATACTACAAACCTACAGGTTCACGTTGAGATATTGATTCCCTTCCGAACTTATTTTTGAATGATTTTCAAGGCTTAAAAACTATGATTTGGAAATCTCGTATTTAAAATTACTTTTGCGGGAAATTTGGGAAGCAGGAAGATTTTTGAAACGAGTAAACAATTAGTGATTTCTGCTGTCTTTATATAAACTTTTACGAAAACAAAATAAGGAAAGATGTTCTGGACACTTGAATTAGCAAGCTACCTTGAAGACGCTCCGTGGCCCGCGACAAAAGATGAACTGATAGATTACGCCATCCGTTCCGGTGCGCCCATTGAAGTGGTAGAAAACCTTCAGGAATTAGAAGATGAGGGCGGAGAGATTTATGAAGCCATTGATGACATCTGGCCCGATTACCCTTCGCAGGAAGATTTCTTCTTTAATGAAGATGAATATTAAACAATCAACTTCTTCATAAAATAAAAGCCGCATTTGTGATGCGGCTTTTTATATTCTCTGAATCTTTATTAATCTGATTGAAATAATTCTACAGACAATTATTTCTCCATTTGATTAATCACAGCTTCAGTAACTCCTGTTGAAGAAAAACCTCCGTCATGAAAAAGATTTTGCATCGTGACCATTTTAGTGAGGTCGCTAAAAAGAGTCACACAATAATCTGCACATTCATCGCCACTTGCATTTCCTAATGGGCTCATTTTTTCAGCATAAGTAATAAAACCATCGAACCCTTTTACGCCGCTTCCTGCTGTCGTTCTTGTTGGTGATTGAGAAACTGTATTCACCCTCACTTTTTTTCTAACACCATAATGATAACCAAAACTTCTCGCCACACCTTCTAATAAAGTTTTAGCATCAGCCATTTCACTATAATCAGGAAATACTCTTTGTGCTGCAATATAAGTGAGCGCGACAACGCTTCCTCCTTCATTAATTGCATCCAAATCCCATGCAGTGCGCAAAACACGATGAAGGGACATAGCAGAAATATCTAAAGTCTTTTGATTAAATCCATAATCAAGCTCAGTGTAGCTTTTGCCTTTGCGCACATTCAGGCTCATCCCAATTGAATGAAGGATAAAATCAATGCCGCCGCCAAAATGCTTCATCGATTCTTCGAACAGTTTTTTAAGGTCGTCCATATTTGTAACATCAGCACCTACCACAGGAGCATTC
>Ga0209060_10002829_pt1 | contig 15463 bp, 10 predicted proteins | sample Coa_R1_8_FD_187155 | JGI IMG/M metagenome (GOLD analysis project Ga0209060, IMG submission 187155) | Surface soil microbial communities from Centralia Pennsylvania, which are recovering from an underground coalmine fire - Coalmine... | ecosystem: Environmental > Terrestrial > Soil >...
AAATCGATCGACGAAGTCTCCACTGCCTCTCTCGGATTCCACGGCGGCGGCTATGCGCGCGACTGGAACAATCCCGAGTGGGAAAAGGGACCTTCCGATTTCGACCAAAAGTTCCGCTTCGTAAACAGCTTCAGCTACACGCTACCGATCGGCAAAGGCAAAAAATTCCTGAATCAGATGAACGGATTCGGGAACGCGATTATCGGCGGTTGGGAGCTGCAGGGAATTCAGTCGTACACCAGCGGCGTCCCGCTGACCATCCAGGCGGCGAATGGCGAATCGAACACCAACGGCGATTCGGAAGAACGTCCGAACCGGCTGGTTGGCGTGCCGCTCTATCCGTCGAACCAAAATGCCAGTCTGTGGTTTAATCCGAATGCTTTCGTCGCAACGGCGTTTGGCACATTAGGGAATTCCGGACGTAACATTATATATACGCAGCCTCAGGTGGGAATCGACGCGTCCTTATTTAAGGATTTCGCCTTCACCGAATGGGCCAAGCTGCAGTTCCGGTCGGAATTCTTTAACTTGATCAACCATCCGAACTTCCGGGCGAACAGTTTGAACAATTCGTTCGATTCGCCGGGAGCCGGCGCGTATAATGCGGCGAATCCAGCGCGGCAGATCCAGTTTGCGCTGAAGATGATCTTTTAGGAGGTCTTAGCCGCGGATGAACGCGGATAAACGCGGATAGAATCGTATCGGCGTTCATCCGCGTGCATCTGCGGCCAAAATTTCTTTCCTAACCCAACTACCGTTATAGTAGCTCGAACGTATATCATGGTAGACCGATCATGGCTCTACCAAAACTCACCAAACTGGAACTCCAAATCATGGAGACGCTTTGGACGCGCGGGCCTTGTTCCATCCGCGAGGTTCAGGAGGCGTTTCCGGAAGCGTCGAGACCCGCTTACACCACTGTTCAGACTACGGTGTATCGCCTGGAATCGAAGAAAGCGCTGCGCTGCGTCAAGCGGATCAGCAACGCGAACATCTTCGAGGCCGCTATTTCGAGAGACCAGGCGCAAGGCCGGTTGATCGACGAGCTGCTTAGCCTGTTTGGCGGACGCGCGAAGCCCGTAATGGCGCACCTGGTTGAATCCGGCAAACTCACGGTGGACGACGTAAAGGAAGCCGAGCAAGCTCTGCGCAAGCTGGCGAGAAAGGACAAATCGAAATGATTCCATCAAATCTGACACCACTGGCGAACCACCTTTGGCAATCCACCGTTTTCGCGGCCGCTTTGGCGCTGCTGAGTCTCGTGTTTCGAAGGCAACGCGCGAAAGTCCGGTACGCACTCTGGTTGGCGGCATCGGTGAAGTTTCTGATTCCGTTCGCGGTGCTGATGAGCATCGGCAGTCAATTGGAAATTCGGCCGGCGCGATCGATTGCGCAATCGGCGATCCCCGTCGCGATGGAACAGATCACTCAGCCGTTTGTCCCGGCTGCGCCGGCAAAGCGCGAAGTGCAGCCAGAAAGCCGGATTACGGCAGTTTTGCTGGGCATTTGGATGTGCGGTTTCGCGGCGGTGCTCTTTTCGTGGTTGGTTCAGTGGCGGCGAATCCGGGCTGCGGTTCGCACGGCGTCGCCTTTGGACTTGGACATCCCTATAAGAGCGATGTCTTCCAAGATGCCGCTCGAGCCCGGTGTGTTCGGTGTTTTCCGCCCGGTTTTGTTGATGCCGGAGGGCATTCTCGACCGCTTGTCGCCGGCGCAGTTGCGCGCGATTCTGGCGCATGAGCTGTGCCATGTCCGGCGGCGCGATAATCTCGCGGCCTCCGTACACATGCTGGTAGAAGCGATCTTCTGGTTCCATCCGCTGGTTTGGTGGGTCGGCGCGCGCTTAGTGGAAGAGCGCGAGCGCGCCTGCGACGAAGCAGTCCTGAGCGCGGCGGGCGAGCCGGAAATCTATGCCGAGGGAATTCTGAACGTTTGCAAGTATTATGTTTCGTCGCCGTTGCGCTGCGTGTCTGGCGTCACTGGATCCGACCTGAAGCGCCGTATTGAAGAGATCATGACCGGCCGGATGGTTTTGAATCTTGGTGCGGGAAAGAAATTATTGCTCGCCAGCGCCGGAGCGTTGGCGATTGCAGCGCCGGTCGCGGTTGGGATCTTCAATGCTCCGCAAGTCCGCGCGCAATCCGGCAGCGCAAAGCCGCTGACATTCGAAGTGGCATCCATCAAACCGAGCGGAGACGATTCACATCGCATCGGGATTCAGTTTATTCCCGGCGGCGGAATGCGAACCACCGGGACTACAGTGAAATTCCTGATTGGCTTTGCTTATGATGTTCGCGATTTCCAAGTTTCGGGTGGGCCAGGATGGATCAGCTCCGCGCGTTACGACATTACCGCCAAATCCGAGCGGACCGAATCGGACGGCGGCCCGGACGACATGCGCAACATGACGGATGAACAGATGAAAACGAATGCGGAGAAGATGCGCGAAAGGGTGCGGGCGCTTTTGGCCGATCGTTTCCAACTGACCATCCATCGGGAAACCAAGGAATCCCAAATCTATGCGCTGGTGTTAGACAAGAACGGATCGAAGCTCAAACCATCCGAAGTGCAGGAAGGCGGCCAGCGAAATCGCATGATGCGGATGGGCCGTGGGGATCTCAATGCGGAGGGCGTGGGACTTGCCATGCTCACGAACGCGCTTTCGAATGTGCTCGGCCGGCCCGTGCTGGATCATACCGGGCTGACGGGAAATTTCGATTTCAAACTGCAATGGACGCCCGATCCTGGACAGTTTGGCGGGGTGCCGCCGGGTCCGCCGCCTCCGGGAGTGGACGCGCCTCCACCGCCGGATCCGAACGGTCCGTCGCTTTTTACGGCGGTGCAGGAACAGCTCGGGCTGCGGTTGGAATCGCAAAAGGGACCGGTGGATCTGATCGTCATCGACAAGGTGGAGAAGCCGTCTGAGAATTAGTTGTGGCTTGTTTCTGGCGGCCGTGCTGTCATTGGCCGCGGAACAGCACGGCCTGGTGAAGTTCGGCGGGCTGCCGGTTCCGGGCGCAACGGTCACTGCGAGCGTATCAGGCAAAACGTTCACTGCGATTACGGATCAGCAGGGCGCGTACTCGTTCGTCGATCTTCCCGACGGCGTGTGCACCATTGAAATCGAAATGCTCGGTTTCGAGAAGGTCCGTCGAGAGTCGGCGGCTTCGGGCGCTGAATGGGAATTGAAGATGCTGCCGCTGGCGGATATGCACGCGGTTGAAGCGGCGTCCACACCTCCGGCTCCGGTGCCTTCTCTGCCGGAAAAATCGCGCAAAGGGAAAAATGCGCCGCCCGCGCCGACGAACACCGCAGCGCCATTCCAGCGCGCGGACTTGAACACCTCCGCCGGTTCATCCGCGGCGCCGGCATCCGATCTGGGAGACGACGTGGCTCAAAAAGCCGCCGACGGATTTCTGATCAACGGCACCGCGAACAATGGCGCGAGTTCGCCATTTTCCATGGCTCAGGCGTTCGGCAACAGCCGAAAAACAAAGTCGCTGTACAGCGGCTACCTCGGCGTCATCGTCGATAACTCGACGTTGGACGCTCGTCCATTTTCTCTAACCGGCCAGGATACACCCAAGCTTCCCTACGATCACCTGCAAGGCGTACTGGCGCTCGGCGGTCCCATCAAGATCCCGCATCTTATCCCGCGCGATGGCCCAATGTTTTTTCTCAATTACCAATGGACTCGGAATCGGAACGATAGCGACGCAACCGGGTTGGTGCCGACTGCCGCCGAGCGCAATGGCCAACTCCCGGACGGCACGTTGATTCCCAAATCGCTACTGAGTCCGCAGGCACAAGCTTTGTTGCGGCTCTATCCGCTACCGAATTTCGCCGGGGGGACGCAATACAACTATCAGATCCCGATTATCGGCAATCAGCATCAGGACAGTCTGCAAACGCGCGTCATGAAAACAGTGGGGCGCAAAAATCAGCTCTCGTTCCTGTTCGCCATGCAAAGTACTCGGTCGGATACGCCCAATCTTTTCCAGTTTCTCGATACCACGCGATCGCTTGGCATCAATTTGAATGCCGACTGGCGGCACAGCTTCAGTCCGCGGTTTTTTTCCACTTTTGGGTATCAGTTCAGCCGGTTGGCGACGCGGATAACGCCGTATTTCGAAAACCGCGAGAACGTATCGGCAAACGCCGGTATCGGCGGCAACAATCAGGAACCGGTAAATTGGGGACCGCCTACTCTGAATTTCTCCGGCGGAACATCGTCACTGACAGACGCGCTACCGTCGCACACGCGCTATCAAACCAGCGCGGTCTCGGTAGATAACTTCTGGGGACATCGCGGGCATAACCTGACGTTCGGAGGCGATTTTCGGCGGCAGGAGTTCAATTTGCTGTCGCAGCAAGATCCGCGCGGAGCTTTTACCTTTAACGGAGCGGCGGCGGGCTCGGATCTGGCGGATTTTCTTCTTGGAATTCCGGATACGAGTTCCATCGCGTTCGGGAATGCGGATAAGTACTTCCGTTCGTCTATTTATGAAGCGTATGTCAATGATGATTGGCGATTGAGCCCGGCTCTGACGCTGAATTTGGGAGTTCGTTGGGAGTACTGGCCGCCGCTGAGCGAAAAATATGGCCGGCTGGTGAACCTGGATATTTCGCCCGGCTTCTCGGCCGAGAATCCCGTTGTGGCGGCGAATGGCCTGATTCATCCGGACAAGCATGCAGTGCAGCCTCGCGTGGCCTTTGCGTGGCGTCCCTTCGCAGCCTCTTCGATGGTGGTTCGCGGCGGATATGGTGTTTACTACAACACTTCCGTCTACTTGCCGCTGGCGACGCAGATGGCGCAACAGTCGCCGCTGTCGAAAAGCTTAAGTGTGCAGAATAGTCCGAACAACCCGCTGACGCTGGCAGACGGATTCACCGCTTCTCCCACCATCACGCCGAATACGTTCGCGGTGGATCCGAACTTCCGCTTGGGTTACTCGCAGAACTGGCAGTTGTCGGTGCAGCGGGATCTCCCCGGAGCGATGGTGTTAACGGTGGCGTACCAAGGTAGCAAAGGAACGCGCGCCGAACAGATCTTCCTGCCAAATACATATCCCGCGGGCGCGGTGAATCCTTGCCCCGCCTGTCCGGCGGGCTTTGAATATGTGACATCGAACGGAAACTCAACGCGCGAAGCCGGACAGATTCAGTTGCGGCGGCGGCTGCGCAGCGGGCTCACTGGAAGCTTGCAATATACCTATTCGAAATCCATCGACGACGCGGCGCTCGGCGGACGTAATCAGGGATCGCCGGTGATCGCGCAAAACTGGCTGGATCTAGACGCAGAACGCGGCCTGTCGAATTTTGACCAGCGCCATTTGCTAAACGCGCAGATCCAGTACACCACGGGCATGGGGCTCGCCGGCGGCACTCTGCTGAGTGGATGGAAGGGCGCGCTCTTCAAAGAGTGGACATTCGGCAGCCAGATTACAGCAGGTACCGGCTTGCCACTCACTCCGATTTATCTCACCGCGGTGAATGGAACGGGCGTAACGGGCAGCATTCGGCCGGATTACACCGGTGCGTCCGTTTACGCAGCCCCGCAAGGTCTGCACTTGAATCCGGCGGCGTATACGATGCCAGCTTCCGGCGAGTGGGGAGACGTGGGAAGAAACACCATCACCGGCCCAGCGCAGTTTACTCTGAACGCGTCACTGGGACGGGTCTTTCAAATGACCGACCGGCTGGGTTTGGATTTCCGCATCGATGCCACGAACGCGCTCAACAACGTCACGTATCCGAATTGGAATACCACGGTAAGTAGCGCGCAGTTCGGACTGCCTACGACGGCGAACCCGATGCGTAGTCTGCAAACGACGGTGCGCTTGAGGTTCTAATGCGGCGAATTGCCAGTCTAACGCTCATCGCTGTTCTCGGAGCTGCGGCGCAACAGGTTGGACAGAATGCGCCAGCGGGACGAAGTGCTTCCACGTTCCAAACCAGCACGCAACTGGTGGTCGAGACCGTGTCGGTGAAAGACAAAAACGGCAACGCAATTGAGAATCTTACCGAGAAGGATTTTTCGGTGACAGAAGACGGCGCTCCGCAGACCATCCGATTTTTTGAATATCAGAAACTGGCGGCGGAGCCCCCCAGCGCCCCGCCGGCCGGACGCGCTATACCTTTCGCCAAGCTGCCGAAATCGCAAATTACGCCGGAGTCGGTGGGAAGCACCAAGTATCGCGATCATCGGCTGCTGGCGCTGTACTTCGACATGAGCGCGATGCCCGAGCCAGATCAAATGCGCGCATTCGCGGCGGCAATGAAATTTATCCGGACGCAAATGACGGCGTCGGACCTGATGTCCATCATGATCTACGATGACGGCGCGGTGAAGATCCTGCAGGATTTCACGGCCGATCGCGAACGTTTGGTCAGCATCGTGGAAACACTGATCGTCGGCGAGGATGAAAACGTGGCGGATACAGCCAACGACGCGAGTTCGGCCGACACGGGCGCGGCATTTGGCCAGGACGATTCAGAGTTCAACATCTTCAACACGGACCGGCAATTGTCAGCCTTGCAAACGGCGGCGCGCATGCTCGGTTCGCTCAACGAAAAAAAGGCGCTCATCTATTTCGCCAGCGGCCTGCGATTGAACGGCATGGACAACCAAGCGCAGCTTCACGCCACCATCAACGCCGCCATCCGCGCGGGTGTTTCCTTTTGGCCGATCGATGCGCGCGGTTTGATGGCGGAAGCGCCGCTGGGCGACGCCACGCGCGGTTCCCCGGGCGGGATCGCGATGTATAACGGGGCATCGGCGCTGGCGGTGCGCGACAATTTCCAGAAATCGCAGGACACGCTGTGGACGCTGGCCGCCGATACCGGCGGAAAAGCTTTGTTGGATTACAACGACCTCACCAAGGGAATGGTGCTCGCGCAGCAGGCGATCTCCAGCTATTACCTGATCGGTTATTACACGACGAATGCCGCGCTGGACGGCAAGTTCCGCCGCATCAAGATCTCATTGAATCGCGATCTGAGCGCCACGCTCGATTACCGGCAAGGCTATTTCGCAGGCAAGCAGTTCGGAAAATTCACGGCCGCCGAAAAAGAACGGCAGCTCGAAGACGCTCTGATGCTGCCCGATCCGGTGACGGAACTTACCATTGCCATGGAGATCGATTATTTTCAGCTCAATCGGGCTGAGTACTTCGTGCCGGTGGTGGTGAAGATTCCGGGCAGCGAACTGGCGCTGGCCAAGCGCGGCGGCGCCGAGCGCACGCTGCTCGATTTCATCGGGGAAATCAAAGACGATTTCGGAACCACCGTTTCCAATGTGCGCGATCGCGTGGATATCAAGTTGAGCGGCGCGACGGCGGCTGAGCTAGTGAAGCGTCCCATTGAATACGACACGGGATTCACTCTGCTGCCCGGAAAATATCGCATCAAATTTCTCGCGCGCGACGCCGAAACCGGCCACATCGGAACTTACGAGGCAGCGTTTCTCGTCCCCAATCTCAATAAAGAAGAGAAGAGGATTCCGATCAGTTCGGTGGTTCTAAGCAGTCAGCGCGTGGATTTCAAAGATGCGCTATACAATGCCGCGAAGGATAAAGGAAAGGTTGAGAGCGTCAATCCCTTAGTACAAGACGGCCAAAAGTTGATTCCGAGCGTTACGCGCGTGTTCAGTAAATCGCGCGACATGTTCGTCTACCTGCAGGCCTATCAGCAGACCGCGCAGTCCGCCCAGCCGTTGGTCGCGTTCGTCACCTTTTATCGCGGACAATCGAAAGCCTTTGAAACTCCACCGCTGGAAGTCAGAGAAGCTTTGAACAACAGGCTAAAAACGATGCCGCTCAAATTCAGCTTGGCGCTCGGAAAACTCCCGACCGGAGCATACAATTGCCAAGTCACAATCCTCGATCCGAACGACCAAAAGGTTGCGTTCTGGCAGGCCCCGGTGATGGTAGTACCCTAGGTACTGGTTTTCGCGAGACGATCGGACTCCTGGTAGTCTAGGGAGAGCGTAAATTAGCGAAACTTGTGCCATCAGGTGAAGCGCGATCATTTCGGAGTAGTGTACCCGCTGCCTTATCGGTAATCATCCCGGTTCGCGATGCGGAAAAGCACATGGCCGAGTGCTTAAGCGCTCTCCAACAGTCCAGCGTGCAGCCTGCGGAAATCATTGTCGTGGATGATGGTTCGCGGGACGGATCCGCCGCGATTGCTCAACATATGGGCGCGCGCGTGTTGCGCTTCCCGTCGAGCCTGGGTCCGGCTGCGGCGCGAAACGCCGGGGTGAAGGAAGCACGGCAACCTGTGATCCTATTTCTCGACGCGGACGTGATGGTGCATCACGATGCAATCGAGCGGATTGAAAGCGAACTGCAGAATTGCGAGGTTGGCGCCTTGTTTGGAGCATATGACGATGTCCCGGCCGCGCCAGGGTTGGTTTCGCAATACCGGAATCTGCTGCATCATTACACGCATTCCACGGCAGCGCGCAACGCATGGACTTTTTGGGCAGGCTGCGGCGCGATACGCCGGCAACTGTTTCTAAGCGCTGGGGGTTTCGACGAAACGTACCGGCAAGCTTCGATTGAAGACATCGAGCTAGGCGCGCGCCTGTCGCAAGCAGGCGTGAAGATTGTGGTGGTTCCTGAGATCCAAGTCTGTCACCGGAAGCGCTGGACTTTGCCCAGCATGATCCGCACCGATATTTTCCGCCGTGCGTGGCCCTGGACCCGTTTATTGCTGCGCTCGCGCAATTTCCCCGCCGATTTGAATTTGGGTTGGAGCCAGCGAGCGAGCGCTCTATTCGCTTGGCTCGCCCTCGCGCTAGCCGCCGCCGGATTCCTGCGCTGGCCGGCATTTCTCGCGGCCCTCGCCGCCGCCGCTGTCGTCGCGGGCTTGAACCGGCCGTTCCTCGGATTTCTCGTCCGGTCTCGCGGATTGCTCTTCGCACTGCGAGCCTTTCCGCTGCATTTTTTGTATCTTCTCTATAGTTCGGCCACGTTCGCTGCTGCCGCTACTGTACATCTAATGCAAGCAGCCCGCGCGCCGCGGCGAGTGGAGGCACGCGTTTGATACTGGTGCTGGGCGCGGGTCCCGCGGGTTTAACATCCGCTTGGGAACTGCAACGACACGGACACAACTGCACCGTGTTGGAGCAGGAATCGGTGGTGGGTGGATTGTCCCGCACCGTGGATCACGGAGGCTTCCTCTTCGACATCGGTGGCCATCGTTTCTACACCCGGTCGCCGCTTGTCGAGAAAATTTGGAAGGATCTGCTGGGCGACGATCTGCTCACGCGCAATCGCATTTCTCGCATTTTTTATCGAGGCCGATTTTTCCGATACCCGCTCGACCCCAAAGACGTGATCGCGGGGCTCGGGCCCGCCGAAATTCTCCGCTGTGCCGGAAGTTATTTATGGTCGCATGTGCGGCCGACGCAGCCTGAGAACAATTTTGAAGCGTGGGTACGAAATCGCTTCGGACAACGGCTGTACGAAATTTTCTTCCGCACCTACACCGAGAAAGTGTGGGGCATGCCGTGCGCCCACATCTCGGCCGAATGGGCGGCGCAGCGCATCCGTGGGCTGAGCCTGGGCAGCCTGGTTTCGGAAGCCCTGCGCCGGAACACGAATGGAACCGCGCCGGCTCCGAATGGCCATCATCCGGTTCGGTCGCTGATTCATTCGTTCTACTATCCGCGCCGCGGTCCGGGAATGTTGTGGGAGAAAATGGCGCAGCAGTTGTGCCGGAACGGAAGCCGCGTGATCACGAAAAAGCCCGTGGAGCGAATTCGCTGGGAGCCCGGTAAGATTCTGAGCGTGGTGGCGGGCGGTCAGGAGTACAAGGCCGATTCGCTCATCAGCACGCTGGCTCTGCGCGATTTTGTCGAGTGCTTGGAGCCCGCTGCTCCCGATTGGCTGCGAAGTGCGGCGGCCGAGCTACGCTATCGCGATTTTCTGATCGTCACGCTCAAGATCCGCGGCGCGAATCTGTTTCCCGACAACTGGATCTACGTGCATGCTCCCGACGTCGCGGTGGGACGCATCCAGAATTTCAATAACTGGAGCCCGGAGATGTCGCCGGACCCGGACGTGACTTGCCTGGGAATGGAGTATTTCTGCTCGGAGGGCGACGCGCTGTGGAACAATTCCGACGCGGAACTTTTCGAGCGAGCGAAGCGCGAGTTGGAACACCTGGGATTGGCGCGCGGGCGTGAAGTGATGGATGGATCTGTGCTGCGCGTTCGCAAAGCGTACCCGGTCTACGATGCGACGTATCGAAAAAGCCAGCAAGCGTTCCGCCACTTCCTGAATACGGTGCCCAACCTTCAAGTAGCGGGCCGCAACGGATTACATCGCTATAACAACCAGGACCACGCAATGCTGTCGGGAATCATGGCGGCGCGCAATTTGCTCGGCGCGAACTATAACGTGTGGGGCGTGAATGACGACGGCCACTACCTGGAAGAATCCGACGACGACCTCTCGGCCGAATGGATTCAAATCGCCGACGATCAGCCCCAGGTCCCCAGTGCGCATGCGGCCGGCAATTCATAGTCTGTGGATTGCAAGCGCGGCCACGCTCTTGGCCTTGGCCTGGCAAGCCGCGACAGTTCATTTCAATTACAAGGGAAACTGGACCGCGCTTTTCTGCATCGGAGACAAGTCACCAATGCCGCCCGACTTGCAAGCGGGAGCCTGGATCTTCGACAGAAGCAAAGGCTACGACGGCCAGTATTATCGCGTGGTGGCTCACGATCCCTGGATGCGGACGGAAAGGCGATCGTTTGTTGACAGCCGGCACCGTTTCGATCGAATTCTGCTGCCAGCTGCAGCGTGGTTGGTCGCTCTGGGCCGCCAAAGTTGGATCGACGCTAGCTATATTCTGCTGGTTTTGGTTTCGCTTTTTGTGGGAACCTGGTTCACTTCGATGTGGGCCCTGCTGGAAAACCGCGCGGTCTGGTGCGGGTTCGGATTTCTGTTGCTTCCGGGGGTTGTGATCACGCTCAACCGCATGACGGTGGACATCACCGAATACGCATGTATCGCCGCCGCGCTCTATTTCTGGCGGCGTGAATTGTGGCTCGGCGCCTGGATCGCTGGAGCGGCGGCTTTTCTCACGCGAGATCTCGGCCTGATTCTGATTGCCGCTCTTGTGGGCATGACTCTGCTGCGCCACGCATGGCGCCGCGCTGCTTGGTTCGCCACCGCTGCAATTCCGGCGGCGCTTTGGATTTTCTGGGTAAGCGTCGCCATCAAATCGCACCCGGTCGCGCACCCGCCCATGCTGGCGCTGATCCCCATCTGGACGTTTCGCACCCCGTTGCTGGGCGTGTTTCTGGCGATTGCGAATCCGCCGAACTATCCTTTGGCCGGGTGGCTAAAGCCCGCCACCCAGTGGCTCGACGGGATCTCGATCGCCGCCGTGATGATCGCGGCATTGGCAACCGTGAGAGAAATCAGGCGGCGGCCCTTCCGGCTGGAATCGTCGCTTTGTGTTCTTTATGCGGTTCTATTTCTGATGACGAGCGCACGCGGCTTTTGGATTGATACCTTTTCCTATCCGCGCGCGTTCACGCCCTTGCTTGGACTGGTTGCCTGGCAGAGCGTGAACAGTGTCGGCGCGTGGGCATTTCTTCCGTGGATCTGCGTTTTGCTGCGCGTTGGCTGGCAACTTGGGCCGCAAGTGATCGGAATCTTCCATGCGGTTGGCGGATGAATCCCAAAGCCCCTGCCGCTTGGCCGTTGGTGGGACATCTGCCTGCATTTCTGCACGACAAGCTGGGATTCCTAACGCGATGCGCCGAAGAATATGGCGATACAGTGCCGCTGCGCATCGGCGAGCCGACGTTTCTGCTAAACGATGCCGCCGATATTCAGCACGTTCTGATCGACCACAGCGCCAACTATTCGAAGACTTGGCGATTGACCAGCCCCCGCGGCAAGCGCTTTTCCGGAAATGGACTGCACACCAGCTTCGGCGCCGATCATCTGCGTCAACGGCGGATGTTGCAGCCCGTCTTTTCCAGAAGTGCGATCGAAGAGCTGTTTTTCGAAGTGATGCTGGATCGAACGAGCCGAAGAATTGACGCGTGGACGCAACAGGCCGGCGTTGAACTGGATGTTGCGGCGGAAACCGAGTCCCTGGCGCTGTCGATCATTTTAGGTTCGATTTTTGGATTGCAGTTCCCGGACGAAAAGCTGGCGGCTGCCGTTACACTCCGCCGCGGATACATCGAGTACTTTTACGAATCGCTGCTTCCGTATCCCGAACACTGGCCGTTTCCCATGGTACGGCGCTATCGGCGCGCGCAAGCATCGATCGATGCAATCATCCGACAGCAGCTGGAACATCCATCCTCGGCGCGCAGCTTTCTAACGAGCTTTGCCGCGGCCACCTATGCGGATGGATCGCGCATGGACTTCCACCAGCAGCGCGATGAGATTCTCACGCTGATGAGCACCGGCTATGAGACGATCGGCGATGCACTTGCCTGGACGCTTTACTTGCTGGTGCTCCATCCCGATGTGGAATCGCAGGTGATAGCGGAATTGGAAACGATTCCCGGAAATCGTGAACCCTCAGCCGGCGATATTACAAAACTCACGTTCACGCGCCAGGTGCTGGATGAATCGATGCGTCTGTATCCGCCGACCTGGCTCTACATCCGCATGGCGCTCAGTGACGATACGTTGCCCAACGGAATCCACATCCGGAAAAACTCCAAGCTGTACTTATGCCAATACGTGACTCATCGCAGCGCGAAGTATTTCCCCGAGCCCCTGCGATTTGATCCCGGCCGATTCGCTCCCGGGGAAGCGGCCAAGCGTCCCCGGTTTTCGTATTTCCCGTTCGGCGGCGGAACGCGGCAATGTATCGGCGAGCATTTCGCGCTGCTGGAAGGCGTGACGGTGCTTGCGCTACTTTTGCGGCGGTTCCGGTTTCAACTCATCCAGCACCAGGCGATCGTCCCGCGCCCGACCATTACGCTTCGTCCGCGCAATGGAATCCGTGTGAAAATCCTTCCTCGTTAGGTCCAACAATGCCGCGGTTCTGCATGATCACCACGTTTTACCCGCCGTACTCCTTCGGTGGGGACGCGATCTTCGTGCAGTCATTGAGCCGGGCGCTCGCGGCGCGTGGTCACAATGTGGACGTGATCCATTGCTTGGACAGCTACAGGGCTCTCCGACCCCGTACCACCGCTGAGCCCGCTACCGAGCACGATGGCGTAACGATTCACGCACTGTGCAGCCGCTTTGGAACTTTGTCGCCTCTCGCGACGCAGCAGACCGGTCATCCGTTGTTGAAGTCGGCCGGGATCCGCCGGATTTTAGAATCCAAACCTTTCGACGTAATTCACTTCCACAATATTTCTTTAATCGGCGGACCCGCGTTGCTTCGAATGGGCAGAGCCGTCAAGCTTTACACCATCCACGAGCACTGGCTCTTGTGTCCGATGCACACTCTGTTTCGCGATAACCGGGAACTCTGCACGCGAAAATCCTGCTTCTCTTGTGCGCTCCATTACGGGCGTCCGCCGCAGATGTGGCGCTATGGAAGCTTGCTCGCCGAATCGGTTGCGCACGTGGACGCTTTTCTTGCGCCCACGGAATTCACTCGCCAAATTCATCTCGATTCCGGGCTGCCCATGCGGATTCGCGTTTTGGGTAGCTTCCACGAACAGAGGGAGACGCTCGGCGAACGGGCACAGCTGCGGCCTTTCTTTCTGTACGTTGGGCGCTTGGAAAAACTGAAGGGCGTAGAAGATTTGATCGAAGTTTTCCGCGGCTATCCGGATGCCGATCTTTTGATCGCGGGTGAAGGCGCCGACGGCCCAAGGCTGCGCGCCCTGGCAAAAGGATCGGATCACGTCCGGTTTCTGGGACATGTTGAACAGAGCAGATTGGCCGGCTTGTATTCGAATGCGCTGGCGGTGCTGGTTCCGTCCGTCGCGCACGAAGTCTTTCCACTCGTCGTTTTGGAATCGTTCGCCGCCTCGACGCCAGTGATCGCGCGGAATCGGGGGTCGCTCGCTGAAATCGTCAATACCAGCGGCGGAGGATTCTTATTCAACGATCGCGACGAACTGCGCGTCCATTTGCACCGGATGCAGAGTGATCCGACTCTTCGCTCAAAACTGGGCGAGTCGGGCCACGCCGCCTGGCGAAAGCGTTGGACACTCGACGTCCACCTTGACCGGTATCTCTCGATTGTCGAGGAACTGCTCGCTGCCGAACCGAACCGCGACCGCAAGGGAGCGTAAACGTAGTTCCACGCATCGTGGTTGCGTTCCCTCGCGGCCGCGGTTCGGCAAGAGCGCGGCCGCTACTGTTTCCCGTACACCGGGTAAGCCGGTTTCTTGTGAACCGGGATCGGATTCTTTTCGAGATCGGCCAACAGCACCTCCACCGTTTCTTCAAGCTGTGGGTCGTGGCCTTGGCGCACCAGAATGTGGATCGCCTTTCGGGCTCCAGAACCCGCGGCTCGGTGTTGACACCACGCCGCCGTCCAGGACCAAAAAATCCCACCAATCCGACCCATGTTCGCTTTCCGATCAGCGGACCGATTTTGAGAGCGCGGAAACGATACGGCATGGCGTCGCCTCCCGAACCCGCGGATTCATTGATGATTAACGCTTTTACCTGTCGATTGTCGAAGAACTAATCGGCGCACGATAGCGCTCTGGCGGCGAACGGTTCGGTACTATCGGACAGAGGCATGGGGAACGGGCCAATCTTCATCGTAGGCGGGCCACGTAGCGGCACCACGCTGCTGCGCAACATGCTGAACCGGCATCCGGAGATTGCCATTTGCCGCGAAACGGAATTCTTCCACTGGGTCTTCAGCCGGCGGCGTAACTTTGGCTCTTTGAGCGATTCTGAGAATCGGCGCCGCGTGGTGAAGGAATACCTTGCTACGCAACGCATCCAGCGCATGCGCGTGGATCTGGGCGAACTCAGCCGCACGCTGCTCGAAGAAGCGATCAGCTATCCCGCGATGTTCCTTTCCTTGATGCGATTTTTTGCCGCCACGCATGGCAAGCGGCGCTGCGGCGAAAAGACTCCGCACAACGGATTAATTACGGAACTCTTGTACGAATGGTATCCCGATGCATCAGTGATCCAGATTCTGCGGGACCCCCGAGACGCCGTGGCATCGATGCTGCGAATGCCGTGGGCGTCGAAGAGCGTGGTATCGAACGCGCGCATGTGGTTGCGCTTTAATCTCGGCGCGCGCCGGTCGTCCGGCAATCCGCGATATTTGCTGGTTCGCTATGAAGAGCTGGTGAACGATCCGGAAGCTGGACTTCGGGGCATTTGCAACTTCCTGGGTGAAGAATACTCGCCGGCCATGCTGGAACCAAATGCGGATGCTTCGGTGCACGTTCCTTGGTTCCATCGCGCGGAGCAAATGGTGACCACCGAGCGTTTAGGAAAATGGCGGGAAGAGCTGACAACGGAACAAGTGGCGCTAGCGGAATGGG
>Ga0209060_10002831_pt1 | contig 15436 bp, 10 predicted proteins | sample Coa_R1_8_FD_187155 | JGI IMG/M metagenome (GOLD analysis project Ga0209060, IMG submission 187155) | Surface soil microbial communities from Centralia Pennsylvania, which are recovering from an underground coalmine fire - Coalmine... | ecosystem: Environmental > Terrestrial > Soil >...
GAAGCATCCTACCCTCGACCAACTCCCGTACAGGAATTGCACGCCGGCAATGTATCCGTCATCATCCTTCGCGTTGCTCTCTAGGCCACTTGGAATTGTCAAGCTGAGCGGAGCCGGAGTGCAGCGCAGCGGAACTCCGGCGCAGTCGAAGCATCCCTACCCTCGACCAACTCCCGTACAGGAATTGCACGCCTGCAATGTATCCGTCATCATCCTTCGCGTTGCTCTCTAGGCCACTTGGAATTGTCATGCTGAGCGGAGCCGGAGTGCAGCGAAGCGAAACTCCGGCGGAGTCGAAGCATCCCTACCCTCGATCCAATTGCCGCGTACAGGAATTGCACGCCTGCAATGTATCCGTCATCATCCTCCGCGTTGCTCTCTAGGCCACTTGGAATTGTCATGCTGAGCGGAGCCGGAGTGCGGCGAAGCGAAACTCCGGCGCAGTCGAAGCATCCCTACCCTCGACCAACTCCCGTACAGGAATTGCACGCCGGCAATGTATCCGTCGTCATCCTTCGCGTTGCTCTCTAGCCCACTTGAAATTGTCAAGCTGAGCGGAGCCGGAGTGCAGCGCAGCGGAACTCCGGCGCAGTCGAAGCATCCCTACCCTGGAACAAACTGCCGCGGACAAGAATTGCACCACACAACCAATATCAATCGGAAGCAATGGGCCTTGGGCTCCATCAACTTCGAAACCACATAGTGCGCCCCGCACTGTGCATGAAACTGCACACCAACTTTTCCACAGGATCACGATACGAAGCAGGAACAAAACTGAAATCCTCTGCACATTGCAATTTCTTGCAACCCGCAGATCGCCCGCTAAGTCACTGATTCCGCGAGAGTACACACTCGGCCCACTGGGTCGGTCACTGGCAAATGACGTGCATGTCCGTTACTTTAATAAAGCCTATTAGCTAAATAGACTTTATGGCATAATTCGCAATTATGAAAATCTCCCAGAAAGGTCTCTACGCCCTGCAGGCACTGATGATGTTGGCTCGTCATCACCAGCAGGGTGCAATCAAGATCCGGGACATCGCCTATGAAGAGGTGCTGCCCGAGAAATTCCTCGAACTCATCCTCCTGGAACTGAAGAATGCCCGCCTTGTGGAAAGTGTTCGTGGAGCGAAGGGCGGTTATCAACTGCGGCGCAGTCCGAGTGAGATCGTACTCAGCGAAGTGATCCGCCTCATCGACGGCCCGCTCGCTCCCTTCGGCGACGCCGACCAGTTGCGCGAACTGATTGAACGCGATCTGCCGCAGCGTGCCCTCTATCAGGTCTTTCTCGATGTCCGCGACGCAGCGGCAAAAATCCTCGATCACACCACGCTCGCCGATCTGCTCGCCAACGACGACGTACGACCCACGAAAGCCGCGAAACCGAAGTCCCAGAAAAAAGATTCCGCCAGCATCCTCCCCATGGTGGTCGGAGGCCACAAGGGTGACTAAACGTTTTCTACTCGCGCTGGCAGCGTCGCTCTTTGTTGCTTCACTCGCTTGGGGACAAGCAGGTCAGACCGTAATTCGCGTCGGGGCCTTCCCGAATATCACCCACGCGCAAGCGATGGTTGGTAAGGCAAACGGCCGGTTCGATAAAGCAATGGGTCCGCAAGTAAAGGTTCAGTGGACCAGTTTCAATGCTGGACCTTCGGCCATCGAGGCCCTCTTCGCCGGCGCCATCGACATGACGTATGTCGGCCCCAATCCTGCCATCAATGGCTATGTCCGCTCGAACGGCGAAGCCCTGCGTGTAATCGCGGGTGCTGCGAGTGGCGGAGCTTCTCTCGTCGTCCGCAATGATGCCGGCATCAACGGGCCGGAAGATTTTCATGGCAAGCGCGTCGCCTCACCACAGTTCGGCAACACTCAGGATGTCGCGTTGCGCAATTGGCTCAAGAAGAACGGGCTGAAAACCAATGACAAGGGCGGGGATGTGCAGATTGTCCCCATGGCCAACCCTGACCAGTTAACTCTCTTCTTGAGGAAAGACCTGGATGCCGCTTGGGCTCCCGAGCCTTGGGCGACTCGCCTGATTCACGAGGGCAATGGACGTCTCCTCGTCGACGAGCGCTCCCTCTGGCCTAATGGTCAATTCGTCATCGGCCTCCTCGTTGTGAGCACCAAGTTCCTTAATGCTCATCCGGATCTCGTAAAAAACTGGATCCGCGCCAACATCGAGCTTACTGACTGGATCAACACGCACCAGGCAGATGCCAAGAAACTCCTGAATGCACAGATCCAGCACGAGACCGGCAAGTCCCTTCCCGCCAACGTTCTCGACGAAGCTTTCTCCCGCATGCAGGTCACGTACGACCCGCTCCACACCGCTCTGATGAGCGCAGCGCAGCAAGCCTTCGATGACGGATTCCTCGGCCGGCAAATGCCCGATCTCGCCAAACTCTACGATCTGACGCTGCTCAACGATGTACTCGCAGAAAAGAAACGAAAGGCGATTCAATGAGCACCAACGCACAGACCGTGAGAAGCAGTTTCCCTCTACCTGCGGATTCCCGCTTCCCTGCTCGCGGCACCAGGCTCGGGCCTGTATCGGTCGGCGTCGAGGAACACATCGCCATCCAGACCCCGAAGGTCGGCCTGAGCGATATTTGCCTCAGCTATCGCACGCAGAGCGGCGAACGTCTGCTAGCACTGGACAACATTAATCTGCAGGTACGTTCGGGAGAGTTCGTCTGCATCGTCGGCCCATCCGGATGCGGCAAGTCGACGCTCCTTCATCTGATCGCGGGCCTGCAATCGCAGACCTCGGGACAAGTGCTCATCGATGGCACGCCCGTCCAGGGCCCGGGCACCGACCGCATCATGATCTTCCAGGATCACGGCCTTTTCCCATGGCTCACGGTCGGCGAAAACGTCGAATTCGGCATGAAGATGAAAGGCGTTCCCAAGGCCGAGCGGCTGGAGAAAATGCGTTACTACCTCCAACTCGTACATCTGGCAAAATTCGAGAAGAGTTATATCCATCAACTCTCCGGCGGGATGCGCCAGCGCGTCGCCATCGCCCGCGCACTGGCCACCGAACCCGACGTCCTTCTGATGGACGAACCCTTCGCCGCGCTCGACGCCCAGACCCGCGACCTGCTTCACGATGAACTCGAGCGCATCTGGAGCGAGACCGGACGCACCATCATCTTTGTCACACACAACGTCCGCGAAGCGGTCCGGCTCGGAGATCGCGTCATTCTGCTCACATTCCGTCCCGGCCGCGTAAAGAGCGAGTTCCCCGTCGAACTCGATCGTCCGCGCAGCCTCGAAGATCCCGAGGTCGCGCTCGCCGCCCGCGCCGTCCTCGACGAACTCCGCGACGAAACCAACCGCTCGCTCGAAGCCGAGTACAGAAGCGGCATCAAGCCGCATCTCGAACCGGGAGTCCAAGCATGAAGCGCGCCGCCCGCTACATCATTTTCTACGCCGCGCTGTTCGGATTGTGGACGCTGCTGGCTGAATTGAAAATCTGGCCGCCGTATCTCTTCCCGTCCCCGTGGGGCGTCGGCGAAGCTTTATATTCTGGCTTCGCTGACCATTCTTACTGGATCGCAATCCGCGTCAGCATGCAGCGTGTCCTGATCGGCTATGGCATCTCAGTCGTTCTCGGCATGATCCTTGGCCTGGGCGTCGCCAGCAATAAGTTCCTCGAAGAAACCATGGGCGGCCTGCTGGTCAGCCTGCAGAGCCTGCCTAGCATCTGCTGGTGGCCTCTCGCTCTGTTGTGGTTTGGCCTCAATCAGAATGCGATCCTCTTCGTCGTCATCATGGGATCGCTGCTCTCTGTCACGCTCGCGATGGAAGACGGCCGCAAGCAGATGCCCAAGATCTTCGGCCAGGCCGGACGCAATCTCGGCGCGAAAGGATTCAAGCTGTTCTGGTACGTGCTGTTGCCCGCCAGCCTGCCGTTCATCGTTTCCGGGCTGAAGCAAGGATGGGCGTTCGCCTGGCGGTCGCTTATCACGGCAGAAATGCTTTATCTGAGTCTGGGGCTCGGACAGGTGCTCATGATGGGCCGTGACCTCAACGACATGAGCGCCGTCATCGCAGTCATGCTCCTGATCATCGCCATCGGATACATCGTCGATGGCGTGGTCTTCAAAGGCATGGAACGTCATTTGCACAACAAGTGGGGGTTGACGCCCGCCACGTAGAGACATTTAGCCCCTCCCCGAAGCTCTCGAAAAAGAATTGACGTGGGGTTAACCAAAATTCCGGTTCGATTCTCTTAATCTCTAGTAAGGACATAACAATAGAGAGTATTAGACGAAGCCGATAAATGTAGAAAGCAGGAAAGCCATGAAAACAACACTCACCTTAATCGCCGCCGTCCTGGCGCTCGCTTCCGTCGCAACGAATGTCCAGGCACAGGCCCAGACTCCGGCTTCGCAGCCCATTTCAACTTCGGTCTCCGGGCCGGCGTCGTCTACGCTCTCCGATAGCCCTGAGGCTGACCCAATCCAGCCCTCCGTCAGCGAGAAGAGCTCTTCGGGACCGGCCTATTTCCGCCGTGACGGATTCTGGTTGTCGACAAACGATGGCAGCACCCATGTTCAGGTCCACGGCTACGTTCAGGCCGACAATCGCATGTTTTCGGCCAACCAGCATGGCGAGGAAGTCGACGCCTTCCTCTTCCGCCGTATTCGTCCGCTCTTCGAAGGCACGCTGTTCGGTAACGTGGATTTCCGCTTCATGCCCGACTTCGGACAGAACAATCCTCAAATCCAGGAAGCCTTTCTGGAACTGAAGACTCTTCCTTTCGCCAAGCTCCGCGTCGGCAAGTTCAAAGAGCCCATCGGACTCGAAGTCCTCCGGCAGGACCGCGATCTGACCTTCGTTGAGCGGTCGATGGCATCTGATCTGGTTCCGCTCCGTTACATCGGCGCCCAGCTTTCCGGTTCAGTGCTGTCGAATACCATCACCTACGAGGGCGGATACTTCGATGGGTCGAGCGACGGATCCAACGGCGTCTTCACGCAGTGGGCCCACGGCAACGAAGCGGCAGCACGTGCGTTCTTTCACCCCTTCGCCAAGACCAACCTCACAGTCATGAAAGATTTCGGAGTCGGCGTTGGCGGATCAGCAGGAGATACACACGGAACGATCGCCGGCCTCAAGACGATCGGTCAGAACACCTTCTTCAAATACTCCTCGAGCACCGTCGCCGACGGCCAGCACAACCGCATCTCACCGCAGGCTTATTACTATGCCGGCCCCTTCGGTGTCCTGGGCGAGTATTCCATCTCGTCGCAGGAAGTATTGAACAAAGCGACCACGGGACGAGTCAGAAACGAAGCCTGGCAGGTCGAAACCTCGGTTCTGCTCACCGGCGAAAAGAACGGATACACCGGAGTGCGCCCCCGCAATGCCTTCGAGCCCGGACGAGGCTTCGATCACTTCGGCGCCTTTGAAGTGGCTTTCCGCTACAGTCAGGTGAATATCGGTAGCGAAGCGTTCACGAGTTTCGCTAGCGCATCGAGCGCCGCCCGCTTCGCCGGCGAAACTGGAATCGGCTTCAACTGGTATGTCACTCGTTACGTTAAAGTCCAAACGGATTACGAGCACACCGGATTCCGCATGGCGCCCGGCGCGAAGGCTCCGTTCCATAGCGAGAACCTGCTGCTGAGCCAGATCCAGCTAGCGTTCTAACAGCAACTCTAGGTAGGGGCGGATGCATTCGTCCGCCCCGCCGATGCAAAAGGCGCGCCGCAGCCGAAACCGAGTGGCGAGCCGAGATCAATCTCGAATCGGAAAGGGCACCAGTTCCACGACGAATCGGGGCGGACACGAGTTCCACCACGAATCAGGAAGGACCGAGTCCGCCACGAATGGGGAAGGGCACGAGTTCCACTCGTGCCGATAAGCGCAGAAAATGAATCGCGCTTCAGCGCCTGAGGTGAACTCGTTCTCTGCCGTGATCTTGTTCATCGTACTGAGGCGCCACCGAAGAGTGGCGCCTTTTCATGCCCGAAGAACGCCCCTGGTGCTAAGCTGGCAACAACCCACGCCAACAATCCTATGACTTCTCGACGCGACTTCCTGTGCCAGATATCTGCGACCGCCTTAGTAGCTACCGGCGCATCGTCTCTTCTCTCCTGGGCGCAAACGCCGGCGTCCACATCCGCCCTCGACGTTCCCGGCGAAGATGGCCTAATCGTCCGCTCGTTCCGCTTCGTCGATCTCGAAACGCCCGTCGAATATTTCAATACCTGGCTGACGCCCGTGCCTCGCTTCTTCGTCCGCAATCACATGCACGAACCCAGTGAACTCGAGGCGCCCACATGGCGCCTCACCATCGGCGGCGAAGTCGAAAAGCCAATAACCTTATCGCTTGCGGACCTTGCAAAACTCGAATCCCACTCAGTCGTCAACACGCTGGAATGTGCCGGCAACGGACGCGGACTCTACCGTCCGCAGGTCCCGGGCGTTCAGTGGCAGAAGGGCGCAGTAAGCACCGCCCGATTCTCCGGCCCTCGCCTGCGCGACGTCCTGCAACACGCGGCCGTGAAGACCTCAGGCAAGCATGTCATGTTCCGCGGCCTCGACGAAGTTCCAGGCAAAGTCCCTCCCTTTATTCGCAGCATCCCGATCGACAAAGCCCTCGACTCCGATACGCTCATCGCCACGCACATGAATGGCGCCCCCCTCACCAGGCATCACGGATTCCCTGCCCGTGCGCTCGTTCCAGGTTGGATTGGCGCCGCTTCCTGCAAGTGGCTCACCGAAATCAAGGTGCTCGACTCGGAGTTCGTCGGCAACTTCATGAGTCCCGGATACCGCCTTCCCAATCAGCCCGTAAAGCCCGGCGATACGGTTAAGCCGGAGGACACGCACCCAGTCACGGGACTGAATGTGAAATCGTTGATCGCAGGTCCCATCGATGGATTACGAACAAAGCCGGGACGGATTGCCGTACACGGTGTCGCATGGGCCGGTGAAGCCGATGTTGCGAAGGTCGAGATCTCCACCGACGGTGGGTCTTCCTGGAAGCCCGCAACGCTGGGCCAGGACAAAGCGCGCTACGCATGGCGCCTCTGGCATCACGATTTCAACGCCAAGAGCGGGGATTATTCGATCCTGTCCCGCGCCACCGACTCGCAGGGACGCATTCAACCCGACGCTGCCGTCTGGAATCCGAGCGGTTATCTTTACAACGCCATCGACCAGGTGAAGATCCATGTCGCGTAAAACCAACAGGTGGGAACATCCGCATTCGGCTGTCCGGTCAGATCGAACTCAGCACTTCGTCGTCTGGTTGGCAATTGCGATCCTGTTGATCGTCCTCTGCCCTGCCCTGTCCCCGGCTCAAAGTGGCGCGCTAAAGTTAACCGAGACTCTCCCCGCAGGAACAATGCAGCAAAAAACCACGACCGCCTGCACCGAATGTCACGAAGCGCGGATCATCCTTCAGCAGCGCCTGAGCAAAGCCGCCTGGACGAAAGAAGTCGACAAAATGATCAAGTGGGGAGCGGTCGTAGACGCCAACGATCATGACGCCCTAATCGATTACCTAAGCACAAACTTCAGCGTGGATCAGCCGCCGTACCAACCACCTCGCAGCGCTCCCGTAGCCAACAACAAGCCTAGTTCGAAGTAGTCCGTCAAAAGAAGATAAAGAACTCCTTAGTGACCCTTAGTGTCCTTGGTGGTTCAAGATCTTGATTTGCTTGGATCTAAGACTGTCTCAGCGCTCTCTGCGGAAGTTCTCAGCGCCCTCAGCGGTCAAAAGCTTTTAACGCAGCGTAAGGAACAGGATGGCGGACCAGCCGAGCACGGCAAAGCGCTACCGACCCAGCATCCGTGCGAACCCTGCGGACACTACGGTAGCGCCGCTAATACAGAGCCCAAACTTATATTGTGAAAGTATGGAACCACCCAGGTACTACCGACAGTGCATTCTTAGGTACCGGCAGGTAATACTCGTACCGTTAATACGTGCCGCCCCGATTGGATTCATGCCAATTCTCTGGCACTATCGAGGCTGCTACGAAACTCCCCGCAAATCGCCAGACCGGTGCGACGATTCAGCTCCAGCCGCGAAGCAGCGGAAGAATGCAGCCCACGGCGCAAGCCGTGGGAGAGAAGTGGAGATTGAACGAGCCCCAAAGGGGCGAAAGACAAACTGCCACGCCGAACGATACGCATCCGGCCTACTTTCCGTCCCCTGCGCTCTCTGTGTCCTCTGTGGTGACAGCTTTTTCCGGCCGCAACAACGGAAACAAAATCACATCCCGGATCGTGTGCTGATCGGTCAGCAGCATGCAAACTCGATCGATGCCGATGCCCACTCCCCCTGCCGGAGGCATTCCGTACGACAGCGCGCGAATGTAGTCTTCATCCATCTGGTGCGCTTCATCGTCGCCACGCTCGCGCTCTTTCAACTGCGCCTCAAAGCGGGCACGCTGGTCCTCAGGATCATTCAGCTCGCTGAAGCCGTTGGAGATCTCCATCTTGCCGGCAAAGATTTCCCACCGCTCCGTCCAGTCCGGCTCGTCCGGCTTCTGCTTGGACAACGGTGAAACAGCCGTCGGGAATTCGTAAATAACAGTCGGCTGCATCAGGTGTTCCTCAGCGCAAGCCTCAAACAAACCAGCAATGGTCTTCCCCGCCGGGGCCGCCAGATCGTAGGCCATATGCGTGTGCCCAGTGTTGAAACGCTCAACTAATCTCTTCACGCTCTCGTGGGTCGCAAACTCGCTCATCTCCGGCTTCGCGCCGGAACGTTCCGGCCAGAATTTGATGATGGCCTCGCGCATCGTCATGCGCTGCCAGTTCGACCAATCGAGTTCTTCGACAACTTCCTTGCCGTCTTCCGTTCTGGTCCACTTCGATTTCGGACTGCCATTCACCGCGATCGCGGCCTCGGTAATCGACTCCATCGTGAGATTCATGATGCCTTCATAATTCGTGTAAGCCTGATAAGCCTCCAGCATCGTGAACTCCGGATTCCAGCGCCATCCAAGCCCCTCGTTGCGGAAGTTGCGATTGATCTCGTACACGCGATCGAGCCCGCCAACGACAAGCCGCTTTAAATAAAGTTCAGGCGCGATGCGCAGATAGAGATCCATATCGAGCGTGTTGTGATGCGTCACAAACGGACGCGCCACCGCTCCCCCGGCGATCGGCTGCATCATCGGCGTTTCGACTTCGACGAATCCGTGCATGTCGAACGTCCGCCGGAACGACTGGATCATCTTCGTGCGCTTCAAAAACACATCGCGCACCTCGGGATTCATGAACAGATCGACGTAGCGCTGCCGGTAACGCAGCTCGACGTCGGTAAGCCCGTGCCACTTCTCAGGCAGCGGCAGCAGATCCTTGCTCAGAAACTCAATCTGCTCGACGTGTACGCTGAGCTCGCCGGTGCGTGTGCGGAAAAGATATCCGCTAACGCCGATGTGGTCGCCCAGATCAAGCAGCTTGTAAAGTTCGAATCCCTTGTCTCCGACGGCGTCTTTCTTGACGTAGATCTGCAGCTTCTTCCCGCCCTGCTGAATGTGAGCGAACCCGGCCTTGCCCATCAGCCGGATCGCCATGATGCGTCCAGCAACACGCACGCTAACGCGCGCCTGATCCAGTTCCTCGGCAGTCTTCGGCGAGTAGTCAGTCAGGATCTGCTCGACGGTGTGGGTGAACTCGTATTTGCTGCGGTACGTCGGCTGGCCTAAAGCCTCGATCTGTTTCAGCTTCTCCCGCCGCAGTTCGTAGATTTTGTCGTCCAGTGCCAATAGAATTCCTTTATTCGTGATGAGGAACAGCGATTATAAACGGCGTCGAAGCTTTGAGCAGAATCCCGGATTGATTTGAACCCGTACAGCGTCGAGCCGCGCCGCGAACGAGCCCAGTCAATCCGCCTCTACGCGCTTAGTGAACCTTAGTGTCCTTGGTGGTTCAAGATTTTGGATTTGCTTGGGTCTCAGCTGTCTCAGCGCTCTCTGCGGAAGTTCTCAGCGTCCTCAGCGGTCAAAAGCTTTTAACGCAGCGTATGGAACCAAGAATCACGGATGCAAGGCAAAGCGCCACCGACCCAGTATCCGTGCGAACCTTGCGGACCACTACGGTAGCCCGCTAATACAGAGCCCAAACCTGTATTGTGAGAGTATGGAACCGCCCAGGTGGATCGGATGAACCTTCTGCTCGCCGTCCTGTTTGCTTTTCCTTTGTTCCATTCTTCGCATGCCCCCGCTGTCTTCCGAACCCGTATCGACACAACCGCCGGAACCTTCGTCATCGAGACCCATCGCGATTGGTCACCGAACGGTGCCGACCGCTTTTACGAACTGGTCCGCGAGCACTATTATGACAACTCGCGCTTCTTCCGCGTCGTGCCTGGACGTTGGGTTCAGTTTGGTATCGCCGGCTATCCCAAGCTCGCGCAAGCCTGGCGTCATAAAACCATTCCGGACGACATCCTCAAGGTCCACAACCAACCCGGCTACGTCGCCTTTTCCAATACCGGCCCGGGAACGCGGTCCACGCAGGTTTACATAAACCTCCGCGACAACTCCGCCGTCAATGATTCCGAGCGTGCTTTTGCTCCCTTCGGCAAGGTTGTCGAAGGCTGGGATGTTGTCGAGAAGCTGTACGGCGGCTACGGAGAAAACTCCGGCAGCGGCATGCGCGCCGGACACCAGGACAAACTATTCGAAGGCGGCAACGCCTATCTGGACAAAGAATTTCCCAAACTGGACCGCCTCATTCGCGCAGCAATTATTCCAGACAGCTAGATCCTGCTCACACCCTCGAAGGATGAGATTAGATGGCAAGAGCTCGTTGAGGGAATTTGAGCGTAATAGAGATTTATCAACAATTGACCCAAGGTTTCATGGTTTCAGGATAGTCGACGATTTGCCCAGAACACTGCTTAACCGCATTACAGAACGGGCATTAACCTCGTTCCCAACTCACTCGCCCCGATCATGCAAAGTATTTCACGTTGACAGGCATAGACATTTCTTACGCTATGGCAGCCCTTGAGCTCAAAATCAGAGATTCAAAGAGATTCAAAAAGAGAGGCTTCAATGAGACATCGGGCCGCTGCACCGAGTTTTTGGCTATTGGGAAATCGGATGTTTTAGGAGCCACCACATCATGAGCAAGAGCGCAGCTACAATGCAGAGAACTACGAGCCCAAATCGTTTTTGATCGAAAGTTTTATTGTGATTGCTCTTCTTTGTCAGGCGAGTACTCCTAACTTGGAGGCAGCGTTCGTTGCGAATTTTACTCTCTTCTGTTTTTCCTAATCTCGCCACGATGCCCTCGAATTACACCTGTAGGATGTCGCCCTCTCTGGCCACCATCACGTAGAGTACGGGATTCACAAAAAAGCCGAGAAATAATCGCGAAACCAGGCCGGCCACAATGACAATCGCAAACGGCTTCTGAGTGGACGAGCCGATGCCAGTCGACAGTGCGGCTGGCAACAGGCCTAGACAGGCGACTAGTGCAGTCATCATTATCGGGCGCAAGCGCAGTAGAGAAGCTTCGTATGTTGCGGTGTGAATGTCTTTGCCTTCCAAACGCAGCTTGTTGATATAGGAAACAAGAATGACCGCAGTCTGAACCGATACACCTAACAGGGCCAGCAGACCCAGGACTGACGACACACTGAATGGCGTACGCGTCAGCTTCAGCGCTATGAGGGCGCCGACTGGTTCGGTCATGATTACGCCGATCGCGATTGTGACCGGAAACTTGAAATTTCCGTAGAGTGCAAACAGGATCATGAAAATCAGCAGAATTGCGATCGGGCCGATGATGGTCAACTGCTGCTTGGCTTCGAGGAACAGACTGTACTCGCCTCCCCACGTCATCCAGTAACCTTGCGGCAGTTGCACGACTTTGTTGACCGCCTTTCGCCCATCGTGCACTGCGCGCTCCAAGTCACGGTGTTCAATGCTGTATTGAACTCCGATGTAACGCGAATTGTTTTCGCGATAGATAAAGGATGCGCCATTGCTTTCCTCTATGCTGGCCAATTCTTTCAGCGGAATCTGCTCGCCATCGGGGGCTCCGACGAGCAGGTTGCCGATCTGACTAGGAGTACTGCGGAATTGCGGCTGCATACGAACGACCAGATCAAAGAGTTTTTCGCCCTGGATGACTTGCGTGGCCGCTTGCCCCCCAACGGCAGCCTGAATCACTGCTTCCACATCAGAAACGTTGATGCCATAGCGAGCGATCTTCTCCCGGTCAGGGTTGATGATCAAGGTGGGCTGGCCCAGCTCGCGAACGACCGTCAGCTCGGTAAAGCCCGGGATTTGTTCCAATGTTTTCTTGATCTGCAGAGCTTTGTCTTGCAACACGTTCAGGTCCGGACCGTAGACCTTGACCGCCAACGAGCTTTTGAGTCCTGTGAGCGCCTCGTCGACGGCATCCTCAGCGGGCTGAGTGTAATTGAAAATAATTCCGGGAAAGGTGGTCAGGCGCTTGTTGATCGACTCGATTAGTTCTTCCTTGCTGTGAATGTCGCCATCCCAGGCTTTGGTGCTGTAAGGTTTGAGTCCGACATAAAACTCGCAGTTAAAAAAACCAGTAGGATCGGTGCCATCGTCGGGCCGACCCAATTCTGAACCGACAATCGTCACTTGGGGATAGGACATCAAGATGTCGCGAATTTGCGGCGCAATCTTAGCCGCTTCTTCCCAAGAGATGGTGTAGGGCATCGTTGCACGGACCCAGAGCGCGCCCTCATCGAGGTGGGGCATGAATTCGCCGCCAATGAATGGGACAAGGATGAGCGTAGCGCCGAAGATAACCGCAGCCCCGGCCATAGTAGTCCATGGACCATCCAGGCACCACACCAGCTTTGTCCCATACCATTTTTTGATGGCTTCGAATGGGGGATTGACTTTCTCCTTAACTCCGCCCTTGAACCAGTACGACGCCAGTACCGGCACCAAAGTTAGGCTGAGCATCAAGGCCCCGAGAAGGGCGAACGACATGGTGTCGGCCATGGGGTGAAACAACTTGCCCGACGGACCGCTCAAGGCATAGATGGGCAGGTATCCGGCGATGATGACGGCCACCGAATAGAAGATGGGGCGATCGACATCGCGCGCGGCATGCAGAATAACTTCGTGCAGGTTGTATTCCTGACCGCTCCTCTCTGCCATCTCACGGTAGATGTTTTCCATCATTACGACCGTGCCGTCAATAATGATTCCGAAATCGATGGCGCCGATGGAAAGCAGATTGGCCGACAGATTCTGCGCGTGCAGCAGGATGAAGCTGAAGAGCAGAGCTAGTGGGATGGTCAAGGTAACGATAATCGCAGCGCGAATGCTGACCAGAAAAAAGAGCAGCACAACGAACACGAGAATCATCCCGCGGACCAGATTGTCTTCTACCGTGCGGGTAGTCAGATCGACTAGGTCGCTGCGGTCATAAAAAGGACGAACTTTGACGTTCTTGGGCAGGATCAGTTTATTAAGTTGGTCGGTCTTGTCCTGAACCCCCTTCAAGACGTTCTGGGCCTGCTCGCCGCGCCGCATGAGGATGACGCCTTCGACGGCGTCGTCGTTTTTCTGAAAGCCGAACTGGCCTAACCGGGGAGCATTTCCGATCACCACCTGACCGATGTCGCCAATGCGAACCGGCGTTCCGTGATTGCTGCCGACAACAATGCTGGCGATATCCTTAGTGTCGCGGACCAGGCCGACGCCGCGAACGTAGTAGAACTGTCCACCTTGCGAATAGAATCCGCCACCGGTATTGGCGTTGTTGTTGGCGAGAGCCTGAATCACCTGCGGGACGGTCAGGTGGTAGCCATAAATGCGGGCAGGATCGAGCAATACCTGGTATTGCATGACCGTACCGCCGAAGCCGGAATCATCGGCGACCCCGGGGACCGCTTTGTAAGCGCGCTCCAGAACCCAGTCTTGAATGGTCTTCAATTCCTGAGGAGTCCGGTCAGGACTCTCGATGACGTACCGATAAACCAGTCCACTGGGGCTGAATAGAGGAGCCAGGCTGGGTGTGACGCCGGTGGGAAGCGTTACGTCGGCCAAGCGCTCGAACACGACCTGGCGCGCAAAGTAGTCGTCGGTGCTCTCTTCGAAAGTCAGCCGGATATCAGAGAGGCCGTAGAGCGAAATGGAACGCATGACCTCGAGGTGAGGCACGCCGTTCATTTCCACTTCCAGTGGCAGAGTGACCAGACGCTCCATCTCTTCGGCCGCGTGGCCTGGCCATTGCGTGATTAACTCCACCATGGGTGGAGACAGGTCGGGGTAGGCATCCACTGGCATGCGTTGGAAAGAAATCGCTCCCCAGCCCGCGATCACCGCCACAAATATCAGCACCAGGAAGCGCTGCCGCAGGGCGGCTTGAACGACGCGATGTATCATGGGTGGCCCTCAGTTCGGTGCGATTGAGACATCCGCGTTTGGGGCATAGGCATCATCTTTGCAGTGAATTTGCAAATTGCAGGAACAAGCTTCCGTTGGCAACAATACGGTCCCCTTGAGCAAGCCCGCTGGTGATCTCTGTGGTCTCCTCAGAAGTCTGCCCAATAGTCACACTGCGCATGGCAAACTGGTTTTGCCCGGCGAGCGCGTAAACAAAGGGTTCGTTCTCCGCGTTACGCAGTACTGCGGCATTTGGGACGATGATCGCGTTCGGTAATTTTCCCGCCTGAACCTGAGCGATGACGTACATGTTGTTCTTCAGTCTTCCCTGCGGATTGTTCACATCAATGCGAGCTTGCAGGGTGCGGGTCGTAGGATCGAGCGCGGCCGCCATGTATGAAATTTTTCCGTGGAAGTCAGTCCCGGGATAGGAGTCCGTCAGAATCGTTACCGGATTGCCCACGCGGACATATGGGAGATCCTGCTGGTAGACATTGGCCTGGACCCACACCGTGCTCATGTTGGAAATGGTGAACGCCTGGGTTGTGCCGGCTTGAATGACCTGGCCTGGAGCGACGAGACGTTCGACCACTTCGCCCGTAATGGGTGCGAGGACGGGCAATTCGGGCGACCCGCTCGTTTGCACCGCCTGGTCGGGGCTCTTAAAGCCAAGCACGTGAAGCGCCTGCTCGGAGGCTTGCAGGTCGGCTTCGGCTTGATTGCGGGCTGATTCTGCGGCAATCAAGTCTTTTTCCGCGATAGCGTGGTGATCGTAAAGATCTTTGGCGCGGGCATATTCGTGATCAGCGAGCGTGAATGCATCCTTCGCTTTCATATAAGTCGCGCGCAGCTGGGAAAAATCCGGACTGGCGATGTACAACAACGGCTGGCCAGCTCTCACAGTTTCTCCGGGTGATACGACAATTCGGCTGACCGGTCCGCTGACCTGCGTAATTACGGGAGTAGTGGCGAATCCGTTGTAAGCGACCGCACCAGTCAACCGCAGTGTGCGCGTCAAGGTTGAGGGCGTAACGGTGACGATCTGAATACGGCTCATCTGATCCGCAGGAATCGAAAATAAC
>Ga0209060_10002840_pt1 | contig 15402 bp, 12 predicted proteins | sample Coa_R1_8_FD_187155 | JGI IMG/M metagenome (GOLD analysis project Ga0209060, IMG submission 187155) | Surface soil microbial communities from Centralia Pennsylvania, which are recovering from an underground coalmine fire - Coalmine... | ecosystem: Environmental > Terrestrial > Soil >...
GCTGCGGCTCGGCGGCGGGTGGCATGGCGGACGAGCGCTGTTCGGCGCGGCGACGGTCGTGCTGCTGCTGCTCGGCGGCGCGCCCGCCCGCGCCGAGGAGGCGGCGCTCCCGTCGCCCGAGATGCTCACCGAGCTGAAGAAGCGGCTCCTCGAGGACCCGCCGTGCGCGCCCGATTGCGGCGCCATCCAGCGGATGGCGCTCGAGGCGGCGCCGGGCGAGCTGCGTCTCGTGCTGGAGACCTCGGGGGCGGTGGCGACCGCGATCCCGCTGCCGAGCGGGGGCAAGGACTGGTCGCCCACCACCGTGCGCGTCGACGGCAAGCCGGCGTCGGCGCTCAGCCGCACCGAGGAAGGGGACCTCTGGCTGGCGTTGCCCGCGGGCGTCTCGCGCGTCGAGCTCGACGGCCCGCTCCCCGCCCGCGACAGCGTCCAGCTCGCGCTGCCGCTGGCGCCGCGGTTCGTGACGGCCAGGTCGCGCGGCTGGACGATCGACGGCCTGCACGAGGACGGCGCCGTCGACGAGAGCCTCAAGCTCTCCCGCCAGAGCAAGCCGGGCGCGGGCGCGGCCACCGAAGACGACGCCGCCCCCACCCTTCCGCCCTTCCTGCGCGTCGAGCGGACGCTGCACCTGGGGCTGCGCTGGGAGGTCGACACCGTGGTCCGCCGCGAGACACCCACGGGAGCGCCGGTGGTCATCGAGATCCCGCTCCTGGCCGGCGAGGCGATCACCACGCCGGGCATCCGCCTCGCCAAGGGCAAGCCCGCCGCCAGCATCAGCCTCGGGCCCGACGACGGGGAGGTGAGCTGGCACTCGACGCTGGCCGAATCGGCCGTCGTGGGGCTGCGCGCCGATCCGGCCTCGGCCTCGCGCTGGGCGGAGACCTGGCGGCTCGATCTGGGCCCGACCTGGCACGCCGAGCTGAGTGGCATCCCCGCCGTTCACCGGGCTGACGAGGCGGCGGCGCGCATCCCCACCTGGCGTCCCTGGCCCGGCGAGGCGGTGCGCATCGCCGTCACTAAGCCGGCGGGCGCCGGCGGGCAGACACTGACCATCGACAGCGCGACGTTGGCGCTCGCCCCCAGCGTGCGTGCCACGCGCGCCACCCTGAGCCTGGACGTCCGCTCGAGCCGCGGCGCACAGCACACCATCACGCTGGGCGACGGCGTCGAGCTCGAGTCGGTCCAGCTCGACGGGGCCTCCCAGCCGATCCGGCTCGAGAGCGATCACCGGCGCGTCGTCCTCCCCATCATCCCCGGCAAACACAGCTTCACGGTGGCCTGGCACGAGCCGGCGTCGCTGTCGGCGTTCTATCGCGCGCCGGCCATCGACCTCGGCGCGCCGGCCAGCAACGTCGAGGTGCGGATCGATCTCCAGTCCGCGCCACGCTGGGTGCTGTGGGCGGGCGGACCGCGCCTGGGGCCGGCGGTGCAGTTCTGGAGCGTGGTCCTGGTGCTGGTGCTGCTAGCGATCGTCCTCGGGCGCACCCACCTGACGCCGCTCCGCTGGTGGGACTGGACGCTGCTCGGCGTGGGGCTGGCGCAGCTGCCGCTGCCAGCCGCGGGCGTGGTGGCGGCGTTCCTGCTCGGGCTCGGCTGGCGGGCGCGCCATCCGATCGCCGGTCGCGCGTTGCTCTACGACGCGTCACAGCTGGCGATCGCGGTGCTGGCGATGGCCTCGGTGACCATCCTCTTCAAGGCGATCGAGGAGGGGCTGGTGTCGCTCCCCGACATGCGGGTGGTCGGCAACGGCTCCAGCTCGGCGCTGCTCGCCTGGTACCAGGATCGCGCCGGCGCCCTGCTGCCGCGCCCCTGGCTGTTCTCGACGCCGCTGATGGTCTATCGCGGCGCCATGCTGGCCTGGTCGTTGTGGCTGGCGCTCGCCGCGCTCACCTGGGCGCGGTGGGTCTGGCGCTGCGTGCGCGCCGAGGGGTGGTGGCAGCCCCTGTGGCCGAAGGTCCAGCCGCCGGCCGTGGCGCCGCCGTCCGGAGAGCCCGACCCCGGCGCGTGACGCGCGCGGCTCAGAGGACGAAGTTGACCAGCAACTTCTCCTCGCCGCGCAGAAGCTCGGCGGGGAAACGCCACTTCTTGAAGTGGCTGGCGTAGCAACGGCGGATGTCGGCGGTGGCCGAGTCGGCGCCCAGGATCTGCACCACCTCGACGCCACCGTTGGCGCCGATCTCGAACGCCGCACCCAGCTCGACGGGCGGGCCGCGGTCGGGATCGTCGAGGCACTCGCGCAGCTCGGGCGCCCGTTGCTGGGCGAACGCGCGCAGGGCCTTGGTTCGCTCCCCCTCCTCCATCGGCTTGCCGTCGGGGAGCGGGACCAGCGCCGCCGGCGCGGGGTGGGCCGGCTTGGTATGGCGCGCGGCGTGCGTCCCGGTCGCGCCGCCGCCGCCGCTCGAGGGGGAGGGCGTGATGCAGGCGACCGCGGGCGGACAGACGGGCGGCGGCGGGATCGGCGCGGGCGCCGGCGTGCGCCGTAGCGCCAGCAGGTAGCCGGCGCCGCCGCCCGCCGCGAACAGCAGCACGGCCAGCGCCGCCAGCAGGCCGGCCGGCTGGCGCTGGTCGTCGCGGCGCCGGCCCGGCACGCCGCTCTGGCGCAGCCAGGGCGGCAGATCGTTCGTCGGGGGCATCGTCGCCCGGCCCCCGGCTACTTCGCCACCGCGGCGATGCTGTTCCCCAGCGACTTGATGGCCGCGTCGGGCATCGAGCCCATCAGGGTGCAGAGGTCGGCGGTCTGCCCGGTCCCCGGGTTGGCCGCGTTGAGCGCCTGCATGAGGGGCCCGAAGTAAGCGTTCGGCGAGGGGCCGATGACGTCCAGGTCGTTGAGCGGGAACCCGTTCACCCCCTTGCAGGCAGCGACGAAGGCGGTCTCGTCCTCGCCCTCCGGCGTGGCAATCGACGCCTGGACCACGCGCGAGGGCGGGATCCCGCCGTTGGCGAAGGAGAGCCAGCTGGCCGTGCCGTCGGCGTTGGTGTCGAGGAAGGTGTCGGTCGGCGAGCGGCCGTTGACGTTGCAGTCGGCGCTCCCCATCGCGCACCGGCGCGGGAGGGGCTGCAGGTAGATGACGATGAAGAGGTCGCGCGGGGTGTCGAAGAACGCGCTGCGGTCGATCCCGCCCAGCTGGGGCGGGAGCGCGAAGCTGTTCAGCCCCTGCCCGAACCCGATCAGGTTGGCCGCCTCGGAGGTCTGCCCGTCGCCGTCGAAGTTCCCCGACGACGCCAGGAGCTGCAGCGCCAGCTGCAGGTCGCCCGGATCGATGTTGCCCAGCGTGGGCCCGATGAGCGGCAACAGCGACTGGTAGTTGGTGAGGCCGGCGTCGGCCCCTTGGGCCAGCAGGCCCAGCAGCGCGAGCGACGACGGCGACATGGCGGAGTCGGCGCGCTGCCCGAGCAGCAGCCGCGGCCCGAACTGGTCGCCGTAGGTGGCGATGAGGCCCATGTTGGCCACCTTGAGCTGGATGCTGCTAAAGTAGGAGCCCAGGCCGAGGATGATCGAGGCGTAGCTGTCGGCCAGGTTCGCCGACGAGCGCGCCAGGTTGGCCACGTAGAGGACGTTCGCCTCCAGCGGCGGCGGCGGCGGCAGCGCGTCGGGCCTATTCTGCGGCGGGGGTGGGATGACGATGACCTTGGTCATGCTCCCATCCGGGCTGTCCGGCGTGATGATCGTGCAGCCGACCGTCGCCGCGAGCAGCGCGGGCGCCAGATACCGATAAGCGAAGAACGACTTCATAGGGCCACCACCTTTCCTTTGTCCTTGCCGGTTCCGATCTCTTTGCCTGGCTCGGTCTGCGGCGCCTGCAGGCCGCGGACGCGCAACGCCTGGCGCAGCGCCGTGAACAGCGCCCGCCGCGCCTCGGCGGTCTGCCGCGGCGTCGCCGCCAGCGCCAGCGAGAGGTCCTCCGCGAGCGCGGCCGCCACCGTCGGCGGCAGCACCGACATCGTGCGCGTACCGACCCCCTCCGGCGCGGCGCGGAGGAAGCGGGCCAGCGTCTCGGTCGGCACGTTCGAGACCGCAGCCGCCAGCACCTCCTCCGAGACCAGCTCGAAGGTCGCGTCCGAGATGAGCGAGGCCTCCACCACGCGCGCCTTGACCGGATCGGCCCGGCGCATCGCATCCAGGATGTCGGCCTGCTCGGCGGGGGGCCGCTCCTCGATCAGCTCGACGGCCAGATCGATGTCGCCGGTCTGGCCCGAGTCGATGTGCGCTAGATCGACGGCCCGCGCGTTCAGCGTCGCCGCGACGTCGAGCAGGTGCTCCTTGGAGAACGACTTCGGCGAGGCGATGGCCGCCGCCAGCGCCGCGCGGTCGGCCGGCGAGCGCCCCTCGAGGTAGGTCGCCCGCAGGTGGGCCGGCGCGTAGCGCAGCGCCGCGGCGCGCACCACCGCCGGCTCGGGTTCGAGCAGCGCCGCCAGCCGCTGCGCCGAGACGCCCATGAGGAACGCGAACTCCTGCTCGACCGGATCGTCGCTGCCGATCATCCGGTGCTTGAGGACCCGGCGGTGGAGCTCGTCGACGACCTCGCGCGCCTCCTTGCGCGCGCGCCCATCGACCAGCATCGCCGCCGCCTCGCGCAGACCGGGGGTGAAGGCCGGATCGCCGCGCAGGTCCTCGACCACCTGGGGCCCGATCAGCTCGACCGCGACGGCGACCTTCTCGATCTGATTTTCGCGCAGCAGCTCGCCCATCACGCGGCGAGCCAGCACGCGATCCTCGCGCAGCGCGCGGCGCACCTCGGGGAGGTGGTCGACCCCCGCCGGCGCGGCGCCCGTCGAGCCTTCGCCGCGCCGGTCGGGCGCGGTCCCCGCCGCCATCTTGCGGCGCGCGCGCCGCTCCGCCAGGGCGCTCGCCAGCGCGAAGGCCAGCGCGCCGATGAGCAGGCCCAGGATCCCCAGCGCGACGGCGAAGATCCAGGGGACGTTGCGCAGCCCGGACTCGGGCGGCGGCGCAGGCGGCGGCGGCGGCGTCCGCTCCGGCTCCTTCTCGTGCTGCGGCTGCGGGGCCGGCTGCGACGGCGGGTAGCCCCAGGGGGGCGGCTGGCGCTCCTGCGGTTGCGGGCGCGGCGTGGGGAAGGCGAAGGTGGTCTCCGTGATCTCCACCGGGACGTTGAGCCCGTCGAGCTTGCTCTTGATCAGGTTCTTGAGGTCCTTGCGGAACTGCGGCGGGAGCTTCGAGTCGAGCGTCAGCGCCACCTCGACCCGTTCGGCCACGAACTCGGTCCCGGGCGTGAGCTCCTCGAAGCCGGGCGCCGCGCCCGCGGGCAGCGCCGTCGGCCGGTTCACGCGCACGTCGATGTACTTCAGCTCGGCTTGCCCGGGCGCCATGTCCTGGAGCACCGGGGCGACGCGCCGCTGGACCTCGTCACGCACGTTGGTCTCCAGCAGCTGCGCGTCGTTCCCGAAAGGCGCCCGCCGGTCGGCGTGCGCGACCGCCGTCGGCAGCAGCGTCGCCAGAGCCAGCGCCACCGCCGCCACCGCGCCTCGCCCGGTCGCCCCGCCTGCCGTATTGAAGATGCGCTTCATTCGACCACTCCCCATTTTAGTGGACGTTTAGTGGACCCTTATCACCACTCTGCGATTTTCGCCGCGCGCGCGGGCCTGCTGCGCCGCGTCTCCCTGAACCGGCGTCGCCGGTCGGGTGTCGGCGTACCCCTGCGCCGAAAGCCGCTGCGGGCTGACCCCGATGGCGGTGAAGAGCTTGAGAACATTGATGGCCCGGGCGCTCGACAGGTCCCAGTTCGAGTCGAACCGCGCCGTATGGATCGGCACGTCATCGGTGTGCCCCTCGATGGCGATCTGGTAACGGTTGTCGATGGTGGGGAGCAGCTTGCCCACCTTGTCGATCGCCTGGTGGCCGGCGGTGGTGATCTCCGCCTGACCGCTGTCGAAGAGGAGCGCGCTCTTGAGCTCCATGCGCAGCCCCTCGTCGTCGAGGACGGTCTTGACCTGGCTCTGCAGGTTTTGCTGCTGGATGACCGAGTCGATCTTCTCCTTGAGGACGTCGAGCGACGGCGGCGGCGCCTGGTGGGAGATGGCGGCCGAGACCATCTCGAACTTGCGCAGGTTCACCTTCGACATGGCCAGCGCCAGGATGAGGAAGGCGAGCAGCAGGCTGACCACGTCGACGTACGGGATCAACCACGACGTGTCGTCCTCCTCGCCGTAGCTGAGGAGATCGGGCTCCGCGGCGCGCGGCGCCCTGGCGCTCTTGGCCGCCGGCTCTGTGTCGCTCCCGATCACGCAGCCTCCGCGGCGGCCGGGCCGCCGCCCGACCCCGAGAGCAACCGCAGGTCGTAGAGCGAGCGCCCCTCGGCGATGCTGGTGAGCCCACGCTCGAGCAGGCGCGCCGACACCGAGAGGTTTCGGCCGTAGTTCTCGATCCGCTTGGCGAACGGCGACCAGATCCCGTAGGCCAGGATGAGGCCGTAGAACGTCGCCAGCTGGGCGACCGCCATCGCCGGACCAAGCTGCTCGAAGTTCTTCAGGTTGATGAGCATGTTCACCAGGCCGACGATGGTCCCCATGAGTCCGACGGCCGGGGTCGTGCGGGCGAGGAAGCGAAACACCTCCTCCGCTTCCTTGATCTGCGAGAGCCGCGCGTAGGAGAGGGTCAGCACCGTCTCCCGGGCGTCGGCGCCGCCCCCCGGCTGGAGCAGCAGCGGCCCCACCTCGCGCAGCAGCGGATCGGCGGCGTCGCTCAGCACCTTGGAGGCCTCGACGTTCCGCCCCTGCTTGAGCTCGCGGCCGAAGCGATAGAGGTCGGCCACCATGCGCGCCTCGGCGCGCCGGGCGTTGTAGCGCAGCGCCTGCGCCAGCGTCACGATCCCGCGCCAGATCTCGCGGACGTCGTGCCCCACCAGCAGGATCGATGGCGGAGCGCAGAGCAGCAGGATCAGCGCGGCCGGGTGGACGAAGCCGTTGAACCCGGTCTCCATGTGGGCGCGGGTCGCCACCAGCGTCGCCCACAACCCCGCGAGCCCGATGATGATGTGCATCTTGTCGTCGTCCTCTCTTATTATTTGCCGAGGCGCTGCAGCGCCTCGAGCACCGCGAGGTTGAAGGGATTGAGGCGCAACGCCTCCTGCCACGCCTCACGCGCCAGGTTCTTGTTCCCCAGCCGCTCGTAGAGCGACCCCTTCATCGACAGGATGTGCTCGTCGTCGGGGTACTGCTGCTCGAGCTTCACGATCTCTACCAGCCCCAGCTCGTAGTGGCGGGTGCGATAGAGATCCTTCACCTTGGCCAGCGTCAGCAGGTAGCTGGCCTTGGCGGGCTCGGGCGTGCCCGCCGCGGGCTTGGTCGGACCGGGCCGGGCACCCTTCCCGCCGGCCTGGGTGAGGCCCGGGCGGGGCTTGTCGGTGGACTCGTCGATCGCGTCGTCGGGCCCGGGGGCCGAGTCGGCGCGGGCGCGCTGCTCGGCCTGGTTCTCGGCGATGATCTCGCGATCGGCCTCGGTGGCTTCCGCCATGTCGGGCACGAGACCGCTCGGCTTGCCGCTGAGCGGGACGGTCACCTGGTAGGCGGTGCCGTACTCGGGGAGCTGAATCTCCCAGTCGCGCTGGCCGTCGGTCATGCGGACGACGTAGCGGGTGCGCCCCACCTCGCCGCCGGCGGTGTAGGGCGACCCGCGCAGGAGATCGGGCGGGACGCGCACGTCGGCCGGCACGGCGCCGCCCGTCGAACATCCAGAGCCCGCCCCGGCCAGATACAGGCCGGCGACCAGCGCGAAAACGAGGTGATGAAAACTCGGTTTGAACATCTGTTTCACCAATTGACTGCCACCCGCAAGCGGTAACCAATGCCCCCCAAATCATAGTTCGAATACGTGGTGGGCAAGACGTACATCGGACCCAGCATCAACGACAGCCGGAACTTGAGGTGCACGTCGAGTCCCCCTTCGAAATAGAAGGTGTTTCCCTGGTTGCCGGTGAACATGCCGCCGGCCTCGCCGTAGACCCAGATCTCCGGCTTGATGAGGTTCGGATCGGAGAGGTTGTGCGAGTAGTAGACGCCGAACAGGATCGAGTTGAGCGCCTGCGGCTGCTTGCCGCTCGACGGCGGGCCGGTGGTGAAGATCCCGGCGCTGATCCCGAACGCGTTCCCCTGGTCCTGGCCGAACTTCTCCTGGAGGCGCAGCGCGACTTGCGCGCCGATGACGTCACCGGTCGGCGCCGTGTAGCCCATCTGCGCGATCCCCATTGAAAGGGTGAAGCCATAGTTGGGGCGGGCGTTGATCTTCCGCTCCAGCTCCTCGGCCTTCTCCTCGCGCGTGGGGATGCGCTTCCCGGTGCGCAGCAGCGCCGCCATCGTCCCGTCGGAGCGGTAGGCGTCGCTCCAGACGATGACGCCGTCGGAGGCGCGGAAGACCGACACCTCCATCCAGATGACCTGCTGGTCCGGGCTGTAGGTGAAGTCGACGTCCATGAAGGTCCGGATGCCCAGCTTCTGGCCGAGCCGCTTGACGTCGTCCTGGTTGGGCGCGCCGACCTTGATGATCCATTGCCCGTTCTGCACGCTCGAGTGCATGGCCATGCACTCGGCGCACATGACCATCTGGATCTGCGTCGCGTTGATGATACGGGCCACCAGCCGCTGCTGGAGCGTGCCGGCGAACTCGGGGCGCAAATTGGCCGACAGGTGCACGTTGCGGATCGACAGCGGCGAGATCGCCTTCTGATCCTCTTTCCCGAGCCGCAGCGCCACCTCGTCGATGATGTCGTCGACCAGATCGAAGAAGTCGACGCTGTCGTTCGAGCGCCGGATCAGCTCCTCGATCTGGACCTCCGTGGCGGGCTTGGGCGGCGGCGCCGGCACGCGCGACTGCGGCGGCCCGGCGGGCTTGACCTGCGTGCCCGAGACCGACGTCACCGGCCTCGGTCCGCGGGGCGGCTGAAGGGGCGCGCTCCCGTCGGGCGGCTGGGTGGCCCGCTGGTAGCGGCGCGGCACTTCGGTGTCGGTCCGCTGGCGGACCTCGCCGCCGTTGTGCCGGCGCGCATCGTTCGCCGAGTCGTGTGGGTGCGCCGACTCCGACGGCAGCGGCGCCACCGGCGCCACCGGCGTGGGCGCGGGGACCGGCGCGGCGGGCACGTCAGGGCCGGTGTACGTCCCGGGCGCGGGCGTGGGATCGGCCGCGCGCGCCGGCACCGCCGCCAGGAGCGACAGGGTCACCAGCACCATCGCGGCGCTAGAACGCATAACCCGCCTGGAAGCGAACCCCGTTGCGATCACCCTGGAGGCTCGTGCTGAGGACGTTGTTCAGATCGGGGCTCGGAGTCTTCTGCATGTCGTTCAGGTTGGCCCCCGTGTAGAACGTGTATTCGAAGATGTATTCGAGGCTCATCCGGAAGGCGCGGTAGCCGAACGCCAGGCCGGCCTCCGCGTTCAGGCTGTTGGCCCGTCCCGAGCCGGCCTCGAAGGCACCGCTGTTCGACGAGTTGGCGGGTGGGAAGATCTGGAGGGTCGAGGTCATGAGGGAGAATCCAGTGCCGACGTACGGCGTGAAGTCCTTGTCGAGGAGGTAGAACCGGCCGCGCACCCCGAACGCAGTGCGCCCGCAATCGCCGGTCTGTCCGCCGTTCTGATCCTGGCAGCTGATGGGGCGAAACCCGAGCCAGGCCCCCACCTCCGCCTTGCGCAGGAAGTCCCAGGAGACCGAGACGCCGTAGCTGGCCAGGCCCGTCCCGAGGAACCCCTCGAACGCGATCGGGTGGGTGGCGCGCGAGGGCTGGGTCGAGTCGATCCACTGCTGGATGCGCGCCTCGCGCGACTGCTCCTCGACGGCCACCTTCTGCTGCCGCTCGAGGGTGAGCCGGTCGTCGAACCGCTGAAGCCGGCACGCGCGGCGCACGGCCTCGGCGCCCGGGGTGGTGTCGGTGATGTCGAGCGCCCGGGCCGCGGCGCAGGAGTCCTCGGGCGCCGTCTCGACCAGCGACTGCGCGCGCGCCGGCCCCGCGATGGCGGCGGCGCCGAACAGGACGACCACGCCCACCCGCAAGGTCACGAGCCGCCTCCGGTCCAGGCGACGCGGAAGCCGGCCGGCCAGCGGCGCAGGGCGGCCGGCGCCGGGTCGGTGCCCGAGCGCGGCACGAACACCAGCGGCCCCGCCTCCTCGAGCGCCGGCGCCAGATCGATCGCCGGCGCGCGCACGTCGTAGTTGCGGCCGATGAGGATGTCGCCCAGCAGGATCGGCCGGCGCTTCGAGCCGACCGTCTCAGCGTAGGCCCGCGGCCCCGACTTGAGGTGAGCGCTCGCCGCGCGGTAGAGCGTGGTCAGCTCCTCGTCGACGGGGCCGCGCCCCGCCTCGTCGAGGTGCCGCTTGAGCGTCGCCACCAACGTGGCGAGGTCGGGCTGATCGTCGTTGTCGACCAGCGACGGGAGCGCGTCGCGCGCCACCACCAGCAGCGCGCGCTGCCAATCGACCGAGCGGCTCTGGCGTTGCTTGGCGTGTCGACCCTCGGCCTCCGCCGAGGCGATCAGGCCGCCGTCGTCGGGCTTGTCGGTCAGCTTGGCGGCCTTGCCCGACGGGGAGGCGCTGGCCGTCGTCTTGGCCGTCGTCTTCCCCTTGGCGGGCGCCGCCTCCTCTTGGCCCGCCAGCAGCTGGAACGTCCGCGCGAACTCGGCGCGCGCCCCGGCGCGGGCCGCCGCCACGCACTCGTGCGCCAGGTGCTGCAGCTTTCGCTCGGCGTCGGTATCGTTGTCGTAGAGCCAGGCGAACGTCGACATCGCCGAGGCGTGCGCCCCCGCCGCGTCGGCCATCTGGGCGAACGTCTCGGCGCGGGAGAGCCGCTCGCGCGGCGGCCCGAGCGCCTCCAGCACCTCCAGCGTCTCGGCCGAGACCGGCGACGCCTCCAGCGTGCGCAGGGCCATGTCCATCACGGCGCCCAGCGCCGGATCGGCGTCGACGTCGGCGCGCCCATGCCGGTGGAGCGCCTCGCGCGCCTCGGCCAGCAGCTCGGCGCGGCGCCCGGCGCGAGCGTGCGCCTGGACCTGCCGGAAGGCGATGTAGCGGCCGATCGCGTCGTCGCCGTGCGGCGGCGCGCCGAGGATCGCCACCGCGTCGGCCGAGCGGTTGGAGGCGTCGAGCCGCTCGGCCAGCAGCAACGCCAGCGACCGGCGCACCACCGGGGGAATGTCGAGCGCGAAGGCGGCACGCGCGCGGGCGAGCGCCACATCGGCCGCGACCTCGCGATCGGCCACGGCCGCCAGCGCGCCGGCGAACACGGCGTCGCTCCGCTCGTGCGCGGCGACGCCGCCCGGGTCCTGCTCGAAGCGGGTGAGCAGGGCGATGGCAGCCTCGGGTCGGCCGTGCGCGACCTCGAGCACCGCCGCCTGCAGGAGCAGCGGCGCCGCCGCCGGGTGTCCCGCGGGGATCCCGCTCGCCGTCGAGGCCACCAGCGCCGTCTCCTCCTCGCCGGCCGGCGAGAAGGCGGCCCGCGCGGGCGGCCCGCCGGGCGCCTCGCAGTGGGTGAGGAGCACCGGGACGGCAACCTCGTCGTTCCAGTGCTCGCGCTCGATCGGCCACACGACGTCGCCCGCGCTGCGCGACGCGACCGGCTGCCCGTCGAGCCGCGTGATCATCCGCGCCGCCTTGGGGGGCTCGGGTTGCGCGCGCGACAGGCGGACGCGCTCGATCTGAACGAGGCGCCGCAGGCGCTCCCAGGGATCGCCGAGCGCCCCTTCGTGCGACCCGACGCGGGGGATGTGCCCCAGCGGCTCGCAGCGGAGGAGGGCCAGCAGCTCGGACCAGAAGTCGAGCGCCGTGTCGGGGCGCCCCCGCTCGCGATCGGCGAGCGCGGTGAGCGCCACCTCGGCGGCCGCCAGATCACCCCGCCAGACGGCCTCGCCCGTGGCAGAAAGCAGCCGATCGCGCGAGGCCGGCGCCTGCACCGTGGCGCCGACCCAGGGCACGGCCGCCCCGCGCTTGGCGTGCGCGCCGCATCCGCCGGCGGCTCCCAGGAGCGCGAGCGCGCCGATCGCGGGCCACCGCGCCACCCGAGCGCGCGCCACCGCACGCCCCGCCTTCACAGCATGCCCCCCACGCTGAGCACCGGCGACGTCCCGAACACGGTGACCTCGCGGCTGTAGCGCTTCTCCCAGTCGAGGGTGACCGGGACGTCGGCCCGCACGAACAGCCGCGGCATCAGGAAGACCAGGAAGCCCAGACCGAAGTCGGCCGACGGACCGATCTCGCCGCCGTTGTCGTGGATGCCTGCATGAACGAAGGCCTGCGGCTCGAAGTGCAGGATGCCGCCCAGCCCGCCGACGATCAGCTTGCCGTACCCGATCGAATATCGCGCGCCGGCCATGCCCACCCAACCTGGCGGGTGGCTGTCGGGGAGCGTGCCGGTCGTGGTGACCACCTCCTGCGCGGTGGCGTCGAGCGAGCTCCAGTAGTGCGAGACGCGGACCTCGAGCCCGAGCGACTCCAGCGGGTAGTACGCGGCGCCGAGGCGAACGCCGGGGCTGTTGTAGAAGTCGCCGCGCGACAGGTACTCGAACCCGGCGGAGAGCTCGGTCAGCTTCGCCTTGGAGGCGAACCGCTGCTGGATACGAACCGCGGCCTCGGGGCGCGGCGCCGCTTCATGGATGAGCCCGCGCGGCGCGGTGGCGGCGGCCGGAGCGGCGAGGCTCGGCGGGGCGGCCGGTTCCTTGATTGCCGGTCCCGCCGCGGGAGCGGCGGCGGGCGCAGGCGCGGCCTCCGCGGGCGTCGCCGGCGCGAGCCCGGTGGGCGCTGCGGGCGTGGTCCGCGCGGGCGCCGGCGCGGGCTCCGTCGCCAGCGCGGGCGCGCTCAGACCGGCGAGGGCGAGCACCATGGCGACGTGCGCGCGGTGGCGCATCAATTGTTGGTCCCCGCGCAGAGGTAGCTGTCCGTCCAGGACGACACGGGGGTCCCCGCCTGCGAGACGAAGGGGTGACCGTCGCAGTAGGCGGTGCAGACCTGGTAGCTGACGTCGACGCTCTCGGGGACGAAGCTGCTGTACGTCTTCGAGATCAGCGGCATGAGCGAGACGAGGTAGCCGGGCGGCGTCGCGGCCACCACCTCCCAGGCGGTGCCGTACGGGAACGTCTGCACCGGGTTGGTGTTGGTGTTCGCCGGCTCGATGAAGGTGCTCGAGGTGCAGATCTTGATCTGCGCCCCGTCGTCCTGCGCAGCGACCTCGGGCGTGAGCAGCGGCACCGGAACGTTGGGATCCTGCACCTGCGTCTCGTAGGGGAGGTTCTGCATGGCGTACATGGCCAGGGTCTGCTCGAAGCCCGGATCGTCCCACTGCTGCCATTGCTCCGGTATCGCCCACTTCGGGCCGTTCACCTGGGCCAGCGACGGGTCGGGGGTCCACAGCCAGCTGAGCAACATCAAGTCGTACGGCTGCGGCGGGCTCGCCAGGTCGTTGAACAGCGAGGTGAGCGAGTCCGTCAGCGTCGAGGGGAGCGGCGAATCGAGGTTGTTGAAGTAGATGAAATGAAACTGCTGGTGGGGCTGGGGATTCCCCGAGATGACCTGGAACACCTTCTGGGCCATGTCGGCCGCCGGCAACGTGCGCCCGTCCTGCTGCGAGCACTTGGCCGAGCCGTCGGTGCCGTTGGGATCGACCGCCAGGTTGATGGTGTCGAGCTTGCGCACCGGGACCGGCTGGTTCGGCATGTTCATGTACTTGTCGACCAGCGACTCGATCGTCGACAGCGCGGAGGTGCAGCGATCGGCGATGGGGATCTCGAGGTCGAAGACGATCTGGTAGATGATCGGCGCCTGCTGGATCGTCGGGACGTAGGTCTGGTTCAGGTCGACCACGGCGGGCACGGTCTCGATGCGCGTCTCGGCCAGCGCCGCGTCGCCGTTGTCGGAGGGGACGGGGCGCAGCCCGACACAGTAGATCCCCTCCGGGGTGAGCGTCGCCGGCGGCGGAAAGCCGAGGCTGACGGGGTCGAGCATCGCGAAGCTGACGCCGTCCGGCGGCGACGCCGACACGCAGAGCCCGTTCGTCGGCCACATCGACTGCATGAACTGGCGCGGGAAGGCGCCGTTCGCGGCGACGGCGTCGTCGATGTTGACGAAGACCTCGTCGTTGTTGGTGTGGAAGAACGACACGAAGCTCAGCGTGGTGTCTACCGTCGACGGCGTCGGGAGACCACCGGGGAGAACCCCGTAGAGGTCGTGAACACCCTGGATCGGGTGATCCTTCGGGCCGAGCGGGTAGTTGCCGCGGACGACGTACTGGTAGCAGGTCCCCTTGCCGTCGCTGCAGGGAGCGGACCCGCCGGGGTAGACGGACGTGGAAAAATCGATGTCGGTGTACACGCCGTCGACGAGAAACTGAAACTTCAGGTCCGATCCGGGCGCCGTCGAGGAGACCCGCCAGCGCACGATCGTGATGTCCTCCTGAGTGCTGTAAATCAGGTCGACATTCTGAGGCGTGTACGGCGACGGGACGAACTCGACGGCGCCGCAGCCGAGCGACAGCAACGCCAGGCCCGCCAGCCACGGGGCAACCGACGCGCAGCGACCCCCGCGCCAGGAGCGCCGGCACGTGGCGGGCCGACCGCGCCCAGCCGTACTGGCTTGGCTCGATCCTTGCTGCGGGTATGTCCGCGTTCTGGTCACGAAAGGGGCGGTCATGTGTGTTTGTCGGTTGGGCCCCGCGCCGAGTCAGGCAAAATTCGTGCTCAATTAAATGCCAGAACGAGGCACCAATTGAACGTCGGCGCGGGTATTGTCTCTCAGTTTTGTGAAAGCATGATCAGAATGTCGCACTCATCACGATTGGTCCTGATGCTGGCGGCGGCCCTCGCGGGCCTCGTCGGGGGTTGTTGTGGGGGGGCTCCCTCTCATAAGTGCGACTTCTCCGGACTAACTAGTCAGGAGGATTCGGGGACCGACGGTCCCATCTCCTGCGGCACCCTGGGCGCCTGTCCGATGAGCACGGTCTGCTGCCTGACCAAGATCGCCCCCTACGAGAACTGCGTCCCTCCGTCGGACTTCCAGATGGACGGGTGCGAGATGCCGAAGGTGATGCCCATGTGCACCAAGCCTTCGGATTGCACGGCGGGCGGAAACGTCTGTTGCGTCTCGTCCCGGTCCGGGATGGTGTCCTGCCAGCCTCCGACGGTCTGCCCGGGCAACGACGGCTACACCTACATCATCTGCGAGACGGACAGCGACTGCCCGAGCAAGGTCTCCGGCTCCTGCCGGGCGCCAGACGGCGGCGTGCTCGGTCAGGTCTCGTTCTGCATGTAACGGGGCCGACGGAACCCCCGGAAATCGTTCCCGACTTCGCGTAGTTGTCACCGAGGGTTTGCACCTCGGCCTGTGGACAACCTGGTACGAAGGCGGGCGGTGTCGTCGACGGGGAACGCAAACGGAATGCGCTACGAGCCGATCGTGCAGATCGGCCGCGGCGGAATGGC
>Ga0209060_10002842_pt1 | contig 15398 bp, 17 predicted proteins | sample Coa_R1_8_FD_187155 | JGI IMG/M metagenome (GOLD analysis project Ga0209060, IMG submission 187155) | Surface soil microbial communities from Centralia Pennsylvania, which are recovering from an underground coalmine fire - Coalmine... | ecosystem: Environmental > Terrestrial > Soil >...
CGGCCAGTCACTCGATAGCCATGCCGCGAACTTCCGTCAGGCAGCGCAACAAGCGGCGGAAGCTCCGAAGAACGCTGTGGTGGAACTCGACGCCCAGGCAAAGCGAATCGAGTCGGTTGCCGATGCCGCCATGGCACGAGCCGAATTCGTTCTTGGCCGGCACGAGCGTCACCGAGCGAGCCTCACCGAACTGCTCGAGCGGCTGAAGCAGGAAACCGGCGGGTTCGAGGCCGCGCTTTCAGCCCAGCGCGCCGCGATCGAGAAAGCCGTGGGAGCTCTCGGCAATGAGGCGCAACGGTTTGAAATCGTGACCGGGGACGCGGATCGCAAGCTCGACGCGATCATGGCCAACGCCTCGTCCCGCGCGACGATTCTTGCGCAGAGTTACGGGCGCGAGGTGGAGCGGTTGAAGGAATCGAGTGAGGGCGCGAATGGCGCTTTGGCCAAGGTCGTCGATTCCCTGCGGGATGCCGGCAATCACGCGCAGGCTTTGATTGCCGACACAACCAATCAGGCCAGAACTGACGCCCGAGCCTTGGTCGGAGAAGCGATGGCCGAGTGCGAGAAGCTCCTTCGAGCGGCGGGCGAAATGTCGATCGAAGCCGGCGCAATCCGCCAGACGCTTTCCAAGGCGGTCGAAGACATCGAGCGCCATCTGTTGACGATGCCTTCGCTCGCGCAGCAGGAGGCGCAGCGCGTCCGCGAGCTCGTTCGCAGCGAAACCGAGCAGATGCTCGACTTGTCGGCCAGGACGCTCTCGACCATCCAGGCGCGTACGTCCACGCCTGCAGCGCCGCGCCAGAGCGCGCCTGTTCCCGCTCGCGCGGAAGCGCGCGAGGATGACGTTGGTTTGCGTGGGCTCGCGAGAAAGCTCACGCGCCCGAAAAAGAAGACCGGCGATTCGAGCGATCTGAGACAGCAGCAGGGTCAAAAAGAGTGGGAAATGCGGGAGCTGCTGGCCGCCGCAAACGGGGATCACGCTCCAAAGGAACTGAAGTCCGACGCGGCCGCGGCACTCGGCGCCATGGAAGCCTTGATGGCCGACCTCGCCATCGATCTCGACGGTCTCGCGGTAGATCTCGATCCGGATGATGATACCTGGCGGCGCTACCTGAAGGGCGACCGCACGGTATTTGCACGCCGGCTGGCCTCCTTGATCGATGACAGCAGCGTCGATCGCATTTCGGCGCTCTATCGCGATGATTCGAAATTCCGCGAAGCGGCGGACACGTACCTGTCCGAATATGAAGGTCTTTTGGCGCGCGCAACCGAGGGCGATACGGGCGGGCTCCTTGCATCGAGCATGTTGAGTTCGGATACCGGCAAGATCTATCTCGCGATCGCTTACGCACTGGGGCGGCTGTAAGGCTTCTTCACGGTTTGGCTTGCTTCAGCGCGAGCGCCTCAGCCGGGCGGCGTAGAAGCCGTCCATTCCACCTCTTTCGCTCAGGTGGAATGGCATCGTTCTCAGATCGCCACGATCGATCCATTCCGCGTGACCGAAAAGCTCTTCCGGCGCGATCGGCTCGCGCTGGAAGTCGGGACGCGCCGCGAGGAAGGCATCGATCTGTTCGCGACACTCCTCGCCTTCAAGCGAGCAAACGGCATAAACGAGGAGCCCGCCGGGAGCCGTGATTTCGGCAGCGGCCGCTATCAGTTCCTGCGCGGCATCAGCGCACGTGTTTATGTCGGTCGCGCTCTTGATCCAGGGCAGGTCGGGATGCCGCCGAATAGTACCCGTCGCCGAGCAGGGCGCGTCGAGCAGCACATAAGACGCCGGGAAAGGGGGGAAGAAGTCGCGCAAATCCTCAGTGACCAGGTTGGCTTCCAGCTTCATGCGCACGAGATTTTCCCTTAGACGCTCCATGCGCGATTCCTCGCGTTCGACGGACGTGACGCGTGCGCCCCTTGCGGCGAGTTGCAGCGTCTTGCCCCCGGGAGCCGCGCAGAGATCGATCACATCTTGCCCCGCGACATCTCCCAGGAGCCGCACCGGAAGCGTTGCGGCAATGTCCTGAACCCACCAGTCGCCGTTGAAACCTGGTAGTTCGGGCACGCGCGAACCCGGCAAGACGCGGACGACATCGTCCAGCAATCGCTCTCCGGCTGGAATCGTGGCGTCTTGTCCCTTGATCACAAGATCGGTCGGGGCGACCTTGCCATGAGCCCGCGCGACCGCTCGCGCCGCCGCTTCGCCATACGCGTCCACCCAGCGGAGCCAAAGCCAGTCCGGCGTGTTCAGCCGTTCTGCATCCTGCGCTGCAATCACGGACGCGCCATCGCGCGCGATCCGGTGCAAGACGGCATTGATCAAAGCCTTGAAGTGTCGCGCCCTCGGATCGGCTTGCGCGAGACGATTGGCAGCGTCGACAGCAGCATGCGGCGCAACCTCCAGGAAGAGCAATTCGCAGGCGCCCGCCATGAGAATTTCGTACGCGGGACCTGAGCGATGCCTTGGCGGAATGTCCTTGAGGAAAGCGCGCAGCAGCGCATCGAGCTGGCCGAAGCGCCGCAAAGTCTCGCTCACGATGGTGCGTGCAAATCCGCCGTCTCGCTGTGAAAGGTCCGAAAAAAACGAGACGGCAGAATCGAGCGGCTTGTGTTTCTGAAGAATGCTCGCGAGCGCGGTCTGCGCGGCTTGTCGAGCAGCGATCCCTTGCGCGCTCATGCTTGTTCGTGACCGGACGGTGGATCGACGTGGATGGTTCCAAGGCGTGCGATCCGTTCCAGGAGCGACCGATGGCTGCCACGGGAATTTGAAGGGTCCAGATGGCCCTCGCCGGCCCCGCCGCAAATCTTTTCGAGTGCCGAAGCGAGCGCGTGCGGCCGGCCGCAGAGCTCGGCTGCGGTTCGATCGGCTGCGAATTCCCGCTCCTTCAGATGGAGTACCCGCGCCATGATTTGGCCGAGGAGGCCGGAAAAAGCAGTAACGCCGGTCATTGTTCTTGCCAGAGACATCAGTGGCGTGTCGCCATTTCTGATGTGTGCAATCTCGTGCGCAAGCACGGCTTCGAGCTCATCGCCCCGGAGCCGGTCGAGGAGCCCCTTGGTCACGCAAACGCTGGCGCTGTCGACGTTGCGTCCAGTGGCAAAGGCATTCGGTTCACTACTATCGGCGATGTAGAGCCTCGGTAGGGGTAGCCCGGCTCGGCCCGCGAGCCGCCTCAGAATGTCCCAGAGCTCCGGCGCTTCATTTTCGGGAAGCGCGCTCGCGCCGAACGCTTGCAGGACGACCCGGTCAGCGTAAGCCATCCGTCAACTCCTGCGCCCCCGGCGAAAATGCCTTCATTCGGTGAAACCAACCATTGGCATTCGCGTGTGCGAGGGCCATTTTTGACATATGGGCCGAGCGCAAAAACAGGGGAAGGCGAGTCTGCCAACCGGCCGCGGGTTCAAGCGCGAAGCTGAAGTAAAGGCTCGCATTCGGGAAGCCGGAGTGCGAGCACGCGCGGAAGCGGAAGAGCGTCGCCTCCAAAACAAGGAGCCGTCGAAACCAAAGGAAATTGGCGGAGCGCCCGGACCCGAACCGACCCGCTATGGCGATTGGGAGCGCAAGGGTCTGGCAACCGATTTCTAGGTTGGGCGAACCCCAGTTTGCGCGGTTTTCCGCGCCGTTGATTGCGGCAAGCCTCGGATCCATTTAAGGCATTGAGCCAACAGCGAAAGGCCACCGTATGTTCATACAGACCGAAACAACCCCCAATCCCGCCACATTGAAGTTCCTACCGGGGCGCGAGGTCATGGGAGAGGGCGCGGTCGCCGATTTTCCGGATCGGGCATCGGCGGAACGGTCGCCTCTGGCTGCTTCGCTCTTCAGCGTCAAGGAGGTAAGCCGCGTCTTCTTCGGTTCGGATTTCATTTCGGTGACCAAATCCGATGGCGAGTGGAAGCATCTGAAGCCAGCCCTCCTCGGTCTGATCATGGAGCATTTCGTGCGCGGCTTGCCGGTGATCGAGTCTGGCACCGAGGCCGAACAAGACGAGTCCAGTTTTGGGGAAGGCGATCCTGAGATCGTTGCCCAGATCAAGGAACTGATCGAAACGCGCGTCAGGCCTGCGGTGGCCGCCGATGGCGGAGACATCATCTTCAAAGGGTTCGACGGCGGGTCCGGTGTGGTCTTTCTGCACATGCGCGGGTCCTGCGCGGGCTGTCCTTCGTCCACGATTACCCTGCGCAACGGCATCGAGAACATGCTTCGCCATTATGTTCCTGAGGTGAGTGCTGTCGAAGCGGTGTGATAGACTCGACCGTTTCTCCGGAGATGCGGTCGTGCCTCACGCCATCAATGACGAAGCCCTCGACGCGATTTTCCGCGCCGCGCGCACGCAGAACAAGTGGCTGGATAAGCCAGTTTCAACGGCGCACCTGATGGCCATTTACGATCTGATGCGCTGGGGACCGACGAGCGCAAACGTCAGCCCGGCGCGGTTCGTGTACCTCGTTTCGTCTGTCGCGAAGGAGCGCCTCAAACCTCATCTCCTGCCAAGCAACGTGGAAAAGGTGATGACCTCGTCCGCCACCGTCATCATTGGCTACGATCTCGATTTCCCTGAACTTATTCCGAGATTGTTTCCCCACAATCCTGGCGCAAAGGGCTGGTTCCAAAATCCCGCCTTGCGGGAAGCGACGGCGTTCAGGAACGGCTCACTGCAGGGGGCCTATTTCATCATCGCCGCCCGCGCGCTGGGACTGGATTGCGGTCCCATGTCAGGTTTCAACAACGCAGCCGTAGATCAGGAGTTCTTTTCGGGGACCAACGTGAAGTCCAATTTCTTGTGTGCCATCGGTCATGGTGATCCTTCCGGCGTGATGGCGCGGAGTCCCAGACTGAGTTTCGACGAAGCCTGCAAAATCCTCTGACAAAAAATGAAGATACTGGCCGTCGATACGGCCTTTGCCGCGTGCTCCGTCGCCATTCTCGATTCCGGGCGCGTCCTCGCGCATCGCTTCGAAGAAATGGCCCGGGGTCACGCCGAACGGCTTGCGCCCATGGTGGAAGAGGCGGTGAGGGAGGCCGGACTATCCTTTTCGATGCTCGAACGCCTCGGCGTCACAGTCGGACCGGGATCATTTACCGGAATCCGAGTAGGACTCGCCTTCATGCGTGGTTTGCGCCTCGCACTCGAGGTTCCGCTGATCGGGATCACCTCGCTCTATGCCATGGGGCAGAACGCGTTGCAGGTTGCCGGCCTCAATCGCGTCGCGGTCGTGCAGGTTGCGCGCGACGATGAAATCTATTGCGAACTCTTGAAGGATAAAGAAAGCGAAGGTCCGCAGATTGTCGGCGTTCTGGAGGCTTTCGGGATCATTTCGCGATTTGCCGGAGCCGAGCCGCTTGTCCTCGCGGGCAATGCACAAGAGCGCCTCTTCCCAGACCTGGCGGCACGAGGCGTGCGTGTCGCCAGATCGGATATTCGCCTGCCGGATGCGCTATGGGTCGCGCGGGTTGTTGCCGGTGTGGTTCCAGGTGCCGAAGTGCCGAAGCCATTTTATCTGAGGGCTCCGGCAGCCAGGCCTGCCAGCCGCCCAAAATGATTTCCGGTCCCGTTCCTGTTGAGCCAAATGCGAATAACTGCGCCGCGCTTGCGCGGTTGCACGCTCAATGTTTCGCCGATCGGTGGAGCGCGAAGGAGTTTGGAGAACTCCTGAGCGGTCCCGGAACGTTTGCCGTTGCGTGCGGCGGGCCGCCACCGAATGGTTTTGTTGTCGTCCGCGGTGCGGCCGATGAGTGCGAGATCCTCACCCTCGCCGTCGATCCCGCCTGTCGCAGGCGCGGCTTGGCGCGCGCGCTCGTCATCGAGGCTCTCCGCCTGGCTTCGACAGCCGGAGCACGAAAGGCCTATCTTGAAGTGGCTGAATCAAACATGCCGGCCATATCGCTTTATGCCGCGCTCGGATTTGAGATCCTCGGTACTCGTCAGAACTACTACCAAAAGCGCGATTCAACACCCGAACACGCCCTTGTATTCGGCGTTGGTCTCCCGCTTCCGGCGATGGGAAAGAGCGCAGGAATTGGGTACACTGACCAACAGGAAGGACGGAGTTGACCGTGACGCGGATTGAGCAGCTCTGCGCCGAGAAGGGGCTGCGCATGACCGAGCAGCGTCGCATCATTGCGCGCGTGCTCTCCGAAGCTGCCGATCACCCGGATGCGGATGATCTCCATCGCCGCGCGTCCTCGGTCGATCCCCACATCTCGCTTGCGACGGTCTACCGGACGCTAAAATTGTTCGCCGACATCGGCATTCTCGAACGCCACGATTTCCGTAACGGCCGTTCCCGTTATGAGGAAGTGCCGGAAAGCCATCATGACCATCTGATCGATGTTCAATCCGGACACGTCATCGAATTTCGCAACGAGGAAATCGAGAAGCTCCAGCGAAGGGTGGCCGAAGAGCTAGGGTTTGAACTGGTCGATCACCGGCTCGAACTCTACGGTGTTCCCAAGGGGCGCAAAAAGAACGGCTGATGCAGACGCTCAGGGCTGCCGGCATCCTCATCGTCTTTCTCCTCGTCACGCTTGCCGGTATTCCGTGGCAGGAGAGCGCGCTGCGTTTCAAGCTTCGGAGGCGCAAGACGTTCCCAAACAGATATCACCGTTTCATGTGCCGCCTGTTCGGTATCAGGCTGCGAGTCATCGGCACGCCGGTTCAAAACCAGGGTGTGCTTATGATCGCCAATCATACGTCATGGCTGGATATTCTGGTTTTTTCGGCCGCGGCACGCGTTTCTTTCGTCGCCAAGGCGGAAGTTGCGACATGGCCCCTCTTCTCGACGTTAGCGAGGTTGCAGGAAACCGTTTTCGTGGAACGGACGCGACGCTCCCAGACCGCGGAGGCGCGGGATCAAATTCGCGTACGTCTTCTCGAAGGTGACGCGCTCGTTCTTTTTCCTGAAGGGACTTCCAGTGATGGCAACAGGGTCTTACCATTCAAGAGCGCGCTGATGGGAGCTGTGGAGGCCACGGTCGGCACCGAAAGCGACGGGAGGCCACGCCATGTTCTCGTCCAGCCGGTCTCGACTGCCTATATCGGCCTGCACGGAATGCCAATGGGCCGGGAGGTGCGGCCGCTGTTTGCATGGTACGGCGACATGGAGCTGGTGCCGCATCTCTGGGAATCGCTTAAGACAGGACCCATAGACGTGGTGATCCAATTCCACGAACCAATCACGATTGATGCAGCCGGAGATCGCAAGAAGCTTGCGGCCATGGCCGAGTCCATCATCCGGCGTGCCCAGAGCCGAGCCCTTTCGGGAGTTTCCGATGCCGGTCTGGTAATTCCGGCTGGTAACGCCAGTGCGAACCCCCCGGTGCTTGCGGACGCCGCTGCCTGATTGCTTGTCACAAATGCGCCCTTCGCCCATAAGGCGCCGATGAAAAGCGTATTCATCAAGACCTATGGCTGTCAGATGAACGCCTACGACTCCGACCGCATGGAGGATGTCCTGGCGCCGATTGGATACCGACCTACGGACCGAGCCGAGTACGCCGATATCGTCATCCTCAACACATGCCATATCAGGGAAAAGGCGTCCGAGAAGGTCTACTCGGAGCTCGGACGGCTGAAGCGACTGAAATTCTCGCGGGCAGAAAACGGTGCGCAGATGCTGATCGCGGTCGCGGGCTGCGTTGCGCAAGCCGAAGGCGCCGAAATCATCAGACGCCAGCCGGCCGTGGACATCGTCGTCGGGCCACAATCCTATCATCGGTTGCCTGAGATGATCGCCAAAATCGCGCGCGGCACTGGCCAGGTGCTGGAGACAGATTTCGCCGCCGAGGACAAGTTCGATTCACTGCCCGCTGAAACCTCCAATTCCGGACCAGCGGCGTTTCTGAGCATCCAGGAAGGTTGCGACAAGTTCTGCACGTTTTGTGTCGTGCCTTACACGCGTGGCGCGGAATTCTCCCGTCCTGTTGCGCAGGTGGTTCTCGAGGCCGAACGGTTTGTCTCCCGCGGCGTGCGGGAGATCACGTTGCTCGGCCAGAACGTGAACGCATACCGGGGCGCCGATGACGATGGCCAGACGTGGTCGCTTGCGCAGCTTGTCGTCCGCCTTTCGCGCATCGAAGGACTTGCGCGCCTCCGCTACACGACCAGTCATCCGGCCGATATGAGCGACGATCTCATCGCCGCGCACCGTGAGGTCGATGCGCTGATGCCCTATCTCCATCTGCCGGTGCAGTCGGGTTCTGATCGCGTCCTGGCTGCGATGAACCGCCGTCACGGGCGTGCCGACTATCTTCGCGTCGTCGATAAAGTCAGGGCTGCGCGCAGCGACATCGCTCTTTCCTCGGATTTCATCGTCGGGTTTCCGGGAGAAACGGATAAGGACTTCGAGGCAACGCTCGCTCTCGTCCGGGAAGTCGGATACGCGCAGGCGTTCTCATTCAAATACAGCGCACGGCCAGGTACGCCTGCAGCGGCAGAACGAAAGCAGATTCCGGAAGACATCAAATCGGCCAGGCTTCAATGCCTTCAGGATCTTCTCAGGGCGCAGCAGAAAGCGTTCAATCAAGCGTCTGTCGGGAAGACGGTGTCGGTGCTGTTCGAGCAATCGGGGCGAAAAGCAGGCCAGGCCGTCGGCCGCAGTCCATGGCTGCAGCCGGTGCATGTCGATGATGCATCGACCCTGATCGGCGAAATCCGCGACGTGAGAATTGAGAACGTTTTGCCCAATAGCCTCGGTGGACGGCTCGTGCCTGCACGCGAAGAATCGAGCACGCATTGAGCATCGGCGCCAGACGCAAGCTCGCGCGGGAGCAGGTCACGCTCGAGTTTCCAGACAACAAGCTGCTCGCCAGCCTTTCCGGCGTGCACCAGAAGAACTTTGCCCGACTCGAGCAAAAGCTCGGCGTCCGGGTAGCGACGCGTGGCAATCTTGTTGCCGTCGAGGGCCCGCAGGATGCGCGCAGACGCGCCATCAGCGTACTGCGAGCGCTTTATGCACGGCTCGAGGCCGGTGAATCTGCCGGCACGGACGAAGTCGATGCCGAAATCCGTTTTGCGACTGACGGCGCGGCGCGCATTCTGAGCGGAGAATTTGGGTCGCCCTCCATCAAGACGGCGGGCTCGCGGATCACGCGCGCACGTTCGCCCGCGCAGGCTGCCTATCTCGACCTCATGCGTACCCATCCCCTCGTGTTCGGCGTTGGCCCGGCCGGCACGGGAAAGACCTATCTTGCCGCCGCCTTCGGCGCCCACCTCCTGCATCAGCGCGAGGTAGAACGACTCGTTCTTTCTCGCCCAGCCCTTGAAGCGGGCGAGCGGCTGGGATTCCTTCCAGGCGACCTCAGGGAGAAGATCGATCCCTACCTGCGACCGCTTTACGACGCTCTTTTTGATGTCATGGGCGAGCAATGCGTACGTCTGATGGAGCAGGGCACGATCGAAGTCGCTCCTCTTGCCTTCATGCGCGGCCGCACGCTTTCCCGCGCTTTCGTTATCCTGGATGAAGCGCAGAACTGCACCGCGGCACAGATGAAGATGTTCCTGACCCGGCTGGGCGAGGACTCGCGGATGGTGGTTACCGGCGACCCTTCGCAGAGCGATCTTCCAGGCCGCCGCGCCGAGGGCCTCGACGAGGCGCTGGCGATTCTATCGGGAGTCGAGGGCACAGCCGTCGCGCGATTCGGTGAACGCGACGTTGTGCGTCATCCATTGGTGACGCGAATCGTAGCCGCGTATGGCCAGGCGAGCGAAGGCCGGACGCGTTGAGGCGTAGCATCGAGGTTCTGGTTGCCGACAAGCGCTGGACACAACATCCCCGCGTTGTGAAGCAGGTTGCGCGCGCCGCCAGCCTCGCAAGGGCGCGGGCCCCTGCCCGCAGCGAAAACGGCGCAATTACGATCCTGCTTGCGAGCGACTCGCGTTTGCGCGCACTTAACGCGCATTTTCGGGGTAAGGACACGGCGACGAATGTCCTCGCCTTCCCTGCTTCAAGACAGCGCGATCTTTACATCGGTGATGTTGCCATTGCCTATGGCGTTGCAATGCGAGAAGCGCGTGAATCGAAGAAGCCGCTTGAGGCGCACGCCGCTCACCTCGCTGTTCATGGCGTGCTTCATCTCCTGGGCTTTGATCACGAGACCGCGAAACAGGCCAAAACGATGGAAGCGATCGAAATATCGGTGCTCTCGGCGATGAGAATTCCCGATCCTTACCGTTCGCGCGCGGAACGGGCATAATCCCCGGCCACGATGAGCGATTCCGCACACCGTCCCGGCGGCGAGTCCGAGAAACCTTCAATCCTGAAGCGCTTGATGCAGTTTCTTGGCGCCGAGGACTCCGGCGATCAGATGCGCGAAAGCCTCGAGGAAGTGATCGAGGAAAGCGACCGTGAGAACGCGCTGTCGGTACCCGAGCGCACCATGCTCAGCAATCTCCTCAAATTCGGTGACCTCAGTGTGCGCGACGTAATGATTCCGCGCGCGGAAATCGTTGCTGTGGAGGAAGGAACACCGCTCGACGGTCTCGTTGCCGTTTATCGGGAGGCACAGCACTCGAGGCTTCCGGTGTACCGGGAGACACTCGATGACCCAACCGGGCTCGTCCACATCAAGGACGTGCTCAAACTGATCGAAGAACGCGGCAACGGCGCGTTCGGCTGGCGCGACGAGCCAATTGCGCGCATCAAGCGCGAATTGCTCTTCGTCCCTCCATCGATGCCGCTACTGGACCTGCTCCTCAAGATGCAGACGACCCATACGCACCTGGCCCTTGTCGTCGATGAGTTTGGAGGGACGGACGGGCTTGTCACGATCGAGGACCTCATCGAGGAGATCGTGGGCGATATTGCCGACGAACATGACGAGGACGACCTCCACGCGAGGAAGCTGGAAGGAGGTGCCATTCTGGCCGACGCCCGTATGGGCCTCGAGGAGTTCGCGGAAGAGACGGGAATTACGCTCACTGCCGATGAGATTGAGGAAGGCGTCAATACGCTCGGCGGCCTTGTGGTGTCTGTTATCGGACGGGTACCCCAGAGAGGAGAAATCGTGGCGCTTCCCTCGGGCTTGGAGTTCGAAATTCTTGATGCCGATCCCCGCCGCGTGAGACGCCTGCGCATGCGCCCGCCAGCCAAAGCCGTGGCTCCGGTCGAGAATACGGAATGAAGCTGGTCCTGTTGGGCCCTGCCGGAGACTTTTTCCGGCGGCTGAGACCTTGGCCGGCGCGGTCCCTGGCATGGGTCTCGGGCTCTGCCAGCGCGTTTTCCTTCGCACCCTTTGGTGTTTTTCCGCTTTTGCTCGCCGCGATTGCGGTCCTGGTTCTGCTGGTGGACGCCTGCCGCGATGAGCCTCGCTTCGTGAGGAATGCGGCCTTGCTCGGCTGGTTCTGGGGCTTCGGCCAGTTCCTCGTCGGCCTCTATTGGGTCGGCTATGCCTTTATGGTCGATCCGGCCAATCATGGCTGGCAGCTGCCGTTTGCGGTGCTGGGTCTCACCGGAGGCCTGGCCCTTTTCCCGGCTGCGGCTGCCGCGGTCGCCGCTCTATTCTGGCGCAATCGGGCGCGAATTCTCCTCTTCGCGGCTGCTTTCGCATTGGCCGAGTGGCTCCGCGGGCACGTGTTGACCGGATTTCCCTGGAATCTTGCCGCCTATGGCTGGGGCGCGTCCCTCGCAGTTCTCCAGAGCGCCGCGTTTATCGGCGCTTATGGTTTGACGCTGACGACCTTTGTCCTTGCGGCGAGTTTCTCCGAACTCTTTGCCCGCACGCCGCGCGTCTGGCCGCCCTTGGCTGCGACACTGGCTTTTGTGCTCCTCTGGACCGCAGGAGATGTGCGCCTTGCAATGGGGCCCACTATCAACGTGCCGCATGCGGCCTTGCGCATTGTTCAGCCAAACGTGCCACAGGCCGAGAAGTACAAGCGCTCGCTCGTGGTCAGGAACTGGGACCGCCTTCTGAGCCTTTCCACCCGTCCGGCGACGTTGCCCATCAATGTGCTTGTCTGGCCGGAAGCCGCGCCGCCTTTTCTGCTGCAGCGCGAGCCGCTGGCTATCTCTGAGATCGCGGACCTGACGAAGCACGGGACTGTCCTGATAACTGGAAGCGTGCGGTATGCGCCCGGCCCGCCGGTCAGGTTCTACAATGCGCTCGTGATTTTCGGCCCCGAAGCCCGCGCTCTCGGAGTCTATGACAAGTTCCACCTCGTGCCTTTCGGCGAATACGTACCGTTCGCATCGTTTTTCTCGCGGCTTGGAATCGTAAAGCTCACGGCAGGACAGGAAGGCTTCAGTTCAGGTATTGGACCTCGTGCCTTCGCCATCCCCGGTTTGCCTTCGACCGGGCCATTGATCTGCTATGAAATTCTCTTTCCCGGTGCTGTCGTGGGAGAAAAACGACCCGGCTGGTTCGTCAACGTTACCGACGACTCGTGGTTTGGACCGTCGACCGGGCCTTATCAGCACCTGCTGACGGCGCGTGTGCGCGCGATCGAGGAAGGCATTCCTGTTGTGCGCGCTGCCAATACCGGAATTTCTGCCGTCATCGATGCTTTAGGTCGTACTAAAGCCACACTTCCACTTGATGAGATGGGCGTGCTCGATGTGCCACTTCCGATGGCAATCGCGCCGACATTCTACTCCCGGTTCGGCGATTTGGGTTTCTGGCTCATGCTTGTCGCCTGCGGCCTGGCCGGAGTGGCATTTCGGCGAAAGTGACGCACACGGAGGGTGCGCATTTTGGTTTCCCGTCAGGCGGAACCGGATCAAAAAAAGGACAAGAAGAAAATGGAGCTGCGGGTAAGCACCGTGCCGAAAAAACAAGCCAATCCCATCGACGCCCAGGTGGGCAACCGCGTCAGGCTGAGGCGCATGCTGATCGGAATGAGTCAGGAGCGGCTCGGAGAATTGCTTGGTCTCACCTTCCAGCAGGTTCAGAAATACGAAAAGGGTGTCAATCGAATCGGCGCGGGACGTCTTTACGAAGTCGCGAAGATCCTGGGCGTGCCGATCGACTATTTCTATGAAGGCGTGAATGGCCACCATGCGACCGCGGCGCATGGCCACAACGCGGGTCAGACGATGCCGCCGATCATGGAGTTCGTCTCGAGCGGCGAGGGCCTGCAGCTTTCGCTCGCCTTCATGCGCATCAAGGATCCGAAGGTCAGAAAGCGCATGCTCGATCTCGTGAAGAGCCTCGCAGAGGACTCCGAGAAGGACGAGTAATCACGTGCTCCGCGAGGCCTTTTCGGCAAGACCCGACTGGCCCTCGCGGCGCGCGAGCGTGGCGTAGACGTCCTTCGGCTTGACGCCTGCGGCCGCCCAGACAACCAGCAGGTGATAGAGCACGTCGGCGGATTCCTCCTTGAGTGCGCGGCGGTTCTTGACCGCGGCTGCGAGTGCAGCCTCGACACTCTCCTCGCCGAGCTTCTTCGCGCACTGGACGATGCCCTTTTTCAAGAGCCTTGCGGTGTAAGACTTCGCCGGATCGGCTTTGCGCCGCGAGACGATCGTCTTGTAGAGCCGGTCTATGGGATGGTCCTTACGTCTCATGGTTCGTCCTGATGAATGTTTGCTGTGCGCTTCCTGCATCGCGCGTCCTGGAGCATGGCGATGTCAAGCCGCCCAGGAAGAAATTTGCAGATTTCTCCGATGCACCTCGTCGGTGAAAATGAGTGCTGATGAGGGTTGTCATGGCGGATGATCGAGTCGTTTGGGATCAGATATCGGGAAGCTTCATCGTCTCCGGATATCGAGACGCGCGAAGCGTACTTTCGGACAACACGCTCTGGAAGGATCCGGACAGAGCAGAACCGGCGGCAGTTCTCCTGAAATCGTTTAAGCCGGTGAGCGCATCGGGCGACTACAATGCAAGCATGCTCTGGCTTGACGGCGATGAGCATGCGCGCGTGCGGGGCCCGTTTGCGAAGGCCTTCGCGAAGCGTGTGCCGCAGGCGCGCGACATGATCGAGGCCATTGTCGAGCGGCAGCTCGCCGAGACTTCTCACCGCAGAACTCTTGATGGCATTTCCGATTATGCCGCGCCCATTCCGGTAGACGTAATTCTCGCCTTTCTTGGTGCGGAAAAGGCGGATCTGCCGCTGGTACGCAACTGGGCCGCATCCCTGAACAAGATCTTTCAGCCGCAGCGTACGGCGGACGAGAACTCCGAGATGGCGGCTGCCATGGAGAAGCTCGGCAACTATCTCGACGATCTCGTTGCCGAACGCCGGAAGCGCCCACGCGACGATCTCGTCTCGGATATCGTCTCGGCTCCCGAGTTGCGCCTCAGTGGAAGTGAAGTCCGCGTCAACTTCATCGGGCTCGTGACCGGCGGAATCCTGACCACAACCGATCTCATCGGCAATGCGCTCCGGCTTTTCGCGCTATTCCCCGGTGAGCGCGAAAAGCTTCTCGCAAATCCGGCAGGCATCAGCGACGCAATCGAGGAAGTCCTGCGCCTGGAATCGCCGGTCGAAGGCGCGCAGCGCGTGCTCTCGAAGGACTTATCCCTTTCCGGGTGCCCGGTACGGAGGTCGCAGGTAGTCGTCGCTGCGGTTCCGCGAGCCAATCGTGATCCGGACGTTTTCCGCGAGCCCGAGCGGTTCGATATCGCCCGCGAGCGCGTTCCGCACCTTTCTTTCGGTGGCGGCGCGCATATCTGTCTCGGCGCACCGCTCGCGCGGCTCGAAGGCCAGATCGCGGTTTTGAAATTCCTGCAGCGATTCCCGCGGCTACGGCTGGCGCACCCCGACGCGCCGCCGAAATGGCGCGGCACGCCTTTCTTTCACGGACTCGAAGAGCTTCCGCTCGCGGTGGGCGCGAGGGATTCCGAGCCTGCCGCGAGACGTTGAGTCTTCCTGCGGGGCAGCGATCCTGTCGCGAACGGGTTGGCACAAAGTTCGGCGAGCCTGGTCAAAACGTACAGACGTCATCGAGCGATCGGATTAAAGCTGGCGTTCGCGCAGTCCGCGTGTCTCCTCCTCTCGTCGCGGTTTTGCGTAAAACTGGGCTCCGCAATTGCCTCCTGCAATTGCCGGAGCCCCTTTCGTTCCGAGGGGAATTCCGCCCATCGCGAACAAACACATGGGACCAGACGTCGAGTCGCTGGTTTCATTGGATGAGCGTCAAGATCGGAAGCTTCGTGACTTCCTCGTTTTGCAACGCGCTTCACACATTGTGCCGTTCATGGCCCGCAACACGTGGGCAGCGGCGACCTGGAAGGAATGGAAGATGCACAAATCTCTGAACGGCGCCCTTGCTGTGCTCGGACTCGCCGCGACAACTCTCGCCCTGTCGGGCCCGGCAAGCGCGGACGGCATCGGAATAGGCGTTCACGTTGGCGGAATCGGCGTCGGAGTCGGCGCCGGCGAGACGGCCTATGGCTATCAGGACGGCTACTGGGACCGCGGCCATCATTGGCACCATTGGCGCAACCATCGGGAGATGCGCGAATACCG
>Ga0209060_10002843_pt1 | contig 15395 bp, 13 predicted proteins | sample Coa_R1_8_FD_187155 | JGI IMG/M metagenome (GOLD analysis project Ga0209060, IMG submission 187155) | Surface soil microbial communities from Centralia Pennsylvania, which are recovering from an underground coalmine fire - Coalmine... | ecosystem: Environmental > Terrestrial > Soil >...
GGGCGAAGATGCCTTTTGCGGTTTGCAGGGTCGCTTACCAGGGTTTGCCGTCCTTGCGGGTGAAGACGAGCTTGCCGTCGCGATTGACCAGGCGCAGGTCGATGTCCGGATATTCCGCCGCGTCGCTTTCCGGCCGGCGATCGCCGACCTCGAGATAGAGGGCGTCCCGCTGCGAGCGGTTCACCAGGTGATGGCCGTCGGGCTTGCCCGCAGGAAAGCCGGCGGCCATGCCGGCGGTCAGGGTCTGGGCGCCGGCATCGGTCACCAGCTCGACCTCGCCCTCGAGGATGTACACGAACTCGTCTTCGGCCTTGTGCCAATGGCGCTGAGACGAGGCGCTGCCGGGCGCCAGGCGCACCAGGTTGACCCCGAAATGGTTGAGGCCGAGGGCATTGCCAATCCTTCGCTTCGCCCGCCCCGCCACTCCGGCGCGATAGGGCTCTGGATAGCCGCTGCCGCTGACGGCGGGCACGGTCTCAGGATCCAGGGCGGGCAAGCTCAAAGGACGGGATTTTGCCATGGCGAGTTCCTCCAGCCGACTACTGCCGACGGCTCCGGCCGCTGGGCCGCCCGCCGCGCGACGCCGGCCGTCCGGCGTTCTTGCCGCCGAAGCCCTGGCCGGTGACGCGCCCTGCCATGCCGCCGGTGGAACGGGCCCGCGGAGCGCCCGGCTCGGAGACTCCGAGATCGAGGGCTTCCAGGCGCCGGATCTCGTCGCGCATCCGTGCCGCCTCTTCGAACTCTAGGTCGGCCGCCGCCTGGCGCATCTTCTTTTCCAGATCGGCGATGGTGGCCTGGAGGTTATGGCCGAGGCGATGGACCTCGCCGGCCACGCCCGTGTCCACCGTGACCCGGTCGCGCTCATAGACGCTCTGCAGGATGTCGCCGATGGACTTGCGCACGGATTCCGGCGTGATGCCGTGGGCCGTGTTGTAGGCCGTCTGCTTTTCCCGCCGCCGATCGGTCTCGGCGAGCGCCCGCTTCAGGGATTCGGTCATGGTATCGGCGTAGAGGATGACCCGGCCGTCGATGTTGCGCGCGGCCCGGCCGATGGTCTGGATCAGCGAGGTCTGGGACCGCAGATAGCCTTCCTTGTCGGCATCCAGGATGGCCACGAGGGCGCATTCGGGGATGTCCAGGCCCTCGCGCAGCAGGTTGATGCCGATGAGCACATCGAAGGCGCCGAGCCGCAGGTCGCGGATGATCTCGATTCGCTCCAGCGTCTCGACGTCGGAGTGGATGTAACGGACCCTGACGCCGGATTCATGCATGTATTCGGTCAAGTCCTCGGCCATGCGCTTGGTCAAGGTGGTGATCAGCACCCGCTGGCCCTTCTTGGCGCATTCGCGGCACTCGGCCACCACGTCGTCCACCTGGGTCTCGGTCGGCCGGATGATGCAAGGCGGATCGGTCAGGCCCGTCGGCCGGATCACCTGTTCGATGAAGACGCCGCCGGTGCGATTGAGTTCCCAGGGCCCCGGCGTGGCCGAGACATAGACCGTCTGGGGACGCATCAGCTCCCACTCCTCGAACTTGAGCGGGCGGTTGTCGATGCAGGAGGGCAGGCGAAAGCCGAATTCGGCCAGGGTCGATTTGCGGGCGTAGTCGCCGCGATACATCCCGCCCAGCTGCGGCACGGTGACGTGGCACTCGTCGACGATGAGGATGGCGTCCTCGGGAATGTATTCGAACAGGGTCGGCGGCGGCTCGCCGGGGCGCCGGCCGGTCAGATAGCGCGAATAGTTCTCGATTCCGGCGCAGCTGCCTGTCGCCTCGATCATCTCGATGTCGAAGGTCGTGCGCTGCTCCAGGCGCTGGGCCTCCAGAAGCTTGCCGGTCCGGTTCAGCTCCGCCAGGCGAAGCGTCAGATCCTCCTTGATCTGCTTCACGGCCTGGGACAGCGTGGGCCTCGGCGTCACGTAGTGGCTGTTGGCGTAGAGCTTGATCTCCTTCAGTTCGGCCGCCCGCTCGCCGGTCAGGGGATCGAATTCGCAGATTGATTCGACCTCGTCCCCGAACAGCGAGATGCGCCAGGCCCGGTCTTCCATATGCGCTGGGAAGATCTCCAGGGAATCGCCGCGCAGGCGGAACATGCCGCGGTAGAAGTTGGCGTCGTTGCGCTTGTAGTGCAGCTCCACCAGCCGGCGCAGCAGCTGCTGGCGGTCGACCGGATGCCCGACGGAAATGGTTTCGGTCATGGTCGAATAGGTCTCCGGCGAGCCGATGCCGTAGATGCAGGAGACCGAGGCCACGATCACCACGTCGCGCCGCTCGAACAGCGCCCGGGTCGCGGAGTGGCGCATCCGGTCGATCTGCTCGTTGATGGAGCTTTCCTTCTCGATATAGGTGTCGGTCCGGGGCACATAGGCCTCGGGCTGGTAGTAGTCGTAGTAGGAGACGAAATACTCCACCGCGTTGTCGGGGAAGAAGCTCTTCATCTCGCCATAGAGCTGGGCCGCGAGGGTCTTGTTGGGCGCCAGGATCAGGGCCGGACGTTGGGTGTTCTGGATGACGTGGGCCATGGTGAAGGTCTTGCCCGAACCGGTGACGCCGAGCAGGACCTGGTCGCGCTCTACGGCCTCGACCCCGGCGGTCAGCTGGGCGATGGCCTGGGGCTGGTCGCCGGCTGGCGCGAAATCGGAAACGATGCGAAACGGCGTCCCTCCCGTTGCGCGCGGCGGCCGCCGGAAGAACGGGAGCGAGGTCAGGGTCTGGGATTCGCTGAGCACGCGCGGAATATAGTGCGCGATTCACCTTCGGCCAATGTCGGGCCGGCCGATATCGGACGGGGTCGTCCGGCGTGCTTAGCCCGGATTGTCGACCGTGGTCGCGGGCAGGGCCGGCAAGGCCGGGTGGGACAAGGGCAGGAACCGCACCGCCAGCGCCAGCAGGCCCGCCACCACGACGAAGCCAAGGGCCAGCCCGAAAGAGCTGCGCTGGCGCCGGGTTCGTCGCGGCTGTGTCAGATTCCTCAGCAGCCGCTCGGGATGGGCGATGGCTTGGCCGGTCAGGGCTTGCATGGGCGTCGCACCGCGTTGTCGCATGAGCCCAAATATGTATGGCGCCATGGCAAAAGCGGCGCGGAACTAAGGCGATTTCGTGGATTCTTTGTCCTGGGCGACAGTCAGCGTCTCGAATAGCGGTGCTTGACGCCGGCCGGGAACCAGTCGGGATCCCCGGTCGGCTTGAGATCGACTCTGGGCCGGCGGTACTCGGCCGGCGTGTAGTTGGCAAACTCGCTGCTGAGCCTCATCAAATGGGCAAGAACCGAAGCGGCCATCGCCTCCGCCTTGTTGGCGTCCGCGGCGATGCCCGGCGCCAACTCGACGGCGATGTAGAGTTCCGGCGGCCGGTCCAGGCCCTCGATGGCCTGGAGCACGAATTTCCCCGTGGTCCAGAGGGCGACCTCGGGCTGCTCGAGCCCGACGGCGACCGTTTCGGGAAAGACATTGGCGCCGAAATAGGAGACGGCGAAATTGGCCCGGCCGAACACGTAGACGAAAGGCAGATGCCTGACGCCGCGCCAGCCATGGCTCGCCAGGCCGGGTATCGGATCGAAACCGTGACGGGCGAGGAACCGCAGCATATCGTCGTAGCCGATGAGCCCGCCGCTGTCGGCAATGTGGTAGCGCATGAGCGGCACGCCGTTGTCGCCCGAGAACAGGAGCGTGCCGTCCTTGACCTCGAAAAAGCGCCGGAAGGGATCGTATTGCGCCAGGGTCGGCAGCCTCGCTTCGCCGAACAGCTCGCGCGCGGCCGTCGGTGTTTCGGCGAGGAAACGGCGGATGCGGATCGACAGCGGAGTTTCGTTCGCCAGCACGCCGCCGTCGGCGGTGCCGTAAAGGGAGGCGAAGTCGTAGCAGGGATCGCTCCCGCCCAGGCGCTGGCCGACCAGGTCGCGCCAGGCCTCGCTGAAGGGCTCGCCCGCCAGCACCAGCCTGGCCTTGAGCCGCGACCAGTCGATGCCGGCGGCCGGGCCGCCATCAATCACGTCCTTCAGATAGGGCGGATAGCCCAGCAGCACGACCTGGTCGAAACCGGGTCCGAGCTCCTTCAGGATGCGATAGATCTCGGGCTTGTTCATGCCCGGGGCGATGTTGAGGATCGGATAGCCCTTGGCCGCTAGATGCCGGCAGCAGGCGAGGGTGAAATGCCCGCCGACCCAGCTGCCGAGCGCGAAGCAGGTGACGGCCAGCGTGCGCCGCTCGTCGGCGGCGAAGCTGTCGCGGAAGACCTGCTCGAAGCGCTCGGCCACCGCGAACTCGTCGGCAGGAAATCGCGGCCAGAAGCTGGGCTCGCCGGTCGAGCCCGAGCTCTGGGCCAGCATGTCGCAACTCTCGAGCCTGCCGCCGCGCACGAGTTCGGCCAGGGAGTAGCGCCGGATGTAGTTCTCTTTGGTTGCCAGCGGCAAGCGGGCGAGATCGGCGGGCCCGCGGATGGAGGCTGCATCGATGCCCTGATCGGCCAAGAACCGGCCATACGCCGGAACATGGGCCAGCATGTCGCGGAAGAGTGCGAACGCGTTCGCCGCCGGCTCGCCTCCGGCCTCGGCCCTGGCGAGCAGCTGATCGAGCGGCGTTTCGGTGAAACGCCGCCAGGCATCGGCGAAGCGCTGGGGCTTCAAGTGGTCGAGCAAGGCTGATCCTTGTGCCGGAATCGGCCCCACGATAGGCCGCGCGAGTTATCGGCGCCAGCCGGCCGGAGGGTTGCGCCGAGAGCGGTGCGGCCTTACTTTGCCGCCCGTCCGCCGCACCCGGAGCCGACCATGACCTTCCTCGCCCAGCGCCTCTCCCTCATCAAGCCCTCGCCTACCATCGCCGTCACCCAGAAGGCGCGCGAGCTGAAGGCGGCTGGGCGCGACGTCATCGGTCTCGGCGCCGGCGAACCCGATTTCGACACGCCCGAGAACATCAAGGATGCGGCCATCGCCGCCATCCGGCGCGGCGACACGAAATACACCCCGGTCGACGGGACTCCGGCCCTCAAGGCCGCCATCTCGGGCAAATTCAAGCGCGAGAACGGCCTCGACTACCAGGAGGACCAGATTACCGTCGGCTCGGGCGGCAAACAGGTCATCTACAACGCCCTTCTCGCCACGGTGGAGCAGGGCGACGAGGTGATCGTGCCGGCGCCCTATTGGGTCAGCTATCCGGACATCGCGCTGCTCTGCGGCGGCAAGCCGGTCATCGTGCCCTGCTCCCAGAACAACCTGTTCCGGCTCCGGCCCGAGGATCTCGAGGCGGCGATCACGCCCAAGACCAAATGGCTGATCCTCAACAGCCCCAGCAACCCGACCGGCGCGGTCTATAGCGCCGCGGAGCTGAAGGCGCTGGGCGAGGTCCTGCTCAAGCATCCTCATGTCTGGGTGCTGACCGACGACATGTACGAGCATGTGCTCTATGACGGCCGCGAGTTCGCCACCATCGCCCAAGTCGAGCCGCGGCTCTACGAGCGCACCCTCACGGTGAACGGCGTCAGCAAGGCCTATTGCATGACCGGCTGGCGCATCGGCTATGGCGGCGGGCCCTCGCCGCTCATCAAAGCCATGGCCAAGCTTCAGTCCCAGAGCACGACCAATCCCAGCTCCATCAGCCAGGCGGCCGCCGTCGAGGCGCTGAATGGCCCGCAGCATTTCATCGCCGAGCACAACAAGGTCTTTCGCGAGCGGCGCGATCTCGTGGTGCGTATGTTGAACCAGGCGCCGGGTCTCGCTTGTTCGACGCCCGAGGGCGCGTTCTACGTCTATCCCTCCTGCGCCGGCGCCATCGGCAAGAAGACGCCCCAGGGCAAGCCTATCGCCAACGACAGCGACTTCGTCACCTATCTGCTCGAGGCCGAAGGCGTCGCTGCGGTTCAGGGCGCCGCCTTCGGCCAGTCGCCCTTCTTCCGCATCTCCTACGCAACCTCGACCGAAGCGCTGCACGAGGCCTGCACGCGCATCAAGCGGGCCTGCGCCGCGCTGGTCTAGCCGCTAAGCGGACCTCTTCAATTCGTCACCCCCGCGCAAGCGGGGGTCCAGTGGGCCGACAGCCTCCTTGCCGCCCTGGATTCCCGCTTTCGCGGGAATGACGAAGGACAAAAAAAGTGAATGCGTGCCCGCACTCGCCCTATTGATTGTCGCGTTTCAGGGCGAAGGAGAGATCGGCCGTTCCCGGTTCGTGGACCGTGATCCGGGCCGTGGCGTCGCCGTCTCGGGTCAGGACGGCCTGGCCCGATGACCAGAGAACCGTGACCACCCTGCCGCCCTCAGACGCGTTGGCATGGACGTCGTCGAGGTAGTCGCCGTGCCAGTAGAAGGCGACAAGGTCTTCGCCGGCGAACACGATCTGGGTGCCGTCGCCGCCTTGCCAGTTGCCGATCCAGGTCCCGTTCCAGCTCGGCTGCTGCGCACAGGCCATCCCAGGGCCGGCGAGCAGGCCAATGACGACGAAGACGACGGCGAGAAGCCTCATTCCTGCTGCTCTCCATGTTGAGCCAGGCCTGATCGGCGATCCTAGGCCATCGCTGCCCCCGGGGCGATCGGTTCGATTGTCCGGGACTTCGGGCGTTTTCGCTTGCCATCGGCCGGTCCGGCTTGAAATCATGCTCTCGACCGCTCGGAGGGCGGCGAACCGCCCCCGTTGGCTACGGTCGAGGGAGGTTGCCATGGCCGAAAGACCGCCTGCGGCGCCACGATGTGCCGCGCTCGTGGGGCCGTATCTGACCGGCAAGACCACGCTGTTCGAAAGCCTGCTCGCCGTCACCGGCGCCATCGGCCGCAAAGGCACGGTGAAGGACGGCAATACGGTCGGCGACAGTGCCGCCGAAGCCAGGGCCCGCAGGATGAGCGTCGAAGTCAGCGCCGCGTCGGCCGAATATCTCGGCGAGCGCTGGACTTTCCTCGACTGCCCGGGCTCCGTCGAGCTGGCGCAGGAGTCGCAGAACGCGCTGCAGATCGCGGACGTGGCGGTCATCGTCTGCGAGGCGGAAACGGCCAAGGCCCTGATGCTGGCCCCGTTGTTCAAGTTCCTGGACGACCGCAAGATCCCGCACATGCTGTTCGTCAACAAGATGGACAGCGCCGACTACCGCGTGCGCGAGGTGCTGGCGGCGCTTCAGACCGTTTCCACCCGGCCCCTGGTGCTGCGCCAGGTGCCCCTGCGCAGCATCGACAAGACGGGCCAGGAGACGGTGACCGGCTATGTCGATCTGGTGAGCGAACGCGCTTATGGCTACAAGCCCGGGCAGCCTTCCGACCTGATCAAGATGCCGGAGGAGGCGGCTCCGCGTGAGCAGGAGGCCCGCCGCGCGCTGCTCGAATCCCTGGCGGACTACGACGACAAGCTGCTGGAGCAGTTGCTCGAGGACGCGGTGCCGTCCAGGGACGAGATCTATGGGCAGTTGAGCAAGGACCTGGCGGATGACCTGATCGTTCCCGTCTTCCTGGGAGCGGCCGAGCGCGATCACGGCGTGCGGCGATTGCTGAAGGCCCTGCGCCACGAGGTGCCGGGCCCGGCCGCGACGGCGGCGCGCCTTGGTCTCAAAGCCGAAGCGAACGACAGCGTGGCTCAGGTGTTCAAGACCTACCACCTGTCCCACAGCGGCAAGCTGTCTCTTGCCCGGGTGCTTTCGGGCAAGATCGCCGAGGGCATGACGCTTAGCGGCGTCAGGGTCGGCGGCGTGGCCCGGCCCAAGGGCCATGAGATGACCAAGCTGGCGAGTGCCGGCGTCGGCGAGGTCGTGGCGCTTGCGCGCATGGAGGACGTGAGCACCGGGCGCCTGCTCTCGGCGTCGGGCAAGGCCAGCCTCGCCCAGCCCTGGACGGCGCCGCTTTCGCCTCTGTTCTCCCTGGCGCTGGCGGTCGAAAACCGCAACGACGAGGTGAAGCTGACGGCGGCTCTGGCCAAGCTGGTGGACGAGGATCCGTCCCTTTCCGTCACCCATGAGGCGGAGACCCACGAGATGGTGCTCTGGGGCCAGGGCGAGATCCATCTCCTGATCGCCGCCGACCGGCTCAAGCTCAAGTACAGCCTGCCGGTCAAGACCCACCGCCCCCAGGTCAAGTACAAGGAAACCATCCGCAAGAGCGTGGACCAGCATGCCCGCTTCAAGCGCCAGAGCGGCGGCCATGGCCAGTTCGCCGACATTCACGTCACCATCCGCCCGCTGCCGCGCGGCAGCGGTTTCGTCTTCCTCGACGAAATCGTCGGCGGTTCGATCCCGCGCCAGTTCATTCCGTCGGTGGAGGATGGTTTGCGGGACTATCTCAGCCGCGGACCGCTCGGGTTTCCCGTGGTCGATATCTCCGTGGCGCTGACCGACGGCCAGTACCACACGGTGGACAGTTCCGACATGGCGTTCAAGACCGCGGCCAGGATGGCCATGACCGAAGGCATGCCGAAATGCGATCCCGTCCTGCTCGAGCCCATCTATAGCGTGGTCATCGCCGTTCCCAACGAGTTCACGGCGCGTGGCCATGGCCTGATCAGCGGGCGGCGCGGCCATATCCAGGGGTTCACCGCCAAGGAGGGCTGGCCCGGCTGGGACGAGGTCCAGGCCCTCATGCCCCAGTCGGAGCTGCACGACCTGATCGTCGAACTCAGGTCGCTGACCTTGGGCGTGGGCACATTCTCCTGGAACTTCGATCACTTGCAGGAGCTGACGGGAAGGCTCGCCGACAAAATCGTCGAGCAGCGGGTGGCTGCCGCCGCCGGCTAGCGCGACGGACGGGCGTTCACCGTTTGGTGAATTGCCGGCGGCGGGCTAACCAACTAGCTGCTGGGTTCGTATAGAGCAACTGACACATAGGTCGGAGAGCGAACTCATGCATATCCGTTCAAGGCGTGGTTGGGAGCTGCCGGAGTCGGCCGCCGTCCCGGAGGCCATCTTCCTCGATCGGCGGCGGTTTGCCGCCGGGCTTGCGGCCGGCCCGATCCTGCTGGCGCTTGGTGCGCAAGCCGCTGACGCGGAGGACGCGGATCCCTCGGCCAAATACTACCCGGCCAAGCGCAACGATACTTACAAGCTGGACCGGGGGATCACGCCCGAGGCGCTGGTGACGAGCTACAACAACTACTACGAATTCGGCTCCAGCAAGGATATCGCCTCGGATGCCCAGGCCCTGCCGATCCGGCCCTGGACGATCCAGATCGACGGCATGGTGCAGAAGCCCCAGACCATCGCCATCGACGACCTGCTGGCCAAGATACCGTTGGAGGAAAGGCTTTATCGCCACCGGTGCGTCGAGGCCTGGTCCTTCGCCGCGCCCTGGACCGGATTCCCCCTCAAATCCCTGGTCGCCCTCGCCGAGCCGCTGGGCAGCGCCAAATACCTGCAATTCACCAGCTTCGAGAATCCCGACGTCGCCGATGGCCAGAAGGCGAGCTGGTATCCCTGGCCCTATCTCGAAGGCGTGACCATGGCGGAGGCGACCAACGACCTCGCCTTCCTGGTCACCGGCGCCTATGGCAAGCCCCTGCCCAAGCAGAACGGCGCCCCTCTGCGCCTCGCCCTGCCGTGGAAGTATGGCTTCAAGTCGGCCAAGGGGCTGGTCCGCTTCACCTTCACCGACAAGCAGCCGGTCAATTTCTGGCAGGCGCTTCAGGCCTCCGAATACGGCTTCTGGGCCAACGTGAATCCCGACGTGCCCCATCCGCGCTGGAGCCAGGCGACGGAGCGGGAGCTCACCACCGGCGATCGTGTGCCGACCCTGCTGTTCAACGGCTATGGGGAATATGTGGCCGACATCTACAAGAACCTGCAGAGCGAGCGGCTCTATGCCTGAGCGGCGAATTCCCGCACTGCGATAGCAGGCTCGACGGACCCCGTACGGCTGGGCTAAGACTGCCCGCGATTTCTTCCGCCCAGCCACGGGATTGAAGCGATGAAAATCGGCTCAGACGAGCACAAGGAACTGTTCTGCCGCGACTTCGTGGCGAGCCACGACCCTTACGAGCCGGAACGCCTGCCCTGGCCGGAGCTGGACGAGGCGTCCTTGGCGCGCATCCGCGGCGTTCCGTTCTGGGAAGAGGTGTACTACGCCGAGCGCCGGGCGGGCGCCCTGATCGCGGCCTACGCCCCCAGCATCGACGACCCCATGGTGCGCGAGGCGGTGGATCTCCAGGGCTTCGAGGAGGCCAGGCATGCGCGCCTCATCGGCCATCTCATCGAGCGCTATGGCCTGACGGCGCGCGAACAGCCGCTCACCAGGTTCCCCGATGATATCGAGACCGCCTTCATCGATTTTGGCTATGGCGAATGCGTCGATGCCTTCTTCGGCTTCGGCGCCTATCAGTTCGCCCGGCGCTCCGGTTTCCTGCCCGAGTCCATGTTCTCGGTGCTCGATGTCCTGATGCTGGAGGAGACGCGCCACATCGTCTTCTTCGTCAACTGGATGGCCTGGCGCGAAGTTCGGCGCGGCCGGGGCGCGCCGGTTTTGCGCGGGCTCACCTCGGCCTGGTTCCACGGCCGGGCGGTGGGCCGGCATCTTAAGACGATCCGCAAGGGCAAGCCGGGCGGCGAACACAACTTCTCGGCCACCCAGGCGGATGTGTTCAAGGACGGCTTCAGCGTCCGCGGCCTGATGGGCGAATGCCTCAGCGAGAACGAGCGGCGCATGCGCGCCTTCGATTCCCGCCTGCTGCGGCCCCGGCTGATGCCCGGCCTGACGGCCGCCGCCCTTTCGGTGATGAAGCTTTGGCCTGCGGGGCAGCCGAAGCCGAAGACCGCCTGAGGCCCGTCACCGGGAGCGTTGCGAGGCCCGGCATAGCCTGAATGCCGACGGCCTGGAGCCATTGGTTCAGCCAAATCCGCCAAAAGAAAAAGCCGGACCCCGAAGGGCCCGGCAAGTCAAACAGGGAGGCTTCACGTCTGGGAGACGTAGGATCCGAAGACCCTTGTTTGAGCATCGCGCTCAAACCTCGTGTGGCAACCGAAGTTGCCGAAATGTCACACGTGTTGCCCAGCAACACAGGATGGAATTTAGACGGATTTTAATCCGCTACCAGAGTCAAAAACACAAGTGAGCCATGCATGCCCCGCATGCCCTAGCAAACCGCCCGATAATTTTTCGATAACTTATTGTCAGGAAAAAGAAATAAAGGCAGTGACAAGAAGCCTCAGTCTTGCGTCTCGGCAACCTTGCGCAGGAGAAAATCGCGAAAAACCTGGATCCGCTTCGAGTTCCGAAGTTCCTCGGGATACACGAAATAGGCGTCGATTCGCGGACCCTCGATGTCCGGCATGACACGGACCAGATTGGAGGTTCCCTGGACCATGAACTCCGGCAAGGCGGCGAGCCCCAATCCCGCCTGGGTCGCCCGCTGGATGGCATAGACGTTGTTGACCGTCAGGCTCGGCCGGCGCAATCCGTCACCCTTTACGCCCAGTTTCAATAGCCAGTTCACGTCCGGAACGGGCGGCCTGGTTTCCTCGCCATAGACGATCACCTTGTGCTGCTCCAAATCCTCGGGCGATTTGGGCAGGCCGTAGCGCTTGATATAGCTGGGCGCGGCGTAGACGTGCATATGCACCGTCATCAGATGGCGCTGGATCAGCTCCGGCTGGCGGGGTGGGGCCATGCGGATGGCGACGTCGGCCTCGCGCATGCTGAGGTCGAGCTCCCGGTCGTCGAGCAGAAGATCGACGGTGACATCGGGGTAGACCTCGAGGAACTCGCCCATCCTGGGCGCGAGCCAGGTCGAGCCGAGGGCCACCGTGGTCGTCACCTTCAGCTGGCCCTTGGGCCTGTCCTTGCTTTCCGACAGCTGAGCTTCGGCCATGGCGAGCTTGGCGAAGACTTCATGGGCGGTGCGGTAGAGCAGTTCGCCCTGCTCGGTCAGGATCAGGCCGCGCGCGTGCCGGTGAAACAGGGAGACGTTGAGGCTTTCCTCGAGCGCGCTGATCTGGCGGCTGACGGCCGACTGGCTGAGGTTCAGGGATTCGCCCGCATGGGTGAAACTCCCGGCCTCGGCGACGGCGTGGAATATCCTGAGCTTGTCCCAGTCCATTACTCGGCCGCGACGCTGCTTCCTTCGCGGCGGGTTTCCGGCCTGGACTCGGATTCGGCGGCGCCGGCAAGAAACCGATCGGCTTCCAGCGCCGCCATGCAACCCATGCCGGCGGCAGTGACCGCCTGACGGAAGATCTTGTCCTTGACGTCGCCGGCCGCGAACACGCCGGGGATCTCCGTCGCCGTGCTGTCGGGCCGGGTGATGATGTATCCCTCGGCATCGAGGGTCAGCTGGCCGCGGAAGAGTTCGGTCGCCGGCGCGTGGCCGATGGCAACGAAGAGCCCGTCGACCTTGAGCTCGGAACGCTTGCCGGTCTTGAGATTCCGGACCGTGAGCGCATTGACGCCGGCGGGTTCACCGGCGGCGTGGACCTCCTCTACGACGCTGTCCCAGACCACCGCGATTTTCGGATTCCGGAACAGGCGGTCTTGCATGATCTTCTCGGCCCGGAAGCTGTCTCGCCGGTGGATCACCGTCACCTTGGTCGCGTGATGGGTGAGGAAGATCGCCTCCTCGACCGCGGTATTGCCGCCGCCCACCACGGCCACTTCCTTGCCCCGGAAAAAGAAACCGTCGCAAGTGGCGCAGGCCGACACGCCAGCGCCGCGGAACTTCTGTTCGCTCGGTAGGCCGAGCCAGCGAGCTTGTGCGCCGGTGGCAATGACGAGGGCCTCGCCGACATAGGAATCGCCGCTGTCGCCCATGGCCTCGAAAGGCCGCCGCGACAGATCGATCGATGTCACCGTGTCGGTGAAGATGCGGGTTCCCACATGGGTGGCCTGGGCCTGCATCTGCTCCATCAGCCAGGGCCCCTGGATCACGTCGGCGAAGCCGGGATAGTTCTCGACATCGGTCGTGGTGGTCATCTGCCCGCCTGCCTGCAGGCCTTGAACCAGAATTGGCTGCAGATTGGCCCGCGCGGCATAAATGGCCGCGGTGTAGCCCGCCGGCCCGGAACCGATGATCAGAAGCTTTGAGCGATGCGTATTGCTCATGGCGTAGGCCCTTATCTGCGTAACAAATGCAAGATAGAGGGGGCTCCTTCGGCGCACAAGACGGCCCCGGGCATGACCGAGCCGGCTTTGGCTCTCCATCCGGCTACCCGCCCCGGGGTCTTTCGCTCGGCCCAATAGAGTAATATAATTGCCGAACACCCCGGCTCTGGAGGAGAATCATGCGCCGAGTGAAACTCGATCGCATCGATCGGCGCATCCTGCACGACCTGCAGGCCAGCGGGCGAATGACCAACGTGGAGTTGGCGCACCGGGCCGGAATCTCTGCGCCGCCCTGCCTGCGCCGCGTACGCGCCCTGGAGAAGGCCGGACTGATCAAGGGCTATCACGCCGACGTCAACGGCGCGGCCCTGGGCTTCTCCGTCACCGTCTTCGCCCAGGTCGGCCTCTCGAGTCAGGCCGACGCCGATCTGCGTGCCTTCGAGGCGCTGATGGCCTCCTATCCCGAAGTGCGCGAGTGCCACATGCTGACGGGCGAGGCGGATTTCCTGCTGCGCGTGGTGGCGACGGACTGGGACGCCTATCAGCGATTCCTCACCACGCGCCTGACGCCGGCGCCCAACGTCAACCACGTCAAGTCGGCGCTGGTATTCCGAAGCAGCAAGGTCGAGCCCGGCGTTCCCATCGACGTCGAGCCCCTGGCCGCACAGATGTAGCGGCGCCGCCCGCCTTACTTGAACTGGACCTTGACGATCTCGTAGGACTTGCCGCCGCCCGGTGTCGTCACCTCGACGGTGTCGCCCACCTGCTTGCCGATGAGCGCGCGGGCGAGCGGGGAGGTGATGGAAAGACGCTTGGTCTTGATGTCGGCTTCGTCCTGGCCGACGATCTGGTAGGCGGCGCGTTCGTCGGTGTCTTCGTCGACCACCGTCACCGTCGCCCCGAACTTGACTTGCCGGCCGGAGAGCTTGCTGACGTCGATGACCTCCGCCCGGCTGATCTTGTCCTCGAGCTCCGCCAGCCGGCCCTCTATGAAGCTCTGGCGCTCCCGCGCGGCGTGATATTCGGCGTTCTCGGAAATGTCGCCGTGCTCGCGCGCTTCCGCTATGGCGCGAATGACCGCCGGCCGCTCGACCCCTTTCAGGTGCCGCAGCTCGTCTTCCAGACGGGTGAATCCTTCCGTCGTCATCGGGACTTTCTGCATCTCTTCATTCTCCGTCCCGCGGCGCCGCCGGCCCCGCAGAGAAAGCAAAACCAACACGCCCGGGCCGTCGTTCCACGGCCCGGCCGTCCGTTCAGTGGATCAAAGGTAAGCTTGCAGCGGGGCGACTTCAAGCGTGCCGGTCGCCAGCTCCGCGATCGCCGCCACCGCCGCCCGGACCCCCGGCACGGTCGTGTAATAGGCGATGTTCCCCAGCAGCGCGGCCTGCCGGAGGCTGAAGCTGTCGGCGACGGCCTGGGCGCCCTCGGTGGTGTTGAAGACCAGTTGCACGCCGCCGTCCTTCATGATGTCGACGATATGCGGACGGCCTTCGGAGACCTTGTTCACCATCTGCACCTCGATCCCGTGGGTGCCCAGGAACTGGGCCGTCCCGACCGTGGCGATGAGCCGGAAACCCAGCCGGGCGAGAGTCCGGCACGGCTCGATCATCGAGGGTTTGTCCTTGTCCTTGACCGAGACGAAGACGGTGCCCGAAGCGGGCAGGCGGACGCCGGCGCCGAGCTGCGACTTGGCGAAGGCGCGCGCAAAGCTGAAATCGAGACCCATCACCTCGCCGGTCGATTTCATCTCCGGCCCCAGGATCACGTCGACGCCCGGGAAACGGGCGAAGGGGAAAACCGCCTCCTTGACGGCGGTGTGCTTGTGCGCGGACCTGGTGAGGCGGAAGTCGGCCAGCTTCTCCCCCGCCATGACTCTGGCGGCGATCTTGGCGATCGGGCGGCCGGTCGCCTTGGCGACGAATGGCACGGTCCGGCTCGCCCGGGGATTGACCTCCAGTACATAGATGTCGTTGCCCTTGACGGCGAACTGGACGTTCATCAGCCCGACCACGTCGAGCCCGCGGGCGAGTGCGGCCGTCTGCCGTTCGATCTCGGCCACGATCTCCGCCGGCAAGGTGTAGGGCGGCAGCGAGCAGGCCGAATCCCCCGAATGGACGCCCGCTTCCTCGATATGCTCCATGACGCCGGCGACGAAGACGGTCGTCCGGTCGGCCACGGCGTCGACATCCACCTCGATGGCGTCCTGCAGGTAGGAATCGATCAGCACCGGATTGCGCCCCGAGACCTGAACGGCACGGCCCATGTAGCGCATCAGCTCGTCCTCGTTGTGGACGATCTCCATGGCCCGACCGCCGAGCACGTAGGAGGGACGGATCACCGCCGGATAGCCGATGCGGCTCGCCACCACGCGGGCTTCGGCGGCGCTGCGGGCGACGCCATTGGCCGGCTG
>Ga0209060_10002844_pt1 | contig 15395 bp, 9 predicted proteins | sample Coa_R1_8_FD_187155 | JGI IMG/M metagenome (GOLD analysis project Ga0209060, IMG submission 187155) | Surface soil microbial communities from Centralia Pennsylvania, which are recovering from an underground coalmine fire - Coalmine... | ecosystem: Environmental > Terrestrial > Soil > Unclassified...
GATCAGCCGATGATCGTAAGACAGCGACAACGGCAGAATCAGCCGCGGCTCAAACTTGCCTCCATCCTTGCTCTGAATCCACTCCGGCTCCATCCGCGAACGCGAAATTCCCAGAATCGCCACCTCTGGAAAATTCACGATAGGAGTAAACCCGATCCCGCCAATCCCGCCCAAATTCGTGATGGTGAACGTTCCGCCTTCCATGTCGGATGGCGTCAGCTTCTTGTCCCGCGCCTTCCTCGAGAGTCCCGACAATTCCACCGCCAGTTCGACTATGTTCTTCTTGTCCACGTCACGAATCACCGGAACGAGCAACCCGCGATCAGTATCGGCAGCCACTCCAATATTGATGTACTGCTTGTAGACGATTTCTTCTTTTTCGATATCGATGCTGGCATTGAACTGCGGGAAAACTTTCAAAGCCGCGGCGCAGACCTTCAGCGCAATCGCGGTAACCGTCATCTTTCCGCCGGCTTCTTCAGCCTTCGGTGCGAACCGTGCCCGCAGTTGCTCAAGCTCGGTAATGTCCGCGCGATCATGCTGTGTGACATGCGGAATCGTATTCCACGCTTCCGCAAGATGCTCCGCGGTTTTTCGGCGTACACCGCGCATCGAGACGCGCTCGACCTTGCCCCATTTGGCGAAGTCGGGAAGCTGCGGCTGCCGAAAATGTCCGGCCTGCGGAACGGCTTGCGTTGTCGCGGCAGCGGTAACAAGAGACTTTGCGTATGCCTTAACATCGTCTTCGCTGATACGTCCGCCCGGACCGCTGCCCTTCACCTCATAAATATCCACCCCGATTTCACGGGCCAGTCTTCGTACATGCGGTGCCGCGGGAACTGGCTGGCGGTGCTCCGTGCCCGCCACCTTCTCCAATTGCGCGGGCATGCTGAACGCCGGAATCGGCTGCTGCGGCTGATCGGGTGGCAGTGCTTGTTCTTCGGTTTTGCCCTCAGCGCGAATCGCCGCCTGAAACGCCAGCCGCGCGCCGTGCTGACCCGACACGTGCTCCACCGGCGCCGTGCGCGCACGAGCAGGCTCAATCTTAGCGGCTGCGCTCTCCAGCGTGAAAATCACCTGCCCGACTTTGATCTTCTCGCCTTCCTTGACCTTGATCTCTTTGACCACTCCGCTCACGGATGACGGGACCTCGACCACAGCTTTATCAGTCTCCAGTTCCATGACCGGCTGGCCCTCGGAAACCTTCGTCCCCGGCGACACCATTAGACGAACAAGATCGCCTTGGGAAATATTCTCCCCAAGTTCAGGCAGCTTGAACTCACTCGCTCCCGAAGACGACGAAGGCGGAGCGGCCACCGGCGCAGGGCTAGCCGGCGCGGGTGCAGGAACTGCAGGCGCAGGTTTAGGGTTGGCCTGGGATGTAGCGGCCGCGGCTGTTTCTTTCACTGGCGCGGCAGGAGTCGCCGTTTGGCCCTGTCCGGCGGCTGCGGCTTTCGTCTCGGCCCCATCCACCGTGAAGATCACCTGTCCCACCTTGATCTTCTCGCCCTCTTTCACCCGGATCTCTTGCACGGTTCCGCTCACCGACGAAGGCACCTCGACCACGGCCTTGTCGGTCTCCAGTTCCATGACCGACTGGCCCGCGTTCACCTTGGCCCCCGGCTCTACCATCAGGCGTACGAGATCGCCCTGCGAAATATTCTCTCCCAGCTCAGGAAGTTTAAATTCAATCACCGCGTCCATTCCTTTTCGAATCGAATCGTCTCTAGATGGCGTCACCCCGACCGGAGCCGCTTTTCAGGCGGAGGGAGGGATCTCGCGTGTATCTGCATCCGGCTCAGAGTGACAAATCAACTGACCGCCGGGTTTGCCTTCTCTGGATTAATCCCCAGCTCCTGAACCGCGCGCTTCACCACATCGGTTCCAACTTTCTTCTCACGCGCCAGCGCTCCGAGAGTGGCAAGCACGATGTGCTTGGCATCAACCTCGAAGAAGTCACGCAAAGCGGCCCGGTTCTCGCTACGGCCAAAGCCATCGGTGCCGAGCGAAACCAGTTGTCCCGGCACCCACTTGCCCAGGCTCTCCGGCAGAACCTTCATATAATCGGACGCCGCAATGAACGGTCCCTGCGCATCCTTCAGCGTCTGCGTCACGTACGGAACCTTCGCTGCGTCACCCGGATGCAACATGTTCCAGCGCTCGCAGTCATTCGCGTCGCGATACAGCTCCTTATAACTTGTGACGCTCCATACATCCGCTCCAACGCCGTACTTCTCTTCAAGAATCTGCTGCGCCTTCAGCACCTCGAACATGATCGTGCCGCTGCCCAGCAATTGTGCCCGCAGCTTCCCGTCGCCCTTCGAAGAAGCCTTAAACCGGTACAAGCCTTTCAAAACGCCTTCACGCACATCTCCGGGCATCTCCGGCATCGGCAACGGCTCATTCGTGACGGTCAGGTAATAGAAGATCGATTCCTGATCTACATACATCCGCTTGATGCCATCCTGAATGATGATCGCGATCTCATACGCGAACGCCGGATCGTACGCATGCAGATTCGGCACCGGCAGCGCCAGCACATGACTGTGCCCGTCCTGGTGCTGCAATCCCTCACCAGCCAACGTAGTGCGTCCTGCAGTCCCACCGATCAGGAATCCGCGGCAGCGCATATCGGCGGCCGCCCAGATCAGGTCTCCTATGCGCTGGAACCCAAACATCGAGTAATAGATGAAGAAGGGAATCATGTTGATCCCATGATTCGCGTAGGCGCAGCCCGCCGCAATCAGCGAGCACATCGATCCCGCCTCGGTGATGCCCTCTTCGAGAATCTGCCCGTTCTTCGCTTCTTTGTAGTAGAGCAGCGTGTCCATGTCGACCGGTTCGTAATTCTGGCCGACGCTCGAATAAATTCCCACCTGCCGGAACAGCGCTTCCATGCCGAAGGTACGCGCCTCGTCGGGAACGATCGGCACGATGTACTTGCCCAACTCCGGATCGCGCAGCAGCTTCGCCAGCAGCCGCACAAATACCATGGTCGTCGAAACTTCGCGCCCTTCAGTGCCCTTGTGGAATTCTTCGAAGTTCGACTCGGGGAACAAATTCATCGGCGCCGAGCGCACTTTACGTGCGGGCATGTATCCGCCAAGCTGCTGACGCCGCGCCTGCATGTATTTGATCTCGGCACTGTCATCCGCAGGACGATAGAACGGCGCCTGGTGCAGTTCGTCATCCGGAATCGGAATGCCGAAGCGAGACCGGAACATCTCAAGCTCATCGTCGTTCAGCTTCTTCTGCTGATGCGTGATGTTCTTGCCTTCGCCAGCTTCACCGAGCCCATAGCCTTTAATCGTCTTGGCCAGAATGATCGTCGGCGATCCAGTGTGATCCACTGCGGCGCGATACGCCGCGTGCACCTTGATTGGATCGTGCCCGCCCAGCCGCATGCGCGCCAGCTGATCATCGGAGTAGTGTTCCACCATCTTGAGCAGCCGGGGGTCTGTGCCAAACAGGTTCTGCCGGAAATATGCTCCGCTCTCGACGAAATACTTCTGATACTGCCCGTCGCTGACCTCGCCGAGTCGTCTCACCAGCAATCCATCACGATCATTCTGGATCAGGCTGTCCCAGTCGGATCCCCAGATGCACTTGATCACATTCCATCCGGCCCCGCGGAAGATTGCTTCCAGTTCCTGAATGATCTTGCCGTTGCCGCGCACCGGACCATCCAGCCGCTGCAGGTTGCAATTGACGACGAAGATCAGGTTGTCCAGCTTCTCGCGCGATGCCAGCGTGATCGAACCGAGTGACTCCGGCTCATCCATCTCACCATCACCGAGAAACGCCCATACTTTGCCGCCACTCGACTGCTTAAGTCCGCGGTTCTCGAGATACTTGATAAACCGCGCGTGATAGATCGCCTGGATCGGTCCGAGGCCCATCGAGACCGTCGGGAACTCCCAGAAATCCTGCATCAGCCACGGGTGCGGATAAGACGAGAGCCCACCGCCCGGCTTCAATTCGCGACGGAAGTTTTGCAGCTTCTCCTTCGACAGTCGCCCCTCGAGATACGCGCGGGAATAGATCCCCGGGGCAGCGTGTCCCTGGAAGTACACAATGTCGCGGTCGCCACTCTCGGTCTGTGCCCGGAAAAAGTGATTGAACCCCACTTCGTAGAGCGTTGCCGCAGACGCGAACGTAGAAATATGCCCGCCAATGCCTTCCTGAATCTTGTTCGCGCGCACCACCATCGCCAGCGCATTCCACCGGACAAGGCTCTTGATGCGCCGTTCCATCTCCTGGCTACCGGGAAACGGAGCCTGCTGCCGGACCGGAATCGTATTTTGATAGGGCGTGGTTGCCGTGAAGGGCAGGTTGACGCCGGCTTCGCGCCGGGCATGCAGTGCCAGTTGCTGCAAAAGACGGCCAGCCCGGTTCGGGCCCCCGTGCGACAACACATAATCCAGGGAGTCCACCCATTCCCTGGTTTCCAACACTTCTAGGCCGTCAGTTTCTGTCTGAGCCACTTCTACTCTCCCCACAGAGAATTGTTGAATATTCCATCATATCAAGTGCGAAGCCTCCGCGGACCGTCGCCCACGTTAATCGGAAGTTTTGTATGCGAAGGACGCAGCTTGCCCTGAACGAAATCGAAGGACCGCCCCGCCAAAGTGAAGCCGGGCGTACCACAGAGGAGGCTAAGTTGCGGACGCTAAGTTGAAGCCGGGCTCGAGCACAACCGGGAAGGGCGCGACTTCAAGTCGCGCCATAAACCGCTGAATGGGATTGCGCTTTAGCGCCTGAGGTCAACTTTTGCTAGCCTCCGTACCTTCATCAGCATGGTGTATCGCCGTTGAAAGCTGCCGTCCAAGGTGCTTTTTGATCGTGAAATGACGCTCGGCAGTACTACAATCAACCCTGCCGGCAGGAGCACTCAATGTTTCGCATCCTGATTCTCGCCTTGATAGTGGCAGCCTTGGCCGTGATCGTCCCGCGCCTGATGTCCGGCTCCGCCACGCCTTCAGTCGGCAGCGAAGCTCCCAACTTCACTCTTCCCTCGCAGGATGGCACCTCCGTCAACCTCAGGGACTACCGTGGCAAATGGGTCGTCCTCTATTTCTATCCAAAAGATCAGACCCCTGGTTGAACGCGGGAAGCCCACCAGTTTCAGGTGGACCAGCCCAAGTACGCCGAGCATAACACCGTCGTCCTCGGAGTCAGTGGCGACAACGCGGATTCACACAAGAAGTTCTGCGCAAAAGAAGGCCTCAACTTCAAGCTCCTTGCAGACACAGATCACAAAGTGGCAGCGGCTTACGGTTCACTGACAAATCTTGGATTGGTGAAATTCGCCGCCCGCCACTCTTTTCTCATCGATCCCGACGGCAAGATCGCGAAGATCTATACCAGCGTGAACCCCGCCAACCATAGCGCGGAAGTCTTGGCCGAACTCGATCAACGGGAAAGGACCCAGCCGGCAAGACCCTGAACGACCGCTGCAGATACGAACTCGATTCACCGATAGAAACTTGTGATCAGCACACTGGAGCCGCTCGCATAAATTAGGATCAGAAGGGCAATGGCTTTTCAGCCCACCGTTACAAAATAGGTTTGGGAAGGGCACGGCTTCAGCCGTGCCGCCAACCTTAGCTAAAGATGCGGGCTTTAGCCCCTGAGGCCGGCTCGCTTGTTCTGGCAAACCCGTTTATCAGACGGGCTCTGGTAGTTTCATGAGGCCTCAGTCCTGTTTCTAGCCCGATCTCCCTTCGGCTCAATATCGTTGGCACGTATTCCTGACATCTCTGACAGTGTTCCGCGACGCTCAAATCAACCATTCTCTACTTGGCTCTGCCGGAAGTTCAGCACTGCCTCGCAACCTTTGAGTTGTTCGAAATGGCAAGTTGTAGGAATACCTAAGAGGAAGGCCGCCACCCGAAAATAGGCAGTACGGGTTCGTGGTGACAGCTTTCGAAAGGGGTGCGGTGGTGAGGACTGGTGACGACAACGATCATTCCTGGGTAAAGTCGAAGTTCCTTGCGGGCCTGAGCGATGTTGCTCTGCGGCAACTCCTCGACGCAGCACGTCTCCGGCATATCGCTCCCAAAAAGGACCTCATCGTTCGTGGGGAACACTCCGATCACTTGTTTCTGTTGAAGAAAGGCCGCGCACGATCTTACATACTGACCGAAGATGGCGGTGAGATCGTTCTGTTGTGGTCGGTGCCCGGAGAGGTCCTTGGATTGGCGTCGTTATTACCTACCCCTCCAAACTACATGGCAACCACCTCAACGGTTACCGCGTGCGACTTCCTGGTATGGGATCACGAGACTCTCCGCAAACTGGCAGCTGAACATCCTCAGATTATGGAGAATGGTTTTCGTCTGGCGCTTCAGCACATCGCGGCCTACATGAGGCGCCACGTCAACCTCGTAACCAAGAGCGCAGAGTCGCGGCTCGCCAACCGGCTGATCCAGCTCGCAACCACGGCAGGTGAGGTCGGAAACGCGGGAATCACGATTGACATCACCAACGAGGCGCTAAGCTCCCTCTCTGACATCGGCTACTTCACCACCAGCCGAATCCTCTCCAAGTGGGAACATGACGGCATGCTTTCCAAGCACCGTGGCGGCGTTACACTGCTCGCTCCAGAGTCGCTCATGGCAGCATAACCGGGACTAGGTGGAGTTGCTTTTCTCCGCGATCCCTGCGGTTTTTCTCTGCGATCTCAGCGGTGAAAATTTTGCCCGCAGAGTGCGCAAAGAATGCGCAGAGTTCGCCGCGAAAATCCGAGTTGCCACTATTTGTTGCAAAGACCAATAGAACTGACCTCATAGGTAGGTTTGGGAAGGGCACGGCTTTCAGCCGTGCCGTTAGAGCACGCCAAAGATGCGGGCTTTAGCCCTTGGGGTTCGTTATTTTTCAGGCGAACAATTTACGAGACGGGTTGTACTATCTTCAACCAAAAAACTGGTGCATCTGGGAGTTCACACTAGATCGTTCCTCAAGTATCTGTGTCTGTGTGGCCCTGCTTCGACTGGCAGCGATCAGGATTTCGTTTGCGACCCTTCTCGTCGCGACATCACTTCCCTGCTCAAGCACTGAGGCTCTGACATCGGGGTCGTTCCCTCAATCGCCACAACCGCAATCGTCGTTACAACCCTCATCGCACTCCTGTCGGCCGGAAAGCTCACTGCACACAAACGAAGACTCATCCGCAACATCGCCAGTCAGGTTCAAAGATTCTGGCATCAAGTTCCGCATCGAGCACTTGATGAGCATCCTTCGCGACAGCCGCCACGAAGGCTGGGTGAAAACTGCTTACCCGGATCCCACGACAGGACGCCCGCTTATCGGTGGAGGTTTCAGTCTTGATCTCTGCGCCGTCGAACACGTACAGACCAATCCCCGGAATCCCCACTCATTCCTCGAACCCTCCAGCGCGCAGTTGTGGCAGGCAGCTGGACTTGACCTCGCGCATCTGAACGAAATCCTCGATCGCTTCGATCGGCGTGTGGAATTGTACGGGAAGCAAGAGCTCCGCAGGAAAGTTAGAGCAAACGAATTACCGCCCGACATCACCGAAGCAGAAGCCACGCGCCTGTTGCGGATTTCTGCTCTGCAGGCTGTACACAACGCGAGGGCTTATTCCATCAACTTTGATCGCATGAGCGCATCACAACAGATGGCGCTGAGCCAGTTGGTCTATCAAATGGGCGTGAATCTCGAGGAGTTCGTTGATTTCCTCACCGCCATCAACAGCTATTTTCCAGACTCGAAGAAAAATCCGGAGATTGAAAAGGTTGATTGGAAGGCCGCGCAACGCTCGCTCATTGAAAGCGATTGGGCCAGGCGCTACAGCAATCGCGCCATCGCGGTGATCGCAATGTTCAACCCAAGCTACAACAGTCGACCCCGACAAGCCCTGCGCCAGGTGCACGACTGGATATATCCTCCACCCGCACATCCTCAGAGGAATGCACGCAACAAGAAAGCCCGCACAGAGCTTGCCCGAAACTCATCGCGGAAGCCTGCTTCGAAACGGCGAGCAAAACAGGGCTAGTTCTCAATCCTAAGCTGCGGCGGAATGAGGATATGGCTAGCGCCATTGTTTCAACTGAACGTGGGCTCGTCGCCCCAAGGTCGGTTGTCATCTCGGCCCAAGGCTTTGTTGTCATTCCGACCGTAGGGAGGAATCTGCTGTCTGCAGACATCTGATCCGTTGCATGCGAACAGCAGACTTCTTTGGTGGGTTTCCCTCAAGGGACTATGTCCCGGGGCGGCCCTTCCGGATGATCCCGCACGTACTGCTCGAATGGCTCATTACGAAGCATGAACCGAAATCCTCTCCGCGTATTCCCGTCGATAGTTTTCTGCAGATCCAGCGCGTCGAACGGAATCTCTTCTTCCGTCGGTTTCGCTCCCTCTTCCTCGACGATCATGAAATGAAGCTGGTTGTCGACAACCCAATAATCGCTCACATTCAGGACCGTCCCATCTTTTAGATCGAGCTCTGGAAAGTCCGGTCGCTCTTCGCCATAAACTTCCGGAGGCTCACTATAGACCTCCGGAGCGTAGCTGATGGGGCCGGGCGACGAGATATAGGTCGACCCATACGTCCATGGCCACAAGAGATCACACGTCGTCCACCCGCAGGAATTGAATCCCCAGAACGGCACGCCAGAAGCAAACAAGGGATTGTAAAAAATGATCACGGGAAACGGCCGAATCGGTCTCCGCGGAGGCCGAATCACAATACCGATGGCTCCCACGGACGAAGCCGCTGACATTCGATACCCAGTCGCGGGCGCGTACATAATCGGCGCGCGAGGCATTGGCTGCGCCATCGGCGGATGATAAATCGGAGCAGGCGTGTGCACCACTACAGTCCCACCTGGATGGCCAACAGGATGCTGTGCCCAGGCCACCGGCTCAACAGCCGATAAGACAACCACGCAGCAAACCACGATCGAAAATCCGTTAAGGATCGAGCGGTGAACCCAGGGTGTCATAGCCTCACCGTCCCCTGCTTCTGCGCGGGACAATGCAATTCGTTACACCCAGTCTAATACTTTATCGATGCCTCGGCTGCAACGTTCGCGTCCTTCCCTCCCTATTGTTCGCTCAGCACAATCACAGGGTCCACCTGTGTGGCACGTCGCGCAGGCACGAGACAAGCCAACAACGCGACTGCCGCGAACAGCAATGCGACGCACCCCAAAACCAACGGATCAAGCGGAGCCACTCCGTAGATTTCCTTTTGAACAATCGTACGCAACGAAATTGACCCGACGATCCCCAGTACCAGTCCAATCCCGACTAAAGCAAATCCTTCTCGTAACACCAGCCTCACAATCCCGGAATGCGTGCTGCCCAGCGCGACTCGAATCCCAATCTCCTTCCGCCGTTGCGCCACAAGATATGCCAGCACTCCATAAATTCCAAGAGCCGCGAGAAACAATGCGAGCACGCCAAACGCCAGGCCTAGCAACATCGACGTCCGCCGCGACGACAACGAAAGCTCCTCACGCTGTGCCATCGTGCGCACGTCGAACAACGGCATCTGCGGATCGATCGCTGCAATCTGCGCACGAATCGCCGATTCAACCGCAGCGCCGTTTCCTGACGTCCTTACGGCAATCGTGTAATCGTTCGAAAGATGTTGCGAAAATGGAAAATAGTAAGCACCCTCCTGGTTCCCCCTTCCGGAAAGGTCTTCCAACCGAACGGAACGCACCACGCCCACGACCGTATATCGAACCGTCCGATCGGTGATCGCCAATGCATCATCGCCGGGTTCGAACATTTTTTGTCCCAGCGGGTCGCGATCACCCCAAAAGCGCCTCGCCAGTTTCTCATCGACGATCACCACCTGCGGCGAATGAGCATCATCGCTACTCTGAAAATACCGTCCCCGAACCAAGCCCATCCCGATCGTCTCCAGATAGCCTGGTGTGACCGACAAACGAATCGGAGAAACGACCGATTCACCCGGCCTCATGGCGTAGCCCTCTGCCAGAATCACGCTGTTGCTGTAGCTATCTTGAAGTGGAACCCCAGTGCTTGCTCCCGCCGAGATGATGCCGGGGATTCCTCGAACCGCCTCCAGCGATCGACGCATCAGTAGCTCCCGCTGCGTATCGGTGTTGTATTGGTTGTCGGGAGCGCTAAGTGATGCAGTCACGATGTTGTCCCGTCGATATCCGGGATCGACCCTCAAAAGCTCTCGAAAACTCGCCAACAATAATCCAGCGCCCACCAGCAGTGCGAAAGCAAATCCGATCTGTGCCACCACCAGTGCTTGCCGCACTGGCCGCGCATTCGAGGCGGTCCCGGTTCGTTCGTTGTCGCGCAGAACATTGTGAAATCCTCGCATCGAAATGCCCACTACCGACAGGCTGCTGAGCAGTGCAACCGCCGCAAGCGCCATCAGCACGGCAACCCACACAACATGGGAATCGACGCTCACTTCATAGGCGCGCGGAAAGTGGTTCAGCCCCGCCCACGCAATGACCCGCAAGGCGAGCGCCCCCATCGCAACTCCACCCACACAACTCAACGTGGCGAGCAGCAGGTTCTCCGTCATGAACTGCCGAAGCAGTTGCGCTCGGCCAGCGCCCAACGCCATTCGCGTTGCGAATTCTTTCTTTCGCAAACTGAGCCGCGCAACCGCGAGATTGGCCACGTTCAGCACTCCAATGAGCAGCACAAATACCGCGCCGGCCAACAACAGGCCCAGGACCGACCTTACATCCCGCACAACCATCTCCTCCAACGGTTCCACAGACGTATAGAAGCCGGCATTGACCAGAAGATCTCTAAACTTAGGAAACTTTTCCAGATTGGCGGCGTTTAGTGCATCAATCTGTGCCTGTACCTGTTGAATCGTCGCTCCCGCTTTCAATCGTCCGATGCTGTACCAATTGTTATTGTGATGAACCGTCTTCTCATCTGCCGTAAAAGCCGCCGGAATCCACATCCGCACTTCCGGATCGATGAACACAAAGTTCTGCGGCATCACTCCCACAACCGTAAATGGACGCCCATCTAACCGGACTTCCCGTCCGAGCGCCGCATCATCGCCGCCGAACATCTGTTGCCACAGCCCATAACTCAAAACGATTTTCTGCTCATTCCCGATCTCCCCCTCGGCCGCGCTAAAGGTCCGCCCCAACAAAGGCGCCACTCGCACCAAGTCGAAGAGCGACGGTGTCGCCGTCATCGCCTTCTCCCGCTGCGCCGCTCCATTCATATCGATCGTTTCATTCGAGAACTTGAAAAGTGCCTGGTCCGCCAACGCAGTTACCTTTTCGCGACGGTCAAAGAAGTCTCCCGAGCTGCTGATAAATTGATTCCCGACTCCGGCTTTCGGATACCGGTTCGACATGAGCACGATGCGCTCTGAATCAGGAATCGGCAGCGGTCGCAACAGGACAGAATTGACGATCGCAAAAATAGCGACGTTGACCCCGATGCATGCCGACAACGTGACGATAACGGCTACGGCAAAACCCTTACTTCGAATCAGGAACCTGATGGCATGCCTGAACTCACGAATCATCTCTCCCCTCCGGTCAAACGCAGCAGAAAAGAAGAAAACCTGCATTCGTCCTGCGAAAACCACGATGTCTATCTGATTGATGCTTCTTGGTTAGGAGCAGCACACTATGCAAGTGTTTCCCCATACCGTCCGCAATTGGCATCCACTGTTCGGAGTTGGACAGTGAACAAAGATGAAAAATGCTCCGATCGTTAAGGAAGGACCCTGCGCAAAGAGAGCCTATCAGTCTCCGGTCCCCGTCAGGCTAACAATCTGCGGACTATTATTCGCACTATCCTTAATAGTGAGTTTTCCGGTAACCGTGCCGGTGACGGTCGGAGTGAACACAACGCTGATCGTGCAACTCGAATTGCTGGCCAGCGTCGTTCCGCAGGTTGAAGCAGAGACTGCGAATGGTTTCGTTGCGGCGTAAGAAATGCCGGTCAAACTCGTGTCGAGATTGTTTTTGAGAGTAACCTTCTTAGCCGGGCTCGTCGTCCCGACCTTCTGTTTCGGAAACGTCAGACTCATCGGCGTGACCACAGTTTGTGCGATGCCCGTGCCCGACATCGTTACCGTCTGCGGGCTCCCCGGAGCATTATCAAAAACATTCAGCGTCCCCGATTCCGCCCCGAGAACAGTCGGCGTGTAGGTCACGCTGACTTTGCAGCCCATACCCGCCGTCAGCGTTGCTCCACAAGTATTCGCCGAAATCGCGAAATCGCTGTTCCCGCTTACCTTGATGCCGCTCAGGTCAAGAATGGAATACCCGGTATTCACATTCTTGATAGTCACCGTTCTCGCCGTGCCGCTCGTATCGATCGCCTGATTGCCGAAGTTTATCGACGGAGGGGAGAGCGTCGGCGGCAGAGGAACTTGCGTCGACCAGGTAAACACCGTCCCACAGCCCTCGGTCAGGCTCAAACAGGTGCCGCCGGCGAAAGTCGTCCCGTAAAATGTGCCGCTGCTCGCCTGCACAACTCCGGCGACTGACTCAGCGCCATCACTGCAATTGTTGTTGGAACAGAAGTTGTACAGCGTAGTCAGTGTCCCGGCTGGAGTAACTCGATAAAACGTCCCACAGCCCAGCACGCAGTCGACATTGTTCGCATTCGCGCCGCCGATTTCCGTTGTCCCATAAAAATTGCCGTCGGTTCCCTGTACCACGCCGGCAAATGGATACTCTCCGTCGGCGCAGTTCGCGAGCGAGCAGAAACGGTGGAGCGTTGTCAGCAGCCCGCTGGGAGTGATCTTGAAAACGGCGCCACCCGTGGCAGGCTGCGAACCAGAAGTTGTCCCGTAGAAGTTCCCGTCACTGCCTGATGCCAATCCAGCATATGGAAACTCTCCATCCGCGCACTTCGCCAAAGAGCAGAAAGTGTAAAGCGTCGTCAGCACACCCGACGGTGTCAATTTGAAAACGGTTCCGGCATTCGTGTTACCGCCCGCAGATGTTGTCCCATAGAAGTTGCCGTCGGTCCACTGAATCACACCACCCTCCGGGAAGGAACCGTCAGCGCAATTGGCCTGCGAACAGAAACTGTAAAGCGCAGTGAAAGCTCCGCTCGTCGTGAACTTGAACACTCCGCCGCCGTTTGTGGCTCCGCCCCCTGAGGTGGTGCCATAGAAGTTGCCGTCGCTTCCGATCATCAGCGCCGCGTGCGGATTCGCCCCATCCGCGCACTGCGCGAGTGAGCAAAAACTATGAAGCGTAGTCAGCGCACCGCTGGGAGTGATTTTGAAAATCGTGCCCGAATTTTGGCTTCCGCCCCAGAAGGTCGTTCCATAAAAATTGCCGTCCCTTCCCTGGATCAATCCCGCATCCGGCAGACTTCCATCTGCACACAGCGTCTTCAAGCAAAAGCTATAGATCGTGGTCAGTGCTCCACCCTGTGTAAGCTTGAAGACCGTGCCGATGTTTGCAGTTCCCCCGTACTGCGTTGTTCCGTAGAGATTGCCGTCCGTCCCCTGCACTAGAACGCCAGTCGGGATCGCTCCATTCGTCGAGTTGAAAGTAACTACTGTCTGAAACGTCTGTGCCGGCGCCACAACTGCTGCCGCCATGCAGAACGCCGCGATGAAACGCACAACTCTTGCCACACTGACTTCTTTCATCTTGCCAACCTTCGTCAAAACGTCGATCCGCTATTCGAAAGAATCCCGCTTAGCCTGTCAACGGAAATAAGCGGAATTGACAACATTTTCACCATGTCTTCACAGTTGCAAGATCCTGCAACGCCATACTCCCTATGCAATCGCCTCTTCCTGAAAGCCACCCGGATCTGCTGTTAAGCGTCCGGACTGTAATATCTGCCACTTCTCCTTAAACGCTTGGCTTTTCTAACATTCGAGCGTAACGCCCGCGGATACCCGCACTGCTGCGGGTGCAACGCAGAATCGGTATCAAGTTTGAGGCATAGGTCACCTACGCAATTGCGAAAGTCCAAATCGATCACGACACGACGGCCGAAAGTTCACACCATCAGCCGACAGAGCCTGGAGCCGCTCGGTCCCTCGATCGAAGCGCGCATGGCAATGGGAAAGGCCTTGCGGCAGAGCGCTCCGCGAAGTTCGCATGCCGAGTGGTCCCCCGCTGCTTCCCGTCCTGATCCCATCGAAGTGCTGAAGAGTTCCGACATCGGCCGCGTTCCCGAACTTCTGCCGATCCGATATGGCCGTATGCAACAGTCCCCCTTTGCGTTTTTCCGTGGCGCCGCCGCTTTGATGGCGTGGGATCTTTCGAACACTCCCGCCAGCGGCGCTCGCGTACAGGCCTGCGGAGACTGTCACGCTTCCAATTTCGGCGGGTTCGCCAGCCCGGAACGGCGGCTGCTGTTCGATATCAATGATTTCGATGAGACGCTTCGTGCCCCATGGGAGTGGGACCTTAAGCGGCTTGCTACCAGTGTTGTGCTCGCCGCGCGTGAACTGGCCCTGAGCGCAGCCGCTTGCTCCGACTCCGTCCGTACATTAGCCGCTTCGTATCGGCAGCACATTCGCGAGTACGCGCGAATGCGCGCGCTTGAAGTGTGGTACTCGCATATGGACGCCGAAATTTTCGTCGAACAGGCGAAAACGGTGACAGCCAAAGAACGCTGGGAGCAGATCGAGCAGAAAGCGAGACATCAGACCGCTGAGCACATCTTCCCGAGGATCGCCGATGTGGTCAACGGGCATACGCGAATCGTTGACCATCCGCCGTTGATCTATCACCCTCATGCCAGCGAACTGATGCGAAACCACGTCATCGAGATGTTTCACCGCTATCGCCAGAGTCTCCCCGATGAACGGCGCGTGATCCTCGATCGCTACCACATCGTCGATGTCGCCCGCAAGGTTGTGGGAATCGGCAGCGTCGGAACGCGTTGCGCGTTGATCCTGCTGATGGCAGGCGAGCACGATCCGTTGTTGCTGCAGTTCAAAGAGGCATTGCCATCGGTGCTCGAACCATATGCCGGCAAAAGTTTATATAGCAATCATGGCGAGCGTGTAGTCACCGGGCAGCGAATGCTACAGTCTGCCAGCGATGTATTTCTCGGTTGGACTCGCGATGACGAAGGTCGCGACTACTACTTCCGTCAACTCCGCGATATGAAAATGAAGATCGAACTTGAGACCATGACGAAGTCGGACTGGTTCGAGTACATCGAAATCTGCGGCTGGACTCTCGCACGCGCTCACGCCCGCACTGGCGATGCTGCGGTCATTGCCGGCTACCTGGGTAAGAGTGACGCATTCGATTCGGTCCTCGGAAAGTTCGCGCTCGCTTATGCCGATCAGACGGACCGCGATCACGAACGATTGGTAAAAATGATTCGCGCTGGCCGCATCAAGGTAGAACTCCCCGAAGCAGCATAGCTCGCAACCAAAGAATTCGACGGCAGAAACACAAAGACCCGCC
>Ga0209060_10002845_pt1 | contig 15390 bp, 11 predicted proteins | sample Coa_R1_8_FD_187155 | JGI IMG/M metagenome (GOLD analysis project Ga0209060, IMG submission 187155) | Surface soil microbial communities from Centralia Pennsylvania, which are recovering from an underground coalmine fire - Coalmine... | ecosystem: Environmental > Terrestrial > Soil >...
ATTTGCTCTGGCTCGACGTGTCCGGCAGCCAAATCAGCGATGACGGCCTCGCACAGCTTCGGGCCCTCAAAAGCTTGCGCCGGCTCGATGTATCCGGCACACCCATTTCTGACCAGGCGCTGCACGTCGTGGAAATGCTGCCCAACCTGCAATGGCTCAATATCGCGGGCACATCCATCGGCTGGTGGGCGCGGTTACGCCTGCGGCACGCCTATCCGCGGCTCCAGGTGCGAACGGCCGCCAAACAAACCGAGCCAGCGCCGCACGCCTGAGGTACGCAGTCTCTTGCGAGACCTGTCTGCGTAGAATATAGCACTGGGTCTGAAATGCGCCGTTCGCTCTGTGTCGAGGTGTGATGGACAGGATGAACGATCCCAACCCACTGCTGGCCGGTCGCTTTCCTCCACGTGTTCCGGCGCCGGCCGCCAAGGCCCACGACGCCGCCTCCCGTCGCCCACGTTGCCGCTTTGCCAGGGGATCGGAAACGGGCCCCGGGCTCACCGGCGAAATGACGTGTCTGCTTCGGATCCGCCTGCGCTTGGCCATCGCGATCATTCTGGCCGGGTTTGCCTTCCACTTTCTGCGCAACGTCTTGTCGCACGGCACCGCCTTCGATCATCGACCGCTCTGGCTCGCGTTCGCCGCCGGCGAAATCACGGTGATGGGGCTCGTCTTGGGGTTGCTCGCGAGTTCCCGGCCGCTCGCCATGCGGAGTTTGCGCATCCTCGAATTGACCGTGTTCGGCATGATCGCTCTCTTTTTCGCATGGTTGCAGGCCGATACCTATCACGACGGCGCCCTGTTGCGCTCCATCGTGCCCGGCCAGGAGGAACTTGTTTATCGCCTCGTCGGTTCTGCCGCCTCGTTGCGCTGGTTTCTGTTGATTGTCCTCTACGGCACGTTCATTCCCAACACCTGGCGGCGGTGCGCTGCCGTCGTGGGTAGCATGGCGGTGCTTCCAGTCGCGCTGATGGTCATCGGCAGTCTGCTCGATCCAGTGACCGCGCCTTACGTGTTATCGGCATTACCGGAAACCATCGTTTTGATGGCCATCGCCGTGGCGGTCGCGGTCTTCGGCTCACACAAGATTCGCGAGCTGCACGAGAAGGCACACGAAGCCGAGCGCATCGGTCAATATCGGCTCAAGGATGTCATAGGCTTCGGCGGTATGGGCGCGGTTTACCTGGCCGAGCATGTCATGCTCCGACGGCCCTGTGCCATTAAACTCATCCGCCCCGACCAGGCCGGCGATCCCCGAACCCTGATCCGATTCGAGCGCGAAGTCCAGGCCACCGCGACGTTGACGCATTGGAATACCGTCGAGATTTTCGATTATGGACACGCCGAGGATGGCACGTTTTATTATGTGATGGAATACCTGCCGGGGATGAACCTGGAAGACCTGGTGGAACAGCACGGCCCCATGCCGCCCGAACGGGCCGTCCATTTCCTCAGGCAAGTCTGCCAGGCATTGCGCGAGGCGCACGGCATTGGCCTGATCCATCGCGATATCAAACCGAGCAACATCTTTGCCTGCGAGCGTGGCAAAGTCTACGATGTGGCCAAGGTGCTCGATTTCGGGCTCGTGAAAGGAGTGGGCCTGGGTGACGAAGGGGTCAAGCTGACCCGCGAAGGCGCCTTCACTGGGTCCCCTGCGTTCATGTCGCCGGAACAAGCTGCCGGCCAGCCCGAGCTCGACGCCCGCAGCGATATCTACAACATCGGGGCGGTCGGCTACTTCCTCATCACGGGCGAGCTCCTTTTCCATCGCAACTCACCTTTGCAAATGCTGCATGCGCATGCCTACGAACCGGTCGTTCCAAGTCAGGAGTTTCATCAAACCGTGCCCGCCGATCTTCAGCAGATCATTTTGCGCTGCCTGGAGAAAGACCCGGACCACCGGTACCAGGATGCCGTCACCCTCGAAAAAGCTCTGGCGGCGTGCGCCTGCGCGGGCCAATGGACCCCGGAACGAGCCGAGGAATGGTGGCGGCAACACGGCGGCAGCACCAAGCCCACCCCTTCTCTTGAATCGCTCCAGCGCAATAGCCAAACATTGCCGGCTGGATTGTAACAGTCTATATTCTTGGACAAGCCTGACGCGCCAGCGCTCGTCCTTCGCTGGCGCGTCAGGCTTGTGATTCAGACAGCGTTCAACACGCGAAGCAATCATCCTCCTTTCGGAGAAATCCTTTCATGCTGGCACCTCGACGTAGCCGACGGACCCGACTCCGAGTCGCCGTCTGGATTTCGCTCCTCGTCCCGTGGGCGATGGCTTCCGTTCGAGCCGCGGAAGCCGACGAGCACGTGGACAAGAAATTGCAAGGCTTCGACGCCTACATGGACAAGGTCTTGAAGGACTGGAATGCACCGGGCGTTGGCGTCGGGATCGTCGTCAACGACCAGCTGGTCTTCGCCAAGGGGTACGGCTACCGGGACTATGCCAAAAAGCTCCCCTTTACCCCGACGACGCTGTGCCAAATTGCCTCCAATACGAAGCTCTTTACCGCCGTGGCGGCGGGGCTGCTCGTGGAGGAGGGAAAGCTAACCTGGGACAAACCGGTTCGAAGCTCGATCCCGGCCATCCAGTTCTACGATGATGCGTTAAACAATTCGGTCACCCTCCGCGATATGCTGGCGCATCGCACCGGCATCACCCGCCACGATATGATCTGGTACAAAGGGGATTTCACCCGCAAGGAGTTGTTTGAGCGATTGAAGTACATGGAACCGAAGGAGCCCCTGCGGCAAACGTTCCTCTACAACAACATGATGTACGCCGCCGCGGGATATCTCACCGAGCTCCAGGCGGGCAAGACCTGGGAGGAACTCGTCCGCGCGAAAATCCTGCGACCGTTGGCCATGAACACAACCGTCTACTCTGTGGCCGAGATGCTGAAGCAGGAGGACCACGGCGTACCCTTCACCGAGAAGCGGGATACGACGGAGCTTTACCAGATCCCATATTACGAGGATACGATAGGGGTGGCCCCGGCCGGTGCGATCATGTCCAACATCGAGGAAATGTCCCACTGGTTGATCGCGCTCATGAATGACGGCAAGTATGGCGGCAAGCAGGTTCTTCCTGCGAATGTTCTCAAAGCCACCTTGGAGCCCGCGATCGCGCTGCCGAACACCCTTGCGGAAACAAGAGGCTTTTGGGAGCTGCTGAATCCGGCCTACGGAATGGGTCGCAATATGGTTTCCTACCGCGGCCGCCTTCTGACGTACCACGGTGGGGACCTTCCCGGCTTTCACTCCCAGGTCTCGTTCATGCCTCGGGAGCACATCGGCGTCCTCGTCTTCGTGATCGGCGATCACTGTGCCGGCCTCTATAACGTGGTCAGCTACCACGTGTATGAGCGCTTGCTGGGTCTGGATCCGACGCCCTGGAGCGAGCGGATGCTGGAAATCCGGCTCAACGGAAAAAAGGCCGGGACCGCAGCCCGCGCCAAGGCGGGCGCGGACCGGGTCCCGAACACCAAGCCCTCGCATCCGCTTGCCGATTACCTGGGCGAATACGAACACCCGGCCTATGGGGTGTTGAAGATCGGGACGAAGGAGGGTCAGCTGCAGTTCGATTTCCACAAAATCCAGCTTCCGCTGACGCATTTCCACTACGATCGCTTCGATACACCGGACGATGAAATTGAGGGAAAGTGGTCTGTCAATTTCGTGACCGATCCGCAAGGCGATATTCGCAATGCGGTCATGTCCCTGGACCAGGCCGAGGCAGTCTTCACGCGCCGGCCCGAGCCGATCGATCACCAGCTGCTCCAGCGGCTGGCCGGGACGTATGAGACGCCGACGGGAGTCAAGTTCCAGGTCGTCCTCAAGGACGATGGCAACCTTTATCGAAAATTCCCCGGAGCGCGCGAAGACAAGCTCATGGCGTACAAAGGGCTCCAGTTTCACGTCAAGGAATTCTCCAATCATGTCTGGGAATTTGTCATGGAGAATGGAAAGGTCCAAGCGCTCAAGCAGCGCGATCCATCTGGGGAGACTGTTTTCCCGCGGCGGGACGCCGACGAAGGTCGCCCGAAATCGCGCTGAGTACCCAGTTCGGAGATCGGCGCGTGGCTGACCCGCGCTGAATGAGTGATGTGGTTGATACAGAATCCGGCACTTCGAATGCGGTTCGGGAAAACTCCGCGTCGGTACTTGCAAATCAGGCACTGACCCGGCATACTAATGCGTGAAAGTAAGCGCTGATCCCCAAATATGGCCTTCGTGATCGTGTCCCGGACGGGCGACTCTTTTCCTTAGAGTTCTCGGAGACACTGGCATGAGTATTGCCTTCTCCTGTCCCGCTTGTCGCACCAATCTGCGCGTCGCAGATAAGTTTGCAGGCCGCCTGTGCAAATGTCCCAAATGTCTGCGTGCGTGCAGAGTCCCCAGCGCGCAGACAGCACCGGAGGACTTGGTTGTTGGCGATGTGCAACCGTCGGCCAGGCCGTACACTGGCCCTCGTCGGTCTGAGCCGGGCGAGGCTCCCGAGCCAACTCTCCGTAGGTCGCGGTTTGGATCGGTTCCTGTTCTGCTCAGTGCCGCAGCTCTGGCGTTTGTTGCAGTCTGCGGGGGAGTTCTGGGTTGGTGGTTCTGGGCAGGGGGGCAAGGCCAGCATGGCGGGATCAGAAACAATACTGAGAACGCCAATGGAAGGTCTGGCGACGGGGGGGACAGGCAGATGGAGGAAGGCCCCGCCATTCGAGGGTTAGCGACCGATCAGCTCTATAGGCGCTTGCTAAGGTCGTCTGCGTGGATCATTGTCCCGGACCCGAAGAATTCTCGTAGGATGGGTAGCGGCGTACTGATTGATGCGCAGTTTAAGCTGGTGTTGACCTGCCAGCACATTGTTCAAGACGAGCCCAGGGCGGTCATCTTCTTTCCCGTTTCTCACAACGGAAAGGAGATCGGGGATCCCCAGCACTACCTGGATGAATACGAGAGCAAAGGAAAACTAGGGTGCAAAGCCAAGGTCGTTTATACGGTAACCGGCAAGGATCTCGCCCTGCTCCAACTCGAAGATGCGTTGCCCGAAGGTGTCCTAGCCGTGCAGGTGAGTCCTGAAACGGCGCAGGGCGGACAGGGTGTCCTTTCGATCGGCGTTTCCGGGGTGCATCTGCAAAAGAACCGCGCGGTCGGTGTGCTTTGGCGGAACGCGCCGGGCACGGTACGTCGTGCTCCTCAGCGCGAGACCTTTAAGACCAGAGCCGATCAGCTGATCGATGCTTCCATCGTGGAAACCACATCAGAGACCAATCCGGAAGACAGTGGCGGTCCCGTTGTCAACGAACGCGGCGAGTTGATCGCAGTCGTTTCGGTCTTCGTTGTGGGCGAACGCTCGGTGACCAAGAACATCGACGCTAGTGAAGCAGATGTCATGGTGCGTACCTTCATTAAGAAGGAATACGGTAAGGAATGGTTGGCCGGCCCGTTGCAGCCGGGGGTTCGACAAGCCCCGGACGTGACGGCGTTGCTCCAGCGCCTGACGGATCCCAATCCTCAAACGCGCTTACGATCCATCCGCAAGCTCGGTGAGCTGGCCGTAGAAGCAAAATCTGCCATTCCCCGCCTGGTGCCGTTGCTCAAGGACAGCGACCCCGATATAAGTCGAGCGGTCCACGTGGCCCTTGACCTGATCGGCACGCCGACGAAATTCGATTTGGATGTGTTGTACCAGGCCTTGAAGGACAAGCACGATGGAACCCGCGTCTACGCAGCCCGCATGCTCGCCAGCGATAAAGAGATGATCACCCGTGACGGATTCCCTTCGGTACTCGTTGCGGCTGACCACGATAAACCCGATGTCCAGGAAAACGCGGTTCTGGCACTGGGCAACTACGTCAATGGCTGGCGTGACTCGCTACCAACCCTGATGAAGTTGCGCCGCAGCGACGAAACGGACCGGAAGGTCAAGCAAAATGTGCGCAAAGCAACGCAGAATCTTACGAATGCGATGACCGCCCAGGATGTGCCGGAATATGTGAGGTTCTTCAAGCAATTACTGGACGACAGGAAAGCTTCTGTGCGGCAGCTGGCTGCGGAGGTGCTGACATATTACATAAGCCAAGATTACCGGGACTTGCTGCCTATCCTCCTAACTGTTCTGAAAGATGAGGATGAGGATGTGCGCCGCGAGACGCTCACCGCACTGACCGAGCCTAAGAAGCTGAACGCGGTGCCGAAAGAAAATGTCTCCGCGCTGTTGGAGGCCCTCCGCGATGAGCATCGCGAGATTCGCCAGCATGCTTACCTCGCCATCGGCAAATTCCTACCCGACGAGCGGCGTGCCATGCCACATCTGATCGCCGCCTTGATCGACAAAGATCCGAAGGTTCGTGATTATGCGGTGGCCGATGTCCATAAGTTTGGCTTGGATGCCCAGGAAGCCGTGCCCGCTCTATTGGCCGCACTAAGAATCCCAGACACCAGTACCACGTCGCGTCGGTTGATTGTTGAAACGTTGGCGCTGGTCGGGCAGCATCCCCAGATGGTTGTTGCCCTGCTCGTGGCCTTGGAAGACAAGGACGCAGATATTGGAAAGCGCGCAGAGAATGCACTGGTGAAATTGAAAGTCAAGCAAGAAGATGTTCCAGCACTAATCGAAGGGTTGCAGAACCAACGGTCGGAGTTCGTTCGCGCGAATGCTGCGGATGCCCTGGGACGAATCGGACCGGAAGCTGCCGCTGCCGTGCCAGCACTTATCATCGCGGCAAAGGACAAGGAGTTGCCGGTCCGAATCCGTGCGATTCGTACCCTGGGCCTGATTGGCCCTGAAGCCCGCTCGTGTGTGAAAGTCTTGGCTGAGATCCTGCGAGAAAGGTTGCCGGACGCTCCGGGAACAGCCGCGTTACGCAGCCAGACGGGGCCCGGGATCGATGCGGTCGAAATTGGTAAGCGGACGCTGAAATCGGCCGTATGGATCGTGGTCCGAACCTCCGGTGGCGCGAGTCTGGGCAGCGGGTCGCTGATCGATCTCCCGCAACGACTCGTCCTGACCAACCACCATGTCGTGAGTTCTGGGGGTGACGTGCGCGTTTTTTTTCCTAGCTACGATCAAAACCATGAGCTTATCACGGCAACGTCCACCTATTTGCAGCAAGAATCCAAACTGGGACTTCAGGGCAAGGTGCTGGACACTGACCCAGCGCGGGACTTGGCCTTGATCGCGCTGGACCAGTTGCCGGAGGGTGTCCTCCACCTGCCTCTTGCCAGCCGAAGCCCGCAGCCCAACGAGCATCTGTACTCGATTGGGGCTTCCAGGGCTCTGGATGGCGCGCTGTGGCGTTCCATTACAGGACAGGTAAGCTTGGTGCGTGATAATGAATTCGACTATCCTACCGGTCAGCACGTGCGCGCCCGGCTAGTCGAAACCACGTCCCCAACGAATCCCGGCGATAGCGGAGGTCCGATGGTAAATGACCGCGGTGAGCAAGTTGCGGTGGTCAGCGGACGCCAAATAGACCAGCAATTGGTAGGTTGGGGAATCGACATCACTGAGGTGCACGCATTCCTAAACGCCGTGAGCCAGAGGCGAGGGCTGAATCTCACGACATCTACTCATTCATCCCGCGAACCCCTGACTGGCTCCGTCAGTGAGCTTCGCCAAAACGTCGTAACGGCCCTGAGTCGGATGGGTCCGGACGCTAAGGATGCGGTGCCTGTTTTGAGGGCCGGTCTCGGAGACAAAGATGGCACCTTGCGGAACATCGCGATTGCCGCCCTTGGCGAAATCGGGCCCAATGCCAAGCAGGCGCTCGATGACCTTGTCCAGGAGCTACAGAAAGTCGACGGACGAGTCGAAGTGGTAGACACGTTAGCGAAGATTGGCTCAGACGCCGACTCCGTGGACAGACTGATTAACAAACTGAGCTATCCTCAAAAGGAAATTCGTCTCGGCGTGGTGCAGGCACTGGGAAAGATCGGACCGCCGGCAAGGAAAGCCAAGATAGAGCTTTCCCGTATCTCGAAAGGGGATAAAAACAAGGAAGTACGAGCTGCCGCCCAGGATGCCTTGCAGCGGGTGCAGGCGAAGCCCTGAAGACAGAGTATCTTGCCAAACGTTCGGCTGATATCTGGGCCCGCCAGCTTGCATCGGATATGAGAGTCTGAACGCTCCTCGAAACGCGAGCATGATGGCGACGGCATGCATCTATGGTGGACCTATTGGATCGGTGATTGATGAGTTCTGTATTCATTTCCTACCGCCGCTCGGACAGCGTGCAGGTGACAGGACGAATCTACGATAAGCTAGTGGTTGCTTACGGCAAAGAAAATATTTTCAAGGATGTTGATTCAATCCCGTTGGGAACGGACTTTCGGCAGTCGATCGAAGCCTCTGTTGCTCGATGTGATGTGATGCTAGTCGTCGTGGGTAAGACTTGGTTAAATACAACCGATCCTAATAACCGGCGCCGACTGGATGATCCTGCCGACTTTGTCCGCATTGAAGTGGAGAGTGCGCTCAAGCGCGGCATCCGGATTATTCCTTTGCTACTGGACGATGCAACAATGCCTTCTCCGGATGAGCTGCCTCCTTCTCTCAAAGAATTCGCGTATCGCAATGGGACGAAGATCCGTCCCGATCCGGACTTTCATCCAGATATGGACCGTGTTCTACAAGCAATTGTTCAGTGTTTGCCGGTCGCGGGAGAGGATATGACCAGGCCGACGAACACCGGCCATGCTCCGGCGCGGAAAACGCTTGGCCCAGCCCCTGACTCCGGCGTGCGACAAGAAGTCTCTCATCGTCCATTACATGACCATAAGCGTACCGTCCTGGGTTCGGAATCTAACGCACTGGCAGGGGGGGCGCTCATACCACAACTCGCGACGACAGCAACACAGAGCCACGCCACTCCTCGGTCCCGAAAGACCAAGGAGGAGAACGCCAAGCCATCATCCGATCGCGTCCGAGCGCCGAAGCCTGGCGGCGCACGCAGGTGGCTCGTACTCCTTTGCGCGGTGGCAGCTCTGGTGGTCGGCGGCATTGTGGTCAGTGCTGTGTCCAATCGGCCATCACGCTCGGACCCGCCACCCTCCCCTGCGACGGAGCGGAAACCGCCTATACCCACAGTGGACGCGCGAACTCAAGAGGCCGAGAAGTGGTTTCAGCGCGGAACTAGGTTCCTCCAGACCAGGGACTACGACCAGGCGATCGATGCCTTTTCGAAAGCGATTGGGTTGAACTCAGAATACGCCGAAGCTTATTATTACCGAAGCCTCGCCCATGAGGGCAACCGGGATACTCTCAGTTCTCAGGCGGACAAAGCGGTAGCCTTTCGACTCAAACCAAGTCTCCGGGACAAACAGAAATAGCACCCCAAGGGCTTCGTCCTGAAACACGCGGATCCAATGCTAGCCTCTTGCCCAAGCTCGACCAATTCCGCCGCGGTCAAACGCTACTATGTGGGATAAGCATGTACGCCGGTGTGATTCCCTTCCGCCGGAGGTCCAGTGTTTTTCTTTCCCCAACACGATCGGTTTGTCGAGCTGTTTGTCCGTCCCCAGGACCGGACTTACGCTTACGTCGCCACGCTGCTGCCCAATCGGGCCGACGCCGAACAGATATTCCAGCAAACGAGCCTGATCCGTTGGGAAAAATGGCAGCAGTTTAACCCCAGCCGGGATTTCGTCCGCTGGGCTTGCGGAATGGCCCATCACGAGGTCTGCAATTTCCTCCACAAGTATGCCGACAAGCGCCGCGTCTACCTCAGTGACGATGTGCTGGCGGAACTGGCACAGGCTCGACTGGATGCACACGACCTCTTCGAAGCTCGCTGCCATGCTCTGCTTGAGTGCCCGGAACGACTCAAGCGAAGCAAGCACGAACTGCTGGAGTGGAGCTACGGGAAATACAACATCAAAACTATCGCCTCGGGGCTGGGACAAAGGTTCAACGTTGTCTACATGATCCTGCAACGCTTGCGCCGGATCCTCTTTCATTGCATCAAACGGACGCTCGCCGAGCGCATGGCATGTGCGAACGCTGGGAACAAGCTTTGCTCGCGGACGCGGAACTGTGGTCCCTGGTGGAGGCGATGGCCGAGGGCGCTGCGGCAGCCCAACATTACGCGCGGTTAGAAACGCGCCTCCTCACGGAAGAGTCGTCTCGACGGTTCTACGTCGCCTATCTCGATCCCCATGCGTGCCTGCAATGGAGAACTCGTGGCCACGTCGCGGCCCGGTCCATTCGCCGACCGTCCAGGCGAATCTTCGGCTGGCTGTCGCGCCGGGCGGCCGCGGCCACGCGTGGTGGTTGCCGCAGGATTGCTCGTTGCAGTGCTGGTACTTCGGCCGCGATGGGACGAAGGCGATGCGGCAGATCTGTTGACCGTACCCGCCGGTTCGGTAGCCGTGCCAATCAACAATAATGACACTGCCCCGGAAAGGGACATGGCCCTGCCCACGGAGACCGGCTCGACTCTCCTCCCCGGAAAGTTGAGGCTGCGCGCTGGGGTGGCGGAGATCGCATTCCATGCCGGCGGAAAGATCCTGCTGGAAGGCCCTGCCGACTTCGATGTGAGCGCGCCCGACTGGGGGTTCCTCCATCGGGGCAAGCTGACTGCGAACGTGCCGGGTGGGACGCCGGCCTTGCGCGTTGACACGCCTGTCGTGGTGGTCACGTCCCCGGGCGGCGAATGCGGTGTGCTGAGGGATGACTGGGGGTTCACCGAGGTCCATGGCTTCAGCGGCGAAGTGGAGGCCGACCCCACGGATCGAACCGGAGGGCCATTCCCGGGAAAACGGTTGGCGGAGAACGCCGGGGCCCGCGTCGACGATTCGCATCTCCCACTCACCCCGGTGCCTCTCAACGAACAAGCCTTTGCCCACCTTCGGCCCGTGACTTGCGTCACTGACGCTGCAGTGCGCGCCGGACAGTTTGCCGTCCGCAACTTCCGTACGGTTCCCCGGCTGGTGGCAAGAATAGGATCCCTCGTTACACATGGGAAACATACCTGTGGCTTGAAGTTTCCGGGATCGCGGGACTCGTGGAATCCGCCCGTGTGCGGCTCATGCCGGTGCGCATGGGCGAACCGGTCATGACCGCCGCCGCCTTTGTCCCCAACAACCTGTGGGGCGAAACGACTCTGACCTGGGATACGAAGCCGTTGTCCGGTCCCGCATTTGCTTTCGGGACGGTGGCAGAGACCGAGCCGGTCGAATTTGATGTGACCTGCTTGGTGCAAGAGGCCCTCGCTGGGGACAAAAAACTCTCCCTGCGCATCTTCGCCCCCAACTACAAACGGGTGCAATGCGACGTCGAATATGGCTCTCGGAAGGGCAACGACGAGACCCGTCCGCAATTACTCGTCACGACCTTGCCCTGAGTCACGAACACGAATTATCATCATGTACCCGCTGGATGACGTCGAAAACCATGAACTCTCCTTCCCTCTTCCAGAGCCAACGGTTAGGTTTTACCTTGGTCGAGATCTTGGTCGTCATCGCCATCATTACCGTGCTTATCGCCCTGCTCTTGCCCGCGTTCCAAAAAGTCCGTGAAGCAGCCAACCGGATGAGCTGTTCGAACAACCTCAAACAATACGAACCGCCGCCTAACCGACGTGTACAGCCGGGTCGTGCGTGAAGTGATCACATGAATCAGCGATAGGCCGCCGCCTGGATGCCGTAGAGCTCCGCATAGGTCCCGCCTTTGGCCATGAGCTCGTCGTGGGTGCCGACCTCGGCCACGCGGGCGTGGTCCAGGACGACGATGAGATCCGCCATCCGCACCGTAGAAAAACGATGCGATACGAGGATCGTGATCTGTCCCTGATCCGGGACTGCGGCCGCGGCATTCGCCCGCCGGTGGTTACTAACGGCGGCATAGCGTTCAAATAAAGCGTGTTCGGTTTCGGCATCCAGCGCGGCCGTTGGTTCATCGAGCGCCAGCACGAGTGGCCGTTCGCGCATGAAGCCGCGGGCCAGCGCGAGTTTCTGCCATTGTCCGAAGGATACCTCGACCCCCCCAGGCCAGGTGCGACCGAGCTGAGTTTCCAAACCCGCGGTCAGACCGTCGACGACATCGCCCGCACCCGCGCGCTCCACAGCGATTACAACCGCAGACTCATCGTCCAGCCGTGCCACATCCCCCAGGCCCACCGTCTGGCGGGCGCGGAATTCAAAGCGGAAGAAATCCTGAAACGCGCCAGCTAACCGGCTCCGCCATTCGTCGGTGACCATGCGGGCGAGGTCAACGTCATCGATCAAAATCCGGCCGGCGCTCGGTTCGTAGAGCTTGGCGAGCAATTTCACCAGGGTCGATTTGCCTGCCCCATTCTCGCCGACAATGGCCACGACTGCGCCAGCCGGGAATTCCAGATTGACATCGTCGAGCACAAGGCGATCGGTTCCGGGATAAGTGAACGAGACGTGTTCGAAGCGGATCCCCCGGGTAAGGCTTGCGGGCACCGGCCGGTCGGCGGCGGCAACAAATGAGGCAGCGTAGTCCTCGAGCCAGGCCAGTCGCCGGGCACCATCCATCCAGATGCCACGCAGAAAACCAATCTCGCCGACGGCCGCACCGACGTAGGCGGATAAGCGCGAGCCGGCCGCCAATACCAAGAGCACATCGCCCGCCGATGCACGGAGGCCCCAGGACACGAAGACCACAGCGCCAACGAAGGCCGCGCCGAAAATCGCCCAGGCCAGCGTGTGCCACCGTGCAGAACCCCACCGAGCGGCCGATACCGATCCGTACCAGCGTTCCCACGCCAGACGCCGCTCGGTGCTCAATCGCTGGCCAACGCCAGTTACCCGCACTTCTTTGCCCGGTGAGGCGGTCGTGGCGGTGGTGAACAAGTGCCGGGCGAGGCGGTGGAATGGAGCGGCCCGTTCGTGTGCGGCCCGCTCGACCGCCGGCCGCCAGGTCGAGATGAACACCGTGGGAAGCGCAAACACGGCCAAGAGCCCGAGCGCCGGGTGGATGGATATCAACAGCGCCACCGTCACCCCGAGGCGGAGGATCCAGCCACACGTGGAGAAAAGCGACATGTACAGGTGGTCGAGAACAAACACCTGATTGCGGAGCATGGACAGGCGGTCGAGGTATTCTGGGCGTTCCTGGTGAGCAATGGTGGCCACCGATGCCTGGAGCCGGGCGACGTGCGCCTCCAGCGCAATCGTCACCTTGTCCCGAAAGCGACGCTGGACCCGCGTGCTAAAGGTGCGCAAGAACCAGGTTGCGGCTGTGGACCCGCCCAGCGCGACCGCCGCCGTGCCCACCAGTACACGATTGCCCCCGAGGATGCCATCACTCAGGAGCTTGAACCACAAGGCGAGCAGCGCATCGGGAAGTGCCGCCGCCAGGGCGAGGAAGAACGAAGCCAGAATCATGCCCGGTTCATGGCGATATCCCAACTTGCACAGCCGCCACATCGAAGACAACGCGGGCGGCAGCTCATCGTGTGCCGCCACGCGCGGTGGTTTAGGCGAGGAGATCATAGGTCTTGCCCTCCTCATCTTCAGTGGCGGTGAAGCGGTGCGCTTGCAGATCAAACATGGTGCGGTAACGCCCCCCTTTGGCCATCAACTCCTCATGGGTGCCGAACTCAATCACCTTGCCCTGTTCCAGCACGCAGATTCGGTCCGCATGCCGCACCGTGGAAAATCGGTGGGAGATGAGAATGGTGGTACAGTGACGGCTGGCAGCCAGGACGCGGTCGAAGATCTCCGCCTCTCCCCGAACATCCAGCTGGGCGGTCGGCTCATCGAGCAAGACCACGCCGGCGCCGAGCTGAATCGCGCACAAGGCGCGGGCCAGGGCGATGCGCTGCCACTGCCCCCCCGAAAGATCCGTTCCCCCTTCATAGCCGCGCGCCAGCACAGTGTCGAGCTTGGCCAATTCGGCCGCGCCCGCCGAGCCGAGCGCTGTCTGGATCACGGCATCCGGCGCCCCTGCGGGGGCGACATTGTCGCGGAGCGGTAGCTCGAAGCGGATAAAATCCTGGAACACCGCGGCCAGGCGGGACCGCCAGGAGCTGAGGTCGAACTCACGCAGGTTGACTCCATCGATTTCGATAGCGCCGACTTGGGGGTCGTACAATCGGCACAGTAATTTGGCCAACGTGCTCTTGCCAGCCCCGTTCTGCCCCACAATCGCCAAGGACGAGCCCGCAGGGATCGTCAGATCAAAACCATCGAGGATGGGCGGGCCGCCGGGGTAGGCAAAGGTTAAATCGCGGAAGCGAATCATGCCCGCCGGCAGGCCGCTGGCGGGGCGCTGGCCAGAGGGCAATGCTCCCGCGGAACCCATGACCGGCTCCAGGCGAAGCACCGCAGCAACCGGCGCCGCCGCCCCATCGAGGGCCCAATTGAGCCCGCCGAAGGCGATCATCGACGTCCCCACGGCACTCTGGGCAAACATCACCATTTCGCCAAGATTGAGACTGCCGTTGGCCGCAGCCTGGGCGAGTGACCAGAATATGACGACATTGGCACCGATCACCAGGAGCATGCTCCACAGCATCGGACGCTGGCGCAGCCGGGTCGCTTCATATTGGAGGGCATGGAGGCGTGTCCGGCGACTGATGAAGCGGTCCAGGGTCCACTCCACCAGTCCAAACAACCGCAACTCTTTGCTGGCCGGCGGGTCCACGGCCAGCCGATAGGCGTATTCCGCATCACGTTGGGCGTTACGCACCTCGTCGGTGTTGCGGTCGCGCCAGATCGAGCTTTCACGCAGCAGCCAATGGGTTGCCAGCCAAGCTCCAGCGAGCAGGAGCGGCGCCCACCATGCATATGCAGCCAGCACGGCGGCGGACGCCAAGCCCCCAATCATCTCCACCAATCCACCCGCGATGAAATCCATCGAGATGAACAACGGCGGCCCGGTTAAACCCAGGTCGAAATCACGGGCGACCGTGAGGTCGTGGGTGAGCTTCGGATCCTCCAAATGGCCCATCCCCGGCGGACGGACGCACGCTTCCGTCAGTCGGTCGTACAGCCAGGCGGCCGTGCGATCGCCCAGGTTGGCGCCAACGGCATGGTGGATCGGGCTGAGGATTTGAAAGAGGACGAAGACGATGCCGACCAGAAAGAGACCGTCGGCCAAGCCTTCGCCGTGCTGGGCGGCGGCAATGAGTACGCCCATTGCGATGGCAAAGATTGCCGGCAGTACGCCCCGTAGCACGAGAAGGATCCACCACACGATGGCCAGCGTGCGGTCCGCCTTCGGTAGCACCGCGAAAAACTTCCATTCATTCCGGGCCCGCAACCGTTCTAACACGTAGGCACCCTTGGTCATGAAGATCGCGTGAAGGCTGATGTCCCGTCCACGACTGGACAGATTATCCATAATCGGAGTCGGGCAATGTTGCAAGCTTGGTTGCAAGAGAGTACACGTGAGGACTTGTATTTGGGCGTTTGGGCAAGGAGGAAAAGGAC
>Ga0209060_10002847_pt1 | contig 15385 bp, 11 predicted proteins | sample Coa_R1_8_FD_187155 | JGI IMG/M metagenome (GOLD analysis project Ga0209060, IMG submission 187155) | Surface soil microbial communities from Centralia Pennsylvania, which are recovering from an underground coalmine fire - Coalmine... | ecosystem: Environmental > Terrestrial > Soil >...
AAACAAAAGCCGAGCACGCCGCGGAGAGATCGAATCCCCAAACATTGGGCGCGCCGAGCTTGTTCTGTACCAGACAGGCGGTGGAAGGGAAAAACATATCGGGCGTGACGGTCGCCACGATGATGGCGTCTAAATCGCTTGGCGAAAGCCCGCGAGAGTTCAGCACCACTTTGGCGGCTTCCGTAGCTAAATCGCTGCTAGCCACACCTTTAGCGGCGATGTGGCGTTCGCGGATGCCAGTCCGCTCCAAAATCCATTCATCGGTGGTCGCCACCAGCTTCTCGAGATCGGCGTTGGTGAGAGTGTCTGGCGGAACGTAAGCTCCAACGCCCGTAATCTTGGCGCGCGTAAGCTGTTTCAAATTTCTCTCCTGCGAGTTAAACCGATTAGTTTCAAGGATTATGCGAAGAATGTCTAATGAAAACTATCCAACGGCAGTAAAAGTTTAAGCCAGGCACCGGCTACCCACTGCACACACAAGAGCCCGTTACCGTTGCTTCCTTCCGGACCTGGCGGGGTTGGCGGGAATGCGTTGCGCGGGACCGATACCTGACCTTTATGATTTTAACATTGACGACGTAAATGGTTGGAGAGGTATATGTATTTCGCAGAGGAAAACTGGAAACGATCAGCGCCCGGCCGCGAACGGCACGGGCGCTAATCACGAATGGATAGGAAAGTTGTTATTGAGCCGCAATAAATTCAAATACATCGCCTGCGCGGTCAGCGCCTCCGCCTTCGGTCGTGCCAAAAAACTGATTCCTCACAGGATCGTACGTCAGCCCCCCGAACGGGTACCAATGCTGGACGCCGTTGTTAGGAGGAAAGCGATACAACACAATATGGCTCCAGGTTCCGCCTACCGGCGTCAGGCGGAAAATTGTACCGCCGCCGTCGCCGTCGCTTTCTCCGCCAAACTCGGCAGTACCATAGAGTCTCCCTTTTCCATCGAATGTCACGGGGGTAGATGGTTGTTCCCCGTTTTGCCGGTCGAATGTCAGCAAAGTATTCTCAGACCAGTATCCGTTTGCTTGAGGCGATAGCTCAAAAATCGTCCCTTCCTTTATCGCCCCCCCCAGGTTAGTTGAGCCATACAAATTTCCAGATGGATCGAAAGTAAGGCCAAATTGAGGGCTCGCCCCGTCGTTCCCGCCGGTGAAAGCGTACAGCACACTTTGTGTCCACTGGCCGCCCGAACCTTTCGTTAACTTGAAAACAGTGCCCGAGTTACCTGAGCCACCAGCAGAAGCTGTGCCGTAGAGATTTCCGGCAGCGTCAAGAACCAAGTTGCCATAAGTGGGAGTTGCTCCATCATCCCCACCAGTAAAAGAGTAGAGGATCGTCTTGGTCCACTGGCCCCCACCATTCGGTGAGAGCTCATAAACTGTCCCGCAGCCGTACTGGCAATTAGTATTTCCGCCGCTTACCGTCGTGCCATACAAATTCCCCGAGTTGTCCATAACGAGACCACCGTCGGGGTACTCTCCATCGGCGCCGCCGGTAAAGGTGTACAACACTTGCTCTGTCCACTCGCCATTCGAGCCCGGAGAAAGTTCATACACGACCCCAAAAGAACTCCTATTTCCTCCTCCCGCGGTGCCATAGAGATTTCCCGCGTGATCGAAGATTGGACTGGCCACTGGATTCGCTCCATCTGGCGCTCCCTGGAAGCTGTGGAGTACTTTCTCCGTGTAGGTTCCGTTCGAGTTCCGAACCAGTTCGTAAACTGTGCCCAGAGATCCGGTGCCTCCGTCTTCCGTTGTGCCGTAGAGGTTGCCAACGCTATCCAGGATCGGAGGCGATAGAGGCACATAGCCGGCATTATGACCGTCAAAGCTATATATCTCCTTGCCGCCCTGTGCGCCGAGAGCGGGAGTTATAAAAGTTAGAATCGCAAGAACGGCGGGAACTAAAGAGGGGAATACAAACCTGGGTGTCATGACAGCGCCTCGCGTTAGGGGATTCGTGGCGTGCAGGGGAGACTGCTCACTACTGCAGGCAGTTTAGAGCGGCATGCTCGAGCCGTCAATACCAGCCCTGAGCTAAGTCTGAATAAACGCTCTACACCGAGGTACTCTTCAATTTACTGCTCCAAACGACGACAATAGATTCGTGATGCACGAAATCGTCAGCCAACCGGTGGGTCTCAAAAGTGCCATGCAGCGCTATTTCGAAATTGCGCTTTGTGCATTGCTGTCCATCAGTTTCGCGACCCTGGCATCCACCGGAAATCTGGATCTGCCGACTATCCTGCTTGTCAGCTCAGCACTGCTCTTTCGCGGATATCTTTTGTGGCAACGGCGCACATTTTCTCTGCCCGCTTTCTGGACGACGGCGCTGACTTTGGCGTGCGCGGTCTTTTATCTGGCGGATTACGTATTTCTCAGCGGGTCGTTTCTTAAGGCAACCGTACACCTCGTCTTGTTCGTAATGTTAATCCGGCTGTTTTCGGCGCAGCGCGATCGCGATTACTACTTTCTGGCGGTGCTTTCGTTTCTCATGCTGCTGGCCGCGGCGGCTTTGACCATCCGTGCGGCTTTTTTGTTTGGATTAGCGGCATTCATCGTGACGGGCGTCGTGACCGTCATTTTGATGGAGATGAAGCATGCGGCCAATGTCTCCGCGTCGCAATTGCAGATAAAAGCAGATTCTCGAAACATCGCTACAACCATTCTGCGCACTTCGCCAACCATTGCGGTTGCGATCCTTTTATGCGGCGGCGTGATCTTCTTTCTACTTCCGCGCGATTCTGCCGGATATCTTAGCGCGTACTCACCGAACGACAGCATCGGCACGGGATTTAGCGAGCAAGTGCGCCTTGGGCGCATCGGCGAAATTCAGCAATCGGATGCAGTTGTCATGCATGCGCAAATTGACGGTGACCGGCTGGGCGCGCACGAACTGAAGTGGCGCGGAGTGGCGCTGAATCTTTTTGATGGCCGGACCTGGTCGAATCCGCACATGCTGCATATTCTTCTCCGCTCGCCGGATGGTGGATTTGTTGTGCATGCGGGCGTGCCTTCGGGCCGGCAAGTCATTCACTATCGCGTATTGATGGAACCCATCAGCAGCAACGTATTTTTTCTGGCGCCGACGGCGCATGAAGTCCGCGGCAATTTCCGCATGATCGCCGGCGATGACGCGGGAGCAGCATTTGACGTGGATGTAGAGCATCCGCTGAATGCCTACAACGCCACCTCAGATTTAAGCGAGCCCAGCGCCGTGGATTTGCGGGCTGCGTACGGTATGGCCCCGGCAGTAGTCTTGCTCGACGATCTGCAACTTCCGCATCTGGATCCGCGTATCCCACAGCTCGCGGAAGAAATTACAGCCGATGGCAAAACAAATTATGACAAAGCAGTCGCACTGGAAAGTTATTTGAAATCGCACTACGGCTATACGTTGCAGCTTTCCAGCACCGAACCGCGCGACCCGCTCGCAGAATTTCTCTTTGAGCGCAAGCAAGGTCACTGCGAATACTTCGCTTCTTCCATGGCGGTAATGCTGCGAACTCTGCACATTCCAGCGCGGGTCGTAAATGGATTTCGCGGCGGCGAGTTCAATGATCTAACAGAGCAGTATGTGATTCGGGCGCGCGACGCCCATTCCTGGGTGGAAGCCTACTTTCCCGGCTATGGTTGGGTTGCATTCGATCCGACTCCGGCGGGACTGGCTGGCGCTCCGTCAGGATGGGGGCGAGCAGCGCTTTATCTCGATGCACTCAGTTCTTTTTGGCGCGAGTGGGTGATTAATTACGATCCCGCACACCAGTTTAGTCTGGCGGAAAATGCTTCGCGTCACGGTCGGCAGGAATTTTTCCGTTTGCAAAGCTGGGCCCAGAAACGCTACGCGTCTTTGCTAGTACTTGCCCGGCACGCGCAGAAAAGCGTTTCACGCTCTCCGCAAGAATGGGGCGTGGGAGCGATCGCGGTCTTTTTCATTTTGTTGCTGGCTCGCTATAGCTTTGCCCTTGCAAAAATCTTCGACCGCTGGCGCAAAATGACGCAGCCGGCAAAAGCGCCATCTGCCGCGGCTGCGATTTGGTATGACCGCATGATTCGCAATATGAAGAAGCGCGGATTTCAAAAAACAGCGGCACAAACGCCGCAAGAATTTGTTAAAGCCATCAGCAACGAAACTTTGCGCCTCCGCGTGGCTAACTTTACGGAACATTACGAATCTGCGCGCTTCGGCGAGTCCGTAGAAGATGTGCGCCGCCTGCCTGAATTATTCGCGGAAATTGCCCGCGGAGCATAGCTGCTCGGAACGCCTTCGCATCATGCAGCTATATAAAAATTCCTCAGATTGAGTGCATATTTCTCGGCGCAAAATTATTTCCTCATTTGCGGTATTTACGCAAGTCATTGCTAGCAATGTAGTTATCTGGTTATCCAGAATAATTCCCGCTTGGCATCTGCCGTGCTTGACTATAATGCGTGAGTACAAATTTCAGCTTGAGTTTAAGTTTTCTATCAACCCCAAGGACTGGGGACCGATCCCGGCCAGGGAAAAGGAGCTTCCCAACGATGAATCGCACTTCGTTATCTCTGTTACTGGCAGCCAGCATGGCGGCCACGGTAGGTTGCGCCAGCAAAAATTATGTTCGCCAACAAACGACCCCATTGATCAACAAGACCAATGAACTCGACGATCTGACCGCGAAAAATTCGAAAGACATCAAGGATGTTGACGCACGCACCCAAGCCGCTTTGCAAGCGGTGAACACCAAGACCGATGCCGTGGACCAGAAAGCGCAGGCCGCTGGCGCGCAAGCCGGTCAAGCGCAGACTTTGGCGGACAACGCCACCCGTCGCGTGGACTCTCTGCAAAACACGGTCGCCAATCTCGACAATTATCGGGTTGTGACGGAAGCCTCGGTGTTGTTTGGCTTTAACAAAGACATCCTGACCAAAGACGCCAAGTCTGATTTGGACAAGCTGGCGGGCAGCATCAGCAGCGCCAAGGGCTACATCGTGGCCGTGGAAGGCAGCACCGATTCCACCGGCGATGCGCAATACAACTACGATCTTAGCCAGCGCCGCGCCCGCGCAGTCATCCAATACCTGGCGTCGGAGCATCAGGTTCCGGCCTACAAGATTTATGTCATCGGCCTCGGCAAGGACAAGCCAGTGGACAGCAACAAAACACGTGAAGGACGCTCGAAAAACCGCCGCGTGGATGTCCGCCTCATGACAAACACGGCTGACAATGCAACACCGGCAACTCAGCCAGCGGCGAGCGCAAGCCCGTCGTCGTTGTAAGAAACGCGTAAGCAAATTTTTACCCCTCCTCCCCGGAGGATTTCGCCAACCAGGCCGCCTCTCCCCCGAAGCGGCCTGTTTTTATTTCCGCTCGACGCATCTAAAATAAAATTATGCGCATGGGCAGGCTCGCACTGGCAGCTTCATTGTTATTGGCAACATCTGGATGGGCGCAAACCAGTTCCCAGAGCCCATCCAGCCAGCTTCCGCCGAATCAAGCCCCGCCCCGCTCGGATGATGACATTAACTCAAGCTCCAGCAAGGATTCGCAAATAGACATCGCTCCACCGAGAAACGACGCCAAAGACCACCCCAACAGCGGCCTGCCGGAAATGACCGAGCCATCCAGGAATACTGACGCTGCCTCCAGCGATGTGAATGAGGTGCACCCCTTCAATCCCTACCGTGCCACGAAGGATGATGAAGTCGGTGAATACTACCTGAAATTGAAAGACTACAAAGGCGCGCTGGCCCGCTTTCAGGATGCGCTCGACTACAAGCCGAATGACGCCATCGCCAATTTCCGCATGGCGCAATGCTACGAAAAGATGAACGATCCAGTGCAAGCCGCGGTGCACTACCGCGAATATCTCAGGATTTTACCCAATGGGCCTTTTGCCAAGGACGCGCGGAAGGCGTTAGAGAAATTGCCAGCGGCTCCCTCTACGACAGCGCAACAGTAGTATCTTTCGCCGATATCCAGGACGTTTTTCCCATGCCGTGAATGCTTTGTAAGACAGCGCGGATTTCTTCCAGCCGGTCTTGCCTGCGTTGATATTCGGCTCTCGCCTCGCGAGTGGCTGCGGAGCCGCTCTCCCAGTAGAGCCTATTTTCAGAGTGGATGGCGCTCATCTCGGAAACTAAAGGCGCAACCTCGCGGCTTAAAACGACGAGGATGGCTTGCTCGCCAAATTTGCATCCCACACAGCGGCGTAGCGTTGCTTGCGTTCGTTTCCGCCGTGACGGCTTGAGCATGGGTTCCTCGTTCGGAAAAATACGTAGAACCCAAACTACACAAGTCAGTCCGGGAATACTGTTCAATTGGGAACACCCCAGCTAAGCCGGAGGGCCACCCAGACGAGTAGCAACCAGCACTTCCAAAAGTGTGGCTGTGCTCCGGATGGTGCCGCAGATGGTCAAGATGGCATCGGTTACAGTGGGATGCTCTTCTGCTGTTAATTCAAGCCGCTGAGAAACGCGCTTTAGCTGTTCGGCTTCATGCAAGATGCTGCTGGAAGGCATGGGTCCCTTCTTCCGCGAACCTAAGAGAGGAAAACTTCAGGATGGGCTGCCTTAGCGCAGAGAACCTGAAAGAGGAAAAGAGGGAACCCCCAAGCGGAGCGTATCACATAGCGCGCCCATTATTCATGCAAAACTACTGTGAGAAGTGAACTGCGGACCTCGAGGCTGCCATCGTAGTCAATGAATCCCAACCTTCTGAATTTATTCATGAAAGTGTTCACCCGCGAACGCGTGGTGCCCACCATTTCAGCCAGGGTTTGTTGACTCACGTTGGGAATTTCAGTTCTGTCGCCGATGCCGTCCTTGCCGAAACCTGCGAACATGAGAAGAATACGGGCCAAACGTTTCTCGCTGGAATTAAAAAGTTGATCGATCAGGTCTTCGCGGTAGCGGAAATTCTTGGCCAAAAGATGTTCCACAAACAAATCTGAAAACGCACGCTCGGAATGAAGCACCTTCAACATCGCTTTCTTCTCAATCCGCATAAGCGTGCAACTGGTCAAAGCCGTCGCGGTTCCGAGTTGTACGTGTTGGGTGAGCAGCGCGTCTTCGCCAAAGAAATCGCCCGCGCCCAGAATTCCAATGGTTGCTTCCTTACCGGTCGCCGAGACTACCGTTAATTTGACTTTGCCGGTACGGATGTAGAAGACGGCATTACAGGGATCTCCCTGAGCGAATATGGTGCGGCGTTCCGGGACCGACACCATCTTTCTTCCCATCCCAATCTTGGAGAGGAAGGCCTTCGCGTCGAAGGATGGGGTCTTTCTCCTGTTAACCATGACACCCTTGCCGAAAAATATACCAGACAGGGCGGCCCGGCGCACGGGATCACAGTCTTTGGCAGACGAGGCGTCCGCCCCAACGTAATTTAGGTGCGCGAACCTAGATGCGCCGACGCGAATGGGCGCCAAAAGCGGCCATACTAAGGCTGCCTCTGTTTGAGCCGTTGCCTTCGTTCAGCCTTGACGCTCTGTTTCGTCTTTTCATATTTCTGTAATGAGGCTCGTATAAGCTTGCGATGACTGAGAGGTTTCAGAGAGGGCTCCCTCTTGGAACGACAAACCTATCCGAAAAAATAAAGAGAGGACCGCCATGAGACCCCGCACTGTCTGTCTGCTTCTTCTCTTCGCGCTGGCATCCACACTCGCTTACGCCCAACTTCCGCAGTTCAGACACATCGTCATCATCGTGCAGGAAAATCGCACACCGGATAATCTCTTTGGCTCGGGCCCATCGCTCTCTCACTGCGGAACGGAAGATCCGTTCGAAGCCGGCGTGGACATTGTTGGAGGCGGCTACGGAACTCCGCCGGGAGGAAGCAGGCAGGAAATCTGCAGCTTTCCTGTGGCTATGAACGCTGGCTTCGACCCCGATCATTTTTATGACGACATAAACAATAACGGCTATGGATGGCTTCACCAGTACGACAGTGGAAACATGGACGGGTTCTGTGAAATCTACACGAATGGCCAATGCCTGCAGTATTCGTATGTGCAAAGGCCCGACGTGCAGCCCTATTTTGATATCGCCACAAATTACGGTTTCGCGAATTACATGTTCCAGACCAACGAAGGCCCGAGTTTTCCCGCGCACCAGATGCTATTCAGCGGGACCTCGGCGCCCACCAATCCCAACGATCCAAGCGGTTATGGGGTAGACTTTGTCGCGGAGAATCCAATAAATCAAAATGGCGGCAACCATGACGGCGGCTGTGCGGACGATCCCGCACAACGAAATATCGACGACGAGCCGTCATGGGTGTTTCCCACGGGTGTCGAGTTTACGGCAACCCAAATGATGAATCTGCATCTTCCATTTGGTCTGGAATGCTACCCCCACGACAGCCTGGTGACGGCGGTCAATGGAACCGGAATAACTAATAAGGCAACCTGGCACTATTACACTCCGACCGACGGTTCAATCTGGACCGCACCAGCCGCGATTCCCGAAGCTTGCTACGGGCAGAATTCCGGCTATCCTCTAGGCAACGCATGCAGGAACTATACGGAGTATTCCAGTCACGTTATTATTCCTGGCACAATGTCAGGGCAGGGCGCGCCGATCTTCGGGGACATCGCGGACTGCAACCTGCCGCAAATCACCTGGGTCATTCCAGATCAGGCTTGGTCAGACCATCCCGGCCAGCCAACGGGGCCCGCGATGGGCCCATCTTGGGTGGGCGATATCATTGATGCGGTGGGTGGCAGTCCTTGCACCGATACGGTAAACGGTAGCCAAGTATCGTATTGGGACGACACCGCAATCTTCGTCGTCTGGGACGACTGGGGCGGCTTCTACGATCACGTCTCTCCAGCGACAACCACTGGTATCGGCGTTTACCGAAGCACAGAGCAGGGCACTTGCCCTATCAGCATCGCGCCGAACGGCTGGGGCTGTGGTAATGTGTACGGCTTCCGGGTGCCTCTGTTGGTGGTTTCGGCTTATACAAACCCGGGCTACGTGTCCGGGATGTGCACGGGCACGTGCCCGAACAGTGTGTTCCCGTATGTACACGATTTTGGCAGCATCCTGGCCTTCACGGAATACAACTTCGGCATGGGATCAATCGACAATACCGGAGACAAGGGCTACGCCGACCGGAACGCACCTGACAATTCCCTGACGAATATCCCGTTGCAGGAATTTTTCAGCGTAGCCAATAAACGGACCTTCACCTACATCAACACGCCATATCCTTCGAGCACATTCACGAACTATTACCAGCAGCATCCCAACTACCAGCCGACGGGCCCGGATGGAGGCCCTGATGACTAAGTTGAGGGCCTTCTTGGCAATGACGCTGGTTAGCCTTCTACTCAGCTCCGCGGCTGGCGCGAGCCGTTTTAAGGTGCTGCACAATTTCGGAGCAACGGGCGATGGGGCATCTCCTGCCGGGCCGCCTCTGTTGACCGGCACGGGCCTTTACGGGATCACTGCAGTCGGGGGCACGTCGAACCAATGTGAGTACGGTTGTGGCACTGCTTACCACATAAGGTCTGTAAAGGGCGGGTTCGCATATAGCGTCATTTACGACTTCTCGTATGCTTTCTCGACAAATCCAGACGGCGATTTGGTCGCCGACACCGCCGGGAACCTTTACGGCACGGCACTGGGTTTTGGTTCTATAGTTTTTGAGCTCCAAACGAGTATGGAAGGTTGGAGCTTTAGCTCTATTTACGACGGAGGGGCTGAGCCCGGTTTGACGATCGATGCATCTGGCAACATTTTTGGTGTGATCGGCGGCGGCGTCAATAATGGCGCCGGGGCGTTGGGGGAACTGTCGCCGTTGGATGGGGGTTGGAACTACACGACCCTTTATAGCTTCTGCAGTCAACCCAAATGTGCTGACGGAGCGCCACCATACAACCCCGTGAGCATGGACGAAGCGGGCAATCTCTACGGCACCACGTACGACGCTGGCTTCAAAAATGAGGGCATTGCATATCAGCTGAACCGGGGCACCGATCCGGCGACCGGCGCGACGACTTGGACCTACTACATCATGCATAGTTTTGGCATCAGTGAATTGCCAGACGATGGCCGCAATCCAAATGGGGGGCTGACTGAAGATCGCTCGGGCAATGCTTTCGGCACTACGCCCGTCGGAGGCCAGGGATGCCCATTTCCTGGCTGCGGCACGGTTTTTGAGCTGTCGCCCAATCCGTACGAACCAGGTATATGGCGCGAAAAAATTCTCTACGATTTTCCTGGCGACACGTCCTGCGCCCAAGGCTGCGCCCCGGCCTACAATCTGGTCTTTGACAAGGCGGGCAATCTTTATGGCATCAACGGCGGTGGGCTGACTTGTCCCGGAGGCGCGCCCTGCGGCATGGTCTATAAGCTTACTCCGACCGAGAGCGGGCCATGGATATATACCATCGTGCATGAATTCAACGGCGACGACGGCGAATATCCCATCGGCTTGGCCATCGACGGCAGGGGCAACCTATTTGGCACGACGCAGAGAGGCGGCCGATACGGCTCAGGCGTCGTGTTTGAGATCACGCCATGAGCTGTCCACTAGGAGATATGCTGGTGTCTAAGCTTTTCAATATCGCCAACAAAACGGACCTTCACCTACATCAACACGCCATATCCTTCGAGCACATTCACGAACTATTACCAGCAGCATCCCAACTACCAGCCGACGGGCCCGGATGGAGGCCCCGATGACTAGGCTGAGTAAATTCTTGGCATCGTCATTGCTTGGCCTCCTGCTGGCCCCACCGATATTTGGCGCGAGCCACTTTAAAGTGCTATACGATTTCGGCGCCACAAGGGAGGGTGGAGTTTACCCAGGAGGGCCACCGCTTTTGCTCAACGGAAATCTGTACGGCACAACTTACAGCGGCGGCGACACGGGAGCGTGCGAGGGATACGGCTGCGGTACAGTCTTCGAGCTGACGCTCGCCGATGGAAAGATCGTCGAGGAGATCATCTACGAGTTCCACGACAACGGTGACGGTGCCAACCCCGATTGCTGCCTCGCATCGGATTTGACGGGTAACCTCTACGGCACATCGCGAGGAGCAGGCGTTGGTGCCAGCCCCATTTTTGAGCTTTCGCCAAGTGCGGGCGGCTGGAATTTTCAAGCCATTTACCAACCGGGGGGCAGTCCCGGCCTGACGGTCAATAGGTCGGGTAATATTTTTGGTGTAATCGGCGGCGGCGTCAATAATGGCGCCGGAGCGTTGGGGGAGTTGTCGCCTTTCGATGGAGTCTGGAATTACGCAGCCCTCTACAGTTTTTGCAGTCAGCCTCACTGCGCCGACGGAGAGCCTCCTTACAACCCGGTCAGCATAGATTCCAAAGGCAATTTGTACGGTACGGTGTATAACGGCGGCGAATACGGGTATGGGCTGGCCTACGAGTTGGGCCGGGATCCCACTGACGTTCTATCGGCCGTCTGGAAGTACCACGTCATGCACAGTTTCGGCGCCTATCCCGGCGATGCCGGGCGATCGTTGGCCGGTCTGGTCCCGGACGGGCGAGGCAATGCCTTCGGCGCAGGCTATAACGGCGGCCCCAACGGCTATGGGGTGATCTATGAACTCAAGCCGTCTTTAGAGAACCCGTGGATGTGGGACGAAGTCCAACTGTACGGCTTTTCGGCGGACCTCGCTCAAGGCGGCTTTCCCACGGGCGCGATGGTGATGGACAAGAAAGGAAATCTCTACGGCACTAATGGTGGTGGGCCAGCCACTTGCCCGGGCGGCGTATCCTGCGGAATGGTTTACGAGCTCTCACCGACAAAAAGCGGACCGTGGACCTACACCATCCTTCACATCTTCAACGGTACCGACGGATTTGTGCCCAACGGCCTGGCCATCGACGAAAAAGGCAACCTCTTCGGCACTACCAACGAAGGCGGCGCCTATGACGACGGTGTCGTGTTTGAGATCACGCCATGAATTTGCGCACTCGTCGCTAACTCGTTGAGTTTTCGTGCAAGTTGTTGATTATTCGTGCGGGTCGTTTTTCGGGACCGGAAAGTGCATTCGGATGCCTTCGTAGAAATGCGTTTCTTGGCCTCTGGGAGGCCCGTAGGCGGTGTTTGTCTCGTCGAACATCTTGGAGGTTGGATTTGTTACCGAAGCTTCTCCACGGGGCTAGAAACGCACGCATGTACGTTTCCCGAAATGGGACGCAAGTGTACGTACAAAAGGCTGTGTTCTGCCTCTCCGGACTTACTAATCCGGAAGGTTAAAAGCCGCTTGCATAACCGTTATGCTGCAACAATGGTTCCGCCCATCCCACCAAGCCGTTAAGAACTGAGATTCTTCGGCCCGCGAAGAAAAGCGCGGGCTCTCGGAATGACAAGGACCTGCGTTGTTCTAAAAAGCAGATTCCTCACCGCTAAAGCGGGTTCGGAATGACAAGGCGGAGAGAGGCAATGCAGCTATTGCGTTTTTGCCAGCTCGAACGGCTTTTGCAGGTAGCGGCGGGCTTCGTCGAGCGCTCCCTGCGTATTGTCGTTGGTTTGAATAGCTTGGCGGTATTCGTTGGTGGCGCGCTCGCGTTGTCCAGTAATATCGAAAATCTTGCCCAGTTGAATGTGGCTCCAGACTTCCGTCCATCGCGGCTCGCCGTCGCCGTTGAGACATTCCCGATAGGCATTGGCGGAAGATTGATAGTTCTTCTGCTGGAAGAAGACTTCGGCGATGCGGTAATGCGCAAGCGAGCTGATTTTGTTGGCTTCGAGGGCTTTGTTGTACTCGGCTAGCGCCCCGGCGAGGTCGCCCTGCTGCACTAATGCCTGTCCGCGTTGAATGGAGGCGCGAATCTTAATTTCCGCCGAATTCTTCAGCACCCAGTTGCCGGGATCCACCGTGATGCGGCGGGGCTTGCCGAAAGTTTCCACGGTAAAGGCGGAGTCGGTGCCGACCACGTCAATTCGTTTGTCTTCGGTCTTGCCGTCGGTGTCCACGCGTAAATCCACAGGCATGCGGAAGAGGTCGAGGTCTTGATTGATTTGGCCGACGATGCGGAAGCCTTTATTGTTGCCGAGGCGATAGACGGTGTATTTGGTTTTAAATTCCGGCGCGCCAGTGGAGTTGATCCATTGCGTGAAGAACCAGGTCAGCTTGTCGCCGTAATCCTGCTCGGCGATTTCTGTGAAGTCATCGACCGTTGCTGATTTGCCGGCAAACTTTGTGGCGAAGGTGCGCATGGTGTGGTCGAATTTCTGGTCTCCCTCGATCCAGCGCAACATGTGCAGAATCATCGCGCCTTTATCGGTAGTGAGGGATTGAAACTCGGGCGAGAACATATCCATCTTGCTGATGCTGCCCAAGGGAACTGAGTCATAGGCCAAAGCCCCGACGGACATATCTTTCACAGCTTCTTCGAGGCCCGCCTTGCCGGCGGCTTGTTCAACGTAGCGAGCTTCTGAGTAGCGGGCGAAACCGTCGCAGAGCCACCAATCATCGATTGAGGCGGGACTTACGGAAACACCCCACCATTGGTGAGCTATCGCATTGGCCAGAAGGCGGTAATTCACTTTATCGGTGATGGCACGGCTGGCGATGCCGGCCATTTCCGGCGCCCAGGCGGAAGGTAGCGTGTCATTGGGTAATTCGATTATGCGCAAAGTTGTCGAAGGCGCAGGGCCGTACAACGTAATGTAATAAGTGAATTCTTTCAGCGCAGTTTCAAGATAGAGCGTGCCCAGGTTTTGATGCACGGGCTTGAAAAAGACGTGCAAATCTACACCAGCTTCGTCGCTTTTATATTCCTGAAATGCTCCCGCGACGATGGTTCCGGGGAAGCTGGGCTTGCTCCACACAAATTTGAAAGTCTTGGTCGCAGCGCCAGATTTGGTTGTGGAGCTGGCCACTGTTTCGGTTCCGCTGCCAATCGCGAGCATGTAATTGGGGACGGTGATGTTCATAGTCGCGGTGAAGCGGTTGATGCCGAATGCATTCACGGGAAACCAGCGCCCGGCGTAGAGAAGATAGCTGGTGTCATCGTCAATTTTGGCGACGTTGAGGCCCTGCACAGGGCTATCTTCGACGGAGTTCAATTCGCCTTCGTAATCGAAGCTTAGCGAGGATGAGGCGTCTTTGGTGACCGGGTTGGGCAAAGTCACACGCACAGTGGAATCCTGCACGATGCGCTCTGCCGGAAGCGGTTTGCCGGAGTCGTCCGTCACTTTGGTGACGCGGAGGTCGTTGTGCAGCTCAAAAGTTGCGATGTTCAGGGTTTCGAGGGCGGTGAATTTGACTTTGACATGCGCGACGATGTGATGGGCGTGAGGGTCGAGCTGCGCGTCAATCTGGTAGTCGTCCACGCGCAGGTGCATTCTTTCGGCGGCTTGGGAGGACAAAGCGCTGAATATCAGGAAGATTGCAGAAGTGAGGATGAAAGTAATCCGAAGCCGCGAACGCGAAAAGTGCATTAAAAGCAATCTCCTGAAAACTGTAACTTTTCCTATGATGAAGATTGTGACGTAAAAGATGCTGCAAGGACAAGAGTTACACGTTTTTGCCCCGAAATAAGGCAAGAATAGCATCAGCAGCGCGGTCGGCGGCGGGGATGTGACCGGCACCTTCTCCAAGGCGGGCGCGGACTTCGGCGAGGCCGGCGAGCATGGCCGAGCGGGCAGGCCCATCGGGGATGATTTGTTTCATCTGGGCGACTATTTTTTCGACGGTGAAGTCGTGTTGGACAAGTTCGGGAACGATTTCGCGTTCGGCGATGAGGTTGACCATGGCGAAGTGGGGAACTTTAACACGGGATTTGCCGAGTAGATAAGTCAGCGGGGTGACACGATAGACCATGAGGAAGGGAATGTTCATCATGGCAGCTTCAACGGTAGCCGTGCCGCTGGCGATGATTCCGGCGCGGGAAAGAGCAAGAGCGGGCAGGGCTTCCGGGACGAGATGAATGTTGTTATTGCCGATTAATGAATTGAGTAACTGTGGATTTAGAGTCGAGGCGACCGGCAGTAAAAATTCATAATTTGCGCCGAGTTGGGCGGCCGCTGCAAGCATCTCGGGCAGGTTCATGCGGACTTCTTTAACGCGGCTGCCCGGCATGAGCGCGATCCAATGTTTATTGAGATCGAGATGGTGCTGCGAGGCGTAAGTTTCGCGTAAAATATCCGGCTTCGGCAAATCAGCCAGAGGATGGCCGATGAAGGTCGCGTCCACACCGCGGTCACGGTAGAACTTTTCTTCAAAAGGAAAAATCACCAGCGCTTTGGTGATGTAATCGCGCAGCAGGCGAACGCGTCCTTGTCGCCACGCCCAAAATTGGGGGGCAACGTAATAGGCCACGGGAATTCCGCGCTTGTGCATTTCGCGGGCGACGCGCCAATTGAAAGCGGGAGAGTCGATGACGATGGCGAGGTCGGGTTTGCGGCGGTCAGCTTCGGCGATGAG
>Ga0209060_10002848_pt1 | contig 15374 bp, 14 predicted proteins | sample Coa_R1_8_FD_187155 | JGI IMG/M metagenome (GOLD analysis project Ga0209060, IMG submission 187155) | Surface soil microbial communities from Centralia Pennsylvania, which are recovering from an underground coalmine fire - Coalmine... | ecosystem: Environmental > Terrestrial > Soil >...
AAGCGCGCGCATGCCCGCGGGCAGCACCAACGACGCCAGGAATCGCCGGTCCATTCGCTTGCCGCCGATCACGTAAAGATTCTTCTTTTCCACCGGCAGAGCACGGACGACTGTCAGCGAGAGATCGAAACCGTCGGGCAATTCCTCCTTGCGCAGGAACGGCGGCACTTCGTGCCAGTCATTGACCTGCGTGACCCAGTCTTCCTTGTAACCGACCCGAGCCGGATATTGCGCCGACGAAATCAGTGTTCCCTGATAGTCCACCAGTTCCACGAAATCGAGTCCGTGATCCTGCGCGATGCCGAGCGCGTCGCGGAAGAAAATCGATTGATCCGCATTGGGCTTGGCGAGTTCAATCGCGGTTCGAAGCGTAATTTCCGAATTGACGATATTGTCGAGCTGCCGCGCGATTTCTTCGCCGCGCAAGGCGTATTCTTTTTGGAATTGCGCGACCAGTGCTTCCGTGCGCTCGCGATCAATCTCTTCAAACGCAGAACGCGAATAGTAAGTGACGGCGTATCCAACGATGGATACGGTCACGAGCACCGTCAGCAAAAATACCCAAAATAACTTTGTGCGGAAACTCATGGGCGCGCCCCGGTTCCCGCGTTATTCGGATTGCTTGCGGGATTCTTCGCCGTCAATTCGAGCCAAACGTCCGCGAGACGCCATTCGCCCCACGGCGTCGGTTGCCAATCGCGAATCGCCGGCGCAAGCCCTGCGTAATCGGGCAGAAACACCAACGGGATCACTTTCCGCTCCTCCAAAATCTTTCGCTCCCAAGCATAGCGCCGATCCGGATCGGCGGGATTCCCTTCCTTCGCGTCTTGCGCGTGCTCGGCACTGGCAAAATCCCGCAACTCTTGCGCCGGCGAAAGAGACGAATACCTCCAGGCAAAAAGATGCAGGTCCGCCGGCTCCTGCGATTGCGCCTTGGCCTCGCGCGCCGCCGCCGTCTTGTTCAGTGGTTGCACAGACAATCCCGCCTGCCGTGCGTTCACCGCGACTCGCTCCGCAAGCAATCGAGCGAGATCGCCCGACGCCTCCGCCTGCACGCGCAATGGCGCAGTTCCACCCGCGACGTTCGCCGGCAACGAAGCGCGCAATTGCTTCGCTCGCTCCGCGTCAGTCTCGCTACGGAAGAGAAAAGCATATCCCGAGAGCCACTGCGGCAAAAGAGCCGACGCCGGCTCCGCTTGCTTTTGAAGCAACACGCTTGCCATCGTCGCGCGATCGAGCGAGAGCGAAAGCGCTTCTCGCAATACGTCATTCGCCGCATGCGCGGAGGAAGCTTCGAATCGCAGAGCGTAGAGCGTCAATGCCGACGACGACCAGATGCGCGTGTTCGATTGTGCGGCGCGGCGAGCAATATCCGGAGCAAGCTCGACGAGGTCCACTTTGCCCGCCTGTAGATCGAAAAGCGCGCGCAAGGGCGTCACGCCTACGGTTACATCCACAGCGTCAAGAAAGGGGCGTCCCGCCCAGCACGATTCGTTGTCGGAGAAGCGCAAATGCTGCGTCGCTGTGGCTGCTGTGGCGACGGCGTCGCCGGAAATAGCCTTCGTGTCCTTCGAAATTGTGTCGAGCGTGAATGGACCAGTGCCGAGAATTGCGCTGTCGGATGTCTCATGAACAATGAAAAAACGTCCAGACGCGAGAACTTCGAGCAGGTCGGGTCGTGAGTCCGCCGATTGAATCACGACGCTGTTCCCGGAGACCGAGACTTGCAATCCCTCGGGCAGAAGCGCGCTCAGCGCGTGAGCAGCTTCAGCCGCGGTCAACGGCGTGCCGTCGGAAAATTTGACACCGCTTCGAATCGCAAATTGCCAGCGCCGGAATGCGCCGTCGTGGGACCACTCCGTCGCAAGCTGCGGAATGAATCGTCCGTAATTGTCTAGCGAGACGAGCCGGTCATACACCAGCGCCGCGAGCCGCTCGTTCGCTGTGTTATCCCGCGAGCCGGGTTTCCATGTGCGAGGGTCGAGCGAGACACTAGCGGCAAGAAATTCCACGCGCAGGACGCCACCATACCGCGGCCTCGTTGTCGCTGACGCCGCTGGCAGGACAAACAGAAACGCGAAAAAGGCGCAGAACGACTTATAGGCCGCAGGCCAGCGTGATCCGAAAGACTTCATAATTTCCCGTCGCGAGATGGAAAACGACTGCCGTATCGGCGTGCAGTGCTTCACCAGATGAAATCGAGACGATGGGTCCGGGCATTGAAAGCTCTGCGACCGGAGCCTGTGTTTGCAGCGAAGAAGGCGTCAGCAATTCCAGACGGTCCGTCTCTGTCATGTCGCCGCCATCGCTTCGCAACCACCAGACGCGTGCATCGCAATTCGAAGCGAGCAAGACTCCTGTTCGCGGCGCCTCGGTCGTCTGCGTGCATGCGAGAGATGCGCCTTCGCCAAAAGTCGTCTGGCAACTCTTGCCGCCAATCACGATCTTTAGTTTGTCCGGCTGGTCGGGGCTGAAGTACAACGCGCCGATGGGAGCGCGCTGCGCCGTTTCCGCTTCGCCGAGCGGATTCGTGTGCAACAGTTTCCAGGCGCCGCTCTGCTTCTGATGAACCGTCAGCGCGTCCTTAGTCAAAATCGCCAGGCGATCCGCGTCGCCGTTTGTGCCGCGGATGAAGAGTGCGTCCAAAATCCGTTCACTCTGCTGCCACAACAATTCTTTTTCCAGTCGTGGCACCGATGCGCCTTCATTTTCCGCCGGCAGTCCCGCTCGCGGAATCGACGCAATCCAATACTGCTTCTCACCGTTCTCCATCCCGGCGGTCATCACAATCTGGCTCGGCGTCCGTTCCATAGTCACGGAAACCGCGCAACTCCCTGCCGCAGCCGGCGCCGCGGCGTTTTGCTTTCCCTGTAACTCATCCAAGAATGCGCTCTTCATCTGCTGCGAGCGCTCCTCGGACACCGCGCTGTGATTATTCCAATTCACGCAACCGGCCTTGGCGCGCGGCAATTCCGCGGCAATTCGTTTCGCGAGATTCCGAACCACCGCTTCGACCGAGTCATCGCGCGCTCCGGCGGCGGAAACCAGACTCAAAAATAAAATTGTGCAAGGAATTGCGAAACGAGTTGCGAGCCGAACAATGTTCAGGGACACGGTAGTGCTTCGAAATCATAGCATGCCTCCCGACCGATGCGCGGGGCGCGCCGCCCTCCAGCCCTGGACATGCGACGGCGGCCCCGCACGGTTCCCCGTGACCGTGGGGAAAGTTTGCGTTCGAGAAACTATCGATGCGCGATGACTTCGGCATACGTTGGCACCCAAACAATCGAGTCCGCTTCGCCCGCGATCGGCAGTAACCATCCGAATCGCTCAACCGTCACGCGGTACGTCGCGCGTCCATCCGGCGAAGTCCACGCGAACACTTCGCGATTCTGCGTCGCGGTTTCTTCATCCATTGGCACCGCCTCCACATCCGCCGCGTCTCCAGCGGATGCCGGCGCCACTCGCCGCAATTCATCGATCGCAACGAGCCGCGCATCTTTGCACCACTCCTCATGTCCCGCGCTCACCCATCGCTGCAAAGTCTCGATCTTTGCGCGGTCAACGCGGCGGCTCATATCCACTGACCGCTCCCCTGCCCCAGCCATCGCCCCGGGCGCGCCCACCGCCAACACGCCCGCCAGAAGCGCCGCTCCTATCCGAATCAACATCGCTTTACCGTGTCCGCCAATTTCCCGCTTCTCGAATGTCCCGTTCATGACTTCCTCCCGAATTCGTTTCTTCATCTCTACTGCGGAACTTTTCCTCAGAGCGCCTGCCGGGTGGCGCAGTGCGCGGCGCTGGCTTCTGAGGCCGGTCGTAATCCAGCGAAGCGCGGCGGTGCTTGCCGGATTCCGTTCTGCCGTTTTGCGGCCGAATGTGACCATGGCTCTCTCCTTTCCAGCGTCGCGCACCGCGCCACCCACAGGGGTTTTGGCGGGCGCCTGTTCGACGGGCGTCTCCACCCGTCGCCATCTCTTACGGCTTGCGGCCGCCGCGCTTCTGCGCGGTCAAGCCAGCCGCGGGCGAATCGCCTTCCGCGTCTTCCTCGCCCGAGGCCGATCCGTTCGTCGTTCCGTTGAATGCCGACCGGAACACGTCGTTCGCAAAGAAATTCTTCCCGTCGACCGGCACCATCATGATTTGCAGCTTGTCCGACAGCCGCTCCGCTATGATCTTTTGAATCAGCATCGGATTCTGCTTCAGGACGGCCGCTTCAAATTTCATCCGCTCCGAATCCGCCGCTGCCGTAACTCGAATGCGGTTAGCTTCCGCGTCCGCGGTCACACGAATCCGATTCGCCTCGGCGTCGGCCAAATTCTTTTGCCGCTCGATTTCCGCTCTGCTGTCGATGATCTTTGCCTGCGCCGCCGCTTCCGCGTTTTGCAGTGTCGCTTCCTTGCGTGCTTCGGCTTCGAGCTTCGATTGCTCAATCTGTTTCTGCTTCAACGGCAGTGTGTACTGCATCGCATCCGCTTCGGACTTCGCCTGCAGCACGTGTACTTGCGCCTGCGCTTCCGCCTGTTTCACGTCGCGCGATTTCTGCGCCTCCGCTTCCAACTCCGCAATTCGCACTTCCTTCTGCTTGATCTGTGTCTCGGTCTCCAACTGTTCGTTCTGCTGCTCCTTCAGGAGCAATCCTTCCAGCCCTTTTGCGTATTCCGCCGGCAACGAAATGTCGCGCAACAACACTTCGCGCACCACAATTCCATCCGACCCAAGCCGCGCCTTGATCTGTTCCGCTGCTTTCGTTCGCAGCTCTTCCCTCTTCAACGCAAACACCTCGCGCGTCTCGTAATTCGGAGCTAGCTGCCGGTAAATCGTCGACACCACCGGCGCCACCACTTCCTGCCCCACTGGTTGCGGCAAATTCGAATGAATCACCGTCAGCTTCGAAGGATCCAGCCGGTACCGCACGCTCACCGCAATTCCAATCACCAATCCTTCCCGCGCTTGCACCGTCAGCACGTCGCTTCCCGGTTTTGCCGGAGAACCCGCAGAAGTCGAGTACGTCTGCTCCCGCGTGTCATAGAGCGCCACGCTATCGATAAGCGGCGCGACCAGATGCACTCCCGGATACAACGTGCCGGGTCGCACTCCCCAGATTTGGCTCAGCCGCACGCCTGCCGCTCCATCCGGCACGACGAAGATGCTTTCGGAGATCAGCAGCGGCACGACGGCGAATCCCGCTAGCTGTAACGCCTTCTGCCACCGCACCGGCCCGAAAGGGCGCGGCACGAGTGCTGTGGCGCTCAGTGCTCCCTCCGTCGCTTCCGCCTTCCGGCGCAACAGTCTTCGCAGCTGCGCGGCCACCACTACGTCATAAACCACCAGGGCGCCCGCGCTTCCGAATAACCCGATCCCCAGAATCACCAGCAACAGCTTCAGTACGTTCATCGCAACATCCTTCCTCTCCCGCCTAGTCGGGAAGCTCCGGGAGTCGCAGCGAACCATCCATGTTCTTCGCTTGCGGCGCTGACCGGAGATAAATCCCTGCCTACCACCGCACAGCCGCCGGTCCGAGATGCCGCACCAGCTCCCGTGTTCCTTGCACGAGTTCCGCCCCAAATTTTTTGGGAGCCTGTTTCGCCGTCGCCGGGCGCATCAGTTGAAACATCGCCCGCAACAGCAGCCAGTCCAGAAATACCGCTGCCGCAGCTGCAAAAATTGTGGTGAGTACGAGTCCCGCGAAGTGTGCGATTGCGATCATGGCTGCCTCCTGTGCTACGCCAAACGGAATGGCACGCCCCGCACCAATTGGTACAGCATTGAAAAGAAAAGGCTTAATTACGAGGCCGGCCGGCGTCGCTGTGGCCCCATCCACACGCCGTGTCACTTCCCACGCGGACTTTCCTTATCCCTTAAGGGATCACTCTGTCGATCCTGGCCATCAGGCGTTTCCTGTATTCGCAGGTACGGTGTACCCCCATTGATAATTTGGAAAAACATAACTATTTTTTGCTCAAAATTGCTTTCTGCCACACGCGCAATGCTCTAAGCTCAACTTCCCAGGCCCCTCGAACCTATGAGCGCATCGGTTCCGGTATCCCAAACTCCTGACTTCAAAGCTCTGTTCGAGTCCATCCCCGGCCTTTATCTGGTTCTTTCCCCGGATCTGAAAATCATCGGTGCCAGCGACGCTTATCTCGCCGCCACGATGACCGTCCGCGAGCACATTCTCGGTCGGGGAATCTTCGAAGTATTTCCAGACAATCCCGCCGACCCCAGGGCCGACGGCGTCCGCAATCTCCGGACTTCCCTCGAACGCGTCCTCAGCAGCAGGAAACCCGACGCCATGGCCGTCCAGAAATACGATGTCCGAAGGCCGCCATCTGCAGGTGGTGAATTCGAAGAGCGCTACTGGAGCCCGGTCAATTCGCCCGTCCTCGGTGAGAACGGCGAACTGCTCTACATCATCCATCGCGTCGAAGACGTCACGGAATTCGTCCACCTCAAACGCGAGCGCCAACAGGAGCAGGAAGTCTCCGAAGAGCTTCGCCGTCACGTCGTGAAGGTAGAAGCCGAGATCTTCCAGCGTGCCAAGGAAATCCAGTCCGCGAACCGCCGCATTGAAGCTGCCAACCGCGATTTAGCCGAACAAAGCGACCGCCTGATTCATATCAATAAGGACCTCGAAGCATTCACGCACTCCGTTGCCCATGATTTGAAGGCGCCCCTGCGCACCATCTCGGCCTACGCTTCAATGCTCGAGGACGATTACGGCGGACGTCTCGATGACACCGGAAAGCGCCACATCCGCTCCGTGCGCGATAGCGTGCGTCATATGACCCGCATGGTCGAAGACTTACTCAATCTCGCAAAGGTGGAAAATCATCAGCTCTACCGTCGTCCGACTCCCCTGCGGCCTCTCGTCGAAATCGTCATTGGAGAATTGGAGCGGGCCGCCGGCCGCCGTGAAGTCGAATGGCGCGTCGGCTCTTTGCCCACCGTCGAATGCGATCCCGGCTTGATGAAGCAGGTCTTTTCGAATCTTCTTGAGAACTCCGTGAAGTACAGCCGCAAGCGCGACTTGCCGGTCATCGAAATCGACCTGATGCGAGATCGCGGTAATGAAATCGTTTTTGTCCGCGACAACGGTGTCGGCTTCCACATGGCCGATGCCGGCAAACTTTTTTCCGTTTTTCAACGGCTGCATCGCGACGACGAATTTGAAGGCACCGGCATCGGCCTCACCGTCGTTCAGCGCATCATCTCTAAACACGGCGGCCGCGTATGGGCCGAATCCGTCGAAGGCGTCGGCGCCACCTTTTACTTCACCATCGGCGAATCTGCCCCCACTCTCTGATTTCCAACTTTCCGGCGCTTCCCTGCTCAACTCAATCCATTCGCACCATCATCTTTTTCACGCGCCCTGGATTCTCGCTCCACGCCCGCAATGCTTCCGGTGCCTCTTCCAGCGTCACGATCGAACTTACCGCCCTCTCCACCGGAAATCGGCCTTCCTCCAGCATTCGAATCACTTCCCGAAAATCGTCCGGCATGGCGTTTCTCGAACCCAGAATGTCCAGTTCCTTCTGAACGAACCACCGCGTTTCATAGCTCACCGGAGTTTTTGCGTAGCCGATATACACGACGCGTCCGGAAAACGCCGCCTCCTCCACCGCAGCGCGGAAGGTTTGCTCCGTACCAACAGCCTCAACGACGACGTCCGGCCCGCGCCCTTCCGTCAACTCCAACAGCCGTTCGTGCAGCGATTCGGTTTTCCCGTTGATCGTGTACGCGGCGCCCGCTGCTCGCGCAACCGTCAGTTTTTCGTCGTCCATGTCCACGCCAATCGTTTTGGCTCCCCGAAAATGCGCGGCCGCCACCGCTCCCAAGCCGACCCCGCCGCACCCGAAGATGGCTACTGTGTCTTCCGCGGAAATCCGGCCGCGAGCCGCCGCGTGGAATCCGACCGTCAAAGGTTCGACCAGGCAGAGTTCCTTCAAGGAAAGCTTTGCTGGAAAAATCTTTTCTGCGGGAACCGCAATATATTCGGTCAGGGCGCCGTCGCGTTGCACACCCAACGTTTCATTGTGGCGGCACGCATTCGGCCGGCCGCGGCGACACGAAGCACATTTGCCGCAACTCGTGTAAGGTGACACCGAAACATTCGCGCCCGCCGCCATGCGTGGGTCCGCGTTGCTGCTCTCCACAATCGTCGCGGCAATCTCGTGCCCGGGAATTCGCGGAAACGTAACCAGCGGATTCAGTCCCCGAAAAGAATTCAGATCGCTGCCGCAAAAGCCCACCATTCGGACCTTCAGCAGCACCTCGCCCTTCCCCGGCGCAGGCTCCGCCACCGACCCGATTTCCGCTCGCCCTGGCTCCCTGATCACAAGCGCCTTCACTCGCTCGGCCTCCGGTTCTTCTGCGTTCCAACACGCCAGTTTTGTCTACAACTCGACTCTCTGCGCGCCAACTTCGGTACATCCTCGTCAAACATTGTCCTTAAGACTTCCGCCCGTCAACTGCTGGCGGACAAATATTGGCGGGCAAATTACTTCGCGCCGTGCGGAAGCCCCGCATGGCTCGCGCGCCGCGCCAACGGCACAATTGCAACCAAAACCAATGGCACCAGGATCGCCACTCCGATTGCTCCCCAGTTCAGCCCTTGCCCGCGCATGATCGTCGCACACGTCACAGCCGAAACCAGCCCATAACCGGCAGCCAAGATCCGCCGATATCTCTCGCGCTTCTGCGAATCCTCTCGCAACTCGCGCAGCACGCGCTCGTCGAAATTCGGCGGCAAGCTCGGCACAGGCGCGGCCATCGAACGCCGCAGCAAACTCTCGATTTCCGCCTCGCGAGTTTCCCTTTCACTCATGCGAATATCCTTTCTCTTTCAGCATGGCCTGCAAAAGCTGCCGCGCGCGGTGCAGATACGATTTCGCCGTATTCTCGGGAACGTCCAGCAACATCGCCACTTCGCCAACTCCCGCGTCCAGCCAATAGTAGAGTCGCAAAGCCGCCTGGTAGACCTCGGGCAGCGTCGCCATGCATTCTGCAATCGCCTGCTCTCGCTGCGCCGTTTCCACCAACCGGTCTGGCCCCGGCTCTAAAGTCGCCACTTGCTGCAAGACTGTCTCATCCGCGTGTGGATTGCGAAAGCGAACCCGCGATTTCAGATTGACAGCTTGATGGAACGTAATTCGGTAAATCCACGAGCTGAATTCAGCTTCCCCGCGAAACGAAGCAATCCCGTGGTGAACCTTCAGGAATACTTCCTGCGCCACATCTTCCGCTTCCGGCACAAACTCCCGCCCCAAAATCGAAACGGCAAGCCGAAATACGCGAGCGCTGTGCCGCCGAATCAATTCGGCAAAAGCTTCCTGATCACCGCTTTGCGCGCGGCCTACGAGTTGGGCATCGCTTTCCACCCGCGCTATCGCCCGCGCTTGCCATTCAGAAAGTGAAACCCAATCAGTCCCGCTCCCATAAAAGCGATGGGCAGCGGCGATACCCAAAAACCATGCGATTCAACCGGAAGATTTAGATAGAGCACAATCATCGCTCCAATGGAAAGAGTTAAGAGCACCATTCCCAGGATCGGCATCACGTTCGCATCGTGCGGACCTTCCTGCGCCGGCTCCAACGGGAACTCCGGCAACGGGATTCCCTTTTCCATCGCCGCCATCCGCTCTTCATGAATAATCTCAAGCCGCTTCTGCCGGCTCTGGTGCTTCACGTAAAGATATCCAACTATTCCCGCCGCTATCGCCAGTGTTGCCAGTCCATCCCCGATTGTCGTGCTCATGGTTCTCTCTCCTCTCCCTATAAGACAGGGTGTCCCCCACCCCGGTTGCAGTGTTTTATGAGAACGCAAACCGAAGCCAAATGACCAGTTCGCGGGCTCCGCGATAGAGGCACCTTTACCGCGCAACCGCAGCCTACTGCCATTCTTGCCTGACCGCCGGTATACGGGAGAATCCCGCGGCAATCGACAAATGAAGCCGATGCGCGCCATCAACTAATTCATATAGATACTCGGACGACGGATCAGCATTCTTGATAACGACAGGGGGAACCGCCTCGCCTACCAGAAACCCTTTGAGAATCCTGAGAACTCGCTCACGCGCACAAATACCCTCGTCTTCGTTGGTTCTGAACACGCCTATGGATCGTCGCAATTCGGAAAGTGGCGCGACGTCGGCAATTGAAATCTCGAATGCTTGAGAACAGTCGGTCTTATAGGCACTCGACCGCACCGCGAAGCTAATCATTCCAGCGGCCACCCACCACTCGTCTTCGAGAAACACTGAAAAGCCTTGGTGCTGAATCTCCATAGTGGGTCAGCGTAACAGTTTTGAGCAGGCCGGATGCCCCTCGATTGAGTTCCGCTTCGACGGGATCACGATTTTTCCTCAATTTGGTTCCAGTCCGAGAATCTACGGGATCGCTCCATGCCTAGTCCCAAGCACGCACTCACCACAACCGCCGAATCGCCTGCGTGGACCAGGCTCAGCTCAGCATTCACGCCCAAGGCTCAGTTCTTGTTTTCAAGGTGTCTTTTGGTGGATTGTGCTCGAAATATAGTAGAGGAGGGCAACCGCGACAATCGCAAAGCCAATTCGAAAAACAGGATCGTAACCTTCGAAAATGAGTGCTCCCTTGGAAAGCCAGTCTCTTTTCAGAGCGATTATCGTCGTGGCGACCGCGCTTATCGCGCCTAGGGGCACAACAAACCGGTGATACAAGGTTCCATCAACCATCCTCAAAGCAAGAATAATGCAGGCAACGGCGAAGAGCGCCAAGATCACGACGGCGGCCTCATAGCTCGCAATCCAGGAAAGGTCGCCGAGGTTAATAAACCAGTCGGCATAAACGCGACAAGGAAACCACACTGCCAATGCCCCCAAAACGAAAATCAGGTGATTGCAGATGTCGGCTCCAATTTTTCCAGCTACGGAAACGAGCAAGATGTAACAGAAAACCGAAACTCCGAAGCCAACGTTAAGGAAATTAGAGACCAGAAAAATCGCAAGCATTGCTCGCGACGGCCTCACGTTACCTTCCATCGATCGCTCTCTATACTCAGCGGTGCCTTGCCTTAGATCTTTCGTTCTTAAAGCTTGTTCGTGGAATAAATCGAGTTCTCGCATCTTGGAACGATCGGAATACATATACGGCTGGGGCAAACGATGAGCCTCAGTCTTCACGACATCAAAATTCCATTCGTCCATCCAAACCATTTTGGCATCAAGTAACATCATGGCCACAAACATGAAAACGGGGACGCTTAGTTTTGAAATATGCGTTGCTGATTCCTTAAGAAGTTTGGTATCCACGACGCAAGCAAATACCGCGACGGCAAATGGAAATACCAGCAGCATAAAGAATCCAAACGCGAGATCGTTCCACACCCATCGCCAACCTGCCGAACCCATTCTGAGAAGAATGCTAGTCGGAGCGATACATGCGTAGAGAAAAGCCAGGATGAGAGCTGGCAAAAACCGGGAACACTTAACCATCGGGTCCTCCTAACCGCCTCGAAGCGGCTTGCGCTGTGCTCCCGCTGACCAACGAGGGAATCACGCTCTCCTCGCACCACAGACCCAACTCCGTTATCAAGTACGTGTCTTAGCTACAACATACTAGCCTTGACGTTCGCGGTGAGCAAGCAGAAGCACTTGCGAGTCGTTTTCCATTCGTTTCTTCATCGCTACTCGTCGGAGCGCCGAGGGCCTAGGCTTATGTGAGCGGCTCGCAGAAGTGAAGTTTCCTTCCAGTTTTCACCTTTTCCACACGCATTCGAATTAGCTACTACATTATTTTATTGACTTGCTAATTTTTCTGTGCTACCATGGTTTGTGATCGGTTCGGCGCCTTCATCGACCGTTGCGGCCAAATCCCACCTCCTCGCTTCCTGGCTTGACTCCTCTAACTCCCGTGTAATCAGCAGTTGTGGACAACCTCCGCGTTTTGCCGTGTTTTGGCCGCAACTTTTCGCTCTAACCATCTTTAGAATGAGCACTTACAGATCTGCAACAAAACACGCCACTTTATCCCCTTTAGAATCAGCACTTACAAGAAAAGGGGGGAGGGGGTGGTGATTATGGTTAACCAAACTCCTCATCAACGAAATCTCACCGGAGCCTCTCTCTCTTGTGGCAAGAGAGCAAAAGCCATTCCGCCAGCAACTTTCGATCTCAGCTTTCCTGATTCTGCCTCCTCATTGGCACCGCGTTCGTTCCCCTGTACCTTAGAAAGAGACGCTTCGCGCCTCACCGACCCCATGATGCCCACTCGACCCGGATTCCGCATCTTCACCATCGCCGGAATCCCCATTTACGTTCACCCCACCTGGCTCGTCATCTTCGGCCTCATCACATGGACTCTTGTCGAACAGTACTCGACGCAGCATCCAGAGTGGTCCGCGCAACAGCACTGGCTGGTCGGCATTCTCACCAGTCTCTTGTTTTTCGGGTCGGTGATCTTTCACGAGATGGCCCACAGTCTCGTGGCGCAGCATTACAAAATCAAAGTCATCTCCATCACGCTCTTTATCTTTGGCGGCGTCGCCCGCATTGAACGCGACCCGAACAAGGCAATTCAGGAATTCAACATCGCTGTCGCCGGCCCGCTCGCCAGTCTTTTTTTGTATGGCGCGTTTATCGCAGTGGCAAAAATTTTTCCGTATAGCCACGTCACCGGTGCTCTCGCGTTCTGGCTCGCTTACATCAATCTTCGCCTCGCGCTTTTCAATATGCTGCCGGGTTTTCCGCTCGATGGCGGCCGCATCTTCCGCGCGATTGCATGGGGAGTCACCGGGAATTATTCCAAGGCAACTCGCCTCGCGGGCCTCAGCGGCAAGCTAGTCGCCTACGCCATCATCCTTTTCGGTGCGTGGATCGCCCTCGCAAAAAACATTACGATCGGACCGTGGATCAAAATCGAAGGCGACTTTGTCACCGGACTTTGGACCGCCTTCATCGGTTGGTTCATTTTGAATGCCGCGCAGGAAAGCGTCGCGCAAGTCGAAGTCCGCGAAACATTAATCGGCCTTCGCGCACAGGACGTCATGAGCCACGAAGTGCCCACGTTCCCCGGCGGCGACACGCTCGAGGATTACGCCGCAGAAGTCCTTCGCACCGGACGCCGCTTCCATCTTGTCCTCACGGACGACCGCCTCACCGGCATGATGAACGTGCACGTCCTCAACGCCGTCCCGCGCGAAGAATGGGCGCACACCTCCGTCCAGGGCGTGATGACGCCGCGTGACAGTATTTTGTTGGCGCAGCCGGACGAGCCGCTTCTCGGCCTGCTCGAACGCCTGCTTGCCAATGAAGTGAATCAAATGCCCGTCGTAACCAAGGGAGACGGCGAAGGCAACATGCAGATCATCGGAATGGTCACGCGCGATTCCATTCTTCGCGTGATTCAGACGCGCAGCGAACTCGGCGGCGATTCGTTTCCGCGAAAATGATTTTTTATGGCTTCACCGCGCTTCGAGCGTCGCGCGAATTCCATGCGCCGGCCGCAGCGTGATCGAAGCGAGCGGCTTCACCACATGTTCTTCGACCAATCGAAACCGGAACTTCTGCGCAATCGTCGCCAGAATCAGAGTCGCTTCCATCAGCGCGAACGAATTTCCGATACACTGCCTCGGCCCGCCGCCAAACGGAAAGTATGCAAATCTCGGTATCCGCTTCGCCAGATCTCCTTCCCATCGCTCCGGGAGAAATCGCTCCGGCTCGTCGAACCACCGCGGATCGCGATGCACCACCCACTGCGCGCATGCCACGCCGTTCCCCGGCACCAACTTGTACCCCGCCACCTCCACCGGCTCTTTCACCAGCCGCGCCATGCCCCACGCCGGGGGGTACAGCCGCATCGATTCCGTCAAAATATTCGCAGTGTAAATCAGGCGCGAAATATCTTCGACATTTGGCGCGCGGCCGGCGAGGACGGAGTGCAATTCTTCGTGAAATTTATTTTCGGCCTCCGGATTTTGTGCGAGAAGCCAAATCGTCCAGGAAAGTGCGTTGGCGGTGGTTTCGTGGCCTGCAAGAAAAAGCGTGATGGTCTCGTCGCGCAATTGTTTGTCGGTCATGCGCGAACCGTCTTCGTCCTGCACGGCGAGGAGCATGGAAAGTAAATCGCCGGTGTCGCGATTTTCCGCGCGTTTTTGCGCGATGATGCGGTAAATAATTTTTTCGAGACGGCGAATTCCCAAGCGCGCACGAAGATTGCGCGGAGTGGGAACCCAGAGCGGAATCAAAATCGATTTGCCGAAATCGGCAGCGAGCTTCAGCAAAATTTCGAGAGTGTCGCCGACTTCTTTTGCGTCGCGCGTCAAATCCGCGTTGAACAAAGTTTTTCCGACGATTTGCAGAGTGATCTGCATCATGTCTTCGTGAAGGTCGCGTGTTTCGCCGCTTTTCCATTCGCGCATCGAGCGTTCGGCGTATTCGACCATGGTCGCGCCATAAGCGGCGATTCGCGCGCGATGAAACGCCGGCTGCGCGAGGCGCCGCTGGCGCAGCCAGAAATCTCCTTCGCTGGTAAGCAGCCCTTCGCCGAAAAGGCGCATGTTCGCTTTCATGACGCGGCCTTTTTCAAAACTGCGCGCTTTGTTGACGAGAACGTCTTCGATGTCGTCGGGATGATTGATGAAGAGCGTGCGGAAATCGAAAAGCGTCAGTTGCGAGACGTCGCCATAATCGCGCGCGAGTTTGGTGAAGAACGCGAGCGGATCTCGTCGGCGGTCACCGAAAAGAAACGCAAAGGTGCTGCCACCGGGACCGGGCGGTAGGGAATTTTTCGGGGGTTCACTCATAGTTCGATGCTATGGGTTGGGCGGTGCCGCAGCAAAGAACAAAATTTCGATGCTCTCTACGCTTCTCGCGCACGGAGCGCGCAAATGCGGAAGGCAGAGCTTTTCATGTCGACAACAATTTTGGAAAAGCCGAGCGAGGTCAATCGCGCAAAGGCGGTGGCCGGCGCAAGCGGGACAAAGGTGCTTTTGATGTGGCCAACGCGCTGCAGCCAGCCATCGCCGATTTCCATGGCGAGAAATGCGCCGCCGGGCCGCAGCACGCGATGGATTTCGGCGAACGCTTTTTCCTGCTGCTCTTGCGATTTCAAGTGGTGCAAAACGAGAACCGCGATGACGGATGAAAATGCGCCGTCGGAAAAGGGGAGTGACGCAGCATCGCCTTGCAGGACACCGACATTTGTATGGGCGAATCGAGCGCCAAGATTCGCTGCGAAGGAGCGGTCGTATTCAAGGCTTGTAACGCGCGCGGCGCGCTTCCGCAATTCCTCGGTGGTCGCACCCGGTCCGGCGCCAAGTTCCAACACGCTGTCGCCGAGTTTATAGCCGGAAATCATCCACGGAAGAATTGTTCTTTCGGTGGCGCGGCGCCAAAGAA
>Ga0209060_10002855_pt1 | contig 15350 bp, 10 predicted proteins | sample Coa_R1_8_FD_187155 | JGI IMG/M metagenome (GOLD analysis project Ga0209060, IMG submission 187155) | Surface soil microbial communities from Centralia Pennsylvania, which are recovering from an underground coalmine fire - Coalmine... | ecosystem: Environmental > Terrestrial > Soil >...
CAATTGCAGGGTTGGAAGAACTACTTCTCGATCGGATATCCGCAAGCCTCCTACTGGGAGATCGATTGGTACGTCCGGGAACGCTTGATACAGCATCTCCAGCGACGCAGTCAGCGAGGATTTGAGTTTCCCAAAGATCGGACCATTTTTCAGTGGTTCGAAGAGCAGGGCTTGATCGCGCTGAGTGGCTGCAAAGCGAAGCGGCATCCTATGAATGCCTGAGGCGAGAGCTTTTCGGGAGAGCCGGATGCGGGAAATCTGCACGTCCGGTTCGGGGAGGGGGAGGTAGGCCGCTCTCTATCACCTACCTCTCTACTCTACCGGCTCGCAAGCGCACCTATCCCGCGAACGTATTGGGGTAGGTAACGAGCCACGACCGTAAGGGAGTGTTCTTGCCAAAAATACGAGACCGTATTTTTGAAACGGTGTACTTAGTCAACGAATGATCGAACGATAACCGCTACCAGCAAACATGATGTTGCCCGTACGCTTACAGGTCTGGGCCCCGGGGAATCGAGGGGCCGTGCAGGCGCGCGGAGATGATCGCAGATGATTGGATTCTGGTATTGCGCTCCGAATTGGATATCGATGCTAAGGACATTCCCAAAAAGGCCCGAAACAGGCTCCCCAAAGGACAAATAGAAATAGGAGTTTTTGGCAAGGCATCAATGATGTAAGTGAAGCAGAGGCCGACCCGATTACTCGTCGCGCAGCGCGCGCATGGGGTCGGCCCCAGCTGCGCGCCACGCCGGCCGCGACATGGCAGCGATTCCGACGAGCCCCAACACCGATGCCACTGCCACAAACGTGAGCGGGTCCTTTGGCTGAATGGAAACCGGCGCGTGACGCAGCACCGTTGCCACGGCTTGAGTTCCGGCCAAAGCCAACGGGGCCCCGGCTGCGATTCCCCATGCAATTGGTCTCGCGCCTGAGGCCAGCACCAAACGGATGACCATTGCTTTAGTTGCCCCGAGCGCCACTCGGATTCCGAGTTCTTTCGTCCGCTGGCTTGCCGTAAACGCCACCACTCCATACATCCCGAGTACCGCCAACGATAGCGCCAGGCCGGCCAGGACGCCGACCATCCGGACCATGGTTGAAAAGCGTTCTGCGGTCTCGTCTAGAATGGTGCGCAGTGTGCGTGGCCATGCCTGGTTATCGGGATCCAGCTGTTTGATCGCTTCCCGCACGCGCGCGGATGTCGAAATGGCATCTCCTCGAAACCGGATCAACAAGGAATCTACGGGATGAGACATGTCGCGCCACCGATAAAGGTGCGGACCATCTACCGAGCCCGGATGTTCTGACGCCACATCGTTCGCCACTCCCACGATGGTCACCTCTTTACCATCCGCCATCACCACGCGTTCGCCGGTGGGGTCCTTGCTCGGCCAGAAGGATCGTGCAAGCGCTCGCGATACCACGGCCTCGTCGGCTTTGGTCGCAGAGCGACCTTGCAGCAGCCGGATGTTCAGTGTGTCAAAGTAGTTCGTCGAAACGTCGGTAGTGGCAATCTGTTTCCCCGACCCTGCGGGCTGCCCTGGCGCCCGCACTTCCTCCGTTGCCGGACCCTGTTCTTCCTGTGACAGCGGGGAGCCGGAAGCCACCGACTCCACCCCGGGAACCCTCAGAATCCGCTCCGCGGCAGCAGCCAGCGGAGCCTGTAACGGGACGAACAGAACTCGCCGCACTTCGAAGCCGGGATCTGCTGTGAACATCGCGTACTGGGCGCGAACGAATACCCCGGCGCACACCAGAAGCACCAGACTCATCGCAACCTGGGCGCCAATCAGAATGCTGCGCCGCCTGGTCGCGCCGGCTGCCATACCGCTGCTTCCGGCTTTGATCGCGCTGTGAAGATCTACGCGAAGTGATTCGCCCGCCGGAGACAAACCAGCCATGACCGTCGCGCACAGAATGATCGCACCCAGATATATCAGCACCTGTACGTCGGGTTTCGTTTGATATACCGGCATGCTGGAGGTCGCCAGCAGCTTCGCGAAAATCGCCGGAGCCTCAAACGCAATGTAGGCGCTGATCCCGCCCGCCATCGTCGCCAGCAGAAGGCTCTCCGTCAGCAGCATCCGCATCAGGCGAGGTCGCCCAGCGCCGATCGATAGGCGGATTCCCATTTCGCGCCGTCGCGTCACCGCGCGCGAGAGTTGCAGCACAGTGACATTAGTGCAGGCGATGAGCAGGATCAGCGTGAGTGCGCCCATCACCAGCGGGCTAATCCAGAAAAGATTCGCCCGCAGCGCCGGTTCCTCCCCAAACGAGCCGTTCGTTAGGTGCATAACCGTCTGCCGGCCCGGTTCGAGCCGATCGAGTTGCGCGGCAATGACAGTCAACTCGGATTGCGCTTGCGCTCTCGTCCGGCCGGGCATCAGGCGGCCTTCCACCGTAAGCCATTCTGTCGAATCCATGTAGAATAGATCGTTGTTTTGGTAGAAAAGCCGTTGCATCGCCCATGGAATCCAAATGCCAGGCCCTCGAATCCGCCCGCTGAAACCTGCCGGAAGCACGCCGGTGACCGTGAACGGTGCGCGGTTGATCCGCACCTTTCTGCCCACGATGTTGGGGTCGGAATCAAACTGGCTTTTCCAGATCTCCTCTCCAATCAGAACAACCGGACCCGCGTCGGGCGTGTCGCATTCTGCGTCGGAGAACAGCCTGCCCATGCGCGGCGCCTTGAGGCCATATACGTCGAAGAAGTTGCAGGTCACCAACAGCGCGAGTTGCGGTTCGCCGTCTCCATTTCCGAACGCGGCGTGAACCGGAGCCCAAGCGGCCAGCGCGCGCAACGCCTGCGCGCCGGCCGCGTAGGCCCGATAATCCCGGGCAGATACCAACCACGACCCGGTACGCCCGCCGTGTTCCTTCCTGTATTCCGGCGAAAGGTGGACAAAACTCTCCGGGTCCTTTTCGACGCGCGCCCGGAAAAGAAACCCACGCAGAACCGTAAACACGCTGACGTTCAGCCCCAGTCCCAGCGCCAGAGTCAACACGGTCGCCGCGGCCAAGCCTGGGTGGCGGCGGATCGACCGTATCGCGTAATCGATGTCTTGTCTCAGCACTTCGAACTGGTTCATGAAACGTGAGACGGTTCGACGGGCCTATTATTACGGGGAAAGGCGACGTTGGAAAAAGGACTGACGAGCGTGATTTTCGCGGGGATGCTGGTGGTGTGCGGCGTCACCACGCATCTTCACCGAAAGGACACGACCGTGAGCAGTGCGCCCAGTACCAGACCGAAGGCCGCTGCGCGCATTCCCCGTCCTAGGAACTGCCGCAGGATCTGTGCGGGCCGCGCTCCCAGTGCCATGCGAACGCCGATCTCCGACCCCATGGCGTCACGGTTGTGTCATTGTACCCAGGGCTGGTAAGGACAGATAAGATCTTGCAAGCTGCGGCCTGGCTTGACCTTAGCAACTCAGAATCCCCGGAATTCATTGGACGCGCAGTCAGCGCTCTTGCAGCAGATTCGGATGTCATGCGACACACTGGAGGAGTTCGGGTGGCGGCTAGTCTGGCGATTGAGTATGGCTTCAGTGACATTGACGGCAAGGTTCCGTGCCCACTAACACTCACCGATGTCTGATGCAATTCGAAATCGCAAGCGGGGCCGGATGAAGGTAAGCTGGCCTGGCACTTTTGACGTCGTCAAGGAGCTTGGATGCACCTTACCGAACGTCGAAGCGGCCACGAGGTACGACGGGGCCGCCTGTGCTAAAGGCTTACGGCGTCTTCATGGCCGGTCTGGCGATGCACGCATCCGCGGAACCAGGCACACTTGTTGTGCGGGCTGAGTTTGAGGAACGCGAAGGCCTTCTGGAGGACGCACCCGATACGTACTACGTCACGGACTACTATCGACGCTATCCAGTCGTCCTGGTCCGGCTCTCGCTCCTCAATCGCGACGCCCTGCGTGAGTTGCTCACCGGCTCGTGGCGGATGACTGTCGAGAAGCGCCGAAAAGGCCGGCAACGCTAACGAAAATGCCGTCGCCAAAACAATCTGGAGGAACCAATCCTTGCTAACGGCGTTAACGCATCCACCAGGCGAAGCGCCAATGCTCACGCCCCGCGCGGGCATAGATGGGGTTGTTGACTCGTTGCTCTTTGCTCAACATGCAATCGAAATGTTCCGCAGATCCCTGCCCGCGGGCCCTTCGAGGAACCGCCTCGACCGGCTTTCCAATCGCTTGAGCAAAATCCTCTCACAAGCCCGCAAACTGAACCCGCCCGGATAGTGGGCAGAGATTGGCCAGATAAGTCGCGATCTCGTCGATGGAAGCATCCTGCGCACTCGGGACGAAGACGATATCCGGAACGTGATCGGGCTACCACTGGTCAGATCTGCCTCACGGTGCACACCGTTGCTGACAGGAGGCCTTGCCGCCCCAGGCTCGGACAGGCGGGCAGCCACGCATCGGAATCGTGATCGGGTTGCTGGCGTCGCTGCTGATTTCGCACTTCGCGCAGTGGTCCACACAGGTCAGTCTGCTGTCGGTCCTGACGTCATTTCTCTTCTCCGCGCTGGTAGGAGTGTTCTTTGGCTATTATCCGGCACGCAAGGCGGCATTTCTCAATCCCATTGAGGCTCTGCGGTATGAATGACCCGCGCCGGCGCCACCTACTTCTGTTGGGGACTATCGGTTTGCTGCTCTTTTCTGCTGCTTTGCATGGTGGGGCCCCAGTATCGGCGTCCAACCTCTCCGGTCAGCCCCGCCTTTAAGGAAGAGCCTCCCACAGGCTGGAAGGAAGCCCAACCCGCTGACGGGGCCATCCGTGGTGAGTGGTGGAAGGCGTACAACGATCCGGGGCTTGACGCGCTGGAAGCTCAGGTAAGCATCTCGAACCAAAATGTCTTAGCCGCGGAAGCTCAGTTCCGCGAAGCCAAAGCGGCCATTCGCGTCGCTCGAGGCGCACTCTTCCCCACGGTTACCAAGGCACCTTTCGTTACGCGTTCCGGGCACGGCGCGGTGTCCGGCGCTAACCGCCTTTATTCGATACCGGTTGATTTGGTCTATCAGATCGATGTGTGGGGAGCAATCCGGCGCGGGGTTGCGGCGAATTCCTTTACGGCGCAGGCCTCCGCCGCCGAGCTGGAGAATGCGCGACTGTTGTATCAAGCCGAGCTGGCTGCGGATTACTTCCACCTTCAGGGATTGGACGGGGACCGGACGTTGCTGGACGAGACCGTTAGCTCATACGAACAGAATGTTCAACTGACCCAGAACCGGTACGATGGCGGTGTCGCATCGAGGGGCGACGTGGCACTGGCTCAGACCCAGTTGGAAACGGCACGCGCCCAGTTGGTGGAGTTGGGGATTCAGCGGGCCAAATTCGAGCATGCGATCGCGGTGCTGATGGGTAAGCCACCGTCCGATCTGTCCATTCCCGCTGTGCCGAACCAGTCTTTACCGCCGGCATCTCTGATCGGCCTTCCTTCGTCACTCCTGGAGCGAAGGCCCGACATCGCCGCCGCCGAAAGACAGGTCGCTGCCGCGAATGAGCAGATCGGGATCGCCAAGGCTGCGCTCTATCCGTCACTGACCCTTACCGCCAGCGCCGGTTTGCAGACCACGTCCATTGTCGATCTGCTCACTTGGCCGAGCCGTTTCTGGTCCGTCGGGCCGCAATTGGCGCAAACTCTTTTCGACGCGGGCAAGCGCCGCGCTCAGGTCAGAATGTCGAAGGCCGCCTATGACGCGACTGTGGCCAATTACCGCCAGACGGTATTAACGGGTTTCCAACAGGTGGAGGACAGTCTTGCGGAACTGCGGATTCTCTCCCAGGAGGCTGAAACCGTGGACAGGGCGGTCAAATTCGCGCAACAGTCTCTGCAAATCTCCACAGACCAATATCGCGGGGGGCTCACCAATTATCTCCAGGTGATCACAGCGCAGACCAGCGCGCTGCAGAATCAACTGTCGGCAGTCGATATTCTAGCGCGGCGCAAGGTCGTGAGCGTGTCTCTCATCCAAGCTCTCGGCGGTGGTTGGGACGCTTCGCAACTACCCTCATCAAACGCCCTACGATGATCGAACCAGATCCGGCGATGCAGAATCCCTTGCCGGAGTGCCTACTCAATCGTGCAGAACGACATTCAGCAGCGAACTATGGATTTCCAGATTCTGCTTGTAGTCGATGTATCCCAACCTGCGAAACTTGTTCATAAAGAAGCTGACCCGCGAACGCGTGGTGCCGATCATCTCGGACAGAGTCTCCTGGCTGATCTTGGCAATTGCGGGTGCGGGCTGGCCCTCTTTTCCGAAGTTTGCAAGTAGGAGAAGCACGCGCGCCAACCTCTTCTCACTCGAATTAAAGAGCTGATCGATCAGGTCCTCCTCGACGCGAATACCGCGCGAAAGGAGATGCGCCACAAATAGCTCGGAAAAGGCCGGTTCTTCGTGAAGAATCCGGATCATTCGCGCCTTCTCCAGTCTCATGATCGAGGACTCTTCCATCAGGGTGGCGGTCGACATGCGAACGGTCTGGCGCGCCAGACATCCTTCTCCAAAGAATTCACCCGCCCCCAAAATCGCCACCACCGCTTCTTTGCCGGTGTGGGACACAACGGTAAGCTTGACCCTGCCTTTCTGGAGATAGAAGACGGAGTTCGCGGGATCCCCTTGCGCGAACACCACTTGGTCCTTGTCGTAGACGGTGGTCACCCGTCCTTCACCGGCCTTACCTAAGCTCAGAAAGGCCTTTGGATCGAAGGTCGGAGTCTCTTTCACTTGCATAGCGGCCTAACTCTTGCACGAAGAGCGCCAAACTTCCTAATCGAATGGCAAAACCTTGGGCGGATATGCTGTAGCGGTACTGGAGCCTTCGTTCCAAACCGGTTCCAAGTTCAGAAAGGCTGGTGGGCGGCAATGGTCTCAATACGGATCTCTGCCGCGCCACAATAGTATAGGGTCCCTATTACCTAAATATGGCCTTAGAAGCAGGGCAGCGCAGAAGTTGCCCCACCGGTATGCCGTTTCTTAATGGCCGACGTCGACGAATTCGGCGTCAACCACATCGTCCTTGCCGCCGTCTTGCTTGCCCGGGTCGCCGCCGCCGGGGGGCGCCTGGGCACCGGGGGGAGCGGAGGCCGATTTGTACATCGCTTCGGCGAGCTTGTGGCTGGCCGCAGTGAGCCGGTCCACGGCGGCGTTGATCCGGTCGGGATCATTATCGGCAATGGCTTTCTTGGTTTCCTCGATGGCCGATTCGATTTCTTTAGCGCCCGCCTCGCCGATCTTGTTGCGATGCTCCTTCAGAGTCTTCTCGACGTTGTAAACCATGGCGTCGGCCTTGTTCTTGGCCTCAATCGTGTCGCGGAGCTTACGGTCGTCGGCGGCATGTGATTCGGCATCTTTCGCCATCTTATCTACCTCGTCCCTGGATAGGCCGGAAGAGGAGGTGATGGTGATCTTCTGCTCGTTGTTGGTTGCCGTGTCTTTCGCGGCCACGTTGAGGATGCCGTTGGCATCGATATCGAAGGTGACTTCGATTTTAGGAACGCCGCGGGGTGCCGGCGGAATGTTGCCGAGTTGGAACACACCCAGCAGACGGTTATCGCGGGCCAATGCGCGCTCGCCCTGGTGGACTTTAATCTCCACCGACGACTGGTTTTCAGAAGCCGTAGAGAAGGTTTCGCTCTTGCGCGTCGGGATGGTAGTGTTCCGCTCGATCAGTCGGGTGAACACGCCTCCCATGGTCTCGATACCTAGGGACAACGGGGTGACATCGAGCAGCAGCACATCCTTGACTTCGCCGCCCAGCACACCGCCTTGAACCGCGGCGCCGATGGCCACGACTTCGTCCGGGTTCACGCCCTTGTGCGGCTCTTTGCCGAACAGGTCGCGGACCAGCGCCTGGATGCGCGGCATGCGGGTCTGTCCGCCCACCAGGACCACTTCGTCGAGTTGCTGCGGTGTCACGCCGGCATCCGCGAGGGCCTGCTTACAGGGGCCTACCGAGCGCTGGATGATGTCTTCCACCATCTGCTCGAAACGGGCCCGCGTGAGTTTCATGATCAGGTGCTTGGGACCGGTCGCATCGGCGGTAACGAAGGGCAGGTTGATCTCAACTTCCAGCAGCGTTGACAGCTCCATCTTCGCCTTCTCGGAGACCTCCTTCAAACGCTGGAGCGCCATCTGGTCCTTGGACAGGTCGATATGATTCTCCTTCTTGAACTCGGCCACTATCCAGTCGATGATTCGCTGGTCGATATTGTCGCCGCCTAAGTGGGTATCGCCATTGGTGGACTTGACTTCCACCATCCCCTCGCCCACCGCCAGGATGGAGATATCGAACGTGCCGCCGCCGAAATCATAGACGGCAATGGTTTCGTCTTTCTTCTTGTCGAGCCCGTATGCCAAAGCCGCCGCAGTAGGTTCGTTGATGATGCGCATCACTTCGAGGCCCGCGATCTTTCCCGCATCCTTGGTGGCTTGCCGCTGGGCGTCATTGAAATACGCTGGAACCGTGATCACGGCCTGGGTGACCTTACCGCCCAGGTAGGCTTCGGCCGCTTCCTTCAGCTTCGTGAGAATCATGGCGGAGATCTCAGACGGCGATTGCTTCTTGCCATTGATGTCAACCCGCACGTCGTCATGATCGCCGCGGACCACTTTGTACGGGACCATCTTCATTTCTTCGTTGACTTCGTCATAGCGGCGTCCCATGAACCGTTTGATCGAGAAAATCGTGTTCGCTGGGTTGGTAATGGCCTGGCGTTTCGCGATCTGACCGACCAGGCGCTCGCCGGCCTTGGTGAACGCTACTACCGACGGCGTAGTACGGGCTCCCTCCTGATTTGCAATGACGGTAGGCTGGCCTGCTTCCACAACGGCGACCGCGGAGTTGGTGGTGCCCAAATCAATACCGATGATCTTTCCCATATTCTCAATGCCTTTCAATTCGTAAGATTCCGATTGCGCCCGTTGAAGCGAGGACTCGCTTGAACAGAGCAGAGACTCTGAGCGGTCGCGGGCGCGCTTGCGCTTGGCTGTCGCTTTCAGCTCGCTGGATCTTACGGTGCACGCACCGCGCCAACCCTGCCAACCACTGCGATGGACGCCGGGCGTGGGTAGCTCCAACCGGCCCCAAGTGCAAGTCTTGCCGTCATGAAGGCAGGAAGTGCAGGTTATCGTGTCGAGTCGCGACCGTAAGCAGGCGCTGTACTCACGTATCTCCACGACAAGCCTCTTGGCCGGGTCTGTGTCCAATGACCGGCCAGATACGGAAGGCGGCTTGCTATAGATATCGAAGGCGAGGTCCAGTTTCCGAGAATCGTTGACGGTATGACAACACCTGACGTTGGTAGCACGGCCCTGGCCCCAAGCGGCGGTGGGGCAGGATCAAAAGTCGGTGAGCAGCCGCATCCCTCAATCTCACCGTCGATTTCCAAGAAGGCGAAGAGCAAAAATATTCAAGTCTCTCCCGCAGTCCTGGATGCTGCGCGAAAGGGCGGCGAAGAATTGCTCCTGGAGTTGCGAACTACGGCGACCGGCCTGACTCAATCCGAGGCCGAGTTGCGAGAGCGCAGCACGGGTCCCAATGAGGTCGCACAGGAGAAGCCGCAAGGCTGGCCTGTTCGGCTTCTGAAAATCACCCTCAATCCGCTGGTCATTCTGCTGACGGTTCTCTCAGGCGTTTCGTTCGCTACCGGTGACGCTCGCGCCGGCACTGTAATGGCCATGATGGTGGTGTTGAGCGTAGGGCTTCGCTTCTGGCAGGAGGCAAGGGCCGGGGCCGCCGCCGCAAAGCTGAAGGCGATGATCCATGTGACCGCCACTGTAGTTCGGGACGGCAAGGCGCGGGAGATACCCCTTCGCGACCTGGTACCCGGAGACATAATCCACTTGGCTGCGGGCGACATGATTCCCGGCGACGTGCGCGTCCTGACTTCCAAAGACCTCTTCGTTAGCCAGGGGAGTCTTACCGGCGAGTCGCTCCCGATCGAGAAGTTCCACGATCCCGACACTACCACCGCAAGCTCTCCGACTGATCTCAAGAACATATGCTTCATGGGGACGAGCGTCGAGAGCGGTGCCGCCGCGGCGGTGGTAGTCACGACGGGCATACATACGTATTTCGGCAGTATGGCCAGTTCGATCACTGGGGAACGTACCGAGACCAGCTTCGACCAAGGGCTCAACCGCTTCACATGGCTCATGATCCGCCTCATGGCGGTAATGGTGCCTCTGGTCTTTCTCCTCAACGGCTTCACCAAGCACGATTGGAGAGCGGCCTTCCTATTCGCCATGGCCGTGGCGGTGGGTCTCACTCCTGAGATGCTGCCGATGATTGTCTCCGTCTGCCTGGCCAAGGGTGCGCTTGCCATGAGCCGCCGCAAAGTAATCGTCAAGCGTCTCAATTCCATCCAGAACTTCGGCGGCATGGATATTCTGTGCACGGACAAGACCGGCACACTCACCGAGGATCGTGTCGTTTTGATGCGGCATTGCAATGTCGCCGGGCGGGAAACCGAGTACGTGCTCCTGTTCGGGTACCTGATCAGCAATTTCCAGACTGGACTCAAGAATCTGCTCGATCGGGCAATCCTGGAAAGCTCCGATTTCCATGGCAACGATCTGGTCGAGAAGTACAAGAAGCTTGACGAGATCCCATTCGACTTCACTCGGCGTATGATGTCAGTCCTGGTGCAAGACCCTGAAGGCAAAGCGATCCTATTCACCAAAGGAGCGCCAGAGGAGATATTCCAGCGCTCCTCGCACTTTGAACTGGATGGAAAACTCTCCCCTATGGATACCGCTCTGATGGTCGGCCTGAAACAACAGTACGACAGTCTCAGTAGCGATGGCTTCCGGGTGCTGGCGGTGGCAACTAAGGACCTCCCGGGGAAGTCAGTCTGCTCGCTGGCAGACGAATGCGACCTGGTGCTCAGAGGATATGTCGCATTCCTCGATCCGCCCAAGAAAACTGCCGGGCCTGCGCTCGAAGCCCTGCACCAGCACGGAGTCGCGGTGAAGATCCTGACCGGCGACAACCAACTCATCAGCCGCAAGGTGTGCAAAGATGTGGGCCTCGAGCCTGACCCCATGCTCCTGGGCCCAGACGTGGAGAAAATGTCCGACCCGGAGTTGGCCGACGCCTCATTCAAGACGAGCCTCTTCGCCCGCCTCTCCCCGGCTCACAAAGAGCGCGTAATCCGTGCCCTGCGCAGTAAGGGCCACGTCGTGGGCTTCATGGGCGACGGAATTAACGACGCTCCCGCTTTAAGAGCCGCCGACGTCGGCATCTCCGTGGACACAGCGACGGACATCGCAAAGGAGTCGGCGGACCTGATCTTACTCGAGAAAGACCTGATGGTGCTCGAAGGCGGAGTGACAGAGGGACGAAAGGTGTTCGCGAATATCCTGAAATACATCCGCATGGGAGCGAGTTCCAACTTCGGGAACATGTTCAGCGTGGTGGGGGCGAGCGCCTTTCTTCCCTTCCTGCCGATGGCGCCAATCCAGGTATTGACCAACAACCTGCTGTATGACTTCTCGCAAGTTCCAATCCCGACTGACGCGGTGGACGAAGAGCAAGTGTCGCGGCCGCGGCCATGGGACATCGGCGAGATCAAGCGCTTCATCTTCTTCGTCGGCCCCATCAGTTCGATCTTCGACTATACGACCTTCTTCGTCATGCTCTGGGTATTCAAATGTTGGGACTCGTCCCGGGCGTCAGTATTCCAAACGGCCTGGTTCGTTGAGTCGCTGATGACCCAGACACTCGTCATTCACGTCATTCGAACCAATCGAATACCGTTCCTGCAGAGCCGGGCGAGTCTGCCGCTGACTATCACAACATTGTCCATCATGACCCTCGGGGCATGGTTACCGTATTCTCCCCTCGCCTCTTCGCTTGGTCTGGCGCACCTGCCGGGGCTGTACTGGCCGATCCTGATGGTGACTTTGCTTTGCTATGTTGGGCTCACCCAGCTCACCAAGGTCTGGTTACTTCGAAAGTCGTGGATCTGACTTATGCCGCTGAGCCAAGACGGACGAGAGGGCCGGCGAAGTGGCTGTTCTCGTGCTCTATATATCGCATCGCAAGCCGCCGGTCTGTCAGCTTCCAGCTTGCAGGATAATCGGCCCATCGCGCACGGAGGGCCGGAAAGTATCACTGAAAGGTGGCCGCTATGACCGACGTGAGCGCGCTGGAAGACCCAATTCCAAATGCCCTGACGCAGCTCCGGGGCCGCCTCGCCGATCTCGAAGGCGAAGTATTGCAGCTTAAGGCGAGGCCAGTCCCAAGCATAGATCCAGACAGCATCTTTGAAAGCGCGACCGATGGCTTTCTCGTTTACGACTCTGAGTTTCGCTTCACCTATTCGAACCGTGACGTCGAACGGCTTCTCGGCAAACCGAAATCCGAACTGCTCGGGAAGAGCCAGTGGGAGGTATTCCCGGAGACGATCGGGACGGAAATCGAGCGCCAATACCGGCGGGCGATGGCGGAGCGGGTCGCCACCATATTCGATAGTCAGTATCAGCCCTTGAAGACCTGGCTCGAGTTTCGTGTTTCGCCCTCAACTACGGGAGGGCTGTTGGTCTGGCTTCGGGACGTGACCGCACGCCGGCACGCCGAGATACAACGTGAAGGACTCCAACGGGAAATCCAGGCTGAGCGCCAGATCCTGAGCGAAATAGTCGAGAAGGCGCCGGTCGCCATTTCCGTTATGCGAGCGCCCGATCTCATATACGAACTGGCGAATCCCGCGTTCCAAACGCTGGCGTCCGCCAAGCAGATTCTGGGGCGGCGTTTCTCCGACGTCTGGGTAGGCGTGTCGGACCCGCTTGTGGCAAGCCTCCAGAACGTCCTCGCCACCGGAGTTGCCTTCGCCACCATAGACAGTCCTCGCACCGTCCAGCGCGATCCTGGTTCGCCGCCTGAAACGATTTTCGTTACGTCTTCCTGGATTCCCCTGGTCGGTCCCGCCGGTACGCCTGATCGCGTTCTGAGCCTGGCGGTCGAAACCACCGAACGTAAAAGGCAGGAAGATCGTTTGCGAAGCAGTGAGGCGCGATTGGCGCGAGCGCAAAAGATGGCCCATCTCGGCGGTTGGGAACTCGATCTGGAAACCGGCGAGCTTCAAATATCCGAAGATGCCTGCAGGATTCTCGGTATGCCGCCCGAAGCCAGCCGCACCAGCCTGGAAGCCTTGCTCGCCCTCGTGCACCCGGAGGATCAGGTGACGGTTAGGGAAGCGATTGAAAACGCTCCGGCTCACGCAGGATGCTCGCAGATTGACCATAGAATTCTCCTCCCGGACGGAACGGAGCGCTTCCTGCGCCAGTACGCTGAACCCCTCGGCAGTGAGGGCAGCCGGGGCTCTCTTCTGGGTACGGTCCAGGACGTGACGGAATACAAGCACCTGGAAGAGAAGTTCCGGCGCGCGCAGAGACTGGAGGGAATCGCCAGACTGGCTGCGGGCGTCTCCCATGACTTCAACAATCTCCTGGTGGTGATCAACGGATACGCCCAGATGATCTTGTCCAGGCTGAAAACCGAAGATCCCTTGTGGGGGGAGGCCCAGGAGATCATCAAGGCGGGGAACCGTGCGGCGGCTCTGACGCGCCAACTTCTGGTTTTCAGCCGAAAGCATGCGATGCGCCCTGAGGTGATCGACCTGGATACTCTGCTCGCCGACCTTGAGAAGATGCTCCGGCGACTGATTCGGGAAGACATTGAAATCAAGCAAAACCTGGCTCCCGGACTCTGGAGTGTCAAAGCCGACGCCGCCCAGGTTGAGCAAGTCATCATTAACCTCGCCATAAATGCGCGAGATGCCATGCCAAAGGGAGGTGTGCTGACCATTGGCACGTCGAATCTCGAACTCGGGGCACAAGAGATCAAAGGATTCACGGACTTAAAGCCGGGCCGCTATGTATCCTTGACGGTAACAGACACAGGGACCGGTATGACGACAGAGACCAAACGGCGTCTGTTTGAACCCTTCTTCACGACGAAACCTTCCGGTGAAGGTACCGGCCTCGGCCTCAGCATGGTCTATGGCATCGTCAAGCAGCATGGGGGTGAGGTTTCCTTCTACAGCGAACTCGGTCTCGGATCAACATTCAAGATTCTCTGGCCGGCAACGGATCAAGCCACTGAAACACCCGCGACGATGGAGCGCACCCGGGTTTCCTACCAGGGAGATGAGACGATCCTGCTGGTGGAAGACGATGAGAACGTTCGAAAGCTCGTCAGAGAAATGTTGCTGCTGCAAGGCTATACGGTCCTGGAAACAACGCAGAGTTCAGAGGCCGTCGATGTTGCGCGCAAACATCCCGGTTCCATTGACCTGCTGCTCAGCGATATCGTAATGCCACAGATGGGGGGGCGGGAGCTCGCCGCACAGGTCTCGGCGCTTCGGCCCGGTATCAAGGTCGTCTTCATGTCCGGTTACCCGGGCGACGCGACCATGAACGTAGTCGGGCTTGAACCGGCCGCATCTTTTCTGCAGAAGCCCTTTGAAATGGCCGCGCTTTGGCGTATCCTCCGCAAGGTCCTGGGACCCGACGATCGGACTCCCAAGTGAGCGTTTCCTTCGCCGGGCTGCCGCGATTATCAAGGAACGCTTCAAAATGCCTGTGTTTCCACAGGAACGACACCGTATAGGACGAATCGGCTGGCTACGCGCATCAGTGTTAGCCGCGAACGATGGCATCCTTTCGACAGCAAGTCTGCTGCTCGGAGTTGCCACGGCGCATGCGACTCACGCCAACGTATTCATCGCCGGCGTCGCCGGGCTGGTGGCCGGGATACTTCGCGCTCCTGGTGTCCTGGGCGAATGTGATGCCACCCTCGGTTCTGATGGCCTTCAGTCCCATGGTTCCATCTGAGGCCGTTCCGGAGAGAATCACGCCAATCGCCCGCTTGCCCCGGGTCTTCGGCCAGCGAGCGAAGGAAGTAGTCGATCGGCAGGTGCTTCGCCCCCGGCTCCCCCCGAGCCATCAGGTGGAGTGTCCCGTCTCTGATGCCCATCATCTTGTTGGGGGGAATGACGTAGACGTGGTTTGGTTCCACCGTCATGCCCTCTTCCACCTCCGTCACGGGCATCGCGGTGGCCTTGGAAAGCAGCTTGGCCAGCAGGCTCTCATGTCCGGGGTCGAGGTGCTGCACCAACACCAATGCCAGGCCGGTATCCGCTGGCAAGGCCGCGAGCAGTTCGCGGAACGCTTCGAAGCCTCCGGCGGAAGCACCGACCCCTACAATCGGGTAATGCTTTTTCTGTGTCGAGGATCCGGCGCGGAGGTGGGAATCCTTCGCCCGCGGCCTAAGGTTGGTTCCGGGCTTCGCCGAACTGGTGCGAGCCATGATCTTTCTCCCTGGGAAATT
>Ga0209060_10002856_pt1 | contig 15347 bp, 7 predicted proteins | sample Coa_R1_8_FD_187155 | JGI IMG/M metagenome (GOLD analysis project Ga0209060, IMG submission 187155) | Surface soil microbial communities from Centralia Pennsylvania, which are recovering from an underground coalmine fire - Coalmine... | ecosystem: Environmental > Terrestrial > Soil > Unclassified...
CCTTCGGAGCAACACCGCTCTCGTCTGAATGTGAACGTGAATCAAGAGCGTCCTGTCTATCACCCTGACACCAAGACACGCACGGTAGAAATGGTTTCCGCTCCGGTTATGTGGCACACCATGGCATTCTCCCCGGATGGAAAAACCCTCGTCAGCGGCGGCAAGGGGAGTTCGGTGCGCGAATTCGGCCCGCGGGCAGAGGGCAAAAACGGCCTGGCATGGTGGAACGTGGCAACGGGAACTTTGAAAATTATGCCCCCCGAGGAGACAGAAGAGGTTTTCGCCGTCGCGTTTTCATCCAATGGAAAGCTTGTTGCCAGCGCCGGCATGTTTGAAATCATGTTGTGGGATGCGCTCTCCGCAAAACAGATTTCCAGGATGCCTACCCTCTTTGAAGGCGGCGCTCCCGCAGAGCCCTATCGCGATGCCAGGAGCCGTGCGCTCGCCTTCACGCCCGATAGCAAGACGCTCGCCGTCGGCGATACCGGCATCGTCCGCTTATGGAATATCGCAACCGGCAGCGAGACTGGCCAGTTGAAGGGCCATACGGGCGTGATCCATATGCTCTCCTATGCGCCCGACGGATCGGCTCTTGCCAGCGCCGGCCAGGATGGAACCGTGCGCATCTGGGATCTGAAATCCGCAACGCCGCGCTTTGTGCTTCCTCACGACCGGCCTGTTCTGTCCGTAGCCTATTCACCGGACGGAAAGCTGCTCGCAAGCGGTTCCTCGGACGGCAGCCTCCATCTCTGGAACAGTAGAACGGGCAAATTGCTTGTCACGCTACAATGTTTCCCCACACACGATAAGGGAGCGCCCGACGCCTGGATCGCATATACGCCGGAGGGTTACTACGACGGCTCCCACAATATCAAGGACTTCTTGCGCTGGCGCGTGGGAGACACGCTCTCTCCGGCTGCTACCTACGAGCGTACCTACCATCGCCCGGATCGCATCCAGGCCGCGCTTCAACTCAAATAGCTCGAAGTCCGTCAGCCCGGAAGTCGGCTACGAACGAAGATCTACTATCCACGCCTGCGGAACATGGTAACGAACGATATGCGCCGCGACATTCGCCCACCGCATTGCGTGATCCAGAATAACGGAATCGGACGAGACCACGATCTTGTCGGATACGCGCAGCACGGCGTCCGGATTATAGACGGCTTCTACCTGCCAGGGCCACCCACGCTCCTGCGCGGCCTCGCGTAACGATTGGGCCAGCCGTCCGCTATTGGAAACCGGGCTGTCCAGCAGCCACTGCACGGTACGCACCCCCACGGCATCCAGGGCGGTCCCAATCAACTCCAACGCTGTGTCTGTCTCCTCCGCGGCACGATAGGAGCCATGCATACTGGCCAGGTCCCGCAGACACTCATCCCGGCAGTGCATAATCAGCCCACCTCCCAGCGCAGCCTCCACAGTAATCAGCAGGTTAAAGCCATCTACCGCAATGTCCGCACTCTTCAGGCTCGTCCAGGGCAGCATGCGTTCTGTCCGCTGATCTCTCGCCTGGTCGCTGCAGGCAGCCCTTGAGAGGGCGGTACGCTGTCGCTCCGTCAGTGCGTATCTATCCCCTACCAGTTTGAGCGAAGAGGTCATCGCATATCCCCGGCTCAACAGCCAGGAAAGATCCGCCATGGCGATGCGCAGCATGTCACGCTTTTCCGGCGCAAAGAGACGCGCATCTTCCGGGTGCGCTCCCCGATGCTGTCGATGATCCGGACACAAACTTCTCACCCCTTTTTCAATATTGCCGTTTGCCTTCATTCGCTTCCCGTGTTCGACAGCATCGAGGACTATTCCTACCCTTTCACTTCTCCATAGAGGCAACTCAACTGCCCAGGCCGGAGTTGAGACGCCATCGCTTTCTGGTAAACTGGAATGTGAATCCACCGTCCGCGTGCGACTTCGAATCCGCAGAGCAGGCGACATTCCCATTGCGATCTACTTTCTGATCATTGCCTGGAAGTCGAAAACAACCGATGCAAGAACCACTCTGGAAAATAGGGCTTTTGGGCCGCCTCTGTATGGAACGGGACGGCGTATTCGTAACCCACTTTCGAACCCTGAAGGCGGGCGCCTTATTGGCATATCTTGCCTACCACTGCCGTCAATCGCACCCGCGCGATGCCCTGATCGAACGATTCTGGCCCGATATTTCTCTCGAAGCGGCCCACAATAACTTTCGGGTCGTTCTCAGTATGTTACGGCGTTGCCTGGAGCCCCCTGACCTCAAACCCGGTAGCGTGTTGATCGCGGACCGTTCCCATGTGCAAATCCATCCTCCTGCCTGCCGGACCGATGTCGTCGCGTTCGAAGCCGCGCTTGAATCCGAACGGCACTCCGGCTCCGATACGGATCGAGTGACCCTGCTGACCAGAGCGGTGGAACTCTATTCGGGAGAGCTGTTGCCGGGTTACGATGACCTCTGGATCCTGCCCGAGCGTCAACGTTTGTCGGACGTCTACCTTGGAGCATTGCGGCGGCTCATCAAATATCTTGTGAAGGAACGTGATTTTGATCGTGCGGCCGGATTTGCTCGCCGCGCAATCGATGTAGATCCTCTACGTGAAGAGTCACATCGCAATCTGATGCGCCTCTACTCTATACTGGGCCGCCCGGCTGCCGCGCTGCAACAGTATACAGAGCTCCAGCGCATCTTACAACAAGCATTGGGCGCCGAGCCCTCGCCAACCATGCGCGATTTTGCCATGCAACTGGCAAATGGGATCGGCGAAGAATTGCGATCGCCCGTTCCTTCACACAACTCTCAGCTTACCCCGGCTGGGCATAAGTCAGATAGGTATCCCGATGTAGCCACAGAAACCGCTCCATCCCCGCACCCCATAAGGAACAATCTTCCTCAGACATGGAACCTCTTCTTCGGAAGAGAAGAGGAACTTTGCAAACTCCACTTGCAACTCCTGTCTCCTGTCGTTCGCCTGGTGACACTGACGGGACCTCCCGGCTCCGGAAAAACACGTCTTGCCATCGAAGGCGTAAAACAGATGTCTTCCGCGCCGTTCTCAACGCTCTGCTTTGTGCCGCTTGCTCACCTTACGAACCCTCAGCACATCGCCCCGGAGATCTTGAAAGCCCTCTCTATCCCTCGTTCTCCTCAGACAGAACCTCTCGAACAGATCCTACAGTATCAGCTCCAGCAAGCAAACGGACAGAAATTATTACTGGTTCTTGATAACTTCGAACACCTCCTGGAAGCGGGAGCCGGATTTGTACGCACGCTCCTGGAACAATCCGAGAACGTCATCTGCCTGGTGACCTCTCGGCAGCGCCTTGAGATAGAAGGCGAGCAGGAGTTGCTTGTTCTGCCGCTGCCTGTGCCCCTCTCTCCCTGCAACCTGGAGTGTTTGATGACATTTGCCAGTGTCAGGCTCTTTATCGCTCGCGCACAGGAGGTGTGTCCGGACTTTCGTATCACCCCCTCCAATAGGTCCGCGCTGGCAGCTCTCTGTAACCACCTCGATGGACTTCCACTTGCAATAGAACTCGCGTCCGCTTTAGCCGACACGCTTACCCCAACACAGATGCTCGAACGCTTAACAACCCGAACGCGCCTCCCGATTCTCCCTCGTAAAGACCCTTTGCCGCATCACCAAACCTTGCGAGCCGCCCTGGCGTGGAGTTATCATCTGCTAACGCGCGAAGAACAACACTGTTTGACACGTCTCTCAGTATTTCGGTCAGGGTGGACTATCGAAGCCGCGGAAGCGGTTGCCGGCCCGCAAGCCCAGGACTGTCCTCCCTCATCCAATTCGGAGATGATTGCATTGCTGAGACGCTTACGGACACGCTCCCTGATTCTAGCGGAAGAGAACGGCGTGGAGATGCGCTTCCGTATGTTGGAAACCGTACGAGACTATGCCGCCGAGCAGTTGGAGGAGCAGGTGCTCACGCGCCTCGCACGGCGCCATGCCGACTATTTCCTCCGGTTCGCGGAACATGTCGCACGCCATCTCACCGGCCCGGATCAATCCATATGGATGGCACGATTAAACGCCGAACAGGATAATCTGAGGGCTGCTTTAAACTGGTCACTAACTTCGATTGATCCGGATGAAATTGGCCTAAAGCTAGCCGGGGCTTTATGGAGGTTTTGGGAGATCCGGGGCCATGTGAGGGAGGGGCGTGATTGGCTTGAGAGCTTTTTGAAGACCGCCGAAGGCTGTACCCCGGCTCGGGCAAGAGCCCTCCATGGGGCAGCCTGCCTGGCAGGCATCCAACGCGATTATGTGGTCGCCTCCTCTCATTTTCAAGCCAGCATGGCCATCTACCAGCAGTTGGGAAACAAACAAGGTATCAACAGCGTCCTCATTGGTCAGGCCATTGTTGCGAAACATCGTGGTGAAACGGCCCTTGCCCGCCAACTGCTGGAAACAAGCCTGACCCTCAGCCGTGAATTGGGAGAGAGCGACAAAACTGCGAATACGCTTCTCAATTTAGGCAGCCTTGCGTTTCATCAAGGCGACTATGCGGCAGCGCGTCCCTACTATGAAGAGAGCCTGGCCCGGCATCGCCAGTCGGGTAACGACCGTTTTGTTGCGCTCGCCCTCATTCCCCTGGGAAATATCGCCTATCATCAGCGCTACTTTGATGCCGCGTGTTCCCTCTATGAAGAGGGACTCCGGATCCTGCGTCCCCTGGATGACAAACGGACCATGGCGATCAGTCTGTTGAATCTGGGCAATGTCGCTTTCCATCAAGGGCGGCATACCCTGGCCTGTTCCGTTTGCGAAGAGAGCCTGGAGCTCTTCCTCGCGCTGGGTGACGAGGCAGGAATCGCAAGTTTTCTGGAGGTAGCCGCGACCGGTGCGTGGTTGCAAGGTAACGCGGATCGCTCGATCCGTCTCTCCGCTGCAGCACACGCCTTGCGCCGCGCCATAGGCGCCCCTCTCGCTCCCAATGAACAGGCAGATCGAGAGATCCACCTGCGTGCGGCACGCGCTGCCTTGAGTGAAGCGCATTGTGCGGAAGCGGAAGCGCACGGCGATGCAATGACCCGTGATCAGGCCATAGCCTACGCCTCGGAGACTTTACACAACACAATAGAACGCGTTTGAACCTCCGCGCTAAGAAGAAGTTCTGTTAATGGACCGTTAATGATCCTCGTGCAAGGGCGGCGGGGGACCGGTGGCCTTTATTCACGCGACCCAGTGGACGCTTTCCATGGGGGTCTATAGCTATCTCGACCTGGGGCAATTGAAGCCTGACGGGAACAACTCCGGACGCTGGGTCCCCAGTTGGGCCAACGGCATTAATAATAGCAACCATATCACCGGGAACTCGACCAATGGCGGCACCGGGGCCTCGATCCATGTCAATTCCCCTCCGGGTTTCTACTGGGCTTCCCCAGGCCCCATGACCACCCTTGCGGAAGACACTATCACCCACTTCACCTGGTCCTTTGCCATCGATGACAATGACCACATGTACGGTGCAAGAGAGAGCGTGATCGGCAATACTGAGAATGGCGGGCTCCATACAGCGGTCTACTGGGCGAGCAGCAGTCCTTCCAGTATCACCTACCTGGCGAACCTCCCCGGTAGCGGAGAGAAATGGGCCGAAGCGCTGGGTACCAACGGCACGATCATCGTCGGTCATGCCAGCGAGAATGACCTGAGCATCAGCCCTCGTGCGGTATACTGGCCTACCGCAGCGTCGTCCCCGGTATCGGTTGGCAAGCCTTCCGGCATGGGGGGAAGTTGCAGCAGACTCATCGGCGTGAAACACGTTACTATCGGGAGTAGCAGCCATGACATCGCGGTCGGTTTCGCCTCCAACTCTCCCTACAACAATGCCGCGACCGATTCTACCTATTTTGCTGGCGGTCTGGGCGCCTATGCCTACGACATCACTACGTCTTCCTATATCGTTCTCCCTACTCCGTCAGGTGGATATAGCACTGCGTGCGCCGTAGCCATCAATACCAGCGGGATTATCGTCGGCTCGGCCTACCAGCAGGCAGTGGATGGACAGGGGCATCCTCTCTACAATCCGGACGGCAGCCCGGTCTTAATCGAGTACGCCTGCAAATGGACCCCCAATGGCCTCGGCAGCTATCCAGCCAGCGGAGCGGTGTTCTTATCTACCGGAGGTAGTTTCTCCTCCTTGCTTCGTGCCACGGGCATCAATAGCAGCGGAACGATCGTCGGGATCGGATGGCTCTCCTCAGTTATCCGAGCCTTCGTTATGTGACTTCCACCGGCGCAACAGCGCAAAAACATTTGCGCTGTTGCGCCATAAAGGTGCGCGTAGGCCGCATGTCGAATATCTAAAGCATGAATCCCCGACACTCATTTCTCAAACGCTTTTGTCTGCTTTTTGTGGTCACGACATGCATACTCTGCCAGAGCCGTGCCGATCCCGTGTTGACGCCGGGAGTATGGAAGAACATCGCACCGGTAGAGGTCCCTATGAGCGCCGCCAATCACGTTTTCTGCCAGGGCATGGCGATAGATCCCGCACACCCCTCGACGCTCTATCTCTGTGTCTGCGCCTACGATGTGTCCAGGGGAGGGCTCTATAAGACGACCGATGGCGGTTCCCATTGGGCCAGGATCGGCAACCTCGATGAGCCGATCCATATCGTCGTGGATCCCCACAATTCCAACCATCTCTATTGTGTGGATGGGGTGAGGGGAGCCACACAGGGGTTCTGGGTCTCTACCGATGGCGGGATCACCTGGTCCATGCCGGAAGGCTTTGTCTCGATTACTCAGAAGCCGGTCGGCACACGAGATCTCTACTCTCTCGCAGTGGACCCCGCGGATTTCAGGCATGTGCTGGTCAGCTTCCACTCCCCCTGGAGCGATTCGCGCAATTGCGGCGTTCTGGAGAGCCGAGACGGCGGGAGTAGCTGGGTCGTACATAACCCTCCCGAGGGATCGGCTGGCGGTTATGGAATGGCGGTCTTCTTCCTGTACGATCCCGCTACAAAGCAGGGGGATAAGAATACCTGGCTCTTTACCGCCCAGTCCGGAGGCTTTTTTCGGACGACCGATGCAGGCGCGACCTGGACGCAAGCCTATAAGCTGCAGATGACGCATGGCGGCAATCAGCTCTATCGCACCAAGGCCGGGGTGCTCTACGCAGGGGGGTATCAGTATCCGGTCCGCAGCACCGACAACGGCGCGAGTTGGCAGCAGATAACGAAAGGGCTGGTATATAGCTGGTATATCGGCATCTGTGGCGACGGCAACACGCTCTATACCGGCTGCACTAACGCCAATGAACCCTTCTTCACCTCACCGGAGAGCGATGGCCTTACCTGGACCGCCTTTCAGGGTGGGTCGCAGAAGTTCTCCGCGGAGCCCTTTGAGATGTTCTACGACCCAAAGAACCATATCCTCTACTCTGCCAGTTGGCACGAAGGCCTGCTGGCGCTCAAGATCCCACCGACACGATAGACCCGCAATCTATCGGAGCGTCTTCCGGAAGCGAAGGGCTGCCTCCGCTCCAATCAACCAGTAATCGACGCCATCTTCAAATGCCACGGTTGGTGAAAGAGCAGGTAGGCCTGATGGCAAGTGGGGCGGAACAATCGGTTCCCAGAGGTTGCTGCTCCGATCCAATCTAAATACTCCTTCCCCCGTGGTTAAGAACAGAACCTCACCCGCTGCTGTCAGTGTCCGTGGCGTCAACGTTTTACCCGTCGTTGGCATGAAGGGGGTGATTCTCCCCGAACCGATGTCATAACGATAGAGCGGAACGACACTCCCCACGGGCCCTCTGGATGCCGCAATTGGGGTATCCGGTACGAGCCAGGTGCGATCTGTCTCGGCAAGGACTTGCTTAAATGAGACAGGATTTCCCCCTTGCGAGAGCTGCTGGGAGATGTTGTCCCATCGGTCGGACTTCGGATTGAGATGATAGAGCGTTTTGCCCGCCAGGTACCAGCAGGTTGAACCGTCACCGGTCAATTGGCCATACTGTTGCGGCGCCCCCTCATCCGCAGACCAATATCTCCAGTCATGCGTATGCCGGTCAAACCGTGCGATAAAACAGGCCCCCGACCTGACAGCGGAGAGCCATACCGCTTTTGTGTCCGCCGCCATCACTCTGCATTCCATATCATTCGGTTCGAGGGAGAGACTGGGCGCTTGCGACACTCTTTTGGTGGTCGTGTTGTATACCCATACCCCGGTCGAGGTCCCAAAGTAGAGATCCTGCCCTATCCGAGCGCTGCCGGTGTCCCGGAAGAGCGAAAAAGTGAAGGGGAGTTTCTCCTCACTCCACACGCCCACGTGGCGATCCAGATGGTACAGATGGTCCTGGTCGCAAAGCCATGCATTCTGCTCATCCACCGAGAGAATATGATCTGGAAATCGGTTATCGTTCACACGAACCGGCGGCAGTGTGTTCCACGCCCCTGTCTCGGTATTGTATCCGTATGCGGCAGCATCGCGCGCATAGGCAGGAAACCAGCGGAAGTTGCCCTGTTTCTGCGTTGTCAAAGTTTGTCCTGCAGTACACACGGCGAGCGCGGCGTTGGTCGGCTTGGTCCAGGTGTGTCGTATCAAGTTGTATCCGATCAGGGGTCGGTTATTCGGTGCGTTATAGGACATACTGACGAACCAGGCGATATGATCCTCTAAGGCGCACAGGATCAGTTTGTCCCGGTCTCGCTCCAGTTCGGCGGGAAATGGCGGAAGCGCCACCGGCGTCAACTCCTGCGAGTGGCCGGGTTCCGCTCGATAGAGACGATTGGGAGCCCCCTTTACCCAGGCCATATCCCCCTCCACCGAGAGCAGCGCATGGCGAGGGACATAACTCCTTGTCTGGCTCTCAGCCCCAAGCACAACATCAACTTTATCTGTGGCTATATTGTAACGTATTATGTCGTTGCCTGTCCCAATCCAGAGACAGTCGTTCCCAGGCAGCATTTCATAACCATCCGGCCAATCCGGACGCCACTTTCTGAGCGCCTCTTCTACCTTGGGTATCAGCGCAATGTCGCCGGTTCTTCTGTCCCAGACATGCAATTTGACGTCATACTGTCCGGTTAAGAAGTAGACTTTCTCCCCAAGGACAACCGGGTAAAATGCCGCGTCATGCACCTGGAATTTTGCGTGTTCCAGCGGATAGTACTCCTCCCTATCCACCTCGTGTTTCAGAAACTTGCCGTTCAGATCCGTACTGCTGATGCTTACAAAGTTCCACTCCGAGCGCTCCGGCTTCCCAGGATGGACGTGACCTCCGGAGGTTGCAAGCAGGCGCGCCTCCCTCGGGTCTACGCCGCAGATCCAGCCCGGAAAGCGGTCCGGCATCGTGAGCGGCGTCAGGATCCCCCACCCTGTATGGGAGTTCACCAGAACGGAGGCAGGAACTTTATCGTAATCTTCGCTTCGCTGAGAGGTTGTGGTCGCCTCCACTGTCACCTGGCTTGTTCGGGGATCGAGCGAGTAGACCGTGGGAAGGCATGTAGACAGAATACTCCCTCCCATCGCCCGCGCATCCTCAGTCATCCAGACTTTACCATTGGCAAGCGTTATGTTCTCCAGATAATCACCGGATATTATATTCTCCACCTCCGTTCGTTCCTTCAGTGGGTAGTACTTGAGCGGGCTGCCGAATGTAAGTGAGATCGCCTTCCAGCGTTCTGCCCGGACCCTGCCCAATGTCATGCTCTGCTCCATTGGGCCAAGCGTTCGAGCCAGAAACCATAGCGCTCCCTCCTGTGCTTTCAAGCCGCCGAAAATCTCGGTATCCGTCACAAGGCTTCCCCACTTCCGCGTGGTCAGGTCATAGCGGAGCAAGCCCTGACCGGTGCCCATCCACAGCCCATTGTGATCGTCCAACAGGACCGTGGTGATACCAAAAGGTTGCTTCATGAAATCGGGGGCGGGAATGCGATCCACAGCATGGCTTGATATGTGGTAGATCAGTGCCACCGTTTTACCGGGCAATCCGCTCCCCGGCACCAGGCACGCAAGCGATTTGTCGGCTGCGATCCACTGGTGCGGCATTCCGCCCTGCGCGATGTCGGCGAGCGAAGCCGGTTTATCCAGCGTCTCCCGCTTCTCTTCCGCCAGCACGCTCCACTTTCCGGTGGTAGCGTTGAACCCACAGAGCGCCACAGCTTCATCAGTCCCCAGTCGGGCAGATGCACACAGTATCTGTGTCCCACTCATCGCCAGTGCTGTAATCCGATTGTAGGGCAGCCCATCCAGCGTAGTATAGTGCTGCACCGTACGCGCCCGATTGTCCAAACGTTTAACGCCGAACGCCGTGCCTAACCACGTCTCCTCAGGCAACATCAGCGAGCAACGAATATCATTGACCCCGGTGCTGTACCATGCAGCCCCCTCTCCGGTTGCGGCCAGCGCAAACCTGTTGTTCGTAGGCAACCCGCCGAACGTCATCGGTTCGTCGGTTTGTAGTTTTGGTGAATCGAAGGGATGCGACGCGGAGCGAAAAGTCAACGGCTTTTGCGCCATCGCAGGCAAGCCGAGAAGAAGCGTTAATCCCAGCGCAACCCATCCATGTAGTATCGCGTTCATTCTGTTGCCTCCTTTTTCGATTTGAACGCACCTCTCACGCGGCCAACAGACTATATTCCCAAATCCATTGCATTCGACGGTAACTACCCTTCAGACGTTACATTTATTCGTAAGCAGGAAAGCAGGAATGAGGCGAGGACAGAGTGAAAGAGAGAATGATTAGACGCTTTATCGGTCAACTCACTGCGGCGAATATGGCCCGGATAGACGAGGTTATCAAAATCAGACTCGGCCTCATTCCGATTTAGAAAACGTTAGTCAGGCAGGATAATTGCGTTCTGTGTCGAAACAATCACTGCGAAACGCCGCATTCAGCCCAATGGAGGTGCGATCCCTTTGAGATCCCTCAAAACAATTCGACCCATCCTCGCTCTCAGCTACGCCGCGATCCTCTTAACGTCTCTCGTCATATGGAAGATACCTGCAGAGGCACAGGCCACGAAACCGTCTGGCGCTGCTCCCGAACGCACCGTGAGCTTCCAGCGTGAGATTCGGCCGATCCTCTCCAACCTCTGCTCCGCCTGCCACGGCCCGGATGAGAAAGAGCGCAAGGCCAATCTGCGTCTGGACACACAGGCCGGCGTGCTGCGCACGGTGGTCGCGCACAAGCCGCTGGAGAGCGCCCTCTATCGGCGGCTGAAGTCCACAGGTCCGGACCAGATGCCTCCGCCCGGATTTCTGAAGCGCCCCACGGCTCAGCAGATCGAACTCATCGGGAAGTGGATCCAGCAGGGAGCCACCTGGGAACAGCACTGGGCCTATGCGCCGCTGTCAAAGCCGACGGCGCCCAGGTTGACAGGCGCTTCCATACCGAAAAATGAGATCGACCGCTTTATTCTCGCCCGGCTCAAGCAGGAGGGACTAACCCTCTCGCCTGAAGCGGATCGTCGTACCCTCCTACGGAGGCTGAGTTTCGACCTGACCGGACTTCCGCCCAGTTATGAAGAGGTACAGAAGTTCCTCCATGATGCCGCACCGGACGCCTATGAGCGAGCGGTGGATCGCCTGCTGGCATCGCCCCACTTCGGAGAGCGGATGGCGGTCTACTGGCTCGACCTGGTGCGATACGCCGACACCCGAGGCTATCACGGGGACCAGAACCAGGAGATCTCCCCCTATCGAGATTATGTCATCCAATCGTTCAATAATAACAAGCCCTTCGATGTCTTCACTCGCGAACAGCTTGCGGGCGACCTATTGCCCAATCCCGGCCAGGAGCAGAAGATCGCCAGCGGATATAATAAGCTCCTGATGACCACGGAAGAGGGTGGCTCGCAGCCGAAGGAGTACATGGCGAAGTACGCGGCGGACCGCGTGCGCAACATCTCCGCAGCCTGGCTCGGCTCGACCATGGGCTGCTGTCAGTGCCACGATCATAAGTACGACCCCTTCACCACGCGCGATTTCTACAGCATGGCGGCGTTCTTTGCGGATGTGAAGCAGACGCCTGTCGGTGGGCTGGACATCACTCCGCTGCCCACTTCGGAGGAGTCCACCCAGGTCAACGACCTGTCGAACCGGATCGGGGCGCTGAACAAGATCCTGGATACCCAGACCCCTGATCTCGATGCCGCGCAAGCCGAGTGGGAGAAGACGGCTGCAACAACCTTGAAGAAGCCGGAGGCTATCGCCACCATCCTCGTTGTTGAGCCGGCACGCCGTACCGACAAGCAGAAACAGGATCTCTCGACTTACTTCCGGACCGTGGCTCCCTCCCTCGCGGATACCCGCAACGCACGCGGAAAACTGCAAGCGGAGTTGGATGGCGTCAACAATCGGGTCCGCAAGACCATGATTACGACCACCGTCGAACCGGCGGTGGTGCGCATTCTACCCCGTGGCAACTGGCTCGATGAATCCGGCCCCATCGTCACTCCGGCGGTCCCGTCCTTCCTCGATACCCTCAGCACCCCCTCGCGTCGCGCCAATCGCCTGGACCTGGCCGAGTGGATCACCTCCCGCCGCAATCCGCTCACGGCGCGCGTCATGGTTAACCGCTACTGGGCGCTGCTCTTCGGCCACGGCATTGCACGCAGCATGGAGGACTTCGGCGCACAGGGTTCGCCTCCGAGCCATCCTTTGTTGCTGGATTGGCTCGCCTCGGAGTACATCGATCATGGGTGGGACACCAAGCGAATCCTCAAGCAGATCGTGATGTCCGCAACGTATCGCCAGACCTCGGTCCCCACCCCGGAACTCGCCCGGCGCGATCCGGCCAACAATCTGTTTGCGCGACAGGGCAGGCAGCGCCTGGATGCCGAATATGTCCGGGACAACGCTCTGGCGGTCAGCGGCCTGCTGGTGGACCAGGTCGGCGGCGTCAGCGTCAAACCCTACCAGCCTGCACACTATTGGGACTACCTCAACTTCCCCATGCGCACCTGGGTTGCAGATAAGGGCCAGGACGAGTATCGGCGCGGGGTCTACACCTACTGGTGCCGAACCTACCTGCAGCCCAGCCTGCTCGCGTTCGATGCGCCAACACGCGAGGAGTGCTGCTCGGCGCGTGTGGTCTCCAATACTCCGCAGCAGGCCCTCGTACTGTTGAACGATCCCACCTATGTGGAAGCAGCGCGCGCCCTGGCCGAACGCGTACTACGGGAAGGCAGCGCCGATCCAAGGTCACGCATTCAGTCCGCCTATCGGTTGACCCTCCAGCGCGACCCGCTGCCACAGGAGACGCAGACGCTGCTTCGCCTCTATGAGCGCCATAAAACCGAGTACGCTGCTGACCCCGCCTCTGCGGAAGTGCTGGGACATGTGGGCGACCACAGCGCCGAGGCCACCCTCGCAGCGCAGGATCTCGCAGCCTGGACTTCAGTGACGCGCGTCATCCTGAACCTTCACGAAACGATTACAAGGAACTGAGCCCTATGGAGCGACCTCAAAACGAACTCGACCGGATGAACCGGCGCGCATTTCTCTGTAGGGCCGGAGCGTCCCTCGGCACTGCCGCCCTCTGGGGCCTGCTCTCCCCGCAAAGAGCCATGGCGGATAGCAGTGGTCAGATCCTGCCCTCCAGTGGCACGCATGGCATCATCCCTCAATTCCACTATCCGCCCCGGATCAAGCGCATCATTCAGCTCTATATGGCCGGCGGCCCCTCCCACCTGGAGACCTTCGACTACAAGCCCAAGTTGGCCGAGATGCATGGCCAGCCTATGCCGGAATCCCTCACCAAGGGCCAGCCCATCGCGCAACTCCAGAACTCGGCGCTCCGCTGTTTCGCCCCGCAGCACGCCTTCAAGCGCTTCGGCCAGTCCGGGCAGGAGATCTCCGAGATCTTTCCGCTGCTGGGCCAGATGGCCGACGACCTCTGTATCGTACGCTCGATGCACACGGAGGCGATCAATCACGACCCCGCCCATACCTATATGAATACGGGTACGCTCATCTCAGGACGCCCCTCCATGGGATCGTGGATCCTCTATGGACTGGGGACCGAGAGCCAGGACCTGCCGGGCTTTGTGGTGCTGGTCTCCACCGGCAGGTTCGGCCAGGCCCAGCCGATCTCTGCACGGCAGTGGCACAGCGGCTTCCTGCCCAGCAAGGTCCAGGGGATTGAACTGCGAGGACAGGGCGACCCGGTGATGTATGTAAAGCGACCTGTGGGAGTGAGCGCGGATCAGCAACAAGACGTCCTCCATGCGGTTGAGGACCTCAACCGGCTGGAGAACAACACCGTCAACGACCCGGAGATCGTGACCCGGATCGCGCAGTACGAACTGGCGTTCCGAATGCAGACCTCCGTGCCCGAATTGATGGATGTCTCGAAGGAATCGAAATCCACGCTGGAGCTTTATGGGACCAACGGCGGGGACGGGAGCTTCTCAGCGAACTGCCTGTTGGCCCGGCGGCTGGCTGAGCGTGGGGTGCGCTTTATCCAGTTGTATCATCGCGATTGGGACCATCATGGCTCGATCAAAGTGCATGTGGAGGGTACGGCGCGCGAGGTGGATCGGGGAATGTATGCCCTGCTCACCGATCTGAAAGCGCGCGGAATGCTCGATGAGACGCTGGTCGTCTGGAACGGCGAATTTGGGCGCACCCCCATGGCGCAGGGCGATGGGCGCGACCACCACATGAAAGCCTTCTCCATCTGGCTTGCGGGCGGAGGCATCAAGGGCGGTCTCACCTACGGCGCGACCGACGAGTTCGGCTATAACGCTGTGGAGGACGTGATGCACGTCAACGACCTGCACGCAACCATCCTGCGCCTCATTGGTATCGACCATAAGCGGCTCACTTACCGCTTCCAGGGCCGCGACTTCCGCCTGACGGATGTCGCCGGCAATGTGATCGATAAGATCCTTGCCTGAAGCAAAGCGGACAGGCAGCCTCAGACGAAAGAGCGTATCGGGAGGAGGCACAATCGTGCGATGGGTTCTGGTAACACACCATATCCTGCTATTCCTGCTTGCTTTACTCTGCGCGGCGCATGCGGCTCCGCCCTCCTCACGAGCCGACTTCTATGTCGCTCCCGATGGCAATGATCGCTGGAGCGGGACCAGGGCCACACCCAACCGAACCAGAACGGACGGCCCCTTTGCGACCCTGGAGGGTGCTCGGGATGCGATCCGAAAGGCGCACCGCTCGCTCGCGAAGCTAACGGAACCTATATTTCTGCGGCCACATACGATCACGGTTGAGATCCGGGGCGGACGTTACGAGTTGAACCGACCCTTCGCATTGACGGCAGAGGACACCGGTACAGAGAAGATGCCAATCCTGTACCGCGCCCGCGCGGGCGAGGAGGTGAGGCTGGTCGGCGGCAAGGTACTCAAGGGCTTCACTCCGGTAACCGATGCAGCGATCCTGGCCCGGCTG
>Ga0209060_10002861_pt1 | contig 15329 bp, 10 predicted proteins | sample Coa_R1_8_FD_187155 | JGI IMG/M metagenome (GOLD analysis project Ga0209060, IMG submission 187155) | Surface soil microbial communities from Centralia Pennsylvania, which are recovering from an underground coalmine fire - Coalmine... | ecosystem: Environmental > Terrestrial > Soil >...
GCAGAAGCGGGAGCGAGTCTTCAGCCTAAACGGTAAGATTCGGCCTCGTATCCCAATCGATTCCGGGGAGAGTCAGTTCTGGCGTATTGTCAATGCCTCGCCTGATCTCTATGCAGATCTTCAACTGAGCGGCGGGCAATTCGAAATTCTGGCGCTTGACGGCATGCCGCTCTCCTACCGCAATCCGCATCGCTCCACACATAAAGTCGATCATGTACTTGTGCCACCTGCCGGGCGGGTGGAAGCCATCGTCGTTGGGCCGCCGTCAGGTTCTCAAGCCAAACTCAGTACGCGGTGTGTTGATACTGGCCGCGACGGTGACGCGAATCCTGCGATGGTTATAGCGGACGTTGGTGCGCCAGGAGACCGCTCCCCGCTTCGGACCGCCCTAGAATCTACCGGTCAGGTCGCTCACGATGAAGTATCGCTAACACTGCTTCGTAAGCTTGAAGAAGCCAAGCCTGATTTCACAGTCACCTTCACGGAAGACAAAAATGGCTTCTACATTAACGGCAGAAAATTCTCCATGCAAGATGATCCGTTGGTGCGCGTGCAAATAGGTGGAATGCAGCACTGGCGAATCGTGAACCCGACTAAGGAGATCCATCCTTTCCATATTCATCAGGTTCATTTCTTGTCATATGCGGAGAATGGGGTCCGACAAGATTTGCCAGAATGGCTGGACACGGTCAACGTTCCATTCGGCGGCACGGTGGACCTCATCATGGACTTCACGGACCCCATCATCAAAGGAATGTCGCTTTTCCACTGTCACCTGCTGAGTCACGAAGACAAGGGTATGATGGCGAAGATTTCGTTCCAGTAGCTGTTTCGAAGGGTCTCACTACGTGTACCGTCCATCTCAGCAAGCTCTTCATCGCTCGCTCGTATTCGAGCGCAGCGTTCTCCCGAGGATTTTTCGCTCGAGTCTACAGAGAATCCATCCTGGATCCGTCAGATTCGTTGGAAGGTCATTCGTTTGAGGCTATAATCGCGTTGCACAGCCGACTTCTGTTTGCGATTGGGCAAACTCGAAAAACCGAATCCAGACCAGCCTGGACGAGCTGAGGAGGGGAAAGACGGTTGCTCCGGAGACTGAGATTGAAGAGCGCTATGCGACTGACGGGCGGTTTGATGGCTTGGTTGGTAGTGGGAACCATCATGGCTGGTTTGTGCACGTCACCTGTGGCTCCCGCCAACAGGTCAAAAGGCGTGGCGTTTCACCCCGATCAGACGGAAACAAAAAGCGCGAACTCTTGGGATCCGAAGTCTGCGGCCGCCTACTTAGACCGTCGGCAAGCCTGGTGGGTGGAATGGCCCAGGGCGCAGCGAGACCATGAAACTTTTTGTGTGTCGTGCCACACCGCTGTGCCTTACGCTCTTTCGCGTTCCGCTCTTCGAACGGTCCTGGGCGAGCAAGCCCCATCTCCGAATGAGCGCAGGCTGGTGGACAGCGTCACGAAGCGCGTGCGCCTGTGGAAGGAGGTTGAACCGTTCTACAAGGATGCGGACCGCGGGCCATATAAGTCGGTCGAGTCGCGCGGAACGGAATCGGTTCTCAACGCACTCATTCTTTCAAGCCGTGATGCGCAAAGCGGGCAACTCAGCGACGACGCGCGTACGGCGTTTGAGAACATGTGGTCCGAACAGCAAATTGCCGGCAAGCAGAAAGGCGCCTGGCTCTGGCTGCGCTTTAAGAACGAGCCGTGGGAAGCGGACGATTCGGATTACTTTGGAGCCACGCTGGCCGCTGTCGCCGTTGGTATCGCACCGGGAAACTATCGCGCAACACCTGAAGTCCAAACCAACCTCAAGCTATTGCGAGAGTACCTCAAACACAAATTTGCCGGGCAGACCACTATTAATCGCGTTGTTTTCTTGTGGGCGGCCGCGAAGCTACCGGGATTGCTCCCAGACAATCGGCAGAAGGTCTTGATTGGCGAGCTTCTGGAAAAGCAGCAAGCTGACGGTGGCTGGAGCCTGTCTTCTCTGTCTGGCGACTGGGAGCGCGCGGATGGAACGTCTCAGGAAACGATGAGTGACGGATACGCTACGGGGCTGATCACCTTTGTTCTTCAGCGGGCCGGGATTTCGCCCGAAAATGCCAAACTGAAGCGGGGGCTCGCGTGGCTCAAAGCGAATCAGGACAGGACAGAAGGTTCCTGGGCGGCCTACTCTCTTAACAAGAGCAAAGCGAACCACATCAGCCCTGAGACCGCGCTCTTCATGAATGACGCAGCCACTTCGTACGCTGTGCTCTCTCTGACTGCTGCCACCCGCCACTAAACAACCTAAGACGGATTCTTCATCCAAGGAACGAAGCTCGCACATAAGTGAGGCCCGTGACCTGTTTAATTCGACAGTTGCCATGGGTATTCATCTTCAATACGCTCGATCCAATCTTTGAAGCTAATGACCCCTGGGTAGACTTGCGTGCAAAAACCCATAACATCTGCAGGTCTATCCGAAGATGTCTCATATTGTTCGTCTCGACTGGGCCTGACGAATATGACCAACAGAGTCGTCGTCTACAGGCTTATCCCTGGACTGATCCGCTCACTCACCCAGGTTACGCGGTGGCAACAGTCCTGCCCCATGCAGCCACGCACGAGACGATGGCGTGGTTGCCAATCAGAGAAAGCAGTGCCGCATTCGCATCGACATGGGTTTCAGGGCCAAATCCGTTGGCGCCTCGTCATGGTGAGTGCGTCTAAGATCAAAAACCCTAAACGCCATTCCTAATATTAGTCGGGGAGGGTCCCTCCGGAAGACAAGCTACTATGTGGATCGTTCGGCTAGCATTACGCCGGCCTTATACCTTCGTGGTAATGGCCATACTCATCTTGGTGTTGGGTTTTGTCTCTATCTACCGAACGCCGACTGATATCTTCCCCAACATTAATATTCCGGTCGTCAGCATCATTTGGAACTACGGGGGCCTCATCCCCAAGGACATAAGCGACCGCATCGTTTACGTGACCGAACGATCCCTGACAACGACGGTCGACAATATTGAGCACATTGAATCCCAGTCACTCTACGGAGTTGCCGTCGTTAAGGTCTTCTTTCAGCCCACGGCAAATATTGAGCGGGCCATTGCCCAAATTACCGCGATCTCCCAGACGCAGTTACGGCAATTGCCGTCGGGTACCACTCCACCGCTGGTTCTCGCTTACAGCGCATCAAGCGTGCCAGTCCTGCAGCTTGCCCTCTCGGGACAGGGGTTGTCAGAACAACAGCTTAATGACTACGGCCTCAACTTCATTCGTACCCAGCTTATTACGGTTCCCGGAGCGTCGGTCCCCTATCCGTATGGGGGGAAGCAGCGCCAAGTAGAAGTCGATCTGAATCCCAACGCGCTGCAGTCCAAGTTTCTCTCCGCGCTCGACGTCGTAAACGCGATTACATTGCAGAATCTGATCCTGCCAACAGGAACATCCAAGATCGGCGGCACCGAATACCAGGTGAACGTGCTCAACGGTGCGCCGCAGACGACGGAGGATTTGAACCGCATTCCGATCAAAACCATCGGAGACACGACGATTTACATAAAAGATGTAGCCTGGGTACACAGCGGGGCACCACCTCAAACCAATATCGTTCGATTAGATGGACAGCGTTCCGTGCTCCTGATCATTCAGAAGGGCGGGGATGCCTCAACCTTGAGCGTAATTGCTGGCATCAAGAACATCCTTCCGCAGATTGCCACGACGGTACCGCCGCAGTTGAAGATGCAGCAACTGTCAGATCAGTCGATCTTTGTCAAAGGGGCAATCAGCGGAGTCGTTCGGGAAGCCTTGATCGCAGCTTGCCTGACCGCATTAATGATCCTCGTTTTCCTCGGGAGCTGGCGAAGCACCCTAATCATCGCAACCTCCATCCCTCTGGCCATTCTTACTTCCATTATCGTGCTGAGCGCGATCGGCGAGACCATCAACATCATGACGCTTGGCGGTCTGGCTCTGGCGGTTGGGATCCTCGTGGATGACGCCACTGTGGAGGTTGAAAACATCAACCGCAACCGTGAGTTGCACCCCGATCAAGCCATGGATCAAGTGGTCCTCGACAGCGCGGCGCAAATTGCCACACCCGCTTTCGTTTCCACCCTTTCAATCTGCATCGTGTTTGCACCGATGTTCTTGCTGTCGGGAGTCGCACGTTATTTATTTCTTCCGCTGGCGGAAGCGGTGGTCTTTGCGATGCTTGCGTCCTATTTGCTCTCGCGCACCATTGTTCCGACCATGGCCAAGTATCTGCTGCGGCATCAGGAGGTGGGTGGGGCGGAGAGGCCGAGTCGAAATCCCTTAGTTCGATTGCAACGCAGTTTCGAAACCGGCTTTGAGCGTTTCCGTGAAGGCTATCACCGAAGTCTGAATGTTGTGCTTCATCATCAGCGCATATTTCTCTTGAGTTTCTTTGCCGCGTGCTTGGGATCATTGGCTTTGTTGATTCCGTGGCTGGGCCAGGATTTTTTCCCCAGCATCGATGCAGGCAGCTTCAAAATGCACCTGCGCGCCCCAACCGGGATGCGCATCGAAAACACGGCGTTCTTGTGTGATCTGGTTGAGAATTCGATTCGGCAGCAGATTCCGGCATCCGAAGTGTCAAGTATTCTCGATAACATCGGATTACCGTACAGCGGCATCAATCTGTCCTATACCAATTCGGCCCCGGTCGGAACGTCGGATGCGGACGTTTTTGTGACCCTGGCAACAAAGCATCATCCGACCACAGACTACGTTAATCAACTTCGCCTTACGTTGCCCAAGCAATTTCCGGGAGTCTCGTTTGCTTTCCTTCCCGCAGACATCGTGACGCAAATTCTTAACTTTGGATTGCCCGCCCCAATCGACATTCAGGTTATAGGTACGGATCTTGAGGGCAACCATGCCTGGGCAAACGAAGTTCTTCGCGAGATCCGCGCGGTTCCGGGCACGGCCGACATGCGCATTCAGCAGCCGTTCAACGAGCCCTATCTGAACTTGAGAATCGAGCGCACCAAATCCCAGGAACTTGGTTTTTCCGCGCGCGACATTGCACAGAACCTGCTGATTTCTCTCAGCGGCAGCTTTCAAACCTCTCCTACTTTTTGGGTGGACCCCAAAACCGGCGTTAGTTACAACATCGAAAGCCAAACACCGCAGTACCGCGCCGATACGCTCCAGGATCTGGTGAACATCCCAGTAACCGGAACAAACGCGTCCGCTGCTCCATCGCTCATGGCGAGTCTGGTATCCGTCAATCGAGCCGCCGGCATGGCAGTGGTCTCGCATTACAACATTCGACCAGTGATCGATATTTTCGGGACGAACTCGGGACGCGACCTGGGAGGCGTTGCGCGCGACATCAACAAAATCATTGATGCCCACCGCAGTCAACTACCCCGAGGCTCTCAAGTGATTATTCGAGGGCAGGTACAAACGATGCGATCTTCGTACATCGGGCTTCTGACCGGGTTGGTGTTCGCGATTTTGCTCGACTACCTGCTGATCGTGGTGAACTTCCAGTCCTGGCTGGATCCCTTCATCATGATCTCCGCGTTGCCAGCAGCATTGGCCGGCATCTGCTGGTTCCTCTTTATTACGCACACTACGCTGAGCGTGCCCGCGTTGATGGGGACCATCATGTGTATGGGGGTCGCCACCGCAAACAGCATTCTGGTGGTCAGCTTTGCTACCGAACAAATGGCCGAGGGGAAAGATGCCGTCGCTGCTGCGTTGGAGGCAGGCTTTACCCGTTTCCGTCCGGTCCTGATGACTGCTCTAGCCATGATCATCGGTATGGTTCCGATGGCACTGGGACTGGGAGACGGCGGCGAGCAAAACGCTCCGCTCGGACGTGCGGTGATCGGTGGCTTGATCTTTGCAACGATTTCCACACTGTTTTTCGTTCCAACATTCTTTAGCTTGCTGCACGAACGGCGGCCGGGAACCAAGCCCCAGCCTGCGTCCGCTAATTAGCAATGAAGGGTGAATGGTATGGCAGGAGACGAAGCCAGTGATCGAACCATCAATGAGCAGGTCAGAGAACCCGGAACAACCTCCCCGCCGGCGTTCCCTCCACAGAGAGGTTCGCACAGAAGCTGGGTCATCGCGCTGATCGCTCTCGCTATTGTAGGCGGTGTACTGGTTTTCGGAATCTTGTCCCGTTTGAAAGATGAAGGGAATTTGCGCAAAGCGGTTGCGCAAACTTCTGCGCCCTCGGTCTCCGTCGTTCAACCGAAGCGCGGTGCACCGGTGGAGGAGGTCATCCTGCCAGGTAATGTGCAGCCGTTCATTTCATCACCCATTTACGCGCGCACCGACGGTTACTTGAAAAAGTGGTATTTCGACATCGGGGCGCACGTCAAAGCAGGAGAACTCCTCGCGGTAATTGACGCTCCCGAGATGGATCAGGAGTTGGCGCAGGCCAAAAGCACTCTTGCCACCGCTCAAGCCAATCTGGAGTTGGCTCAGATCACCAAGGACCGTTACATAATCCTATTCGCCAAACACGCCGTTCCGCAGCAGGACCGTGACAATGCTATCGGAACCTACAATGCAGATAAGGCAACCGTCGACGCTGACCAAGCGAGCGTTCAACGCTATGCTGCCCTGGTCTCTTTCGAAAGAATATATGCACCTTTCGAGGGGGTCATTACGGCGCGCAATACCGATATCGGCGACCTCATAAATTCCGGCAGCAATACTGCGCCGAAGACCGATCTGTTTAACATGGTGCAAACGGACATTTTGCGCGTTTATGTGAACGTGCCGGAGGAATTTTCACGAGGCGTGAAACCGGGACAGACGCAGACCGACCTTGCCTTGGCCGAGTTTCCAGGACGCCGGTTCCCCGGAAAGCTGGTTCGTACGGCCGAAGCTATCAACGCCAGCACGCGTACATTGCTGGTTGAGATCGATGTTCCCAATCCCACTAGCACGGCCTTGTTCAGTGGTTCTTATGCCGAAGTACACCTGAAGATTGCTTCACAAAATCCTACCTACATTATCCCGGCGAACACGCTGCTGTTTCGGACGCAAGACTTGCAAGTCGGTGTTGTGCAGAACGGCAAAGTCATCCTCAAGAATGTGACACCTGGCCATGATTTCGGCAATGAAATCGAAATCGTCGCCGGATTAGGTGACTCGGACCATGTGATCGTTAATCCTTCAGATTCGTTGGTTAACGGCCAGAGCGTTCAGGTCGTCAACGCGAAGCTACCAGGAGATAACCCGCAGTGACGTACTCGGCGACGAAAGTTTTAGGAGCTGAGGTCCAGCGAACGTGCTGGGGTGCCCTTGTTCTTCTTGGGGGACTGTTTTCGCTGACCGGCTGCGCCGTCGGGCCGAAGTATCATCGTCCTTCCGCTCCTACTTCGCCCACCTTTAAAGAGATGGGGGATTGGAAGACTGCGCAGCCAAGCGATCAAAATTTGGGTGGAAACTGGTGGGAGATTTTTCAGGATCCTCAACTCAACGCTTTACAGCAGCGAGTCAACGTCTCTAACCAGAACCTGAAGGCGGCGGTGGCTCAATATCAGGAGGCCCGCGCCGCTCTTCGCTACACGAGAGCTGACTACTACCCGACCATTACAGCGTCGCCGGCGGCCACGCGTGAGAAGTATTCAAGCAACAGCCCCTTAAACCCTGCGCTTCGAGGTGCAACCGTCAACGATTTCACCATTCCCCTGGATCTCTCTTACCAGACGAACGCGTGGGGCCGGGTGACCCGCAATGTCGAGCTTTATCGCGCGCAAGCGCAAGCCAGCGCCGCCGATCTGGCAGTTGTGAACTTAACGATGCATGCTGATCTGGCGGTGGATTACTTCGGCGCCCGGAGCCTGGATGCGGAGGAGAAGATCCTTCGCGACACAGTTGCGCAGTACGAACAAGCGCTGCAACTGAATCAGGACCGGTATCAAGGTGGGGTTGCTTCCGAAGTGGATGTCGAGCAGGCCGAGACGATCTTGAAAACCACGCAAGCACAACTTGTCGACGTTGGCGTTGCGCGTGCCCAATACGAGCACGCGGTGGCAGTGCTGGTCGGAAAACCTCCGGCCGAGTTCACACTTCCACCTCTGCCTCTGACTACGCCTCCGCCTCCGATTCCTGTAGGTGTACCTTCGGAGTTGCTGGAACGACGTCCCGACATTGCCGCTTCCGAGCGCTCGGTTGCCGCAGCGAACGCGCAAGTTGGGCTTGCCAGGCTTGCCTATTACCCTGTAGTGAATCTCATTGCTTCGGGCGGGCTCGAGAGCAAAAGCATCACTACCCTTATCCAGGGTCCCAGCACCATCTGGGCTGCTGGGGCTTCTGCCGCGGTAACCGTGTTCGACGTAGGCCGGCGACGAGCCCTGAATGATGAGGCCAGGGCCGCCTACGACTCTGCTGTGGCCTCTTACCGGGAGACCGTCCTCAATGCTTTTCAGCAGGTGGAGGACAATCTCGCCGCATTGCGAATTTTGGAAAAAGAGGCAGGAGTTCAGGCCGAGGCTGTGCAAGCCGCAGAGCGGTCGCTTGACCTCTCCAATATAAGGTACGAAGGTGGTGTGACAAGCTATCTTGAGGTCATTACCGCTCAAAACGCCGCTCTGTCGAACGAAGTCACAGCAGTAAATATTTTGGGGAGAAGGATGGCGAGCGCGGTGCTACTGATCGAAGCCCTTGGTGGAGGCTGGGATCGTTCCAATTTGCCTCGATCTCCTGAGTGTTGCGGGAAGCTTGTCAGCGACAAGGCAAGTCCTTAGTCGAGCAGCGACACGCCATCTTGCCTCTGTTTCTGTTGGGCACGTAGTGTTTCGTGGGAGGGTCGCTAGCGACTCAGAAGTCTCAGGCAGTGGCAATGGTCGCTACCTCTGTATGGTTGATTCGCTAATTGACCTAACAAGACGCTAGCTCACAAACAGGCGCAGGGCATTCGCATTTTCACCTTTTCGATAAAGCGCCTGTCACTCTTGACAGTTGCGGATTGGCTTGACGTCTCAGTAGCTTGGCAAAAGTCGCGAGCGAGTCCGGCAACCGCTAAGCCGCATGATGACCATAAACTGGGCTGAGAAGCGAGTGCTGCGGCTGGCCGCAATTCTGCTTGCTGCTATCGCCGGCTACGTTGATGGATATGGGCTTTTTTTCCTAAAGACCTATGTCTCGTTCATGAGTGGGAACACGACAAGCGCTGGTGTCGCAAGTGGGCAGGGCAACTTTCACGCCGCCTTTCTCTCCGGTTTGGCGATTGTTTCTTTCGTCACTGGCAGTTTCTTGGGAAATCTGGTGTCGCAGTCTAGATGGCGTCATTGCCATCGAATGATGTTTTGTTTGATCACAGCTGGATTAGCCTTGGTTACAGGACTCGAATGGGCTGATCTGCGCAATATCCCGCTCGAAGTCTTGTTGCTGAGCGTGACCATGGGCATGGTGAATCCAGTCCTCTCAAAGGTGGGCATCGAAGCTGTCAGTCTTACGTTCGTGACGGGTACATTGAGCAGGATAGGTGGGCATCTCGCATTGGCAGCAGGACAGCAGCCCTCGAATGATCGACAAGGGACAGAAGACTCCCACCTCGCTCGCGCCAGGATCGAAGCAAGCATCTGGTGTGGGTTTTTGGGAGGTGCAGTTTTGTCCGGAATTGCAGGTTCAAAGTTCCGTACATGGGCGCTATTGCCCCCTTGTATGGTCATCCTTTTGCTAGCCCTCTTCAGCGAGCGTGCCGCGCCATCGACCTTCAGTCTTCGGTAGGAATGGAATTGGAAGAGCAAAGGTGAATACGACTCGACGGGCATTCCTGAAAGCCGGCGCGCGTGTAGTAGCTGCGACATCCAGTGTCTCGGGTTCCACGGAGGAGTCCTCTTCCTCCTTCGCTGGGCCCGAGGGACAAGCCGCACGGCCAGCGTCGGGAGTGGGAGAAATGATTTATCGCAAGCTTGGAAGCACAGGTGCGCAAGTTTCTGCTATCGGGATCGGCGGCCATCACCTCGGCGATGTGACAACCTTGGACGAGGCGATCCAACTTGTCCACGAGGCGATTGATGCTGGCATTACTTTCTTCGACAACGCTTGGGAATACTACAACGGCAAGACCGAGACCATCTTGGGCAGGGCGCTGCGGGACGGGCGTCGTGACAAGGTGTTCCTGATGACAAAGGTCTGCACACATGGGCGAAGCGGCAAATTAGCCATGCAGATGCTGGAAGATTCGCTGCGGCGCTATCAAACTGATCATCTTGATCTCTGGCAAATTCACGGCATTGTCTATGACAACGATCCAGAGCTCGCGTATGCCAAGGGTGGCGTATTGGAAGCGTTTGACCAGGCGAAGAAGGAGGGAAAGGTCAGATTCGTCGGCTTCACAGGTCACAAGGATCCTACATTTCATCTGAAGATGCTCGAACTCGGTTATCCGTTCGACACAGTACAAATGCCGCTTAATCCCTTCGACTCGAACTTCCACAGCTTTGAGAGGCAGGTCCTGCCCGAAGTCAACCGGCGCGGAATGGCGGCGCTGGGCATGAAGAGCATGGGCGGTACCGCGTGGGGGATAAAAGCCGGTGTTGTTCAGGCTGAGGAAATGTTGCGTTACGCGATGAGCCTGCCAGTCGCAACGACGATTTGTGGTACGGACTCGCTGCACGTGCTGCACCAGAACTTGCGCGTCGTGCACAGCTTTCAGCCGATGACTCAGAGTGAAATGGAAGCACTACGCGCTCGCTGCGCACCGACCGCCGCCGACGGCCGATTCGAACCGTACAAAGTATCGCTGCGCTATGACAACCCGATGACTCGTATGCCGCATGGATTCCCTTTCGACGACACTCAAAGAGAAGTCACAGAGATGTTGGACCAGGCGAGTGGCCCTTGGTTGGTGCCCGAGACAACGCCGGTGACACCGGGGAGATGAAGGATGGCAGAACAAGAACGACAGAACCAACAGGGCGAAGCAATTCCTGAACTCGATCGCAGGTCCTTTATGCAAGAAGGCATGGCATCTGCGGGAGCCGTAATTGCGACGTCAGCTCTGCGTAGACAAATCGCAGTCGCAGCAGTTCCATCGCAGATGACGAATAAGGGCGCTGACCAGATTTCTCGGAGGGTCCTCGGGAAGACTGGCGAACAAGTATCGATCATCGGGCTCGGCGGATATCATCTCGGAACTGTTCACTCGCGCGACATGGCCGTGCGCCTGGTCCAGGAGGCGGTGGACGCGGGCGTGACTTTCTTTGACAACGCATGGGAATACAACGACCACCGTAGCGAAGAGTGGATGGGCCTGGGGTTACAAGGGAGGCGTGAAAGGGTCTTTCTGATGAGCAAGGTTTGCACCCACGGACGAGATAAGAATGTAGCCATGCAGCAACTGGAGGAGTCTCTGAAGCGGCTGGGCACCGACCATTTAGACCTATGGCAGATTCACGAGGTCATCTACGAGAATGATCCGGAGCTGCACTTCGCAAAGGGCGGCGTGGTGGAGGCTCTGGATCAGGCCAAGAAGCAAGGCAAGGTCCGTTTTGTTGGTTTTACCGGACACAAGAGCCCGGTAATTCATCTCAAAATGCTGGCGCACGATTACCCGTTCGACACAGTTCAAATGCCACTTAATTGCTTCGACGCGACCTATCGCAGCTTCGAGCAACAGGTCTTGCCGGAGCTTCAGCGGCGAGGCATCGCGGTTCTGGGCATGAAGAGTCTAGGAGGAGACGGCCAGCCGATCCTGTACGGCGTCGTGAGGGCGGAGGAGGCACTGCGTTACGCGATGAGCCTGCCAGTCGCAAGCACGATTTGCGGAATCGACTCGCTGGATGTTTTGCGTCAGAACGTGAGAATTGCACACGGCTTCAAGCCGATGTCACCTCAAGAAATGCAGGCGCTCCGCGATCGCTGCAGGTCTTCTTCCGGCGACGGCCATCTCGAGCTGTTTAAGACGACCAAGAAATATGACGGCAAAGTTGGGCGAGAGCAGCATGGTTATCCGCCCCCAGAACAACTCCCGATATAACTGCGGATTGAAGTCTCAAGCTACCTTACCTCATGATTTAAGACCGAGCATTAGGAGGCATCTCATCTATGAGATCTTTCAGAATCGTGACGCTGGGCATCGCGTTCGCTGCGGGTGCGGGTAGCATAGCAGAGTCGCAGTCCCCAACGCGCAACCGCATAGCTACTGGCACGTCTGGGTGGATGGCGCCGGGACGACCCATCAAACCAAATGCGCCTTCAGGGATTTCAGCCCGCTCTCCCTCGGCAAGGGCGTAGAGCCGATCTTCATTGACAGGCTGCCGGACACCCCATCGCACGTCGTGATCGCTCAGTTCCCGAAGGGATGGGCCGGACAATGGCACGAGAATCCTTCGCCGCAATGGATCATCCCGCTGTCGGGGCGCTGGTTCGTCGAGACGATGGACGGACACCGGGTCGAGATGGGTCCGGGCGGCGCCTCGCTGGGTGAGGACCAGGGCTCGAAGCCGGATGCCACCGGTCATCTCGGTCACCTGTCAGGGACGCTGGGTGACGCGCCTATCACGCTGATGTTCGTCCAGTTGGGTCACAAGGTGACCCTCAACGACGCTTGCTGGAACAAGTGAGATCAGCCATACGCTGGCGCGCTAGTTGTTGAAAAATCGCGATTGCACTCAAAACCTCGGTCGGGGTTCTGAGTGTAACGGTCTGTCTTCAACAATTTTTGGCAATGTGGCTTTCGTGAACCCGATGTTGCTGCGCTGCGGCAAATGACTTCGTACATGCCTTCAGTCTTCCTTCAGATAGGCTCCTTACAATCCAAGCAGTGTCGGCTGTTGTTCGCCGAGGCGGATAAGATCATTTTCCTGCTGGGAAGACTGTTAATGGATAAAACGCTCACCCGAATTCGACAGATCACTGAAGAACTCTACCTCGTGCGTGATGAGCTAAATAAACGTGCGGCGACCCAATCCGCTGAACTCTCCTCCGCGCTGTTCGATAGTCAGGCGTCCAACGAATTGGTCGCCTTCAAAGCCGCAGTCGATGAACTTCGGCAGTTTTTGTGGCATTACCTGCGTGAGTTCCTTGGCAACCCGGAAGGTGCTATTGGAGACAGGTTACGTGAATATCAAATGCGTCGAGCAGCCCAACTGCTGTTGGCCTTATCTGCCGCGCATCCTTACCAAATTAAGTCCGATCCCTTGGAGGCTGCGGCCCAAGACGCAATCAGGTTGGCAGAAACGACTCGCACAGAAGTGACGAAAAATCCCCATTTACACTCAACATCCGGTCAATGAGCAAAAGCGACTGCTAGAATCAGCACTGCATGCGCGAACCACTCCCTTAAGGGGCTTCGTTAGGCCGGCGCAGCTTGTCGCAAAGGGTTGGCCCGGGCAGGAACTGCAGTCGCTTGCTGCGATCCAATTCTGCCCAACCGTTTCGGATCGTAAGCGCTAGATGCCTGTCATTCTTGACAGTGTGCGGCTATCTCCAAAGGTGCGATGCTTTGCACCTGCAAGTGACGCACTGGAATAGCGTAGGCATCAAATCAACCATCCCGCTGTTTGACAAGTCGGAGGTTTCTGTGGACACCACCCGTCGAGCCTTTCTTAAGGCAGCCACCGTTGGTGCTGCTGCCGCCACGGTTTTCGGGTTTGACCTTCAGACGGCTTACGCCCAACTCAAGGAATTAAAAATTGCTCGCGCCAAAGAAACGCGGTCGACGTGTCCTTATTGCGCTGTGGGCTGCGGGGTGCTGATCTACACCATCGGCGACGGTGCGAAAAACGTAACACCACAGGTGATCCACGTCGAAGGCGATCCTGATCACCCCACAAATCGGGGCACATTGTGCCCAAAGGGCGCGTCGCTTGAGCAGGATATTCTGAATCCCCGCCGTCTCCTGAAGCCGCAAGTCAGGCGGCCCGGAGCGACCGAGTGGCAGGACATATCCTGGGACGATGCGCTCAGCGAGATCGCACGTTGGACCAAGAAGACGCGCGATGCGACGTTCATCGAAAAAGACGCGAACGGCCACACCGTAAACCGATGCGAAGGGATTTCCTTCATTGGCGGCTGCACCGACACGAATGAGTTCAATTATCTGGTCGTGAAGACCATGAGGAGCATGGGCTTGGTTTATTTGGAAAACCAAGCCCGTGTTTGACACGGCCCCACGGTCTCCAGTTTGGGGCCAACATTCGGACGTGGGGCCATGACCAATGGCTGGATCGACATCAAGAACACCGACATGATGTTGATCATGGGTGGGAATCCAGCCGAAAACCATCCTTGCGGATTCAAGTGGGCGATCGAGGCGAAGCGCAACCGCAACGCCAAGCTGATCTCGGTCGATCCGAGATTCACGCGCACGTCAGCCACCGCAGATCTTTTCCTGCAAATTCGTGCTGGGACCGACATCGCATTCCTCGGCGGAGTAATTCGCTACGTGCTGGAAAACGACCGCATCGCGAAAGACTATCTCGTCAATTACACCAACGCCGCCTTCATCGTGAAAGAGGGTTTCAAGCTGCCGGAAGACGGCCTCTTTTCAGGGTTCGATTCCGCGACGGGAACCTACGACCGATCTACTTGGAATTACGAGCAGGGCGGAGACCTGAGCGGCAAAGCAGATCTCGCAGCACACAACGGCCAACCTGCTCCGGCAGGAAATCCAACGCCGCCGTTGTTGCCGACGAACGTCGCGTACGATCTGACGTTGCAGCATCCGCGCTGCGTGCTTCAATTACTCAAACAGCAGTATTCGCGTTACACGCCAGAGGCGGTCGAACGCATCACCGGCATTCCCAAAGAGCAATACCTCAAGGCGGTCGACCTCTTTACGTCCGTTCGCAAAGACGGCGACATGAAAAAAGTCGCGACCATTATTTATGCGGTCGGGTGGACACAGCACACCTTTGGCACGCAGATCATTCGCACGGCAGCCATGCTGCAACTGTTGATGGGGAACGTGGGACGCGCCGGCGGCGGCGTAAACGCTCTGCGTGGCCACTCCAATATTCAAGGCGCCACTGACATGGCCGGGCTCTATGACAGCCTGCCGGGGTACCTGAAAGCACCAATTCTCGCTGACACAGACTTGGCGGCCTTTCTAAAGCGCACCACGCCCACCTCATCGAAACCAGCCTCGTGGGATTCGTTCAACTACTACTCGAACACGCCCAAGTTCATGGTTTCACTTCTTAAAGCGATGTACGGTCCGGCAGCCACGAAGGAAAACCAGTTCGCGTTTGATTACTTGCCCAAAGTCGATCGCGACTACTCGTGGACCCATATCTGGGACGACATGTACAACGGCAAGATCAAGGGCATGATGGCGTTCGGAATGAACGGCGTGATGATTGGCCCCGACACAAATAAGAACATCAATGCGCTCAAAAA